>Ga0105250_10000175_pt1 | contig 56087 bp, 50 predicted proteins | sample KBSS54metaG_FD_80425 | JGI IMG/M metagenome (GOLD analysis project Ga0105250, IMG submission 80425) | Switchgrass rhizosphere microbial communities from Kellogg Biological Station, Michigan, USA - KBS S5-4 metaG | ecosystem: Host-associated > Plants > Roots > Rhizosphere > Soil | place...
CTAAATGTCATGTACGAGTAATTTATGTTGTTAACATTTTTGTTAAGAATTCAGATAATGTAAAAACTAGTCTGCTGCACAGTGTGGTTCACGCTATCAACTCTAGTTGAAAGCGTGTCCGTAGAGCCTGTACATCATTCGGTGTAAATACCTTTTCTCAGAAGTGACCGTCAAGCCAATCACTGAACTCGATAATAAAGCGGCTCATAGCCATCCGCCAGTCCTGCAAGCCAGACGGGGTTATATCCCGAAAAATATGCCCCAGCTCAGTTAATTTGCGGGCCATGAAGTGAGAACCACCACAGGCTTCCATCGCTATAGTTGTTGCAGGGCAAGTAGCCAGAAATTCAATCAGCTTTGGTCGGGTAAACTTTTTACGGTAAACCGCTTTCCCATGACGGTCCTGACAATGGACGTGGAAAGAATTTTTACCCAGATCGATACCAATGAGCGCAATGTTTTCCATGATAGTTCTCCGAATGAAAGCCTGTCCTCAGCATAGTACCGGGAAGGAGGGAGTGACCATCTCATTAATTATTGAACGTTAAGATGATTTTTTGTCCTTCAGGGGCACATAAATTTCCCGAAGGGTTAAATGTTAACACCTACTGAAGATGATTATTCCGATAACCCTAAACCCCTGCTGCACAAGAAAAAATCAAGCGCTGGGTGAAACCACACCAGGACCGTTAATCATGGTGGTGGCGTTCGTGGGATTTGTCGGGGGATATGTAAACATGGCATATGGCCCTGATCATCTTTTCCTTGCAGGCGCGGCCGCGGCGGTACTGGTTACCTGGTTTACGTTTCTGTTTATTCTGGCCGGTGGCCCTTTTATTGAAACTACTCACAACGATCTGGAGTTCACAGTGCCTCTCACGGCCATTACGGCGGCGCTGGTTGGCGTGATCCTCAATCTGGCGCTGTTTTTTGGCTACCACGTGCTGTGTCCTGCGGGGTTTGAAGGCAAACCAGACTGGCTACCGTGAAGGTCTGGAAGATCAACTGGGTGCTCTGGGCCTGGTGACCAATGCGGTTGTGCTGTGGAATACACTTTACATGCAGGAGGCGTTATCACATCTTCGCAAATCGGGGGAAACTCCTGAGGAGGAGCACCTGGCAAGATTATCGCCGCTGATACATGGCCATATAAATATGCTGGGGCATTATACGTTTTCGTTACCAGAAGATATTTTGAAGGGCGAGTTAAGACCGATAAATTTCAATACAAACAATGAATTAATCTCTTAGCATGGTTTTTTACATCATTGGACCTCGTACCCCTTATACTGCGCCCACGTATCCAGATATAAACCGGTTTTATCCGCATCGTTCGCATACCACGTACCGTATACACCCACACTGTAGCCACTAATCTGGCCTTTGGAAGAGTAACCGCTGACGTTTGAAATTGAGTTGCTTTTATTATTTCCGTAACCGGCCATCAGTCCCAGGTGCCCGCGACCCAACGGGGTTTTGGGAGCAACGGAACAGTAAACGCTGTTAAGCGGTCATTTAAAGTGGCTAACAATAAATCGACCACTTATTCGATACCATCAGGTAAACGAATCGATGGTCACTCATGGACAGGTGCAAGGCAAATTGATTGTATGCTGCGTTGAGTAAAGAGCAAAAGCCCACCGAAAAGTGGACAGTAAACATATTGCCGGGCCGATATCAAAATGAGCCCGGACATTCAATGCTGAATACTGGGATCACCAGCTATATTTAACTCCCAGCATAGCCTCCGTATTGAAATAACCTTTATTCCCCACCTGCTGACCCACGTTACCCCACGCCGTAAGGTTGCGTGAAAGCTGGCCTTCGACGCCGGTTTTCAGCTCGCCAATATTTCGGGCACCGTCCTGACTAATTCTGACGCTGTTCATACTGGTTGAATAGCTGCGGGTATTATGCAGCCAGTTCGCCTCAACGAAGGGTTCAAACTCCCGGTCTTTGCCTTCGTCAATATTGCTGTGGCCTTTCAGGAAAACGCGGGTCCCCAGGCGGGTCTGGATATTTCCGTCACCGTCGCTGTTGATTCGGGTTCCGTTACCCTCCGTATGGTTGTCTGCCTTTACGCCCATCCAAGTTATCTGCGCCTGCGGCTGGATATAAACTGAATTAATGCTTTGCTTGCTGCTGCTGAATTCGCCGACTTTCCATGTATAGCCGCTCTCCAGAGAGGCGCTCAGTCCACTTGAATCGTATTTTTCCTGGGGAAGGTCTTCACCCTTAACGGTGTTTTTAAACCAGCCGTACTGTGCCCAGCTGTCTATATACAGACCTGTTTTGTCCGCATCGTTTGCATACCATGTGCCGTACAGGCCGACGCTGTAGCCATTGACCTGGCCTTTGGCGGAATAACCTGTCACGCTGGAACGAGTGTTGCTCTGGTTGTTGCCGTAACCGCCCATAATGCCAAGATGACCGCGATCCAGTCCATCGCTACTCCATTGCGCCAGATCCCCACCAAGCATCACAACGTACTGATTGCTAGTAGTTTTCAGCGAGCCGGTATTTGAGCGGGAGGAGTTATGCGTGCCAACCTGGCGGAGCCAGAGGCTGGTGACGTTTTTCTCTCCGGTAAGCGCGTCGGTGTACTGCGTTTCCCCCAGTCTGTCGTGCAACCGCGTATTAAACATGGTATTTGCCGCAGTCAGGTTTGCTGTATAACTGCCCGCTTCGGGGCGCAGCATGATATTATTACCTGTAGGCGGTTCAGGGATGCCCGGCTCTGTAGGGTTAGTCGGGTCATCAGCATCATTAGTCAGATACCAGTTTTTTTTGTTTGCGCCCGCACCGCGCCCCAGCCGGTAATCATATGCCCCTGCAACAATGCGTCCGTCCTGTAAGAATTCGCCGTCAGAACTTCCGCCGACATTGATCAATTCAATTCCGTTGAGAGTTCTGGCCCCGCTTCCCACGGTGTTAGCCACGACTACGTAAGTTGTCCCGCCAGTGTCGCCGTTGACGGTCATATGGTCAGTGGTGGAGGCGTCATTTCCAAGAGCTGTATTAAAGGCGATTTTACCGCCGTTACCTGTATAGTTGCCATTGACGGTGAGCGTATTGCCAGCCAGGGCATCGCTTCCGGTCTGGCCTACCTGAACCTGGCCGCTGTTGGTCAGATTGCCGTCTATTGTCAGCGCATCGGTTGTTGACTCAGCCAGAACGGCGGCAAAGGTCACGATACTCTGCGTGACGCTGTCCTGCGAGGCCGTGCGATTCCCGACCTGAAGCAGACTTTTGTTATTTACATCCCCGGCAACCGTACCGTTGCCCGCGAGGAAGCCGTTATTAATATTAACTTCTGAGGTTGCCAGCTTAATCGGCTGGCCGCGGCTGCCAAAGGCAATGCCGCTCTGGTTAATATATGTTGTTCCTGTATAGGCTGCGCTCGCCTGCGTCAGAGTGACAACGCCCGCTCCGTTTTTAACGAGGTTGCCTGCTCCCGTTACGCTGTTAGCCAGCGTCCAGTCGGTGCCGGTAGTCAGATTTAATGTGCCCGCATCGTTGATGGTCGCACTGCCAATATGTCGGGCTTCTCCCGCCGTTAGCTGGCTGTCTGCATCAATATTAAACGTGCCGCTGAACTGTGAGTTATCCCCGGCCAGGATAATCTGGCTGGTATTTAAATCCACGTCGCCGCTGTTGCTCAGGTTGTTGAGCAGCGTGCCGCTGGCTCCATTGAAGTTAAGCAGACCGGCGTTATCGATATCGCCGCTTCCCAGACCCTCCGCGTTGGTCAGATTGACCGTGGCGCCATTCAGGATTTGCGTGCTGGCGCTCAGCGCGGTGTTTGCGCCGTTGATGTCCAGCGTGCCGCTATTAAGCGTCAGGTTTCCGGCGCCAAGCAGGCCGCCGTTTATTGTGCCACCTTGGTCAACCGTCAGGCTGCCGCTGGCAATATCAATCTGCGAATTTTCAGCGGTATCAACGCTGCCAATCGTCTGGGCAAACCCATTCATATTTAGCGCGGTGTCTCTCGCCATTTGAAGAAGGGATGTTTTGCCGAGAACTCTGTTGTTATTCATCAGCAAATTACCGCTGCGAACATCGGTTATTCCGGTGTAGTCGTTATCTTTATTCGAGAGAGAAACCGTACCGTTTGCGGCATTCTCAAATGCCAAATCACCGCTGCCGGTAATTTTTGCACTCAGGTCTGCCGCATTGCCTGAGGCGTTCTGACCGTTGAGGATCAGGGTATCGGCGCCGGTGCCCTGGAGTTCCACCTGCTTCAGGGCGTAGGCGATATACAGCCCGTCTTGGTTTTCACCTGAGCTTAAACGCCAGTCCCAGGTCCCCTGAGCAACCACCTTGCCGTTCTGAAGAATGTCATCGGTAATACTGTCGGTAATTATGTTGCCACTGGCATCGGCCAGCGTCAGGTTGCCGCCGTTTCCGGTGACTGTGCCATCTGAACCAGCCAGTTTGATGGTCGTGTTTGCGTCATCCTGAGAGAGCAGCGGCAAATTATTCGCGGCGGCAGGGTATTCATTCACCATATTGCCAATGCCAACTTTAACCGTACCGCTCCCCTTCAAATCGAGATCGCGGCTTGTTTGAATGGTGTTGTCCGGCAGGGTATTACCAGGCGCGACGCTTCCAAAATCGACGGTCCCGCCTGCAAACGTTAGACCGCCGATATGCTGTTCGCCAGCTCCTACGGTCGTCACGCTGTCAGTTCCTGCCCGCAGCGTGGCATGGCCGAGCGCCTGAGTATTCAGACCACTCAGATCGAAGGTGCTGTCACCCAGCGCCAGGGTTCCGGAAAAATTGTCCCCGGCATTGTTGCCGGTAAAGCTAAAAACGTTGCCGCTTGTGTCCGTACTTATCGTCCCCGTTCCGCTCACGTGACTGTTAAACGCCGTCTGGTTGCCGTTTTGAATCGCGAGGGTGCTGGTACCGTCGAGGGTATAACCGGTGCTGGCGTTATCGTCTTTGGCATCACCCAGCGGCAATGGACTGTTATTGAGCGCCAGCGTGGAACCGTTAATGAGAGTAATGTGCTCAATCCCTTGCATAACGTTTGCCGTGCTGTGGACATATACGCTGTTGTCCATAACTAAAGTATCATTGCCCTCGCCTCCGTCTATAAGAGGAGAGGAGGCCGCAGAGGCGGCGTCTAGGTTAGTCAGCTCTATCCGGTCGTTATCGGCCTCCATCATTATATTGCCCAGAATAGTGCCTTTCTCCCAGTGGAAGATATCATCCCCGGTGCTCATTCTGATTTCGCCTTTGACCGTGCCGCCGGTGACCGTCACGCTGTCTGTGCCGCCGCTGACGCTAATGTTTCCACCGATTACGCTGTCGCCGCTGACAAGAATGGTGTCATTGCCGAAGCCGGTAACCAAGTTACCGACTATCTCGCCGCCGGACATATCAAAAATATTGTTATCCAGCTTCATATTAACGCGGCCAATGGTTCCTCCGGTCATCTTAGCTACGTCGCCATCTTCGAAAGCGTCCACGATGGTGCCGCCTGTCATGATGAACGTGTCCCGGTTATCTCCCTGCTGAAGCGCACCCAGTGAGCCTCCACTCATGACAAAATCGTCAATGCCATTGCCCTGTAGGAGGGTGCCGGTGATGGTGCCGTTGCTGATGTTGGCACTGTCGGCCCCATCGCCAAAATCAACATCGCCGGTAATGGTGCCGCCGTTCATGATGAGTGAATCATTGCCGCTGCCAAAGACAACCGCCTTGCTACCGGCGCCACCCTGGATAGCCCCGCTGTTTGTCAGTTGATTATTTCCGCTGCTGCTAAACAGTACTCCCGGCCCGGTAGTGCCGGTGATAGCGCCGCTGTTATTAAGCACGCTTGTTCCTTCCCGCAGTAGCACACCAGTGGTGCCTGTCAGCTGCCCAGCGTTAATGATATTGCTGCCATCACCAAGAGAAATAGCTTCCGCTCCTGCGACATTAAGTTCGCTACCTGGGGCAATATTAACGGTGACGCCTGTCACGCCGCTGGTGCTGACAATCGCAGTGGGATAGGGATTGGGGGGGGATACGTCGCACTCCACAGTTTGCCCCGTGCCAGGAAGATAATTGTCGCAGGCGGCATAAGACTGACTTGCAGAAGATAAAGCTAGGTAAATACATGTAGAAAGGAGAGAGGTCTTTCCGAGTACTGCCATAGTCATACTCCTTATGCTTTAATCTTGACTTCACGGATGTAATTTATTGTAATTATTAATTAAATATAAATTGTCAATGTTTTTAATGATTCTGTTTAAGATTACTAGTAGAAAATCTCGCCACCTAATTCATGATAAATTTAAAGTTTCTAACAGATAAAACTACTAGCTCTACTGACGTGCTTATTCTTTCAGGATAGTCAGGCTTAAGCATAATGGTTAGTTAAATGCTATCCGGGCGGTGGCTGTCACTGTCTGTATCTGCTGATTTTCGGATCAATACAGCCGGTTTTCACCGACATAATCAGTCGGGTCAGGGTTTCAACCCATGTGCTCGATGGCCTGCTGTACCACGAAAGCGACCTCGAAATCAGGGAGCATTACACCGATACCGCTGGTTTCACCGATCATGTTTTTGCCCTGATGCATCTGCTAGGATTTGCATTCTGTCCACGAATTCGGGATCTCCATGACAACAAGCTGTTTATCAAAGGGAAAGCGGACCAATACCCGGCGCTTCAGTCGCTGATATCCACAACCAGCCTGAACCTGAAAGAGATCGAGATTCACTGGCGTGAGGTGCTGCGTCTGGCGACATCGATAAAGCAGGGAACCGTAACGGCATCCCTGATGCTGAAAAAACTGGCCAGCTATCCCAAACAAAATGGACTGGCAAAGGCGCTGAGAGAAATTGGCCGCATTGAGTGAGCGCTGTTTATGCTCGACTGGTTCCGCGATCCGGCACTTCGTCGGCGGGTACAGGCGGGACTGAATAAAGGAGAAGCCCGTAACGCGCTGGCGCGTGCGGTATTCCTGCACCAGCTGGATGAAATCAGGGACCGAAAACCGGAAAATCAGAGCTATCGCGCCAGTGGGTTGACGCTGCTGACGGCTGCTATCTCACTGTGGAATACCGTCTATATGGAAAGAGCTGTTGATGCCCTGAAGCGTAAGGGCTAAAGATCAACGAGCAACTACTGTCGCATTTGTCGCCGTTAGGCTGGGAGCACATCAATCAGACAGGCGATTATATCTGGAAAAGCAACCGGATACCGTCTTCGGGTAAGTTTCGTCGGCTGAGGTCAGCTAAAGTAGAAAGGTCACAAAATAACCTTAACGAACAATAATTTTCGATATCCAAACTGACCCTAAGCCAAACGCTTTTATATCCACCACGGCTTTACTGCATCGCGGATCCAGGAGAGGACACTGTTTCTTAAGCTTCCATAACATAATGCCGGGAAGAATAGGGTGGAAAAAACGCGTGTAATGCATTGATATAATTGGTTTTTATTTATGCATTTAACATAATCTTTGTTATGCGCACTGAATTTGTAGAGGCTCAATGCTAATGTCTATTTGGGGACTGCGGATGTTTTCTTGGAATCATTAAGTTGTGATCCCCAGATGCTGACTGTCCTTTATCGGGTTCATTTCACCTAATGATGACTTGATTCGCTTCTCGTTATGCCAGCGTATGCTCTTGAGCTGGAGCAATCATATCAGAAGGTAACGAACGTGCGGAGCTGGGTGGCCAAATCAGCAATGTCCCGGTCGCCGGTAGCGGCTTTGAGGGTTAAATCCACTAACCGCGCCTGATCTTCCGGATGGTTACGGATTTGGATGTTGTTACGCGCCAAATAAAAAAGTGTACTGGCCAGCGCTGTGCGCTTATTGGCATCGTTGAAGATATGGCCCCGCGCTATGGCTATCCAATATAGGGCCGCCGTTTCAAAAATATCCGGAGCGGGATCGCTATAAAACTTAGCTTGCTCCACGCGCGCTATGATTGCACCCACCCTTTCCGCATCCGGCATGCCAGGAAGCCCGCCGTATAATTCGATCATACGATCGTGAATTCGCATTACGATCGCTTCATTCAGTGAAAAAATCATTTATCAGCCAAATCCTTTAAGGCATCACCAAACCGGCCCGTGATTTGGGAGAACTCCCGATCAAACTTCTCCGCTTGCCACTCCTGATACTCTTTAGCAGAAATAACCACTACATCGCCACCAATTCGGCGCGTGATGCGTACAGCTTCGCCCTGCGAAGCTTTATCCAGGATCGTGGATTGTTTTGCACGGGCTTCTGTTGCTGAAATAGTGAACATAAAAATACACCTCTTCTTTGTAATGTACAGATTAAATGTACAGTTAAACGGTAGTAGTCGCAACCTGTCAGGGACCGGATTAACACTGAAAGATATTAAGAGGAATGGATGCCCAGCTTTGTGCCTGGTCAAACCGTGCATGCCATTAGACGGAGAGTACCCGAAGTAATGATATTCCACACAGGTACACCTTTCCTTTCCATTGGCCTATAGACTGCTTGGGGTTGAGGGCAACCATTGACAGACTGTTCCCGCATGCAGAGGGCATCAGATTATGGAATTGATTTTTATAGAAAAGAGTTCCGTGTTCCATCACGAGCGCTGATGATTAAAATCTCTAAGAGAATTCTTAATCAGCTCACGTAATAACGCACAAATAGGCTCATAGGGCCAGTGATGGTTTTCATTGAAGCACCTGTTTGTTCTGAGTTGAGCATACAACCTCTGTTCAGGTGACTAAACTATTACACTGCCTCCTACAACATTTTTTCAGGCATGCTACGCTTTAGTAAGTAGGTACAAATGGGATATTGAAAGTTTATTTTTTGTTATGCGTTTGGAATCTTGAGACATTTTGACGTCAATAGATAGTATTTTTGGTAACAATGAGTGTTCAGATTGACATCTTATCTCGGAGCAACTCTTAAATGATGGAAAAAATGATAGAAAGCGCAATTCCTCCTTTTCGGATATCCCCCATCGCTCGAATTATCCTTTGCTGTTTGGCTATTCCCGTGTCTGCTTCGGCCAAGCCTATCTGTACAGCTTTTGGATGTATTGTGTCTACGCCTGATGAAGTGGTTCAGCTCGCCCCAGATGACCGTATTGATTTTGGACCACGGTTGATTATCAACACGAACTCCCAATCGACAGCATCCCTTACAATTAATGGTACTGGTGAAAATTCTGGGTATGCTACGGTTGATTTAGTTCATGTAAAAGGCTCAGGTAAGTTAATCGTGGATAACGGTGCTGAATTACAGCAGTCTAATTTAAGTACTAGTTCTGGTTTCAGGGATCACGTGGTTTCGCGCTAAAGATGTCATACTCAATCTATGACCAAACTGTAAAAAATATAATAAAAGCGACATAAGATATTTCAAAGAAAATCTGGAATTCATATCTAGCGAAGGTATTGATTAACAGCGAATGCGTAATGATCTTGATTTCACTAAAATAGTGCGCGAAGATAAATTAATTCTCCCTAAAAGATATATGTCTTGTTCATTTGTCAGTATTTTTGACTATAGTGTACAAGCCAGAGGGGTGGAACATACTATACTTCGCCCAGTTAAAGCCATGATTGCGTCTCAATATAATCAGATTGAGAATGTCATCAATGTCATCAATGTCATCAATGTCATCAATGTCATCAATGATTTCTGTGAGGCAAATACATTAAATCGTGATGAAGTATGGATGTGTGCAAAATTCTCTCCATTTGGCGCTGTCAGTTATCAAGTTAGCCTGTATTGCGTATTCCGCTCTGAGCGATCATGGATTGGCATTGAAGTTCGATCAGTGTTTCGCATCTATTGTATCAACCGGGATGCGTTAACTTTTTCTACTGCTTTTTAACCTGTTTTATCCTCGCTTTCCACTACCAGCGAGTTTTTCCTCATCGACTCACCCTGCAGAACCACCCTGTGCGCGTTATGCACCAGCCTGTCCAGGATCGCGTCTGCCGTTGTCGGGTTCTCCTGACCTGCTCCCCGTTGATTAATACACCGCGATATTAGTAATGTCTTCATGAGCCACATGAGGACATCCCCATGAAGAAGCGTTTTTCCGACGAACAGATCATCAGTATCCTCCGCGAGGCTGAAACCGGGATTTCTGCCCGTGAGCTCAGCCGTAAGCACGCCATTTCCGACGCCACCTTTTACACTTGGCGTAAGAAGTATGGCGGTATGGAAGTGCCCGAGGTTAAGCGCCTGAAGTCGCTTGAGGAAGAGAACGCCAGGCTCAAGAAGCTGCTTGCCGAAACCATGCTGGATAAGTAGGCGCTTCAGGTGGCTCTGGGGCGAAAGCCAGAAGCGGGAAGCCGTGGTGTTGTGAAGTGGTTTACTTAATTTGGGAAATATATTGACCCAATGGCTGAGGAGGGATTTCATGCAAGGATATATCTTTATCTCCTGGATACCAGAATTATTCCTAGATTCCGCATGCAGCCGCTCGTGATGTGTCAAAAACATCTTTAAGGTAAACCTGAGCTTACCGGAAGTGGTCATTTTAAGTCGAGAGGGGCGGTCCTTTTTTCTTAGTCATATCTCTTCATTTAGACCCTCTTCCGAGATGACAGTGTTTTGCAGTAAGCGTCAGTACACTATCGCCTGTGATTTTGGTTCCGTGATCGTTAGCTTAGAGCTCCGCCAAATCCAGAAGGAGCTCAATTAATAGAAGATACTGCCAACTGGCGAACAGAATCGAGTACAGAGCGAGAAGTGGTGCGCAGTACTGAAACAGGCTCAGGAAGAGATGGATATTAAGCAGGCGAAGAACTGGCAGCCGGATGTTAAATTGGTTAAAGAAGAACACTCCCAGCACAAGGGTGCTACTTCTCAAGAATTAGCATGAAGATGGTGTCGGGCATTCATTTATTTTTCACTCCGGTCTAACTCAATGATAGGTATATTAATTATTGCTAAATAATTTAAGGTTATCTGCCGATAATGATATTATCATACAGGAAGAGTTATGAAAGATTTTCATATTTTAAGTCTCTGTATTCAGAATAATGACATTCAGGGCGCGATGCTTGTACTTCGTGATAAATCAGAATTTGTCGCCCGTAAAATACTTGAACGTATCAAAGTGAAATTGCCAGTTAATACCGGGCGCCAGTTCTGGCTCTGGCTCTGGCTCTGGCTCTGGCTCTGGCTCTGGCTCTGGCTACAGAGCTGGCTTATTAATGAGTGCCGGAATGAGACGAATTTTAATGAATCTGACAGTTCCCCGTCATTTGCCACAGCAGAAAGCATTATGTCCGGGCAGTCTGAATCCGGCAGCACTGGACGCAGTCAAAATCATGGCGCTTCTGTCCATGCTGGTCGATCACGCCAACACATTGTTTCTGGCGAAACCGGAACCCCTGCTGTATGCGCTTGGCCGGATGGCCTTCCCCCTCTTCACGCTTATCTGGGCGATGAAAGTATTCAACAATCCCGCTCGCCTGCAGCAACGCGCAAACCGCCTGTGGGGCTGGGCGTGTCTGACTCAGCCGGCATTCACACTGGCGTTTCATCATCAGATGCCCTGGTATGCGCTGAACATTCTGTTTGTGTTCGCCAGCGTCACACAGCTCCTTGCCCTGCATTACCGGTTGGGGAGCCGAGGTATTTTCTACGGTGGGATAATTCTCGCAGTTCTGGTCATCCCGCTCATACCCGGAAGTTATGGCCTGCCAGGTCTCCTTCTCGCCGGTTCACTGGTACTGGTGTTTTCTCCTTCAGCAGCTGGTTGGCACCGCGCAGGGGCAGTCGCTGCTGTCATTGCTTTATTCTGCCTCAACGGAATGACGCACCTGATTTCATCCCCGGCAGACACATTGCTGTTTGCAACGATCCCCACGTTCGTTTTTCCTGCTCTCGCTGTGATGCTGGCGCGCGACCACGTTCAGAAAAATGTTCAGCGTTTCATGCCGCGTCATTTTTTTTATTTCGCTTATGCTGGCCATCTTTTACTGGCAGGAATGCTTCTGTTATGGATGCCCGTCAGGGCATAAAGGCGACAAATATTGTCACGTTCTGCGCTGAAGGAAGGAGTCGCCGTGACCGGCGTCAGCCGCTGCGGTTTGACAGGTTCTGCCTTACGCCCCCATCCCCTGTAAAGCCATCCCCGCTTAAAGCAATGAAGAAACTCCTTTTGCGCGGTCGGAGTGAGTCCGTCGAGGCCTTTGGCCGCTGGCGGGCTGTATCTCCGCGTTAGCGCCGTGAGGCGCTTACGAGCGTGTACATCTTAACGTCCCGTAATACCACTTACAGAGACTACAAATTCTAGTTACAACATCCCTTTTAAAGCGATGATGTTCCGGCCCTTCGGGCCGGGGCGGCGTCGGTTTTGCAGGGGGTTGGGATGTGCTCAGTGTAGAGTTTTAGCCGGAAGGGGCCCGGCGCTTGCGACGGGAGGTACTTTTGCGCGCGGCCATGAGGCCGCTGCATGCGAAGGCATAATCGATTATCCACAGAGTAGCAGAAGATAAAGCTCCACTCTGAAGTGAAATGAAAGAGCGATAAAAAAGGGGGGGTAGATAATTTTGCGGATTTCACGTTATACGTTTCCGGAAAATGAGAGTTATCACTTTGCGGATTTATGTGGAAAAGAGGAAAGGAGATAAGCGCAGTGGGTTATTAGAGGGGTGATGGGGGCAGAAAATGTCCCGCTGAATGCTCAGTGGGCAAAAAAAACACAAGTAAGCTGAAAAATACCAACGCGAAAAGCCCCGGTCAGGGGCATGTAAACAGAGTGGATCATGCAGTGCGTGCCGTGGCTAACCCGGCGGTGACAGCGCCAGATCCAGCTGGTAAAGGTGCTGAACAGCCAGTTGCGTCAGTCGTTCCGGGGTGCACCAGTAGGCTTCATCATGTGAAAGGGTTTTGAATACCCACTTCTCCATCGCATGAAGGCGTTCATCTGCCGGCAGCTTTATCAGGTTGTTGGCCCGTTTACGCTCAGCACCTTTTTTACGACGGTATGTTAGTGCTTCACGTCGCTTCCTGCCGGACCAGCATTTACGGGCAGCATGCGGTGTGATGTCATCATGATCATTCATCACACCTTCATCTATCAGACGCTGGCGCTCAGCGCTGAGTCGGAGTTTCTTTTCCTGCTCTTTAAACAGCTTGTCCATATCGACTCCCAGCATCTGGAAACCCGCGGGCGTGATATAGACATACGTCGGCAGCCAGGACCTGGAATCACGATCCCATGCACGTTCTTCAGCAAGTCCCAGAACACCGAACCTAACCTGTTCTTCAATAAGACGAGACAGTCGCGACACTGTAACCGCCGTTTCAGGAATGACGTTACCTGCAGTATCTTTTGCGCTCAGTTCTTTTGCCAGGCGTGAGATGCACATGCCGACGGTATGCTTGCCGGCGTCACAGAAGCTGACGAGCAGAGGCCAGAGCGCATCGAGCAGACGCTGGCGTTCCGGCCGGAATCCGTATTTGCGCCCTGCCTTACGGCGACCGGCGACATAAAGTGGGTGGCGGGAAACCCGCATGCGCAGGCTGGTTTTTCCGGTCCTTTTATCACAAACGACAAGCCGGTTATAGGCATGACCCAGCTCACCGGAAAGCTTTTTATAATGCTCCGGACGATACCAGACAGGGTATTCGCACTTAGGTTTTGTGGAATGCCCTCCACGTGTACGGCGGGGCAGTTTTTTGACGGGCGCGACAAGGAAATTATCCTGTGTTCCGGCATCGACATCCTGCCAGAACCGGGTTAATTCTTCAGTCGGCAGCTCAGACCAGTGGACAGAGAATTGATTGTCATTCACGGCGGCCTGTTCTTATGGCGGCCGGATATTGTGTTATGTGGTGCATGCGTTATAATCCTTCACAGGCAAAGCGCCTGCTTTTAGACCCCCTGATATCAGACCTTCCGCCAAGTTGAGAAAGATATCAGGGGGTTTTTGCATTCAGGCTTCGAGAAATTCCCTCGCCTGCTCCTGAGCGTTTTTCCGGACACGCCCAATCCTTTTTCCTTCATACCGGGAGTCCGCATTTCCCCCGGAAATAATTGCCACCCTGGCGCCTCACCACAAAGCGCTCAAATTAAGAATTTGAATTAGGTCGCAAATGTAAACTGTATCATCGGAATACCCCACCACAAGGCAACCATAGACATCTGGAGTTTACCGTTTCAGTTTGAGAATTTCCAGACGAAATGATCCCGTAATGAGCTTCAGCGGTTAAGATCGTGCAGTTTTCAGGGCTAGTACAGGGTATAGTATAGGTATTGCCGTGCCCGCCAAAAATCAGGAAGGTACGTACGGCACAATAGAATGGGGGTTGCTTCAGGCGGAAACGCGCAGGAAGCTATCCTTAACTGTACTTAATGGTAGTATTATGTTTTTGGCAGGAATACTGTTTACATGAGCGTATTGCTTCTCATTCGATGAAATAACGAGGATATGGTGGGCATTTTGAGATAGCTCAGTTTTATGGGGTGGTTAACCCGTGCGTTATCTCTCCTGCGGTTGTCAATTCTAATGAAGGTAATGACGTCCTACGTACTAGAGATTTTTGCTACGAGATAGTGGTGATAATATTAGTTATATGCTTTTAAGAAATTGTGGCTTCAGTATAAATTAATCAGAAACCACAAATTCAAAATGAGTTATTACTCCTGACCTGCCTTTCTAGCCTTTAATACCTTATTGAGAAATTCAGCTATTGATTCTGAACCATCTAGAACTGATGGTATTTTATCGTCGCGAGACTGAATTGGACTAAATATCAGCGTTTCAAATGCTGACCATGTGTTTTTATCTTTTTCATCGATTGTTCTATCATTAACGTAGTTTTTGATAAACTCACAAATACTTAACCTGAAATCAATTTGAAGTAACTGGGCTGTCACTGAGTTTTTCTGGATGTAATAAACTCTAATGAAATACAGAAGTATTAATTCAATTGTAGCTACCGGTAATATATAGAGAAGCTTATCAATGCCAGTAAACTTACTAGTGTTCCCGAATATGTTAAATAGCAGTAACGAAATCGGCGTTAAAAGTAGTGCCATGCCGATCGCAATAAAGATTTGATCAATTTTCTTTAATTCTTCTTTCTTGATTTTTCTGATATTTGTGAATGCTTGCGAAAGATTTAAAAAATTATACTCTGACTTTGCTTTGTCCAGTCTATCTTGTAGAAGATCGACAGTCCCTATAAGCTTGTTTTGTTCTTCAATTTTTTCAGAAAGCAAAGAACTCTCATTTAAAAATGTATTTATATCAGCCCAGCGAGAGTCAGATACAATTGAATCAAATTTTTGTTCAGCTTCGGACATTGTTCTTGTAAAATGAGATAGTTCAATTTCACCTTTTCCTCTAGTGAGAGTATATGGAATGGAGCTTAATGTAATGTGGTTATCCCCATAGTGCTTTAAGGCAATGATGTCTACACTACTCATCAATGCTCTAATTTTACCCATTAGTGAAAGAAGCACACCACGATTTCCAAAAACAGCTATTCTCTCATTGTTTTGTATAAATTCTTCTGCTGCGAGAACGACATAATATAGAAATAAATGCGTATGCGACTCTAGAAACCATATATTATAATTAATATCGTTATCTATCAAAGTTTTTTTTGTTACTGGGAGCGAATCAAAATTGTCAAATCTAGGGCTTAGGTAAGTTGAAAACAAAAAACTCCAGCAATATAACAGATAGGCATAATACTTTTCATTTTCATTAATATCATTATTGCTTTCATCAAATAAATGAAGGTTGTCAAAGAATTTGAAGTTATCAGGAAGATGCTTATTACATTTTTCTCTAACGCTTTTATCTATTTCCTCTAAATTATCGATAAAATTTTGTTTGTCGTTCATCACAAAAACTCCCAATCTTGTTAATTTTTTATATATATGTTACTTAAATTCTTATCGTAGATTATGAGCGGAACCCTCTGGATTTAGAAGCTTTTTATTGTTATAGCGATAATGTTGAAAAAAGAAAATCGAGTACCTAGCTCTCGTTTCAGTATAAAAATTGTTTACTTATTAAAATGTACGTTTGAAAAAGTAGACTCTCTGCGGTACGCTTCATCTGTATCATGGAACCCGATTTTTCACCCAGCGCGCCGGACGGTTTCCGGCCTTTCCGGAGCCTGAGATGACCCCACTGACGGATGACCATCCCGATCACCAGCCGGTTCTGGTCTTCAAGGATCAGGAGTTCCTGCCGGCGCTGGCCGGGAATGAAGATGTCCTTAATCCTGCCCGGGCCTATTTACTGTCGCTGAATTCCCCGCGCAGCCGCCAGACCATGGCCTCGTTCCTCGGGATAGTTGCCGGCATGCTTGCCGCCGGCTCACTCGATACCTGCAGCTGGGGCAGTCTGCGGCGTCATCATGTGATGGGGATTACTGAACTGCTGCGCGACACCGGCCGGGCCACGGCCACGGTCAACACCTATCTCTCGGCGCTGAAAGGCGTGGCCAAGGAAGCCTGGATGCTGAAGCTGATGGATGTCGAGAGTTTTCAGCACATCCGGGCGGTGCGCAACCTGCGCGGCAGCCGGCTCCCGCGCGGTCGCGCCCTGCCGGCTGCGGAAATCAGTAAACTCTTTACCGTGTGTGAAGCCGACAGTAGCTGTACGGGGGCGCGTGACGCGGCCCTGCTGGCGGTGATCCTCGGGTGTGGTCTGCGTCGTTCCGAGGCGGTGGGTCTCAGCTTAAGTGACATTGTCACGCATGAGCAGGCACTGAAAGTGATGGGAAAAGGCAACAAGGAAAGGCTGGCCTACATGCCGACCGGAACCTGGCAGCGGCTGATGCACTGGACCGAACAGGTTCGCGGTAAAAGTCCCGGACCGCTGTTCACCCGCATCCGCCGGTTTGACACCCTGACCCGCGACCGGCTGACCGATCAGGCGGTGTACCACATCCTGCAGATACGCCAGGCCCAGGCCGGGATTGAGAGGTGTGCGCCCCATGACCTGCGACGGACCTTCGCCACGGCGATGCTCGATAACGGGGAAGACTTAATAACCGTTAAGGATGCGATGGGTCATGCCAGCGTCAGCACGACCCAACAGTACGACCGGCGTGGGGCAGAACGCCTGCGTCAGGCCCGTGACAAGCTCAGCCTGACATGAGCGGGCGCTAGGCATGCGAACGAGTAAATGCATAACCAGCATGCAGCCCGGCTGATAGCAGCGACTTATGTAATGGAACCATTAAAAAATCTTATTGGGAAGAGGCTATAGCACTAGCCTCTTTTATCAATGGTACTAACTTGATATCGTTTTATTTAATTCAGATGTCGAGGTGTCATAAAGCCTGGATATATAATCTGACATATCATGGTTATTTTTCCTCTTCTTATTGAATTTTTTAATATACTTATCTACGGTAGTGCTAATTAAACCCGAGTCATCTGTCACATGACTTATTCCTAGGTTTATCAATATATCCAGTTTTTTATTTTCAATTAATGAATCAAATGAATTCTTATCGCCTAATTCATTTAATGTTGCAGCGATAAAAAACTGAGCATAATCAATATGTTCACCAATTTCATCTTGTTGATTAATTTTCACAGTTAAATCTTCAAGAGCGGCCTTAAAAAAGTCATAACAATAATTATTGCTAAGGCATCTTGTGAAAATACATAATAATGCTACTGGCGTAAATTCTTTTAATGGTATATTTGTTTTACCATTAAGAATATCAACATATAATTTACCAGCATCAATGTAAGATGACAAAACGCCTTTTGTTATTTTATCATATGGTGTCAAGTAAGATGCGAGATAAAACGATCCATTGTAAAATAAACGCAAAAATCTTGTTTTATCATCGCTGGGTTTAAAATCATTTATTTTATCAATTAAATATTCATTATCTCTTTGCAAACCAAAGTAGAAAAAATAGCAATTGGCCCAATAAATATCATAAATATCATCTGTAATATTGATTAGTCCTTTTTTTCTTAAACCTTCAGCATAGAAATATTCCATAAAAGATCTATGTAGAAATGAAAAAGTATTAGCTCTAGTGTTTACATTTGTTACTTCGCTGCGATAAATGAGGCGCTTGAATAATTTTTCTTCATCAACATTTAAATTTCTTTTTGCTAAGTAGTTTAAAAAAATATCCTGCACTTCCGAAACAGATATGCAACCCAATGCGTTATCCATCATAAAAACAGATATTTCTATTAAAACATTACTTATTACATCGTATTCAGTTTGAGACATAAGCCCCTTTGAAGTATCCCAACGACCGAGAACTATCTCGCTATATTTTGAATATAGTTCTGTCATTGTGGACGGCAGCTCTTTTATTTCATCTGATAATATCCTTGCGAGAAGGATAGCACTAACTGGAGTCCGTGGTATGAATTTGAATAATGGTGTCTTTTCAATACCATTCTTTAATTTATGCGTGACTTTAATATCATTGCATATTTTATCAACAAAATCAATTAGTTGGCCTGTGCTTAAAGGTACAATTGAATATCTAGAAAAAATTTTATCTATGACTTGATAATCCTCAAGTGAATCCATTGCTCGTGATGCGACTAGTACTCTGAAGCGTTCATTTCGTGAAATTTTCTCGACTATTTCTCTAAAGTTATTTTGCCTGTCCTCAAGTGACTCCTTAATTTCATCAACAGAGTCTACAATCAATAAAACATTCCCATCATGTTGAATTTTATATTCTTCGAGAATATCACCAATAACTTTATCAACATCAAGCCCCTGAGATACTAAATCTTTATACTGGCAAAAGATAGGAAGTATATAATCTTTTTCATAAGAGTATTCTGACTTTATTTTCTCGATAAGTTGTTTTATTAATGTGCTTTTACCTGCACCAACTGAACCTTCTAGGAAAATGAACCGTTCAGTCTTCATTACACTGTGAAGTTTTAATGGCCTATATTTTCTTTTTTTTCCTCCTTCCTTAGATATATATCTATCGATCAAATTATTTATACCAACACTGCCGAAAAATGAACTTTCGGGGGCATTGCTAATTGATTGTAAGGAATCAGTTAAGTATTGTTCATAGTTTATAGACTCAAAATCCCAAAACTCTGGATAAAACTTACTAATCAAGGAGCAAACTTTTTCTCCGTCTAAAAATTTTATATTTGTTGATTTAAATTTAAGGTGTATCTTCTCCTGTGCATTATTGGAAATAGTTGAATTTGTTACAACCCAAATCTCATTTAGATGTATGTTTTTTGAACCTGATGAAATTAACCTAGGAAATAGTTGGCACTCTTCTATCTGTCGCTCAACTTCACTATTAGATTGAGTTATCTTCCCAACCTTACAAACAACACCGATGTATATTTCTTCGTCTAAGGCGTCATCACGCTTGATAACAACAAAATCAGCACCTTTTTCACTAGGACCTTGTTTATATTCCACATGCGTGACAGTTGGTAATCTAGGAAATAAAACCCTTAGAACAGGGTGGAAATCATCCACTTCTCTTTGTAATGATTCTATTTTCTTCAAATAATCTGGTTTCATTAACAGTCCTTCCATTAACTTTTTATATAGATATTGCTAACTAAATCCAATCTCATATGTTTTTTAACATTTCCGCACTACATATAAAAACTTACTTAGTGCATGACGGCTATCCGTATATTTTATACTTAAAACATTCAACGTAAAAAATAATTTGTTCTATTTAATCAGTTACCAACGGAGTTATCTATCTTAAGGATTTGTGTTGAAAAATATAAAATTATTTTAATTATATGATAAATAAGGTTATTTATCAATATCGGGTTCTTTAATGCATTCATAGCATTGTTAATGCTTCCCTATGCCATCTAGCGGTGACGTCAGTGAAACATCACACCGTATACTTATCGGCCTCTTGAGAGAAATCATAAAGCAATTTCAGCTATTTTTTGTGAGTTGTCTATCTGTTCCTGTATGACCGTCGCAAGTTGCAACCATAAACATTTTCCCGCATTTTTGAGCCTAGCCACGTAGCAGAAGCAGAAGCAGAAGCAGAAGAAATGCCAACAAATAACGAGAAACCTAAAAATGCTGCTGGTATGCCTATCAGATATTGATAATCCTGTATTCTGGCCGCCCCCCCTGGAGGCTCGCCGGGAGTTTCTCACACATTGAGCCCTGCACAGATGTTGCTCTTAGATTGGGATATTTATGTTTCCCAGCCGACTCCCTAGCAGAATGGCATCCTCTGGCGGGAGATTGCCTCAGCTAAATATTCACTTCGTGAATGTCGTTTTTTGAATGGCTGCCAACAGTCTTTCAGCCGTCACCGCTTCCGGGAAAACGGTGATGTTATCCGGAGTGGCGCCAGTGAGAGGCATTAACACCCGCCTTTGTTGCGGCCGCCTGAATATCTCCAGCGGCCAGATTCCCCTCATGATGACCGGTGGCATAGATGGCGTTATGGTAGGTCACATAGGCCTCTGGCCCTTTTTCTTTCCATACCGCCAGGTCCTGGTGCGCAGCCTGCAGGGACGCTTCCCTGCGACTGCCAAAGATGGGCCATTCTTTAAAGATGTAGCGCACATCCGGCTGAGCTTTCATGACTTTTTCCAGCACCGGCGCAAACTGACTGTAAAACACGCACTGATAGTCAAAGAACTCGATGACGGCCACCCTGGCACCTTCCGGTCCGATCGTCGGCGTGTCCGGGTCCTGCAGTAATTTGGTCTGATGCTCCATCACGTTCAGGGCGTACAACTTCTGCTTACGCAGCTTCTGTTGCTCCTGCAGTTTCTGACTGACCGTAACCAGTATTTCCGGATGGACCACCAGATACTCTGAGGCAATTTCCCCTATTCTGGCCTCCTGCTCAGGTGTAAAGACTGGCTGAGATGCTGAGGCCTGCGCCATAGGAGCTAAACCAATGTATGTTGTAACTACTAAAGCGATCAGTGTCTTCATTTTCATCAGTGTTCTCTTCCTGTCCTGGGGTTAGCGTTCTTTCTGGATAGTACGGGTGAGGGTCTGTTCTTCGCGCTCCGGCATTCTGCCGCGCTCAGTGTTGTCGGCATGGCGAACCATTTCGCGTTCAGCACTGGCCAGCTCACTGACGACCCGTGACGCCCGCTCACGTTCGCCTGGGGCGTTATCCGGCAACGTGTTTTCACTGCGCACACGTTCTGCCCGTTCCTGCTCATGACCGTCCTGACGGTCATTATTTCGTACCGTCGCCAGCAGACTGTCATCCGGTGTCAGTGGCTCAGGTTTGATCGGCTTCAGGTCTTCCGGCCGCAGCGTCACCACCTCCTCACCCGGGAGAACGATGCGCTGCGGTTGATTGTCTTCCTGACGGGATGCCTCCTGCGCACGTATAAGGTCCGCCTGCTTCTGCTCAGCCTGCTGACGTTCATCCTGTCCGCTCAGGCCGGACAGCGCGAGCCGCTGCTCATCATCCTGTCGCACACCCCCGGTCACCTTCAGCAGATGGGATGACGGTGGCTCTTTCCCGGTCTGCCACACCACACCATCACGGGGATTCCCTTTCACCGCCTCCAGTGCCGCGTTCAGGTCACTGACTACTAGGGTGTTGCCTGACTGACTGCGCTGAAGAACCACCCCGCGTGCCCGCTCAGTCATGACCATACGGGTGTCACCCTGTGTCAGCCTGCCCTCCGGGCTGGACACCAGAGAGACCAGGGCCAGTCCCGCGCTTTTACCGTTGTTGTCATAGACCGGCAGCGCGAGAGCCGGCTCCGGAAAACGCCGGGTGGCCGGGATCACCTTCGCCGTCAGCGATGCGTCGCCCATCCCCTGATGGCGCACCCAGGCACGACCAATGGCGGTTTTTGTGACCGGCTGACCCATTGCCCAGATTGCTTTCGCCTGTTTTCGCTGCGTTTCTGGCTGCAGTGCATCGTGCGCGGTTTTGATATCGCGCTCTGGTGACGTGACGGCTTTCACCCAGTCCGCCTTACCGTCCGTGTAAATCTGCACATGCTCCTTTGCACGGGAGGCCGAAATGTAAAACGCACGACGGGTGGCCAGAGCCTTGCGCCCCCCGTCGGTCCCTTCCAGGGAAATCACATAATCCGTACTGGTCCCCTGCGCACCGTACCCGGTCACGGCCCAGGCATAATCAAGATGCTGCTGCGCCCGGACCTGAGTCGGGTTGATGGTTACCAGACCGTTCGCACCCCGCAGGCGAATATTGCCCGTCTCGCTGACGCTGTCGACCGTAAAACGCTGGTTAGCGGTCTGGCCCTGCTCACGGTCCGTGGCTGTAAACCGCAGCAGATCGCCCTGCCGGACTTCAATGTTATGACGCTTAAACAGCTGCACGTCGCCGGTTATCAGCTCTTTAGGGGAATACAGTCCGATTTTCCCCTCTTCATCCCGCACCGTGACCGTGCTCCCGTTACGGTCGACCGCCACAACGTCCTGGTAGCGATCACCACGTTTCACCACCATGCCCGTCTGCCAGGCGTCCGTTTTGTTAAAGGCATGCCGGGTATGCGTGATTTTGTCGAGGACAGGGACAGTGACCGCTTTCTCACCCAGTTCGCCGCGTTTGGCCAGCTGCGCGTGAATACCGGCATTCACCGCCTGGCGGTCAGCGTTAAGCTGGGTAATGATAAGGGTTCGTGCCCGGGCATCATCCGTGCGGCCAGTCCAGTCACTGACAATGTCGTCAACCGGCGAGGCGGTTTCCTGAAATGCCCCGTCAGGTACTGTTGCCCCTGGCTGGCGGCCAATCCGCTCTGCCGGCTGAACCTCAATGCGTTTTAAAGCCGCATAGATGCGATTATCAATGATGTCGTGAACGGCACCGCGCAGCTGCACATCTTTCTGACGCACAATTTCTTTCATAATGGCAACATCCATCGGGCTGCGCTCCTGCATCAGCTTAAAGGGCGCGCCGGAGTCCACCGCTTCGAACTGGTCAATATCCCCCATCGAGACCGCACGCCCCCCGCCGGTGGCAATGGCCTGAAACAGAGCGGCGGTGTCCTGGTTGCCGGCCATCGACGATTCGTCAATCAGGAAGACCTGGCCTTTGTAATCCGGTTTTTCACCGGCAGCGGTGGCCTGATCATGCTCCACAATAAAGGACTTGATGGTCTGCGCCGTCACACCCACTTCGCTCATCTCTTTCACGGCCTGATGCGTTGGTGCAAGCCCCGTCAGGGTGGGGCGGGAATCTGCCGGCAGCGTCCCGAGCGCGGCCACGACCGCTTTCACCTGCGTGGTTTTCCCCACGCCGGCATAACCCTGAATACCGGTAAACTGGTCAGTACTTCCCAGAACCAGCGACGTCGATGCCTTTTGTCCTGCAGTCAGCCCGTTGAAAACAGCGTCTGGCACCTTATCAAGCAGTGGAGTCTGTGTGTTTTTACCCTCCTCCACTGTACGAAGGATGGCTTTTTCCATTTCCCAGGTCGCCCTGGCGACCAGTTTTGGCTCCCCCCCGGCAGATACCCGCATCAGCTCCCCACTTTTCACCATCGTGCTAATTTCATGGCCGATATCGTCAAAGTCGGGATGGTACTTCTGTGCCTCGTCAGCCAGCGTCAGTTCACTGAACACCACTCTGCGCTGGTCGTTTACCGCACGCCACACGGCCAGCCCGGCGTCGGTACGCACACTGTCATGCAGCTGGCCGACCGCTTCACTCACATTTTCTTTGCCGCTGAGAGTGCGAACCAGATTCACGGGAGAGGCATTGGTTTTCATTCGCAGCAGCCGGGTTTCCGCCTTATCCTGGACTTCGGCGGTAAAGATTTCGGCACGATGGCCACTCTGCGCCAGCGAGTTCATGGTCTGAGAGGAGATATCCCGGCTGTTAAGTGCAGCCAGGACCACCCCGGTATCGTTATCACGCCCTCCAGGTGCACTCACCCAGGCGTGCGAGACATACAGGGGCTGGTCTTTCGGCAACGTCAGGATGTCATCTCCCCGCTTTACCTCGATCCCTTTTTCACTGATGCCGGTGACTTCCAGGCGGTCTTTTGCTTTCAGACTGTGTTCACGGTCGCCCGCCACGGCCAGCAGTTTTTCGCCGGTGGCCACACTGAGCGTTTCACGGCTGAACAGTCGCCAGTCGGCGCTGACATCCCCGATTTTCATCCGGGTCAGCACACCATCCTCGTCAATGAGAGAGAGCACTCGGGTGTCATCATGCACCCGGTCAATCACGTATGACTGGCGCGTTCTGGCATCACTGCGATCCTCAAGCACCATGCCGGGCCGGTACGAGCCGGGCATCCGGCGGGTTTTACTGTCGAGCCAGACCGGCTGACGCGCCTCGATGCCCACACCGTCCCGTCCCAGCTGGCCGGCATTCTGTAGCGCATCACGGATAAGCCCGGTCAGATGGGTTTGTTCGCGCTTGCCAACCACCACGGCGGTGACATTTTCGTCGCCGCCACTCAGTTCCGCAAAGCGGTTCGCCAGCGCCTCATAGCGATCGCGTTTGTTGGCGATACTGACCACGTCAGCCTCAAGCCCCGGCGTCGGTTCAGTGCGGCGTGAACGGACCACGCCGGCTGACTCCAGTACCGACATGGCATTGCCATTCGCCTGACGACCGGCACTGTCCAGAAAGATCAGCTGCGCATCCTGCGCGCGCGCTTCGCCCAGCAGGACCAGCGTCTCCTTAAGCCCCAGCCGCTCTGCCCCCTCAATAATCAGCGTACTCTGGGGCTTCAGATGAAAATCCCCGCTCAGCACATGCTGACGACTGATAATACGCTCACGCAGGTCATCAGATTTGCCCAGCGAAATAGCACGTTCGGCAGAGCTGGCCAGCACTCTGACGTCACGCCCTTGCGCAGCTGAGATACCGGTCAGTTGTGTCGTCAGATCGCGAATACCGGCCACGCCTGATGGGGCATTCATCAGCACCAGTGGCGAGGTCTCCACCACTGCCAGAGCGGGAGGGGCATACTGTTCCGGCCGGCTGAAAGCCACGACCGGTGTGGATTTGAGATGTTCCTGGCTGAGTGCCTGAATGGAGAGTTCATCCAGCAGATGAATACGGGAAGTGAACACCCCTTTTTCGCTATCCAGGGGGACGATCATGCCGTCTTTCAGCGCCGTATCGATGGCCACGCGGATATCCTTAATCTCCGGCAGATGTTCGCTCAGCTCAGCGGTCGTCAGCATCAGCTCCCCGAAGGTAAAGCGGGTTTTGCCGTCACTGAGTTGCGAGATGGCCAGTCGCATCGCCTCAGCCAGATCGGGCTGCGGTGCCTCAGCACGAACTGGCTGCACCGGGGAGGCCGTTCTGCCGACAGGCATTTTTTCGGCATCAGCTCGTCCCGGCTGACTCAGGGTGTCAGTCTGTCGTGATTCGGGCTGGCGTGAGGCGCTGTCCCGCACTGCCGGCTGCACCGGTGATTCAGGCCCCTTTTCCGTCTGTGGCGGTGTGCCACGTGCTGCGGCTTCACGCGGGACCACGCTCTCCTGATAGGCTTTCAGGTCGAATCCCTTCTCTTTCATCTGCCCGAGCCACCGGTCCATCAGGCGAAGCCGTGACGGGTCGACCTTCGCCTGGCGGGTGTCTTTTGCCGCCACGTCACGGCTGCGCAGCGTGGCCTCCGCCCCGACAGCCCCCTGAATTTCACGGCCACGGGAGGAATACTCATCCCGGACGTCTTCCGGGACACCCTTGATTTCCCACATGCCATGTTTCCCGACTTCCTCCACGTCATGGCCCAGCGCCTCCACGCGCTGGCGCAGTGCGCTTCGATAGATTTTGCCGAGCGTGACCTGCATTTTCATGACCGTTTCGATAAAGCCGGCATCGTGGATGTAGTCCGTGGCCAGCGCTTTCCACTTCCCGCCCTCCTCCGTCATATTGGCAATCAGCAGGTGGGTGTGCAGCTGAGGGTCAAGGTTGCGCGACGTGTCGTGGGTGAACGCAGCGGCCACCATTTTGCCCGTGTGAACAATAGAGGTGACACCGTCTTTCGTGTCACGCGCGGAAATCAGCTTTTCAACATAGCCCGCCGCCACACGAACAGCGTGGTTATGAGCCTCCACCATCTCTTTATCGCCACCAATCAGTCCCAGGATGGACACGCTTTTGGGCGCTGAGAAAGTCAGGTCATGGCCGGGGCGGTGAACGTGGTTGCCGTTAATCTCCTTGCCCAGCCGGGAGCCGTCAGGCAGACGCCCCTCGAGCACGGACGTAAGGTCATCTCCCCGGACATTACCCTCGAGGCCGAGGTCTTTCGCCCCCTCACCCAGCCAGAGACTCTGTAGATTACCGAGGAAATAGTAGTTGTCGGAATTGCTGTAGTAGCCGGCAGCCGTGCCGGCAGAGGCGATGGGGGCAACTGACATCATAGTTCAGGCTCTCTGTCTTCATAGTGTTGGTCGTAGTCGCTGTTCCCAGGGTCTTCCGGGTCACGGTGCCGTAAAATGTTCTCTTCATCCTGTGCCAGACGGCGGTTGACCTTGTGGTCTTCTGCAGGCCCCTCATGGGTGACACTTTTCCCCGCCGTGGTAACGGCCAGTCCGCCATCTGCCCGTTCTGATACGTGCATATCCAGATTCATTGACTCGCCACCTGCTTGCGTATCGTCTTCCGTTGCATTTGCGCTACCCGTGCCGGTCGTCAAGCGTCGCTGCAGCATATCCAGTGCCCCGGAAGGGGGCTGTGCGACTGGGGTCATGCGACTCTGAAGTTTTTCCAGTGCTGAGGACACTGGCTCTCTGCTCGTGACAGAGGGAGCAGGGATTTCAGGCACAGGCCGGGAAATGTGAAGCGGGACGACATTACTTTTCTCTTGCACAGTGACAGGGGCTGTCACCGGACTGTGCTTCTGTGGCCTCGAAGGCGGCGCGGTGGTAACGGGAGAAGGTGTCACTGCCGGCGTGGCGTGCAAGGGTTTCACTGGTTCCGGGCTGACGGAAGCGGCCGACACAGCTTGAGGCCCAGAAGAGGCGCTGGCTGTCGCTGAAGCAGGCGAGACGGTGGACAAAGTGTCCCGATCGCTGCCCTTTTCCAGCCATTCATCACCGGTCGGGAAGGCGACACCGGCGACACTCGCGGCCCGCTCATTGTCCTGAATCACCTTTTCAAGCTCCGGACTCAGGGCATCCCGGATGTTGCGCTCTACCAGACCTGGGTGGTGTTTTTTCTGCTCACGGTATTTCAGCTTCAGGCGAACAACCGGGTATTCGCCCGGCAGGCGCACATAGAAACTCAGATTGGGCAGGCGCATCACCTGCTCGTAATCGACAATCGGGTTGTTGACCTCATCTTTACCGAGTGACACACCGTCACGCACCTGATCCAGACCGTAGCTGTTCTGCTCGCGAATTTTTCGCTTACGCTGGTTACCCAGCTCCTCTTCCACCACTTTGGCCATCTCCGCACTCGGAGAGCGCCCGTACATACGGGTGTTCATCAGGTCGAAGATACTTTTGGCCAGTTCACGTCCGTAAACGTGGACCAGCTGTGCCATGTTCTGCATACCCAGCACAAAACACCCGCCGAACTTACGCGCTTCAGCCAGGGTCTCCGCCAGTTCCGGGATGCGCTGCAGGCTGGGGGTTTCATCGATGATGAACCAGACCCGGCGGTCGCTGTTTTCTCCCATGCTCTGCAGCATCATGGTGGCCAGCGACACCCAGAGCGAAATCAGCGGTCGCACACTTTTGCGATGCCGCGCCTGGGTGGAGATAAAGAGCCAGCTGTTGTCGTGCTCCTCCTTCGTCATCCATTCCCGGATAGTGAAAGGAGGTTTAACACCATCATCCAGTCCCTGCAGGTAGCGCAGCGACTTGGCATAGTTCGTCACCACGGAACGGATGGAGATCGCCGTCTTCTCTATTTTCTCTTCAACCAGGTTGGCCGACGGGGTGTTTGCCAGATAGCCGCGCAAACTTTTCATGTCCAGCGACAGCAGGGTTCTGAGGAATTTCTCAATGCTCCTGTCCGGGTCAACGGACATGCGAATAGCCAGGTCGGCAAAGATGGTACGTGAGCTGGATACCCAGAACGGATCGGACTCCCCTTCGACCGGAATCAGACTGGCCGACATATTGTCGTAATCGACCGCATCCACGCATTCGCCCCACAACTGCCAGTTGGCACAGCGCTCGTCATGGGCATTCAGAATGAAGTCGGTGGCGGGGTTATAATGGGTTTCGGTGAAAGTACAGCCGGAATCGTAGATGATGGCCCTGTCGCCACGCTTACGGATGTAATCCAGCAGCCAGCGGATCAGCGTCGACTTACCGACGCCGATCGTACCGTGCATCAGGAAGTTCATGACTTCAGCCATCCTGACCATGTGCAGGTCACCCACACGCAAATCGGACAGTTCGCCGTTCTTGCGCAGCAGCTGGTTCACTTCAGCCGGTTTGTCTGTCAGCAACATGCCGGAAAGATACTCATCCTCGCTCTCCCGGCGTCCAATGCCCACAATGTACCAGGTCACGGCGAGAAACACGGCCAGACACCCTGCCCCGCTTATCAGCGCAGCCCACTGCAACTCACTCAGGAGTTCATCGCTCATTGCAATCATGTAGGGGTCTTTGAACACCTGGGCCAGCGTCATTTTGAGCACCATCGGTGTCCCCGTCGGGGCGTACCAGTAGTGAACGTCGTAAATTTTTGGCGCACTGCCCGGCATCAAATCAATAAAGCTGTTATTCATCCAGGCAAACCACCACAGAGAGCCGTTATCCAGCGTCTCCTGCGGTATGCGCCAGAAAAAAATGACCGTTGCCAGCACTCCGAACAGAATGAAAATCCAGTAACTGATCCAGTTATTCACCTGAAGGAACATGCGCCAGCGGTAGGCGGTCATCTGCCCACCCTGAGTAAGGTTTTTGCCTGCGAAGCTCATAGAATATGTCCGGCAGTCATCGCATCACCGGGACGGTGACGTGACTGATTGAGAGGTTAAGATTGAATACCCGGCGCTCGCCGCAGACAGGGCTGCGCTGGCGCAGTCATGCGAGGAAGCGAAATATCACGGGACTGACTGAAAGCACTGACGCACCCGGCTTAATGCGGGCAGGTCGTTGACAGGTTAAAACAGGAAGAAGGGCTGTGACGGGCGCCACAGCCGCAAAGTGTAAGCTGGATTGAAGCCCGTATTACACCGGAATATTAAACCCTTTTACCAGCATACATGCGCGCCATGAGGACCCTGGCTTTCCGTTATCCAGTGCAGTGGACTCTATATAAGGAAATCCCTGAATGTGATGTGTTTCCTGGGAGGAATCACCTACACGAAAGAACGTTGACTCATCTTTCATGATTGACGTCAGTTTAGTCTTTCCTGCTTTATTTTTAGACGCGGTGTATACCTGATCAGCGCACTGGCGAGCTGCCATCATTTCTGGCGCTTCGTCAGATGGTTTCACAGACGAACAGCCAGAAAGGGCTAGAACAGAAGCCACTAAGCTAACGACTGCATATTGTTTTAATTTCATTTGTTATCCTTTACATAATAACATCCCGTTAGCGAGGGAGCGCGAACGGGACTCTTACCTGCAGATTTGGAAATGTATTTAGATTGAGGATATATATAAATACAAAGGAGTCACTATGATAGTCGAGACCACCATTAATTCAGACGAGCAATTTAATTTAAGGTAACATATCGAAAGTTCACTACTTACTGATAACCTTATTAGCTGTTGACATCAATGTTCCCAGACCGTAACGAGCACTCTGTATTCCGAGGTATCCATTGATTACAAAGATTGATATGAACAAGGCAGCAGGTACACTTCCAGCCAGTAAGATCATCCAATTAGAGAATATTCCCACAAAAGATAATAAAGTAGCCCCCCCCCATAGTGTCAAAGACATATTTCCAACCCTAGATTTTATGGAGGTGATTATTTTGGAACGATTGCGGATATCTTCAGGAATAGACAGATATATCAAGACGGTAGAGTAGTTTATAAGTATAAAAATCATAGCGCTTACGAAGGTCACACCGACCGATATCCATCCACCATATCCCATGACCAACTGGGCAGCTTCAAAATAAAATTTTAGATTCTGCCCTTCGTTATCGCCTGTGAAAACCATCACGGCATAAAAAGCAAACCACAAAAGAATGACAGTAGCAACCATCATTGCGGGATATATAGCCACAATCTTGAAAGCTTCTTTTGCCGATGAGATTGGACGTTCATCGCTACCAATTCCAGCGATAATCTCTGCTATTTCTTTTTTTGCATCACCATTTGAGAATGCCATATACTCTCCTCATCAACCCGTCTTCCTTGCTCTTAACTCCGCTAATTTACGTTTCATTTCACCATCATTTGCAGAAGGAGAAGATTCTCCCTGGTTTATTTTTTCTTTATTCAAACCAGTAGAAAATGAAGCTTGTGAATTATGAAGCTCTCCTCTTAATATATCACTGGATGCCTGAACAGTGGATCGGTTTTTGCCAATTTCTTCAGCAGATTCGTTGATTTTGTTCTCGTTTTCAGATCTTTGTTCCGTAACACGCCGTTGCAGCTCGCTTTGCGCACCAGACGTCTGGCCCGACTGCTCATGAAGTTTTGCCTCATTCGCTTTATGAGCCTCCTGCATCTCCGTAGCAGAAAGACGTGCACCCAGAACCACATGCTGGTTTTCGCCCTGCATTTCCACTGATGATGACCCCGTGGCAAGACGGCCGCTGCGACCTGCATCATTATTTTCCGCTGAGTGAGAGGCCATTTCCGACCCTGTCCGGTTGTGCACAGAATCAAACGATGTTTGCCCATCCTGCTCATGACGGGTTTCATTTTCTCTTTGTTGCGACTCACTGTTGTTGCGTGAGGAATGATAGTCAACTGGCGTTCGGTTATGACCGCTGGCTTGCACTTCATCGGAGGTCACAGCACCGGATGCACTCGTCTGACGAGAAGACGAATGTCCTCCAGAGTCGCTCTCGCTGCTGTAAGTGGCTCCGCTACTGACTGAGCCGTTAGTCTGGTGGCGATAGTGTGTTTCACCACTGCCATTTTGCTCATTGTGACTCACTCCGGTATTTTCAGTTGAAGGCTGAACGACATGCGTTCCGCTAAAGGCAGCGTGTTCCGTGCCACTCGCCAGGTCATCACGCCCCTGCTGGTAGTCACCCATGATTTCCGGCTTCAGACGCTCGTTCACGAACTCCATTGCGGCTTCACGGGCACTTGGTGCACTGGTCAGCATACCCTGAGCCTTGTCACCGTATTTGTTACCCGCCCAGTCCACAAATTCCTGCGTGTAGTTGGTATCGAGGCTTGCACTTTCGTTCTGCGCCAGCGTAGCCATACGGCTAAATTCGTTGCTGTTGGTTGAGCTGGTTGTGTACTGCTGGTACTGGCTCTGAGCGTCGTTAAGTGTGGTGGCGAACTGTTGAACATTGCTGGTCGTCGCATTCTCGGAATGGCTTGAACCATCTGTCACACGGCTGCTGGACACCATGTCCATCCCCTGACGGAAGTCATTAACCGCCTGGCTGTTTTTATCGTGTCGCATATCCTGAGTGCTGGAGTGGTTGTCCTGAGTGCCGTGTGAACTGCCACTTGCGCCTTTAACTTCAGCTCCGCCATGTGCTTCAAAGCTCACGCCCGTAGCCCACTTGCCAACTTTACCCAGTGCCTGGTCGCCGGTATTAAATTTACCGCTTATCCCCGCATTAACGCTGCCCTCAACAGATTTCGACATCAGCTCGTTATAAGCTTCCTGAGCAGAAATGTTATTCGCTTTCGCATAATTCTCAGCCGCTGACATCATCATGCTGGCCCCGCGCGTCGCGTTCGTGGCCTGGCTGTTTTCACTGCCCTTACTCAGGCTGTCGCTGGTTCCGGTCTGATTAGACAGCTGTGAGAGCTGTGACCAGCCGCTGGTGACGCTGTGGTTATATCCGTCCAGCGCCGTCTGCGCCTGGACCTGAGACTGACGGGCCGATTCCTGGAATCCACTGCTCGCCAGCTGACTGAGCTTCATGTTCACCGGCAGGTTTGACATCGCCCCAGAACCGTCGATAACCGTATGACCACCGGCCGTCTGGGTCTGTGTGGAACCGTTATCCGCCTGCCAGGTCTGCTGACCCTGACGCTGAACAAGATTTGTATCCATCTTGTTCTGACTGAGGTTATCCATCGACATGTTATTGAACGACCAGTTACCGTCAGCCGTCGTCGCGGAGACGCCAGCTGAGGTAAATGCCGCAGAACTGAGTACGCTGCCAGCAACCTGAGAGCCGATCGCTGACGCCCCCTTGGTCAGATAAAACGATAACACTGGGATCGAAAGTGCCAGATATCCGGCAAGGTTGGCCACATCAGAATGCTGTAGCGCAACGATGTTTTTATTTGCCAGCACCAGTGGCGTACCGCCTGTCTGGGACTGCAGCCAGTAGTTCGAGGCGTAGTTCAGAATCGCAAACATAATCGGCCACATCTGGAAATAGATGAATCCCCCAATGTAGATTTTCAGGGTATTCAGCCCGAACATACTGTGGTTTGACGCTGCAAGTGCAATCATCAATGGGAACAGACAGACCAGAATCAGCATCAGCAACGACTGCGCAAACGGCAGCGTGCGGGTGGCAAGTTCATTACCTGCCGCCCAGCTGAGTCGCTGTTTGGTCGCGGCATTTTCCGTAGCGAGGTTCAGCAGGTTAGCCGTGTCTGAAGAACGCGCGGCAAAACCTTTGATGCCCTGTCGCACCGCGCTGTTGGTGATGTTGTTCTTCATGATCTGCGAAGCCGTCATCCCCCCGGCATAGAAGTAGCCATAGCTCTCCCCCATTGCACTGGACAAAAGACTGGCTCCGTTCAGTTTGTTGCCGAAGACCTTACGGGTCAGCCAGGTAAAGGTGGCACTGCCAGGGTTGGCATCCGTTGTCGCCAGTGTTTTGATTTCTGCAGCCGCCTGCTGGCAGGTCAGAAACTGACGCGTTGTGGAGGTCATTTTGAAAATGCCCCGCAGCGGACTCGGGTTGCTGGTGATCAACGTCAATGGGTCAGTGGAATTGAGCAGCTGGTTAATGGTGTACTTGCCATTCAGCAGAATGTCGCCAATAACGCAGTTTTCCACGTAATCCGGTAGCATCTGAGCCAGAACCGGGTTTTGCGTGGTGAAGTCGCTCGTCTCCGCCACAATCTGCGAACCAAACAGCATCCCGGTCTTGCTGTAAGTTACCGAGTCTGGCCGCGCCATGAGAGAGTCGTACAACGTCGTCATTTTGTACCCGATACTCGTCGTGAGTGACGCGATCGCCGCCAGCCCCACCGGAACATTATCTGTTTTCCAGACTGCAGCAGGGTCTGAAATGTCGATCACCTGCACGGAACGTTTCGGTACCACAAGGATCGTGGTGACCAGCATGAAAATGGCCAGCCACTGCACAAACACCATCGGATTACGTTGTTTAATGAACGTCAGCACCACCGCCAGCACGGCAAAAGTACCGGCCATGCGCATCAGCGTGCTGAATGTATTTGAACCGATGAGGGTGACAACGGCGTCCAGCGCCGTTTTCCACATCCCTCCGCCATAGATTGTGTAGATCTCAAGCATCAGCGATCACCCCAGTGATAGTTGCTCTGGTAGGAGCCTGAAACGATGGTGGATACCTGCTGTTGCAGGTACTGCATATTGCGATCAATCCCGTCGAGAGCATTCTGGTCCGCTGCCGACTGCAGCTTCATGTCTGCCAGCAGCCCCTGCGCATGAATGACGTTGTCACGCAGTTTGGCGGCCGCCTCTTCCGGAAAGTTTTTACCTGCAAGCGACAGACTTGCCTGTTTCACCAGCTCCTGCAGATACTGGATCATCAGATCCTGAGCGATAAAATCGGCCACCTGCAGCAGGTAGGTGGCGCTCATCCCCATGCTCTGGGCATTGGTCAGATATTTCAGCACCGGCACGGATGTCGTGTTCACAAAGCCTTTTTCCTGATCGGTCAGCGCCTTGTCATCGACCAGCTTGTTCTGCATCGAAAGCATCAGGTTTTTGACCAGTGTGACCAGCCCATTCGACTCAGTGATGGTCAAATCCTTAACGACCGGTGCCAGGCACAGAGTGGCTTCGTCGCAGCCGTACACCTTCGCCGTCCCGCCCCGCATCAGCACCTTAATCAGGTCCCGGTTATCAACCAGCGGCGTCAGGATGGTGACGTCCCCGGCCTTATTGAAGATGATGGAGCCGACGGTACTCATGACCAGCTCTTTCAAAGCCCGGTCATTTGCCAGCAGACCGTTCTTACTGAGGGTGTCCCAGATAAGGTTTTTGTTTTTCAGCACCTGGTCTTTCTGGTCATCGCTGGCTTTGTTGGTGACCGTGTCGCTCTTGCCCCCGACGGTGCAGCCCTGGCGTGATGCCGCCCAGTCTGAAAACATGTTGGTTTCACCGGCAATGTCCTGACAGATTTTCTGCTGCGATACCTGCGTGACAGGCCACAGTCCGCCGATAATGCCCTGTGCTGCCTGACAGGAACTCATGTTCATTGAGTTCACATCGCTGGCCAGCTTCTGCAGGAAGTCTTTCGCCTGCTTCAGCTCCGGCACCATCGTCTGCAGTGCCAGGTCAAACGCGTACCCGGCCGCGTTACTCATGATTTGCTTCACGAAACGCTGTATTTCTTCCCCGCTGATCATGCTGAATGCCCCCAGATAGGCATCTATTCCACCGCAGCCGGCATTCAGCGACGGAAGCTGCATCGAGACAAGCTGAACGTTTTTGACGGGATTACGCAGGTATACCGAGCCACCGGAGAAGTACCCGGCCGCCTGCCCCTGCCAGGCCTGTGCCTGGGAGACGTTACCGCTGTAGCCCAATTTGCCGAAGAAGCCGTTCAGGTCACCGTTCACATCGGCCTGAGCGGGTAATGCGACCAGCCCTGCCAGGAAAATGCCGGCAGCCGTTATCAGTGACTTAACCATGCCGGACCTCCCCGTTATGTGTTTTCTGCAGAGACACACGCAGCGCGTAGTGCCCGGTGGCGGAAACAATAAATCCGCCACTCAGGGAAATCAGGAGGAGCACGGGGAAATCCTGCAGGTATGTTGTCAGTTCTGGCCGGGAGAGCGCCCGGACGATCCGTGACGCGAGCGTGCCGTAGAAAGCCGCAGACACCAGTAACGTCACGCTGAACAGCAGCCACACGCGCTCGGTACGCGACAACGCATACGTATATGTAGTCATTTTGTAGTCCGGTTGTATTACTGAGGAGTGACCTGCGCGCTGGCAGGCATGGGTGGCAGTGTTTTGGGGTCGACGTTATCCATGTCCGCCTGAATCAGGCTGGCCCAGCGGCTTTCAAGCGTCGGAATTTCCATCACACCCTGCGTCAGCGGATACGCTTTCAGGGTGTTGACGTTCACCACAAACGCCGTCGGAGTGGCGATCGGCAAACCGTTACCAAAGAAGGTGACAATCTCATCAGCAATCGGCGCGGCCGGGTCAATTTTGCGCGGAACCAGCGGGTGGGGATAAGACACATCGCCGCCCCCGTCCAGGGTGTAGGGATAAACACGAATATTGTGCTGATCGGCCCAGCCTTTGAGCAACGGATCGAACTTCGCGCTGTACTGGCAGTGGGCCTGCATAAACAGCACCACCGCATAATCCTTCATATCTGCCCGACGACCGTCCGGCAGTTGCATCAGACTGGGAGGTGGAACCGCCGGAGTGACAACCTGTGTCAGTGAGGAGACGGTGCCGGTTTTAGCGGCCTCAAGTGCCAGCAGCTCCTCACGGACGCCGGCACTGGCCATCACGGGGATCAGACACAGCAAAGCAGTCAGCGCGGTTTTACATTTCATGACCGGCCACCCCGCTGCGTTTTGCACGGCGTTCCCGCACAGCAACAATGCCGGCACGAATAACCAACACACCCGCGACGGCCCAGAGGGCATAGCTCAGCCACACCAGGCCTGTCTGTGTCCCGCTGACAGACATCGTCATCAGCTCGCTCAGTACGAGTGCCATCACGCCCCAGAAAATCAGTCCTGCGAGAAGATTAACGTTCATTCGTGTTTTCCTTTTTAAGTACATTGAGTTCCTGAAACGCTATGCCGTGATGACATACATGAAAGTGCCGAATATGAGGAAACAGTCGGATGTTCATGAATGCACCTTAAGAGTTGGGTTTGAAGCCGGTGGCCACGTTCAGGAATCGCTTCGCCAGGTCATCCTGGGTCATGAAGCCGTAGGACAGCGCACGATAGTTCTGGCTTTTCGGATCAACCAGGAACAGTGCCGGGTAGTGTGAGATATTCATCGACCGGGACTGACCGGTATCAGGACGGCTTTGCGGCAGCGTGGCTGCCACCTGCCCGTCTACCGAGACAGGGATAAGTGAGATACCGTTGGTTTTAGCAAAATCGGCCACCACACCCGCCATCTGCACATCAATCGGATCGCTGCCACGGTAGAAGTAGAACAGTCCGTACTGCTGTGAGAGCTGTGCTACCGCGCTTTGCTGCGTCTGCTGGTCACGTGTCTGCACAAACGGCGCCATACTGTTGTAGTGCGGATATTCCAGGTTGTAGTCGAGGTCTGGGTGGCTCAGCTGCGCGGCCGCGAAGGACTGACTGAACACCGAGCCCCTGTCGGTCCAGAACTTCTGCCAGCGCAGGAATGTTGCCGTGTTTTCCCGCGTCGGATACAGGATGGCGCGGTTAAGCGCCTCCATCGTGTATCCCTTCAGTACCTTTGCCTGCTCAAGTGCGGACATTTTACTGAGATCAGGAATGGTCTGCGGCGGCGCGGGCGGCTGCGGCTTCGTTTTTTGCTCAGGTGGTGTTTTCGGTTCGTTGTACCAGGACCAGCCAGTGAACGGGTCGGCGGGGGTAATGATCTCCTCCGCGATGGCCTGCAGACTGGCAGCGGTCATCAGAAGACCGCATAACAGTCTTTTCATTTATTGCCTCCCTGCTGATTCACCTGGGCGGCAATACGGTCTTTGATGAGTTTTACCTGAGCAGCGGTATCGGGGATTTTCTGGTTCTTCATCAGATCGTCGTAGAAATCCGCGAAGTTGATTTTGTCGAAGTCGATACTTTGCAATTCCGGCACCGTAATCCCACGGCAGTCTGGGCTGTCTCCGCTACCGAATTTTACCCCCAGTTGATCACGGCGCCCTTGCTCCTGAATGATGCGCGCAAGCTTGCCGTCAAAGACGCAGTAGACCTGACTTTTCTGGATACACGCCCCGAGCACTTTTTTGTCACAGCGCTCACCGATCGTCACCGTGATTTTTTTCGCTTTGGCCTTACCAATAGCCATTTCGTCTGAATTGCAGGCAGCAAGACCAGTATCCTGACCCCATCCCGAGTCCTTGCAGCAGTTGGAGAATCCGGCAAACGCTTTGCGACAGCTCATGGCCTTACCGGTGAAGGCTTTTATATCAATCTGGCTTTGATCTTCTTTAACGTCATCAGCTGCAGAGGCCAGTCCGGCAAGTTTGGCCACCGCCACATCGAAACCACTGTTGCCGGCTCCATTGGTCGCATCACAGTCACCGGTTTTACAGATGTAATCCCCACCACACACCAGACCACCGGACTGATAAGTGGTCTGGCACTGATATGTGTAGTTCATGTGCGTACACTGACCGTCTGTCGTCTCCACGCATTTAGATGCTGAAGCCGTGCACTTCGGATTGGTCATCAGCGTTCCGCAGTTACCGGTCGAACTGGAGGAGACGACATAGTTATCGGTGTATTGCCAGCAGTCACTGTGCACCTGGTAGCTCTGGCCATTACTGACAACCGTTTTGTCGCCGCCCGGGGTGGTGCAGGTTGAGGTCGTTTTTTTGGCTTTGGACATGTCCAGACCGCAGGACGTTTTCCAGGTGACTTCAGGGACAAAGGTCGTCTCAACCGCATTCATCACGACAACCAGTGTGAGACTTGACGCTCCGGATTTAAAATCAGCAATCTGCTCGCGGGCATGTTTCTCACAGCGATCTTTGTTTCCGCTGGTACACCCGGTGCTGGTATAGGTCCCGACCGGCATCGCTGTCCCTTCCATCAACTGATATCCTGGCGCGCCGGGCAGAGGCCAGTCATATTTTTTGCCTTTCAGTGTCTTGTTAAGCCCCCACCAGACCAGCTTGCCAACATTGACTTCGTGATCGCCCCAATAGAGATGGGCACTGATTACAGGGCCTGTAGCCGGTGCGTTAAAAGTGATATTGAATGACGAACCGCCACCATGATAGAAAGTGGCATCAGCAGCAGTCAGCGTGAAGGTTTTCTGCACCGTCGTGGTCGTTGAATGCCCCCCGGCGGTTGCCGTTCGGGTACATGATTCCACGGAAGCCACATCCTTATCACACTGATAATTTTCAAATGTGGTCTTACTGACGGTTGTTTCAGTGCACTGTTGTGCCGTACCCGCCAGCACCCCTTCAGAACCCGCTTCCGCATTTTTACCGATGGTGATAAACGGCGCTTTAGGATCTATGGTGGGTACCGGGTTGGTATTTCCCGAGCTGATGACTGCCTGCCCTGCATTGCTTCCCTGCAGCGCTGCCTGCCCCTTATTGGCCAGACCGCCATCGCCACCCTGAACGCCACCGTAGTAGCCTTTTTCCGGAGGATTGGCGGTATAGCCAGGAATGGAGCCGGTCACCGCCCCCGGGTTTTTCAGGCTCCCGGTGCCGGCCCCGGCATTTTGTTTTCCAAAACTGGCCCCGGCATTGAAAGCAGGATCGGCTGACATGGCAAAAAGTGGTGTCATCAGTAGTGAAGCAAGGATCAGTCGTTTCATTGCGCCGCCTCCAGAATTTGCTTCGCCGTGGCGGCACAGTCACCGCTTTCAGCCACTTTCTCCAGCGCCTGTTTGAGCGGAAGACTGCCGCGAATCACATCGAAGCGCCCCGGACAGGTCACCACCAGGGCCGGGATAGTGGTGATGTGGTATTCGGTGTAGAGCGTCGGGTCAATTTGCACCCCGATATTTTTATCTTCTTTGGCCAGCTCAAACATGGCCGATGCAGTCTGACGGAGATCGTTATTCACCAGCCCCCGCAACGTGGCCGGCACGCCGTAACGGTTGGCCTCTTTGAGCATCGGTAACAGGCCTTCGCGCGGCAGGCCCAGACTGACAAAATACATGGCGGGAAACGTGCGTTTTTCATCGTTCTCACGCGCTGCCTGCTGGCTGGCAATGTCGCCCTGAAGCCGACTGATGAGCGCCTGTTGCTCTGCCGGCAGTGGCAAAGCCTGTCCCTGGAGACTCTGTTTCAGCATGTTCATTGACTGCTGTTGTTGCTTCATCCAGTCCCTGTCACTGGCTGACACGCTGGTTTGTTCGCTGGCCAGTGCCTGCGAGGCGCAGGTGACCAGAACGCTGAGGATCAGCGCCCGATATAACGTTGTATTCATTTGTCTGACCTCACGAATAGACGCAGTTACGTTTGCGCCAGAGCAGATAGCCGAAGTTTTTCTTTGACTGCGGGGAGTTATGGGGTGTGCCCCAGGTCTGGGTACTGGCCCCGAACGCGTGACAGCTGTTGGTTTCGGGATACATGTTCACCATCTGATAACGCCATCGCTCTTTCGGCACAATCGGTGACGGGTACTGATAGCAGACGGCGTAATCGGCACCGACTGTGTTCATTACCAGACCTTCACGATGCAGCTTGAACGCCATTCGCTCGCTGACCAGAAGCGACGATTCGAGAGGCGAGAACTCACCGCTGGTAAAGCCCGTGAACGGATACATACTGCCCTGGCTGCCGGCACACCAGAACAAAGGGGAGAGGGGAACGCCTGCTGTACTGGCCACGGCGTCCGCTGCACACGCGGCCTGTGCAATCAGGTTGCCGAAGAGCGCAGCCTCCGGGTTAATCAGCATCGAGAGCGTACTGTCATTCCAGAGCGGGTCGACTTCAGACATGTAGGCAATATCCATATCCCCCCCCTGAAAACAGCCGGTGCTGGTCATAATACTGAGCCAGGAAATCAGCGGGTATTTGTACCAGTGCACGTGGTAGAACGCCCCCGCAGCCGGTCGGTCGCTTTGCCCGGCGGTACCGGTTCCGGTTCGTCCCAGATCAATTTTGAAACCGCCCATATTCACCATGACGCCGGGCTCACGGGTCACATCCGTCATCGCGGTCGGCTCCCAGTAACCAATGGCCAGCCCCATGCGGTACAACACACCATAAGAGCAAATCTGGATGGGCATGGACGGGTTACTGGTATCCGGTTGTGGACCCGAGGCCAGCTTGACGCTGCCGACTGACATCGGAAAAAGACATTTCCAGCAGACATCCGATATTGGATTCACCCAGCGCCCGGCACCCGCGTTAGACGCAGCTGCTGATGCAGAGGTTAATGATGCTGTCCAGCACACTGCGGCCAGCAGCAGAGCGGTCAAACAGGCTCTGAATGTCATTGCGCCTCCCGTAACCAGACACAGACCGGGCCGTCTTCCGTGTCGTGTATTGAGCCAATAAACCAGCCGCTGCCTGACGGTGGCGAGGGTTCCCATTCGCTGATGCAGGTGAACCCGTGTTCCCAGGCCGTAATGACATAAGTGGGGGCATCATTTTCCATCCAGCGCGTGGCGCAGGTCAGTCGGTGTTGGTTCAACCAGTTGCCAAATTCTGCCGGAGTGGCTTCATCGTCGGCTGGCTGAAAGTAGTGCGGGTGGGTCCAGAAGCCGTTTCGGTCACGCGTAACCGCCACCGGCCTGATAGTTTCAGGGTGTGTCATGGGATATCTCCGGGTGAGCCGCAGCCACCGGACGGGCGGGAGGGCTTAAAGAAAGGTCAGTCTTTGTCGGAAGGCAGGGCGGCTTTGATAACCAGCGCCATACGTTGTTCACAGGTCATTTCGTGCAGGGCCAGAATGCCGGCCCGCAGTACAATCGAAGGGTAGAAAAGAGGGTTTTCCTGCAGAATATCATCCAGACGCGAGGCTGATTTTTCGTCGTGGCGAACAGCTGTTACGGCGACATTCCGGCCCTTTTCACCATCAGGGTCTTTTTTCATGGCGTTACCTTGTCAGGTGTTAAGAGGAAACCGTGACGGCAGTCAGGCTGAGGCGGAGCGCAACGCAGTGAGCACCGAACATCCTGAATGGCGAGCGGTTGAATCATTCATTAACGGTTGGGGTGGTGGTGATAAAGGCATAACCGTTGTCATCATCGTAGTCAGCGCCCTGATGACGGCGTGTGATATACCAGCCCTGCTGTTCACTGCCTGTTATCAGTATCGATAACCACCGGGCACAATATCCATCGCTGGACGCCATCGTGGCTTTTTCAGCCAGCTCATGCTCAGACTGATTCGGGGCCAGATAGCGCTCACGAGCGATGTATACCGCTCTGGCCACAGTGCGCTGCGTCTCACCATCAGCCACAACCTGCTGCAGGCGGTCGCGAGTCAGTTCGTATCCCTGCGCAAACAGGGCTTTTTCCATCTCCGCCAGCATGAGCTGGTAATACTCCTGGTTCGCAGATCGCAACACCGCTTCAGCGTGCGCCGGACTGCCAAACACGGACGGGACTGACACGGGCAGACCGTATTTCATTTCGCGTTCTGCTGCCTTTTCTCGTTTCGCATCAGCACTGAGTTGCGCGACGATCCAGAGGGCCAGTCCTACCGCAACGGCCAGAAGACCGCTTAGCCCTTCGGCCTCCCGCAGACATGTCAGCACACTGCTCAGGTTTTCAGGGTTTCTGAAACATTCGATTATCGCCATGAGCCCCTCTCAACCATCTCCTGATGAATACGTTCTGCCAGATAATCCATAAACCGCTCATCCCGGTCTTTCGGCTCAGACAGGTCCATACCGTTGACCTGGCGCCAGTGAAGCCAGAGTTTTGAAACAAATACGGGATGCCAGCCATCTATCTCCGGATAAAGCGCTTTCAGTGTTTCCGCCGTGCCTTTTTTCCGTTCCGGGCTTTTCTTTTTTACCTGTTTCGGTGCAGCTTTACGCATATCGGGGAACAGGTCACCTAATGTGGCTGTCGTCATTTTTTTACTCCGGTAGCCGGGATTTCTTCCACTTTCAGCACCCGCCCGTCACGCGAGATCCGCGCCGGCGTATGTGTGAAACCAAATTTGCGGGTAAGGACACCGGACTGGTCGAAGTAGATCCGCTCATCCAGGGCGTCGCTGGCGTCCTTGATATTGCCGTTGACCAGAATCACCTTGAAGTTTGTCCCGCCGGCAATCTGCTGTCGGGTCCAGGCGATTTGCGCCTTATCGTCACCGTCAATGAAGTACAGCACCTGACTGAACGGCACTTTATCCAGCGGGTTCACCTGGTCGCCCTTACGGGCGATGATGTTGCCTTTCATATCGGTGATGGTTTCCGGCACCGTGAAGGTCGGATCAAACGCAAACGATCGGTAGTCTTTCGCGACCGTCAGCCCCTCGACAGGCTTCGGTCGCACGGCATTGCGTTTTATCCGCTCCGTCGCCTCGTTCTTCAGCCGCTCAAGCTCGCCGGACTGCTCCATGCCTTTGAGTCGGTTCTGAATGAAGACCAGCATGTCCTGCTCGGCGGGTTCGAAGACGTTGCCCCACGTACCCAGGTCTTTTGCGCCACTGCCTGACGAGACTATCAGGCACATCAGCGCCGTCAGCTGCAGTCGTGTTCTCATTGCGCCTCCTGAATACGACGGGCGATATCACTGCGGATAGTCTCCGTAATGTCCGTTTCCGGACTTATGACGGCCGGTTTGACCAGGATGACGGCGTGATGAGAGGTCTGCCATTCATTGAGACTGTCGGTCAGGGCGGTGTTGAACCGCGAAGTCAGCACCTTTGCTTTCTCTTCATTGAGATTCAGCTGGGCTGACTGTTGCTGAAAGAGGTCAATCGTGCCCTTCATATCGAACACCACCACCGCCGGCATGACCGCTTTTGCCGTCACATACGCCACCCCGGTCATGGTCAGCAGCCCTGCCAGACCGAGAAGCCCGGCTTTTACCCAACGGGATGTCCTGCCCGCCATCATCACACCGTCCCGGACGGTATCGCCGTCATACGGCTTTTGCTTGTTATCACTCATGCGGCTTTCACCCATTCTTCAAGTTCACGCAGTTCATCACCCGACTTCTTCTCGGCCAGCAGGTAAGCCGCCTCCTCCGCTGTGGCTCCGGCTTTTTGCGCATTCTGCATAAAGGCGAAGTCCTCACCGCGCGAACTGAACATGGCGCGCGTGATGGGGTCGACAAACAAGCGGTGGAAGGAGCTGAACTCACCGGCGCTGATAAGCAGGGAGCTGTAGCCGGTCTGCAGTGCAGGCTGGAAGCCACGGATGACCTCTTTTTCCATATCCGAGAACTGATCCGGGTTATCGGCCAGGTACTGTTTGAAAGCTCTCGCATCCTGCAGGAGGGTGATTTTGGTGGAACTGTTGTTCCAGGCCGCTTCGGCTTCCTTACTGGCCCCGAAATCTTTAATGCCCTGGGTGATGGTGATAAAGGCCCCACGGTGGCGACGCACGGTGCGGTAGCCGGTCTCGATAAATCGCGCGGCGTGCGGGTTGGAGCCGCCGAGCAGTCGCCAGGCTTCGTCGATAATGCAGACTTTTTTCAGGTCGCGCGGGCTGTGGTACATCTTTTCCTGAATGGCCAGGATCAGCGAGAACAGGATGGATGAGAGCAGCTTCGGTTTGTCTTCGAGGCTCAGCAGCTCCAGCACGGCGAAGCGGGTTTCGCCATCGAGCGTCGGATTGTCCGCATTGAAGTATTCCCCGTCAGGCCCCCACGTGCAGTAGGTTTCCAGCAGCATGGCGAGCTCCGCCAGGCGGGAGATGATGGTCGGCTTGTCGGCAAAGGCCTGATTCACATCCTCGCTCGTCAGGTAGTTGTACACATCATCGATACGCGCCCCGTGCTGTTTTTTCTCCCACGCGTCCATGACCGCTTTTTGCAGGATGGCTTCACAGACACCATCAAGCGGTTCAGTCGGACTCGCCAGCACCGTCAGCAGACGCACAATCCCTTCGGCGGACTGCTTGATATCTTTCACGTTGGCAAACGGGTTAAAGCGCAGCTTCGCACCGTCCAGGTACACCCCGCCCGCCTGCAGGCAGTAGTTCTTGTAGCTGTCGCCCATGTCGATAACCCAGGCAAACCCGCCCGCGTTCAGCACGTCGCGCAGAATCCCCTGCGTCAGGAAGGATTTGCCCGCACCGGAGGTCCCGGTAACCGCGATATTGAAGTTGGTGCTGCCGTTTTCCTCCCCGAACATGTCGAAGAAAGCGACCTGATTACGGTAGGTCGGCAGCGGCATCCCCACATGCGACAGCTGGCGTTCTGCGACCACAGGCATCAGATTGACAGCGTTCCATGATTTACCGCGCAGCGTGGCGCCGGTCATTTTCATGTCCTCCCACATCCCCTCCTGCATCACAAACGGGAAGCAGCTCAGCCAGTTACGCATTTGCTGGTACTGGACCGTCACCATCTCGAGTTCGTTTTTACGGAACACGTTAACGGCCGCCAGTTCACAGGACTGGGCATCGGTATTGTTGTCCGGGGTGAACAGGGTCAGGTTGAGCGACATTCGGCAGAAGGCGATCTCATTGTTGGCCAGCTGCTCGCGGTTGCGTCGCCACTCTTCCGCCTGGCGTTTCGTGCCAGGAAAAAGCTGGCCATACGCGGAGTTGGCTTTTTTGGAAAGGTCCATGTCCTTACGCAGGGCTTCGTTTTGCGTGGCGGTCTGTTCCTCCAGCTCCGTGGTCCAGGTGAGCATAAACGGACAGGGAATACCGAGGTCAGGGAATCGCAGGTTCTGCAGGTTATCGGCACCCTGCCACAGGGCGAAGCGTTTGGGGCTTTTACTGAGCTGCATGTTGATAACGCGACAGACAGAGGCCGGCAGTCGGGTTCCGCCGGGTTCGATGCTTTCCGGCAGTTCCACGCGAATATGAGAAGGCCGCACCCTGATATCAATCCCCGGATCAACCACCTGGCGATTAAGCTTCTCTTCTTCGTTGTAGTCTCCGCTGGAGGTCATCACCTGCTCCTCGCGGTAGTTCATCATTTCACGCATGACGGAGAGGAAGGCATTCACATCGGTATTCATGGTCTCGATGCGGGCCGCGCCCAGTGACACGCGAATGGTGTTGCGGACCTGCACCAGGTCATCCATCACCTGCTGGCTGAAGCGCTTCGCGGGTTTACCGTACACAATAAAAATGCGGTAGTTACGCAGATACAAAGGATACTCACGCTCGTTGGCCAGCCCCTTCAGCGCTGAGCGCTGCCAGAACGCGCGGGTAATTTTATTCAGGTGATCGGCCATATCACCTTTCCACATATCCGCGCTGACGCCGCGTGAAATACGCTCCCCAACACATTTACTGGCCAGCATAATGACGCTGACCGGCGTTTTACGCGGCAGCTTCTTACGCAGCATGTCATCGAGTGCAGCGATAACCTGCTCATTCGCGCCCGGCAGTGGAGCCGCCTCCAGAATGAAACCGGCGCTGCCGGCATTCACAAAAAGCTCGTTCGTTTCGTCGTAATAGCGATAAGGCAGAGAGGCGACGATCGACGGATAGCCCCACGTCTGTTCCAGATTGGCGCGCGCTGTTGCGGCACCGTCTTCACGCTTACGGTTATTCACAAGCCCCATCAGGCTGTCGAGAATACTCATTCTCCCCCCTCCCCGATGACGCGATAGCTTTCATCCCAGTGGGATTTGTTTTTCACAAATTCCACCACCGAAGGCTGGTGAAAGTTGTCGTCAGTATCGACCCAGGGCGCAATCCACAGGCGCTGTGTGGCATCAGGAATACGCTGAACCGGCACGCGGCCAGCAGTATTAACCGTCGTTACTGGCGCGATGTGACCTGTGGCGACTGGCGATGTTGCTGTCACCGTTGCAGGACCAGCCGGTGCTGTGGCCAGCGGACGCGGCGCGATGGGTTTTGCGACAGAGGTTCCGGTTGCTGCGACAGAAACAGGACGCTGCGGGTTGATAACCGGCGCGGTGTTACGCAGTGCCGGCAGGGTTTCACCCGCAGGCTTTTTTGATGCTTTATCGGCGGTCAGGGAATCGAGGCTTTTGCCCTGTGCGGCCAGCTTATTAGCCTCGCCGGTGGTCAGGCACTGGTCGGTCGCGGTTTTGTTGCAGTCAAAGTCTGAGTTCATACCGGCGCAGCCGGTCAGTGCGCTGCACAGCAGTGCAGCACCCAATAGTTTTTTCATGGGATAACTCCGGTTGTTATTACAGGGATAACTTATTTAGCGGTTCGGCAGGATGAGGAAAACGGTATTAGCATCGGGGTCCAGCCAGTGGCTGCCCACGGCAGTATTTTTCGTGCTTTCATCTTCACCGCCTCATTAGTTGATCGTGTCACCGAGGCGCAGCTGGCTGGCCTGGCGAAGCACATCGTCGGGGTTGATGTTGCCGACTGAAGAGGTGCTGGATACTGTGGTCTGGCTCGCTGGTTGCGGAGTCATGGCATTTTGCGCGGCATTGCCGGCTTTCTGCAGTTCCTCTTTCGCCTTCGCCTCCTCAGCGTCTTCCAGCGTTTCAAGACGGAACCCTTTCTGGAACACGACCGTGACCTGGTTGCCTGCACCAATATCAATAATCGGATGGTACTGTTCGGCGCGTTTAATCCAGTACTGGCTCAGCGTGTCAGCGACTTTACTTGCCCCGCCGCCCAGACCCTGTTTAAACACATCACCGGCACCGACATCAGCTGTGGCACCGAGTCCCACTGACGGCGTGGCGGCAGACTTAATGCCCTCACCAAAACCGGACAGGAGACCAGCTGCACCGGCGTAGCCGACAATCATACCGTTACGCATCACCGGCTTACCGCGAACACCTCCTTTACCCTGATAGCTGACGTGACCATCGAACTCCATATCCACATGCTTTCCGTTCTTGAGCACGCAGCTGATTGACTTCGTCCGGACGACACCCCTTTCACTGGAGATATCACCCCAGATTTCCCCCACAACAAAACAGCCGTCAGCACTGTATTCCTTGTTATTGGGCATCTGAATATTACCCAGCAGTCGGATGGTCACCGGCTGGCTATTCTGCTGACCCGTGACGCTGGCGTTGGCGTCAGCACCTTCAATCATGATGGCGTCAGAGAAAGAGCCGGAGGGTATCCAGGGCAGTTTAGTGGGCTTCTTTTTGAGGCTGTCGTAGCTGAACTTTGTGGTCGTCAGCCCGCCGGCCAGTCGCTGGCCTGAGCCGCCCGGATAAAATCCTGCGCCCTGCCCCATATTGACACCAGTGGCGGTCGGTGTGGTGGGGGTGACGGAGTATTCCGGCGGTCGGGCCTGACCGGCAGCAACGGGACCTGGGAGTGGTGTTCCGTTCTGACCTGCAGGTGGTGTCTGCTGGCCAGCTGGTGCGTTGCTGCCGGGGGCTTTGGTGAGCTGGTCAGTCAGACGCAGGATTTCAGCGTCCTTCTCGGCCAGCTTCTGATCGGTGGTGAGTTTGTTCTGCGCCACCAGTTGAGCAAGGGTGGCGTACTGCTGCTCAAGGGCGGAGGTTTTGGCCTGTTGCTGTGCCAGGGCGGCGTCGTTGACCTGCTCGTTAAAGGAGGCTGTAACGACACCGGTCATGTTCGGCGCGGCAGCAGATACAGGGTGTTTTTGCTGCTCCTGATGGTTGCCGTACCACACGACGCCGCCGGCGGTGGCGGCTCCGATAGTGAGCACGGTGACCAGCACGGCCAGCTGGGTGCGGCGGGTTTTGAGATTTTCATTCAGACTCATGAGCGCGGCACTCCGTCATCTGAGAAGACAATCCATGCATATCCCTCACCGCCGGCGTAGAGCTGATGCTGTGAGAGCATGACGGCCCTGACCCCTTTCTGCCAGAAATCGCGCTCGCGCAGGCTCTGGGTAATACTGCCGGGGTTGGTCATGCGAAAACGAACGATACGCAGGTGATTGCCGACAAACTGACGCTCTGGCGAAAGTCGGACAGTTGTGGATGGCGTATACGCAGTCATACGGCTGACCGGGTACTCCACATAGTCGTCCGGCACCTGGCCGTTCACGACGGCGCGGGATAATGAGACCAGCGTTTTTTCGTAGGTCTGCCCTTCTTCCCATGCTTTTGCGTCATCGTTCTTACGCAGTGGCGGCGACATGGGGGTAAAGCGCAGGGTTTTTCCGTTGCCAGGTTGGGGCCTGACGTTGAGGCTCAGTGATGAGCCGTGGTCGGTCTGGATAAACAGCGTGAAGTTCTGAGCGACAAGCGGCGAAAGAATCAATGCGCCGTCATCGGTGGTGCTCTGGTCGTAGGCTCCGGCTGGCCCGCTGATGCTGGTAATGAGTTCCCCGTCCACAACAACCTTGCTTGGGTTGTTATTGCTGAGCGCGACATTAAAGGCGGCGTCGTTCTCAAAGGAGATGGCGGCGGGTGCGGTAGCGGCCCGAAGGCCGCTGGTAAAGATTCCCGATGCCAGTAACACAGCAGCAGCTGCCGGTGAAATGCGAAGTTTCATGGGCAGTCCTGTCAGTTGATAGGGGTAACCGGCTGAAGCTCCTCAAAGGAATGGAGGTTAACCAGTCCGTTCTGGTAGCTGAGTTTTAGTCGGTAGATTTTTTCCTGGTCCTTCAGGGGGGTAGTGATTGCGCCGTTGGTCGTGGAGGACTTCAGCGTACCGCTGAACTCCACTGCCCCGTCGGTCATCACCCGGATATCCTTCGTATCAAAGCGGGTGGTGATGCCGCCTTTTTTGATGCGTTCCGCTTCAATATCCAGCGCTTTTTTGAGTGCGTCCCGCTCCGTGGAGGGGACAAACCCGAGCAGCATTTTCTGGTTATTGTCGATGTTTTCCGGACTCACGTTCAGTCGCCAGTAAATAAAGGAAGAGGCGAACATGGTGATGCCGGAAGCATCTGAGCTGACAGCATCAGACGTGAAGGGCTGGTTATAGGTCATGGGTGTCGTGATGGTTTTTTGTGTGGTCGCGAAATACCACGCCAGGGAACCCGTTAACACATTACCCGCACCCATTAAAACGATTAAAGAAGCCATGCCGATAAACGCATACGTCAGTTGCTTATCGCGCTCACCTTTAATTTTGAGCTTCATGGAATTTATGCCCTCCAGTGCCGGAAACTGGAATCAGGTATCTGTCGGAAGGTGACTTTGAATAAAGCAGAAGGAAGATGCCAGTAACAGAAGTTCAGTAACCAGTAAGAGCCTTGTCCTTTTTTCAGATACCTGATTAATGCCCAGAGCAGGCCCGCTATTATGGAAAGTTCCGTCGACATATTGTTAAGCACACCGAGGATGACCAGGGGTGCAACAATAAGGATTTCATCTAAGGGCAGACCAAAATAGCGTTCCTGCTGATTGAGCGTTTCCGGGAAGTCGTATTTATCCGCTTCCCCGCTCATCATCAGCTCGCAATAGAGAAGGCAACACGGGTGAAGATAATACAGGCGACGATGCCCACGAATACCAGAGGAGAGCGGGCTTTAATATAAATGAAAAGCCCCATGATGATTTCTGCGATGTAGAACCATTTAATAATGGAGGACCCGGACCCGAACGTGCTGTTGACTGTGGTTTGCTGTGAGGCCAGTAAGTCGGTACCGGATGCCAGAACCGGATGAGCGACCATAAGTGAAATTAAAACCAATCCTCCGTTTTTAATGAACTTTTTAATCTGACGATGTTCACGGGCTTTGCGAAATAAAGACGCTACCGCCCATCCCTTCATGACATTGAGGGCATTACCTTTAGTGGACATGCTTGTTTCTCCGGAAGTAAACAAAAGTGATGTGCATAAGTGGTTGTTTACGCACGCGATATTGTCCCATGACCCTAAAAAAAAAAAACTGTGACGAATGTCACACTTTTAGAAACGTTTAGGAATTATCTGAATATGTATGTGAGTAGTCTTGGTCATCCAGGGGGTCCTGGGTTTGGTTGCGAGATCTATAGCAATGAAAGTAAAAGAGAAAATGTGGGAAGGTCGCGGTCGTCCACGGAAATTCCGTCCAGGCGAGGCTGTGGAGTGGCGCTTGCGCGCCCCGGATAATTTGCTGATGGAGCTGAGAATATGCGCCAGAGTGGGGAAAAGGAGTGTTAATGACGAAATTATTGCCAGGTTGCTGGTCTCCCTTAATTACCAGCCCGGTCATGAAGTCATTAAAACCGCCAAATCAGAACGGTTGATATCTCTGGCAGTGAAATTCGAAGGGTGGCTCAGTGAGTTGCTGGACAGTCAGTCGCTGAGTGGCGGTATAGATAATAAAGATGATGCCAACGATGAGCGACTGTGGATGTGGCGCGAGGGAGAGCGAGTGTTGCTCCCAGGGAAGACTACGGGTTATAGCATGCGTATTCCTGAGAATCTTGCTGAGGAAATTCGCACAATGGCCAGAGTGCATAAGCGCAGTCTGAACGATGAAATGCTGACAAGGTTAATGAATACTCTGGGTTATTTTACTGAGCGCATTCTTGACCAGAATGAGGATACGCAAGCGCTGAAAGTGTTGTGCATGGAATTTGAGGTATTTCTAAAAGAGAAAATAGCGGAAGCGGAAAAAACGGAGCTGCCGTGGGAAAAGAGCAGCCCTGAGTAATGCGTGCGTGGCCGGTTAGCTCCGGCCATGTGATTTAGCTTTCGCTGTTCACAAAGTGTCTTGATTCGGCATCATCTTCAGCTGTGTTTATTCCATTAAGAAGCATATCGAGTGTGTCTTCCAGTTTCCCTTCACCGTCTTTACCTGTCATTTTCAAATACATTTCAGCGAGTAATGTTGCAATAAGCACAGTGCCTTCCCTTGAGCCTGCAGCCTTTCTGATTAGGTCTCTTCGGTAGCCCTCGAGATCGAACTGATGGCCGTCATCATCATCTCTTTTGTAAACAAGTAAACCGAGTCGGATTAGTTCATTGCAGGTTGCAGATATATTTGCTTCGCCTGGATTAGCGCCGTTCTGAAGGTCATGCTGCACAATATCACGGACCTCTCGCTCTATTTTATCTTTAAGGTAAATCCCCACTCTTCCCATATTTTTAACCTTTCTATGGTGGTGTCGGAACCGACACTACGTTGTTTATTAATTTGATTTCAGGATGTCGGATAAAGCTACGATAATCAGAATGATATCTGCATTTTACTCATATATACAGTAGTAGGTTTAGGTACTCATATGTCGCACAGTGTGACACTGTGCGATACGTAAATCAATGTTGTTAAAGCACATCTACAATTGTGATACACAGGTAACATACACTGACACTATCAGGTATCCTAATCCTGTGATGTTGTAGTGTCGGTGTGTACGATGTTTTTCTTCCAGATGCTAATTCCCCGCAAAAATGCCTATGTTATTCGTCTGATTTTAAAGGAATAATCTGCAAGACGAAGTCTTGCGTGGGGTGTGGTGTTTTGAAGGGTTAGTAAAGAGCGGCTCTGATATACCGTCACCTGGTCTGACATTGTTATTTGAGCGGCGTGGTAAACACGTGTTCTGGAGCGCTAACGCGCGTTTGTAGTAAATAAACTTGATTCAGATGATCCGGCGGGTTATTTTTTACATCGCTTCCTGTTAGCCCGTATATTTCGCTTAAAGGCCAGAATATGAAAATATCTTTATTGCCTGCATCGCTGCTGATTTTTTCTCTTTCAGCGGGCGCGGCTCCCCAGATGTGCTTTGACCAGGCGGGAAGAGATTACCGTATTGATCCCCTGTTGCTTATGTCAATATCGATAAAAGAGAGCAGGCTGAAGGCCGGGGCGATAAATGGATCGAATACGAATGGATCAGAAGATGTGTGCGGGATGCAGGTGAACAGCTCCCATTACGGGAAGCTTAAAGATTTTAATATTACCCGTGAGAGATTATTAAAAGACCCGTGTATTTGTGTCTATGCGGGTGCGTGGGTTCTGGCGCACAACTTCAGGTCATACGGTAAAAACTGGGACAGTGTGGGAATATATAATACCGGCCCGAGTAAAAAACTCATCACCCTGCGCAAGGCCTATGCGGAAGACATCAAAAATATATACCGTGTTTTGCTGGCCAGAAAAGCGATCCTTTCTCAACGATCAGGGCATGTCGGGGATATGATAAGTGCTGAAAAAATGACAGACACTGTAGCGCTGAATAACGCACAGTAAAAAGCCGCTCTCTTGAGCGGCTTAATTTTCAGGCCTTCAGTTTCGCGAACTCTTCAGCCATTTTCCAGAGTGCCTGGTTTAATTTTATATCACCATCGATGCCGGCGACTTCACGCGTTCGTGTGCGTTGTCCTTTTGCCGTTCTGCCCGATATACCACCTTTGATCACATTCTCCTGAATACGGTTGAATGTCGTCCATAAATCCGGGCTTTTATCTTCCCAGCGTCGGGCCTGTAATACCTGGTCAGGCGTTACCGGTGATTGTTTCCCGTCATACTTATAGCTCAGGGCGGCCGCACTTAACAGGCGCTGTTCTGGCTCCGTCAACTGAATGCCTTTCATCATGTCGATATTTCCCTCGACCGCGTCGAACGTTTCCAGCACGCTATAAGCGCCCTCGATAACCTGCCCCACAATATCACCTTTGTGAGGGACACTGATTTCACCAAAGTTTTTCCATGCTACCAGACCATTAGTGCAAATCTGGCGGAACATGCCGGGGATCATTTTATAGCTGCTTGAGCCGTCATGACTGTTAAGTAAAATAATTTCCGGTACTTCTTTACCACTGATTTGATCGTGACGGCGAAGGCGCAACATATGTTTAGTAAACTCACGCTTTTCAACATCGCGCGGACGTGTTTGCGTGGCGTAATAAGGCTGAAAACCTTCATCCCGTAAACGGTCAAGCAGGACAATCGTTGGAATATAGGTATAACGGTCAGAACGGGAATCGTGTTTATCTTCTGAAAAAGCGCTCGGAACAATGCGCTGTAGTTCCTCATTCGTCAGCGGGCTGATTCTGACGGATTGAAGTTGGCATGGCATAGCGATTAGCGAGACTGACCATTTTAATTAACTCCTGAAAATAATGTGATGAAGGATGTAATAACGCGAAAATACTGTTCTGACGGCACGCCAGCGGCGACCGGATAACCCTTAATGAACCACACCGAAAAATAATCCGGCGCATCGTCATACATAAAACTCAGCTCCACACTTTCAGCGGGAACATTAAAAATGGCGGGCTGTAACTCCCCTTTTGCAGCGTTAACCACCCAGGAAAACAGATCGGCGGCCTGCTCATAAGTCAGGCCCGTGACCGGTTTTTCACCCATCTTCCTGGAAGATTCCTGAGCGGCGGTTTTGACGTTGACGTTTCGTGTGTGCATCCTGGTTTTCTCCTGTGGGGATGGTTGTCCATCTCCCTGGTGAGTTCTCTCGCGGCAAAGGGCAAAGGAGCAACGGCGAAGGGAGGAAGGAAAGGGGCGCAGACAAAAGTTTTTGCCCGCAAAAAGTTTTGGCGGCGTGCATTTCACCCCTTGGATGGCGACCCGACGGTGCTACGACCAGCCCTCCGCGTGAGGACGCACGGGGGATGGCTTCACCACATGAACAGGATGCACACACCCGACACGGCGGAACGTCGGGGCGGCCTTAAAGCGACGGCACGGCCGGCGCGGTCAGGGCGGCGTGACCGGAACGGTCGCAGCAAGCCTGGGGTTGACCTCAGCCATCAGACCCTAGCGACAGCCCGAAACCCGAAGGGATTCGGCGGAGACTGGCCGGTGCGAAGCAGCTGCCTGGCGGAGTGGGGCCCGACGACTGAGCCGCTTCGCGGATCAGGAGCCGAAGGGGGCCAGCGCCCTGCCCGTTCTTCTGGTTCCGGCCATCAGAAAACGGCAGCAGACGAAAAAGGCAATCCACTGGATTCAGGTGTTTTCAGGGAATTTTATGATCGGGTTTCAGAGCCCACGCCCACGCAGAAGGCCGTTCCGATCGCAGCTTACCTGCCAGCACTTTTTTTCCCCTGGCCTTCCAGTTCCCTCTTCAGGGGCGGAGGGGGGACGCGCCGCAGGCGCTTTCTCCGTCGCCCGTCAGCCCGCAGGGATGACAGGGTTTTAGCGCGCGATCAGGCAGCGCCGTAGCCCTGCCCTGACGGTTATGGTTTGTCGCCTTCGCCGCCCTGAAGAATGAAGTGACCGTATAAATAGACGGCACACTGACGGGTGGCAGATTCGCAGATTTCGTCCATCACTTTTGCCGTGGTCACGGGGCTGAGACCGAGTTCCTGCCGTCTCTGATTTATCAGGGTTTTGTACTGGCGGAGTATGGAACGGGTTTCTGGTGAGAGTTGCATTCGATTTTCCTTATTTCTTTGGCCGGAGGCATCACCTCCGGCGTCCTGTCAGACATTGATTGCGCGACGCAGATCCTGCATGACATCGTTTGTTTCTTTCAGCGCGCCGATTTCCCCCTGTAAAGTGAGCCGCTCCATCTCCTTCCCTGCCAGCTGCATGACCACTTCCAGTGACGTGGCGGGGATCGTCACGGTACGGAGCGCACGCTTTTCATCGAGAAAGTCGTCAACGATGCCGCGTATCGGCCCAAAATCACCGCCACATTCGAGTTGCGCATTCAGTCTCTCCAGCACCCGTTTCACGTCCTCGTCGCTGAGATCCCAGTCAAGGCAGATGCTGCGAATATCTGCCCCATACCAGCATGCAAACACGCATTTCTCGCCGTCAAGGTTGGAACATTTGAACATTTCAAGGGCAATCTCTCTTGGTGTACCTATCATTTTCTTCTCCTTTAATCGGGCAGCATCGCCGCCCGTGGCGAGTCAGTCGAGGGCACGCCAGATAGTGGCGCTTTCCGTATGGTTATCAGCAAAAGCCATGAGTTGTTCATGGCGGCGGCAGAAATGGCGGCACAGCTCCTCATGGTCATGGTTGCTGTGGTGCCAGCTCCGGTGGTTCAGCACCAGTGCCGTGAGGATGATCCCCGCCACTTCCCCGCTGACGGTCTGCTCAAACCAGTTATCCGCATTACGGATGATCAGGTTTTCCACATCCGGCGCCATAAATCCGCCTCCGTCAGGCAGACGGTGAAAGTGCCAGAATCCGCCCTGATAATCAGAGCAATAACGGTGCGCATAGGCATACACAGAAGCTTCGGACGTCATAAAATCGCCGCCAAAGAGATCGGGTAAAAAGGTCAGACGCTGGGCGCCCTCAAGACGAACGGCATCACAACAGGTCAGGGTCAGGCTCATACAATCCTCCACGGTTAACATATTCTCGGTTCCGGCATCGCCGTGACGACACGACAGACCGGCGAAAAGCGGAGGACGCAGGGGCGACACCGGAAGCCGCAGCGCAGACATAAACGGGCTGAATGCACCGTTTATGGCGAGAACGGGTGAGGATGGCGGCGACAGCGAACCCTTGTGGCCGCAGCGGCCGGGCTACAGTGAAGTCACGGCGCATGCCGTCACCGCACCCAGCCGCCCGGGAGGTTCCCCGTTCCGACGCTGCCCGGAGGGTGGCGGCGGATAAAGGCGGAAGGAACTGACTTCCTTTTTCGCTTTGTCTGGCCCCGGTCCGGATACGGGGGCCGGGCCCCCGGAATGGCTTACGCGGCCAGTTGCTCCTGGAGGGAATGCACATCCCTGAGCGCATCCCGCAGACTGTCTGGCTCCTGTCGTCCGGCCTCCCACGCATGACCGACAAGGTTTTCCAGGTCGCTTGCGTAGCGTTTCAGCACCCTGGATAGGAGTGTTGCCGTCACGCTGACCTGCCGGTTTTCTTCTTCACGCTGTTGCATCAGCAGCTCGCAAACCCGGTCACAGGTGATCCCTTCACGGCGATATTTCGCCATCGGCATGTCACCGATCGTTTTCATCAGAGACCAGTCTTCCTTTTCGTCGGGATGCTGACCGCTCTCCCTGCACGCCACCGACACGCCCTCTTCCGTCCAGACCAGCAGGGTCAGGGGTTCATCAAAAGTGAACATATTTTCAAGCTGCACACACAATTCTTCACGGGTTCCAAACATCAGTTTTCTCTCTTGTCAGGTCACAGGCCGGGCTGACGCCCGGCAGGGTCAGTCAGTTCTGAAAGGTTTCATCCAGTACCAGAGCTTCACGGTACGCTTCCAGTAACAGGGTGTTGATCCGCCGCAGTGTCTGCGCGGCCATCCGTACGGCCAGGGTGGCCGCATCGTGCCGGTGCTGTGATTCGAGACGGTTCAGCAGCATCCTGACATCACACATGGCATTACTGAGCGCGGCGACTTCGGCGCGCAACGCTTCAAGCCCCGGATAG
>Ga0105250_10000183_pt1 | contig 54284 bp, 17 predicted proteins | sample KBSS54metaG_FD_80425 | JGI IMG/M metagenome (GOLD analysis project Ga0105250, IMG submission 80425) | Switchgrass rhizosphere microbial communities from Kellogg Biological Station, Michigan, USA - KBS S5-4 metaG | ecosystem: Host-associated > Plants > Roots > Rhizosphere > Soil | place...
CACCTGACGGTTGCCGAGCCTGGCGTTCAGGAAACACACCAACTCGCGATAGTAGTTTTCCAACATGATTCCCCGCCGCAGCGTGCGGTTTCGATCCTTGAGCCAGATCCGCGACTGTCGAAACAGGCAGTGGCACGGTAATGGCAATTTCAGGTGCGTAATTTATAGTAATTCTCATATAGATTTAAAGCGCTGTTTCGGTTTGCCCGACAAATTGTTCTCGCCTATACCTGTTACCGCGTTTTTCAGCGCTTAAATTCCCCGTTCCCTCTCTCGTTTAACCAACAGCCCTCCCGTGTCTGTCGTGCCCTGCGACAGCATTCGGCCGTGCCCGCTTGCGGTGCCCGCCGGATGACGGGCCGATTCACACTGGCCGGAACCCCGCATGAAACGTCCCCGCCCCGCCCGACGCGCCCTGCTCATCGCTCTTTGCCTGATCCCCGTGATTGCCGTTGCGGCGTGGCAAGTCCTGCCGCCCGGTCGCGATCAGTTCGCCACCGTTTCCGTCAGCCGTGGCGACATCGAAAGCAGCGTCACCGCGCTGGGCACGCTCCAGCCGCGGCGCTATGTGGACGTCGGCGCCCAGGCGTCGGGGCAGATCCAGAAAATCCACGTCGAGGTCGGTGATGTGGTCAAGGAAGGCCAGTTGCTGGTGGAAATCGACCCGTCCACGCAAAAAGCCAAACTCGACGCCGGGCGTTTCTCCATCGAAAACCTCAAGGCCCAATTGCAGGAGCAAAAAGCCCAGCACGAACTGGCGCAACAGAAATACCAGCGTCAGCAGAATCTCGCCGCCGGCGGCGCGACCCGCGAAGAAGACGTGCAGACCGCCCGCGCCGAACTGAAAGCCACTCAGGCGCGCATCGACATGTTCCAGGCCCAGATCCGTCAGGCCGAAGCCAGCCTGCGCAGCGATCAGGCCGAACTCGGCTACACCCGCATCTACGCGCCGATGGCCGGCACGGTGGTCGCGCTCGATGCGCGTGAGGGCCAGACCCTCAACGCCCAGCAGCAGACGCCGCTGATCCTGCGCATCGCCAAACTGTCGCCGATGACGGTGTGGGCCGAGGTCTCCGAAGCCGACATCGGCCACGTCAAACCGGGCATGACCGCCTACTTCACCACCCTCAGCGGCGGCAACCGGCGCTGGAGCAGCACCGTGCGGCAGATCCTGCCGGTGCCGCCCAAGCCGCTGGACCAGACCAGCCAGGGCGGCGGCAGCCCCGCCAGCACCAGCAAAAGCGGCAGTGCCCGCGTGGTGCTGTACACCGTGTTGCTGGACGTCGACAACGCCGACAACGCGCTGATGGCGGAAATGACCACGCAAGTCTTCTTCGTCGCTAACCAGGCGCAAAACGTGCTCACCGCACCGGTTGCGGCGCTGCAGGGCAGCACCACCGCCAACGTGCAGACCGCGCAGGTAATCGCCGCCAACGGCAAGATCGAAACCCGCGAAGTGCGCACCGGCATCAGTGACCGCTTGAAAGTGCAGATTCTCGAAGGCCTCAACGAGGGCGATCACCTGGTGATCGGCCCGGCCACCGGCAGCGGAGGTTGAATGCAAACGCCTCTGATCGACCTGCAGGACATCCGCAAATCCTACGGCGGCGGCGACGCGCCCGAGGTTCATGTCCTGCGCGGTATCGACCTGTCGATCCACGCCGGCGAATTCGTGGCGATCGTCGGCGCCTCCGGCTCCGGCAAGTCGACGCTTATGAACATTCTCGGCTGCCTCGACCGGCCGACCACCGGCGAGTACCGCTTCGCCGGGGAAAACGTCGCTGGCCTGGACACCGACGAACTGGCCTGGCTACGCCGCGAGGCCTTTGGTTTCGTGTTCCAGGGTTATCACCTGATTCCGTCCGGCTCGGCCCAGGAAAACGTCGAGATGCCGGCGATCTACGCCGGCACACCCGCCGCCGAGCGCCATGCTCGTGCCGCCGCCCTGCTCGACCGCCTCGGCCTGGCCTCGCGCACCGGCAACCGTCCGCATCAACTTTCCGGCGGCCAGCAACAACGGGTGTCGATTGCCCGGGCCTTGATGAACGGCGGCCACATCATTCTTGCCGACGAGCCCACCGGCGCCCTCGACAGCCACAGCGGCAAGGAAGTCATGGCGCTGCTCGACGAACTGGCGAGCCAGGGCCACGTGGTCATTCTGATCACCCACGACCGCGAAGTGGCCGCGCGAGCCAAACGCATCATCGAAATCAGCGACGGCCTGATCGTCAGCGACAGCGCCCGCCATAACCCCGAGGCCCAGACCAGCGCCAACCCCGGCGCCTTGCAAGCCGTGGATCTGCGCAAGCGCCTGACTGAAGGCGCCGAAGCGACAGGCGCCTGGAAAGGCGAACTGATCGACGCACTGCACGCCGCCTGGCGAGTGATGTGGATCAACCGCTTCCGCACCGCGCTGACCCTATTGGGGATCATCATTGGCGTGGCCTCGGTGGTGGTGATGCTCGCGGTCGGCGAAGGCAGCAAGCGCCAGGTCATGGCGCAAATGGGCGCCTTCGGCTCGAACATCATTTACCTCAGCGGCTCGTCACCCAACCCGCGCACACCGCAAGGCATCGTCACCCTCGATGACGTGGCGGCACTGGCCAGCCTGCCGCAGGTCATGCGAATCATGCCGGTCAACGGCGCCGAAGCCGGTGTGCGGTTTGGCAATGCCGATTACCTGAGTTACGTCGGCGGCAACGACACCAACTTCCCGGCAATCTTCAACTGGCCTGTGGTGCAGGGCAGCTACTTCACCGAAGCCGATGAACGCAATGCCGCCGCAGTTGCGGTTATCGGCCACAAGGTCCGCACCAAATTGCTTAAGGATGTCGCCAACCCCATCGGCCAATACATCCTGATCGAGAACGTGCCGTTCCAGGTGGTGGGCGTGTTGGCGGAAAAAGGCGCCAGTTCCGGCGACTCCGACAGCGACAACCGCATCGCCGTGCCCTACTCCGCCGCCAGCGTCCGCCTGTTCGGCACGCGCAATCCGGAATACGTGGCGATCGCCGCCGCCGATGCGCGCAAGGTCAAGGAAACCGAACACGCCATCGAGCAACTGATGCTGCGCCTGCACAACGGCAAGAAGGATTTCGAGCTGACCAACAACGCCGCAATGATCCAGGCCGAAGCCCGCACGCAAAACACCCTGTCGCTGATGCTCGGCTCGATTGCCGCGATTTCGCTGCTGGTGGGCGGGATCGGCGTGATGAACATCATGCTGATGACCGTGCGTGAGCGTACTCGCGAGATCGGTATTCGTATGGCTACCGGTGCCCGTCAGCGCGACATCCTGCGCCAGTTCCTCACCGAAGCGGTGATGTTGTCGGTTGTCGGCGGGATCGCCGGCATCGCCCTGGCGCTGATCGTCGGCGGCGTGCTGATCCTCAGCGAAGTCGCCGTGGCGTTTTCCTTGATGGCGGTGCTCGGTGCCTTTGGCTGCGCCCTTGTGACCGGTGTTGTCTTCGGCTTCATGCCGGCCCGCAAAGCCGCCCGACTCGACCCGGTGACGGCCCTTACCAGTGAATGATCGATCTATGAAATCGCGCCTCAGCCTGTTGACCGTGTGCCTGATGCTCAGCGCCTGCGGCAATCCCGTCCAGCGTCCCGACAGCGGCTTGCAGCCACCGGCGACCTGGCAATCGCCCCACGGCGCCAGCGTCGCCCGCATCGATCCGCAATGGTGGAAGCAGTTCGGCAGCCCCGAACTCGACCGCCTGATCGAACAGGCCCGCCTCGGCAGTTTCGACCTCGCAGCCGCCATGGCGCGGGTGCGTCAGGCCCAGGCTGGCACCGTGATTGCCGGCGGCTCACAGTTGCCTGAAGTGAAAGCCGGGGCCAATGCCAATCGGCAAAAATTGCTGCGCGGTAACGGCTACAGCCAGCTCGACGCCGACAACAGCAACAAGGCGGTGGATTATTTCGACGCCAGCCTGACCGCTACTTACGAAATCGATTTCTGGGGCGGCAAACGCGCCTCCCGCGACAGTGCCCGGCTTGCCCTGCAAGCCAGCGAGTTCGATCGGGCGACCGTGGAACTGACCCTGCTCAGCGGCGTGGCCAACACCTATGCGCAGGCCTTGTCCCTGCGCGAGCAAAGTCGTATCGCCGAGCTGAATCTGGCGAACGCGCAGAACGTGTTGAAACTGGTGCAGACCCGCTTCGATTCAGGCTCGGCCACCGCGCTGGAACTGGCCCAGCAGAAAAGCCTGGTGGCCGCGCAACAACGGCAATTGCCGCTGGTGCAACAACAGGCCCAGGACGCTTTGATCAGCCTCGCCGCCCTGCTCGGCCGACCGGTGCAGGATCTGCAAACCGGCGCGGAGCCGTTCGACCAACTGCAATGGCCGACCATCGCCGCCGGCGTGCCCAGCGACCTGCTCAGCCACCGCCCGGACATCGCCCGCGCCGAGGCGCAACTGGCGGCGGCCGAAGCCGACGTCAAGGTCGCCCGCGCCGCCATGCTGCCGAGCGTGACCCTGTCTGCCCAGCTCGGCTCCGGCGCCAATCAGTTTGACGACATCATCCGCAGCCCGTTCTACAACCTCACCGCCGGACTGCTCGCCCCCGTCTTCAACAACGGGCGACTGAGTGCCGAGCGCGACAAGGCCAGGGCCCGTCAGGAAGAACTGCTGGAAACCTATCGCGCCGCCATCATCAACGGTTTCGCCGACGTTGAAAAAGCCCTGAACAGCATTCGCGGGCTCGACGCGCAGCGGCAGTGGCAAAGTGAAGAGTTGAATCAGGCGCAGACCGCGGTCGACATCGCTCAGAGCCGCTATCAGGCAGGCGCCGAAGACTTGCTGACGGTGCTGGAAACCCAGCGCACGCTGTATGCGGCGCAGGATCTGAATGTGCAACTGCGCCTGTCGCGATTGCAGGCGAGTATCGGGTTGTACAAGGCACTGGGCGGTGGGTGGCAGGCGCTGTAATCGCAGCGAACTCAAGACCGCTTTCGCGAGCAAGCTCGCTCCCACAGCGACCGCATTCCATCTGAATGAACACGATCACTCTGGGAGCGAGCTTGCTACATGGGGGCGATCCAGCGAACGATAACGCGGTCCTCAGACCGCGTCGGTTTTGGCCTTTAGATTGCGCGCATACCACGGCCGCTTCGGCACTCGCCGGAACAATCCTTCCAGCTTCTTCTCATCCGAACCGAACACGATTCGCAGCGCAAGCTTCATGACTTCCGGATCCATCTCGACCGACTTGCCGACCTGCAACCCCGGCGTAGTGCTGCAACCGTGAGTCGTCGGGCCAAGCCACGGGTCAGCGACTTCGACCCAACGCCCAGGCGCAAACCATTTCACACCATTGACTTCAAGCCGCGTGACCTGACCCGGATGGAAACGCTCGTGGGCGCGGAACCAGTCTTCCACGCGGTCATCGATCCAGCCGTGGAAATGCCAGAACACCGGGTTCACATGAGATGAAAACGGATCGCCGAGGAAGTCGTTTTCCGGGGCGAACCAGCGTGCGGCAAAATCGTCCAGATCCCGGGCCAGCGGCACCGGCTGACCGTTGGACGGATCGCGCGGCACCGAAGCCCAGCGCATGTGCAGCCAGTCGTGCAGCCCCAGTTCGACTTCGGAGCCGAACTGACCGAGGGTCATCTTCGACAGATACTGTGGATCGCGGTACTGCGACTCCCAGACCTCGAAGTTGCTCTGGTAGGTCTCGGCGGTCTTGATGTCGCTGACCCACTGGCTGAATTCATCGTCGCCATCGGCCAGCCACGTCGGCGGTAGCGCGGTGCCGTCGTGATTATCGAAATAGCGGGCAAAACCCTGACGGTCGCGCACCAGTTCCGGCTGCGGCAGCGGGAAGAACTCCCACGACGGCAGATCCTGCAGCGAACGCGCCGTCCCGAGCATGTGCCGGTGCATGAAAAAGAAATCGATGCCTGAACCGTTGCGGTCCTTGCGCTTGCCCCGGGCGTCACGCTCCTGATCGCGGGGGCCGGGCTGCCAGCCGAGGCCGCGTATGGCGTTGCGTTTGTCCTCGGACAGGGTGTGCCATTTGTCCCGCGTCGCGTGCCACACCTGGTGGAACAGCCGATGCTCGGGTGACACCAGCCAGGCCAGCAAAGGCGCATTCAGCGGTGTGCGCTGGCGGGCTTCGGGAAACAGGCATTTGACCGCGATGAAGCGGTGATCCTGCGCCGGCAAGGCCAGCGCGCGATCGAGGCGCTGGACACTGCCACTGAGGGTGCCGCTGCCGGCGTTGCCGAAATCCGCCCAGACCTCGTCGAGGATCATGTTCAGTTCGTAGTCGACGCTGCCGCCGGTGCCCAGCAGGCGCCAGCTGAGCTTCGAAGCCTCGGCCCCGGCAAGATCGCCGAGTATTCGGTAACGAGGTGTGTCGGCAGAGCGCAGACGCTCCGGCGTGTCGAGAAAACCGCACACGCCCCGGCCTTTCTGACCGATGTCGATGAACACTTCCAGGCCCTGGGCCGGCAAGCCGTCCAGGCCCGCGTCACGCCCAACGAAACGGATCTTCCAGACCCCGCGCAACGCATTCGCCAAGCGTTGCCCGGCCACGTCGGCGACATCGAAAGACGCCTCACCGGGGGTGATCGTCGGGTCGGGCTTCGTCCATTCGCGATGCCCGAAATAAGCTGCAGGTACGGCAGCGCCGGTCAGCGCCAGGCCTGCCATGAACCATCGTCGAGAAATCCTCATTGCCCTACCTGTGTTCAGCCCTGAAGCAGGCTTTATCCAAGCTAGAACGTTTGCTGAGCGAACAAATTTAAGCGCCCTCGGGGCGGACTAATTTTCTCCCGCGCCCGCTCGTTCTTCCCAGATAGCAAAGGCCTCTGTGCCTGCACCTCGACGGCGAACCTGACTGAGATGGCAATGACAAAACCACGTTCGAAAAAGGCTCTTTACATCGGCCTGCCGCTGGCCCTGGCGATCAGCGCCGGTGCCGGTTTCGCGGTCTGGGATATCTGGTTCAAGGACAATCCCGGCTACCCTCGCAAAGTCATGCAGCAGGCCGAAGAGCTGCACGAACACATGCTCTCGTTCGACAGCCACATCACCATCACCCAGAATTTCGGCACCACCGGCCACGAAGTCGACAAGGACGGCAGCGACCAGTTCGACCTGGTCAAGGCCAATCGCGGACGCCTGTCCGGCGCGGCACTGACGATCTTCGGCTGGCCGGAAATCTGGAACGGCGCCAATGCCCCGCACAAGCCCACCGCCGGCTTCGTCGACGAGGCGCGCAACCAGCAGGAAATCCGCTACAAGATCATTTCCGGCATGGTCCGCGACTTCCCCAACCAGGTCGGCATCGCCTACACCGCCGACGACTTCCGGCGCCTGCACGGCGAAGGCAAGTTCGCGATCTTCATCAGCATGCTCAACGCCTACCCGCTGGGCCACGACCTGAACCTGCTGGACCTGTGGACCGCGCGCGGCATGCGCATGTTCGGCTTCAGCTACATCGGCAACAACGACTGGGCCGACTCGTCGCGCCCGCTGCCGTTCTTCAATGATTCGCCGGACGCCCTCGACGGTCTTTCGGACCTGGGCAAGCAAGCGGTGAAACGCCTGAACGACCTGGGCGTGATCATCGACGTGTCGCAGATGTCGACCAAGGCCCTGGAGCAAGTCGCGCAACTGAGCCGCACCCCGCTGGTGGCGTCGCACTCGGCGCCGCGCGCCATGGTCGATATCCCGCGCAACCTCAGCGACAAGGAAATGCAGCTGATCAAGAACAGCGGCGGCGTGGTGCAGATCGTCGGCTTCTCGCAATACCTGCGCCCACTGACCCAGGGCACTCAGGACAAGCTGAATGAACTGCGCAAACGCTACGACCTGCCGCCGCTGCCGAACCTGGCCGTGGCCCTGATGCCGGGCGATCCGATCATCTCGGCGTGGTCGGAGCATAAGTTCGGCGAATACGCCGGCCAGCTCTACGCGATCCTCGAAGGCGAACCCAAGGCCAGCCTCAAGGACCTGGGCGACGCCATTGATTACACGGTCAGAAAGATCGGTATCGACCACGTCGGCATCAGCTCGGACTTCAACGAAGGTGGCGGCGTCAAAGGCTGGGAGAACGTCAGTGAGATTCGCAACGTGACCGCTGAACTGCTGTCGCGCGGTTACACCGAAGCCGATATCGCCAAGCTCTGGGGCGGCAATTTCCTGCGGGTCTGGGACCAGGTGGAAAAATCCGCCAAACCGACACTGGCCACTGCCCGGGAAGCCGCCAAGCCATGAGCAACCGTCGCGACTTTCTCAAGCAGGCCGGGATCCTCGCCGCCGCATTGCCATTGGGTGCGAGCCTGCCGAACATCGCCAACGCTTCGACCGCCGCCGCCTCGCTGCCACGCAACAAGTGGGCGCAGTTGCAGCAATTGTTCGATCAGGATCCGGCGTGGCTGCACTTCTCCAACTTCCTGATCACCACCCACCCGCGCCCGGTGCGCGAGGCGATCGAAATGCACCGCGCCGCCCTCGACAAGAACCCCGGACTGGCGATGGACTGGGACCACGGCGTCACCGAAAAACGCGAGGAAGCCGTGCGCGTGCTGGCCGGCCAATACGTGCAGGCCGATGCCCGGCAGATTGCGCTCACCGGCAGCACCACCGAAGGTCTGGCGATGATTTACGGCGGCGTGCAGGTACGCGCCGATCAGGAAATCCTCACCACGGCCCACGAGCATTACGCAACGCACACCATCCTCGAACTGCGCACCCAGCGCGACGGCACGAAGGTGCGCAAAATCCGTCTGTTCAAGGATCCTTACCGGATCAGCAAAGACGAAATCCTGACCAGCATCGACCGCGCCATCCGCCCCGAAACCCGCGTGCTGGGCATGTGCTGGGTGCATTCGGGCAGCGGCGTGAAACTGCCGCTCGCCGACATCGGTGCGCTGGTCGACAAGCATAATCGCGGGCGCAGCGAAGCCGATCGCATCATCTACGTGGTGGACGGCGTGCACGGTTTCGGTGTGGAGGACGTGAGCTTCCCGGCCATGAACTGCGATTTCTTCATCGCCGGCACCCACAAATGGATGTTCGGCCCGCGCGGCACCGGGATCGTGGTCAGCCGCACGCCGGAAGTGAAATACGTCACGCCGATCATCCCGACCTTTTCCGAGGCCGAGCACTTCTCCACCACCATGACCCCGGGCGGCTATCACGCTTTCGAACACCGCTGGGCACTGACCGAGGCGTTCAAGTTGCACCTGCAACTGGGCAAGGCCGACGTGCAGGCGCGCATTCATGAACTGAACAGCTACCTGAAAAAACGCCTGCTGCAACGCCCGCAGATCGAGCTGGTCACGCCGTTGAGCCCTGAGTTTTCCGCCGGCTTCACCTTCTTCCGGGTCACTGGCAAGAACAGCGACAAGATCGCCGCGCACCTGATGGCCAACAAAGTCGTGGCTGACGCCGTCGAGCGCGATGTCGGGCCAGTGATCCGCACCGCGCCGGGCCTGCTCAACGACGAAGCCCAGATCGACCGCCTGCTGGCCGTGCTGGATCAGGCGCTGTGAGCCGAACCTTTTTCCTTTTGACGAGACTCGAAATGAACAGTGAACTGCCTCGTTTTGCCTTGAAAAGCCTGTCGGCGCTGACGCTCGCCGCCCTCGCCGCCTGCCTGCTGCCGACCACCGCCCAGGCTGCCACCCCACCGGCACCGGGCAAGGTGTTCAAGGACTGCAAGGACTGTCCGGAAATGGTCGTGCTGCCCACCGGCACGTTCACCATGGGCACGCCTGAAGACGAAGTCGGCCGCGAGCCCGACGAAGGCCCGATGCACCCGGTGACGTTCGCCAAACCGCTGGCAATCAGCCGTTTCCAGGTGCTCAAGGGCGAATGGTTTGCCTACCTCAAGGACACCGGTTACGTCATGCCCGACGGCGATACCCGCCCGGGCCGCGCGTGCAAGGCCGGGATCCCGGATTACGCCGGCAGCGACCCGCGCAAGCAGTACACCGACAAGCACCCGGCAGTGTGCATGGACTTCGCCGAGGCCAACGCCTACGTGGCCTGGCTGTCGAAAAAGACCGGCAAGCAGTACCGCCTGGTCAGTGAGTCCCTGCGCGAATACGCCGCCCGTGGCGGCACCACCGGGCCGTTCCCCTTCCCGTTCGATGAGGGCAAGGAATACAGCATCGCCAAGCACGCCAATACCTACGGTGCGGCCGATGGCTACAACTTCACCGCGCCGGCCGGCAGCTTCCCGCCCAACGCCTTCGGTGTGTACGACATGCACGGCAACGTCTACGAATGGACCGCCGATTGCTACAACGAAAACTACGAAGGCGCGCCGAGTGACGGCAGTGCGTGGGAGACCGGCAAGTGCCAGTTCAAGCGCATTCGCGGCAACGACTGGGGCGAAGCGCCGGTGTTCTCCCGCTCCGGCAACCGCAATGCGCTGGTGCCGACCGAGCGTGGCGACTGGATCGGTTTTCGCGTGGCGCGCGACCTCTAACCGCGAGCACCGCAGCGGCACCCGCCGCTCGCTCGTCGCTTGAGTCCTCGATAAACCCGCGGGCGGCTAAATCGCTGCCCGCGGGTTTCGTCTTTTAACCAGCCCTACCCTTGAACCAATGCCTTGACCGGCACCAAAAGCGGAAACCTCCATGACCACAAAATCGCGCGGAGCCATCAGTGAAGTCCTCGGCCTGCTCAAGCCTTACCGGGTCGTCGTGGCGCTGTCGATCCTGCTCGGCATGCTCGGTGGCGTCAGCGTCACCGCCCTGCTGGCGACCATCAACAAAGCCCTGAACGGCGCCGGCAGCCCTTCGGCCACGGTATTGGCGACGTTTGCCGGCCTCTGCGCCTTTGCCCTGTTGACCTCGATTCTGTCGGACATCGGCACCAACCACGTCGGCCAGCACATCATTGCCGGGCTGCGTAAATCCCTGGGTGAAAAGGTCCTGCTGGCGCCCATCGAACAAATTGAACGGTTCCGCAGCCACCGCCTGATTCCGGTGCTGACCCACGACGTCGACACGGTCAGCGATTTCGCCTTTTCCTTCGCGCCGCTGGCCATCGCCTTTACCGTGACGCTCGGTTGCCTGGGCTATCTGGCGTTCCTGTCGCTGCCGATGTTTATCCTGTTGCTGGTGGCCCTGGTGGTCGGCATCGCGGTGCAATACGTCGCCCGCAACAAAGGCATCAAAGGCTTCGAAACCGCTCGCGAAGCCGAGGATGAACTGCAAAAGCACTACAGCGCGATTGCCGCCGGCGCCAAGGAGTTGCGCATTCATCGGCCGCGTCGCCAGCGCATGTTCAGCCAGCGCATCGAAGGCACCGCCGATTTCATCTGCCGGACCCACATTCGTTCGGTCAACATTTTCGTGATGGCCAAGACCTTCGGCTCGATGCTGTTTTTCGTGGTCATCGGCCTGGTGCTGGCGCTCCAGTCCTTGTGGCTGGGCACTGACAAAGCGGTGCTCAGCGGTTTCGTGCTGGTGCTGCTGTACATGAAAGGCCCGCTGGAATACCTGATCACCACCCTGCCGGTGATCAGCCGCGCGAACATCGCGTTCAAGCGCATCAACGATCTGGCCGAGCAGTTTTCCTCGCCGGAGCCGCACCTGCTGTTGAGCGAATCCGCGCCGGTGAGCAAAACCCCGGTCCAGCAGTTGCAAATGCACAACGTGCATTACGCCTTTCCACCGGTCAAAGGCAGCGCCGCCTTCGAACTGGGCCCGGTCAATCTGAACATCGCTCAGGGCGACATCGTGTTCATCGTCGGCGAGAACGGCGGCGGCAAGACCACCCTGATCAAACTGCTGCTGGGGCTGTATGCGCCACAGCGCGGTGAAGTCCTGCTCAACGGTCAGGTGGTCGATGCCCGGGCCCGCGATGACTACCGCCAGCTGTTCACCACGATTTTTGCCGACTACTACCTGTTCGATGAGCTGGTTCAGGGCGATCAACAGGTCCCTGCTGATGCCGGCCGTTATCTGGAGCGCCTGGAAATCGCCCACAAGGTGAGCATTCAGGACGGCGTGTTCAGCACCACCGATCTGTCCACCGGCCAGCGCAAGCGTCTGGCCCTGATCAACGCCTGGCTGGAGGAGCGTCCGGTGCTGGTGTTCGACGAATGGGCCGCCGACCAGGACCCGGCATTCCGGCGGATTTTCTACACCGAGTTGCTGCCGGAACTGAAACAGATGGGCAAGACGATCATCGTGATTTCCCACGACGACCGCTATTTCGACGTCGCCGATCAACTGGTGCGCATGGAGGGTGGCCGGGTCGTCACCCACAAAAAGCCCCTCGAAACCGCCTGAGCGAAAACGCTCTTTCAGCCGCCAGCGCCTGAGCGCTGTCGGCCTTCAACCTGAATGTTTATCGCCGTGGACCCGACTGTCGGCAACGCCGTCAGCGACCACGGCGCTGCCAACCACGAGAGACCGATGAACGACTTACTCGATGATGAAGTGCTGGCGCTGCTGATGGCTGATGCCGGCGTGCAACTTCAAGGCATCCCGGCCCGCCTCCACCCGGTCCCGGCGCCGCTCTCCTTCGCCCAGCAACGCTTGTGGTTCGTGCAACAGCTGACGCCTGACAGTGCCGCCTACAATCTGCCCCGCGCCGTGCGCCTGAGCGGCGTTGTGCAAGCCCGGCATCTGCAAGCGGCACTGAACAAAATCATCGCACGCCACGACGTGCTGCGCAGCGCGATCGTCGAGATCGACGGCGGGGCGATGCAGGTCGTCGATGAACACGCGACACTCAAACTGGCCTTCGAAGACCTGCGCCATCTGAGCGCCGAAACACGCGACCCCGAACTTGCCCGACGCATCGCCGTCGAGGCCGGTCTGCCCTTCGATCTGAAAACCGCGCCGCTGATGCGCGCAACGCTGCTGCAGACCGCCGACACTGAACACCTGCTGCTGATGAACATGCACCACATCGCCTCCGATGCCTGGTCCAACGCCATTCTCATGCAGGACCTGATGCAGGCCTATGAACAGGTCGTGGCGGGCGATTCGTCGCCGCTGCGCCGACCGGCCATCCAGTACGCCGACTACGCCAACTGGCAACGCGGCGAATACCTCGACAGCGCCGCGTGTGCCGCCAGTGCCGACTATTGGCGCAACTACCTCGGGCAGACCCTGCCGCCGCTGGAACTGCCGACCGACTTTCCTCGTCACGAGCAGCAGACCCACCCGGCCGGCAAACACGACTTCAGCCTGCCGACGGCACTGACACAGAATTTGAACCGCTTCTGCCAACAGTGGGGACTGACACCGTTTGTGGTGGCGCTCGGTGCCTGGCAATTGCTGTTGAGCCGCTACAGCAACCAGCAGGACTTCACGGTCGGCGTGCCGAATGCGAGCCGCAATCGCAGCGAAACCCAGGAGCTGGTGGGCTTTTTTGTCAGCGCCCAGGTCTACCGCGTGCGCATCGATCCACAGCTGCCGTGCCAGGATTTTCTCCAGCGCCTGCGCCGCGAAACCCTCGCCGCGCTGGATCATGCCGACTACCCGCTGGAGCTGAGCTTCGACGACCTGCAACTGCGGGCGAACGGGCAGATCAACCCGCTGTTTCAAACGCTGTTCAACTGGCGCACCGAGGTCTCCGGCGAGGGCCCGCTGATGCTGGGCGACCTTGCGCTGGACTTCCTTCCGGCGGACACGACCCAGGCCAAATTCGACCTGTCGCTGGACATCGCCTATTCGCTGGAGCGCATCGACGCCAGCCTCGAATACAGCCGCGACCTGTACACCCTCGCGACCCTCGAACGGCTGGCCGGTCACTGGCAGAACCTGCTGCACGCGATCACCGAAGATCCGCGCCGCGCGCTGAGCGAACTGCCGCTGCTGAGCCGCGATGAACGCCGCGTGCAGCTCGAACAATGGAACCCGCCCGCCTCGGCCTTGCCCGACGAAGGCGTACACCAGTTGTTCGAGCGTCAGGCGCTGGCCACACCGGACGCGGTGGCGCTGATCGTCAATGACCTGCACGTGAGTTATGCCCGGCTCAATTCGGCGGCCAATCGACTGGCGAACACCCTGATCGCCTGCGCCGTCGGCCCGGAAGTCCGCGTGGGCATCGCCGTCGAGCGCTCGGCGCACATGATCATCAGCCTGCTGGCGGTGCTCAAGGCCGGCGGTGTCTATGTCCCGCTCGACCCCGACTACCCGCAGGAACGCCTGACCTGGATGATCGAAGACAGCGGCCTGGATGTATTGCTGACGCAGGATTCGCTGCTTGAGCGCCTGCCGTCGCCGTCATCGGTCAAGGTGGTGTGCGTCGATGAGGTTGATCCTCTCGATGACCGACCTGTCGACAACCCGCCCTGCCGCACCTTCGCCAGCAATCTGGCGTACGTGATGTTCACCTCGGGCTCCACCGGTCGCCCGAAAGGCGTGGGCATCACTCACGGCGCCCTGACCCGTCACGCGCAAATCGGTCGGGAGTTCCACGGTCTGACGCCTGCCGACCGTTTGCTGCAGTACGGCACGTTCAATTTCGATGCGTTTGTCGATCAGCTCTACCCGGCGCTGATTTGCGGCGCTTCGGTGGTGCTGCGCGGGCAGGACATCTGGGACAGCGAAACCTGGTATCAGCAGCTGCTGGAGAAAAAATTCACCGTCAGCGAACTGACCACGACGTACTGGAACTTGCTGGCCAAGGACTTCGCGGCCGCCGGCCCACGGGACTACGGATCGCTGCGTCAGGTGGTGGTCGGCGGCGAAGCCATGCCACCGGAAGCGGTCGCGGCCTGGGGCCAGGCCGGTCTCGGTCACGTGCGTCTGCTCAATGTCTACGGCCCGACGGAAGCGACCGTCGACTCCACGCTGCTCGATTGCAGCGACTACGTCACCGGGCGCACGCCCCTGCCCAAAGCCATGCCGATTGGTCGACCGCTGGCCGGTCGTGCCGTGTACCTGCTCGACAGCGGCGGTCAGCCGGTGCCCGTCGGCACCGTGGGCGAACTGATGATTGCCGGCGACCTGCTCGCGCGGGGCTATTTCAATCGACCGGAGCTGACCGCCGAACGCTTCATCCCGGACCCGTTCAGCAACCGGGGCGGACGCCTCTATCGCACCGGCGATCTGGCCCGCTATGGCGCCGACGGCGTGATCGAATATGTCGGGCGCCTCGACCACCAGGTGAAAATCCGCGGTTTCCGCATCGAGCTCGGCGAAATCGAGTCCTGCCTGCTGCAATGGCCAGCCGTACGTGAAGCCGTGGTCGTCGCCCACGAAGGCGCGACCGGTACGCAGTTGATCGGCTATGTAGTGCCGCATGCAAGCGAGCAATCAGAGGACGAACTGCGCGAAGCCCTCAAGGCAGAACTGAAAAACCGTCTGCCCGGCTACATGGTCCCTGCTCACCTGGTGGTGCTGAGTGCATTGCCACTGAGCCCCAACGGCAAACTGGATCGCAAGGCCCTGCCACTACCCGATCTGCATCAGACGCAGCGGCCGTTTCGTGCGCCGCAAACGCCCCTAGAAACAGCGCTGGCCGAACTCTGGCAAGAGGCGCTGCACGTCGAGCGCGTGAGCCTGGACGACAATTTCTTCGAGCTGGGCGGCCATTCGATTCTGGCCATTCAGTTCATTTCCGCCTTGAACACACGCCTGGGGATCAAACTGGCCCTGCAACAAATGCTCCCGCATCCCACGGTCGAAGTGCTGGCCCGGTTCATCGGCATGGAACATCAACAGCAGGTGCAATGCGTGGTCGAGCTGACCGGCGCCACGTCAACCGCTACGCCGCTGTTCTGTCTGCACCCGAGCGGCGGCATCGTTTTCTGTTATCAGCCGCTGGCCAAGCGTCTGAGCAAGCACGCTCGCACCTTCGGCATCATGCACAAAGGCTTCGCCGACAAGGACGCCAGCACCCAGACCTGGCCCGAGATGATTGCCGAATACACCGAACAGATTGTCGAAAAGCACCCCGACGGCCCCTATCGCCTGATGGGCTGGTCGCTGGGTGGCGCGATCGCCATGGACGTGGCCGCTGCACTGGAGCGCCAGGGCAAACAGGTGACGTTTCTGGGTCTGGTCGACACCACCCTGCCGGAAAGCATCTTCCCTGCGGATCTGCCACGCAAACCTCTGGAGGAAGACAACCCCGAGTACCTGAGCGCAGACAACGAACTGTCCGTTGCCGTGGAAATGTTCAGCCTGATGTTTGCCCATCTGGAAGAGCCGGCGGCGCGTTACATCGCCGAGAACCCGACAACCAGCCTCAAGGCCTTTTATCAGTGGGCCAGCCAGCAGGCCGCCACCGACGAACAGGAAATGATCGCCACCCTGGAGGCCATCAAGCAGGAAATCATGAACGCCCAGGCGTTCGACATCCACGAGCGGCTGGTCAAGAGTTTCGATGCGTTCTCGCTGCCAACTCTCAAGGTCAAGGCCAGCTGCTGGTGGTCGTTGCAGCACAAGACCCTGGAGCAAGTGCTGCACTCGGAGCAGGTGCTGCGCCAGTACAACCTCAGCGGACAGTTGCAAGGTTCCGTCCATTCGCCATTGCCGCACCGCAGCATGATCTATGGCGAAAGCCTGCTGGACTCGTTTGAATCCGTGCTCCTCGCCTGCGAGGGCATGACGCGGGCCTGACCCTTCGGCAACACTCAAAAAACGCAGACTCCTCGGCCTCTGCGTTTTTTCATGCCTGCGGTTTTGTTCGGGTGTGCCTAGTTTCAGCAAGGTGCCGGCGAGAAAGTCCGGGCATAAAAAAACCGGCCCACCCTCCTTGTTCAGGAGCGTGGGCCGGTTCGGTGTCCCGTCAGTGCATCAGAACTGCGGGGTGTACTTCACGGAGAACATCACGTTGCGTGGATCACCGAAGTTGTTGTTACCACTGAGCTGGTTGTACGCAGCGTTTACGTAGTTCTTGTCGAACAGGTTATTCGCGTTGACCGCCAGACCGATCTCCGGCGTCAGCTGGTAAGCGACACGGGCGTTCCACACGGTGTAACCCGCGACTTCGTAATTGCCTTCGTAACCCAGGGTGTGGTTTTGAGCGGTGAAACCAAGCCCGGTGCTCAGACGGTTCAAATCACCGGTGAACTGGTAGTTACCCCACACACGCAGCATGTGTTTCGGCGTCCAGGTGCTGAACGTGCGACCTTCCATGTCCGGGTCGTCGAGATACTTGGTGGTGTTGTAGGTGTAACCGGCAAACAGTTGCAGGTTGTCGGTCACAGCACCACTGATCTCGGCGTCCAGACCCTGGCTGCGCACCTTGCCCGCCGCCGTGGAGCAGTACCAGCCGTCACATTCCATGCCGCCGGAAACATCATCGACCGCACGGTTTTTCTGGTCGTAGCGGAACAGCGCCAGGGACGTGTTGACCCGGCCGTCCATCAGCTCGCCCTTGAGGCCGATTTCGTAGTTGCTGCCGATGATCGGCTTGAGCATCGAGCCGTTGGCATCGCGCACGGTCTGCGGCTGGAACACGTCGGTGTAGCTGGCATACACCGCCCACTCGCGACTCAGGTCGTAGACGATACCGGCGTAAGGGGTGACTTCCCCGGTTTCGTTCGATTTGCTCGGATCGGCGGTGACGTATTCTTCGCTGAAGGCCGCACGGTTCTTGGATTTGTAGCTGAAGTCATACCAGCTGACACGCGAACCCAGCACCAGCGTCAGGTCATCGACCGGTTTGACGCGCCAGGTGCCATACAGACCTTTCTGACGAATATCGTACTTGCTGTCGGTGGCACGGCCGCCGGCGGTGTTGAGCAGACTGTCGTAGCTGATGTCCGGACGATCGTTATTGACGTTGAAGATCGTGTCGGTGGCGTTGTTGTTGAAGGTACGGGCGAGCTGGTCATCCGTCTCCAGCTGGGAGTAGTTGCCGCCGATCATGACTTCCTGCTGCATCGACAAGGCTTCGAACTTGCCGGTCAGGTTCATGTCGAGACCGACCTTGGTGGAGTCGAAGTCGGTGATGAAGTCGGCGTACTGAATACCGCTGCCATCCGGCTTCAGACCGGCACCGGAGCTTTGCAGACGCTGGCTTTTCGACTCGTTGGTTTCGGTCATCTGCACGGCACCGACCTTGAACGCCCAGTCGTCGTTGAAACGGTGTTCGAGGTTAGCGTAAAGGGTGGTGACGTTGATCTGCGAGTGGTTCCATTTGGCACCGCCGTAGGTCGAACGCGAAACGTCCGGCATTCTGCCGTCGGCGTAACGCGGCAGGCCACGGATCATCGGACGCGACTCGGCCTCGGTGCGGCTGACCGCCAGGCCCAGGGTGGTGTCGTCACTCAGGTCGAAGTCCAGCGAGCCGTACAGCGAGTGGGTCTTGCTCCATTCGTAGTCGACGAAGGAATCGCTCTGGTCTTCATCGGCAACGAGACGGCCACGGATAGTGCCGGCCTGGTTCAGCGGGCCGCCCGCGTCCAGTTGCAGGCCGTAGTGATCCCACGAGCCGGCCTTGCCGGTGATGCTCACGGTCGGTGCCGCCTGACCGCGTTTGCGCACCAGGTTGATGGCACCGCCAGGACTGCCGGTCCCTTGCAACAGGCCGGATGCACCGCGCAGGATTTCCAGACGGTCGAAGAAGATCAGGTCCTGGGTCGCCCAGTTGCCCAGCGAGTAGTTGTTACGTGGAATCGGCACGCCGTCGTACTGCCAGTCGTCGATCTGGAAACCGCGCGAAGAGATGATGATGCCCTTGCCGACGCCCTGCAGGCCGACGATGCCGGTGGTCTGGTTCAGCGCGTCCTTGAGGTCGACCAGGTCCTGATCGTCCATCTGCTTGCGGGTCATCACGGTGACCGACTGCGGAATTTCCTTGAGGGTGTGAGTGCCCTTGCCGATCGTGACGGCGTTGGAGGTGTACGAGTTGCTGCCTTCGGTGGTTGCCCCGACCTGTTGCGCACTGATGTTGGTCGCGCCCAGTTCCAGACCCTGTGTGGCCGTGCCGCGCACCAGCATCAGGGTGTTGCCCTCGATGCTGTAACGCACGCCGGTGCCGCGGAGCAATTCGGCGATGGCCGCCTGCGGGCTCATCTTGCCGCTGACCGCGTGGCTCTTGAGTCCGGCCATGTCGTCAGCGTTGTAGATCACTTGCTGGTTGGTCTGCTGACCGAACGCCTGCAATGCCTGTGGCAGCGATTGGGCCGGGATGTTGATGCTGACGTCTTCAGCCATCACTTGAGCGCTGAGCGGCAATACGCAGACCAGCCCCAGACCGGTCAACACTCGGCGCGAACGCAGCCCGCGGGACATGACGAGTGCCTTGAACAGAGGTTTCAACTCATGAATTGCTGACATCGTGCTCTCTATTATTGGTAGAAGTGGAAATCCATTGGGCCGAAGGGCCCGCCGCTGTCTGCACAAGTGAGCCGCGCACTCGATGGCCCTCGGGCGATCTGTCAGTGCGCGGTCGACCGGCCCCTCCCCGGGCACGGTCATCTGGCTGGACAACGGCGAAATTTTTCGCTGAACAAATCCGGTGACCTGGCTGCCCTGCCCGACCCGATTTGCCCACATACCTTAGTAAGACGCAGCACCTCCAAAAAACCGGAATGAGTTTATTTATCATTAGCGCGAAAAGTTAAAAAAAAGCCGACGCTGTTGGGCGACGGCCTTTTGTTTCATGCCATGTCAGCTGCCTTGGGCAGCCTTGGCGGCTTGCAGCTGCCGCGCCTGCTCGGCCAGACGGGCCTTTTCCTCGGGGCTCATCGCGTCCATGCGCAGGCGTACCTGGGCCATTTTTTCCAACTGGCCCGGGGTGCTTTCCACCGCCCGCAACGCCATTGCAAGCGATGCCACGGTCGGATGATCGAAGACCAGCCCCGGATGAACTTCGCACTGCAGCAACTTGCGAATCCCGGCCACCAGCTTGATCACCAGCAACGAATGGCCACCGGCGGCAAAGAAGTCACGATCAACCCCCAGCCGCTCGAGCCCGAGCAACTGCGCCATGCGCGAAGCCAGCAATTGCTCGAGTGCATCGCGCGGTGCGACACCTTCGTCATCCGCCGCCCTGCCCGCCAGCTGCTGCAATGCCTTGCGGTCGATCTTGCCGTTGGCCAACCGTGGGAAACGGTCGATCAATTGCAGATGCTGCGGCACCATCACGCCGGGCAGACGATCGCTCAGTTCGGCGCGTGCAGCGTCCAGCAACCCCGCCGACAGGCCCTGATGCGCGACGACAAAGGCCAGCAATCCCTGCTCGGCGGACGCGGCCGGCAGCACCAGCGCTTCGGCCACCGGCGCAAGGCGCAGCAGCTCGGCTTCGATCTCCGCCAGTTCAATGCGGAAGCCACGCACCTTGACCTGCTGATCACGCCGACCGTGCAACTGAATGCCGCCGTCCACGCGATAGCGCGCCAGGTCGCCGCTGCGATACAGACGCTGCGCCGGATCAAACGGGCTCTGAATGAACGTCTGCTCATCAGCTTCGGCATTCAGGTAGCCACGGCACAACTGCGCACCACCCAGGTACAACTCGCCCAGCACACCGACCGGCGCCAGACGCAACTGCGCGTCCAGCACGTAAACCTGGTTGTTGCCCAGCACCTGCGTCAGCGCCGAACAGTCGCCGGCAGTACCGTGCAGATCCAGCGGATGAACCATGACCCCGACCGTCGCTTCGGTAGGACCGTAGTGGTTGAACACCCGGCAGTCACTGCGCAACCGCGCAATGCGCTCGATCAGGGTCGTGGCAATCGGCTCGCCGCCCAGCACCAGCGTGCGCGGCAGGGTTGCCCGCTCGCTGTCGAGCAGCGCGGCGAGGTGCGACGGCACGATCTTCAGGCAATCGATCTGCTGTTGTTGCAGGTACTCGGCGAACAGCGCGCCGTCCTGCATCTGCTCATCGCTGGCAACGTGCAGCGTGGCCCCGTTGAACAACGCCCCGAACAACGCGGTGTTGCCCAGGTCCGCCGCCACCGTCGAACTGAAACCGACGTTGCGGCACTGTTCCAGCCCCAGCGCCTGACTGGCCTGAGCCGTGTAGTTCAGCAGTTGCCGATGCTCGATCACCACGCCTTTCGGCACACCGGTAGAGCCGGAGGTAAACAGCACATACGCGATGTCGTGGCCTTGGGTGACGAGCGCCGGCAATGCTGCACTCGACTGGCTGACATCTGCCAGGGTCAACGCCTTGTGCGGCTGCCCCTGCCAGGCCGGCAGATGCGCGGCGTCGGTCAGCAACAGTGCGGCGCCGGCCTGTTCCAGCATCAAGACCTGACGTGCCTGCGGCCATTGCACATCCAACGGCAGATAAGCCGCACCGATGCGCCAGCTCGCCAGCATGGCGATCACCAGATCCGCCGAGCGCGGCAGCGCCAGCGCAACGATCGAGCCCTCGCCCAGCCCCTGCGCCTTGAGACCTTGCGCGACGCTGTCCACGCGGACTTGCAACTGGCCGTAGCTCAATGACTGCCCGGCGTCGGTCAGGGCAATCGCATCCGGGGTGCGCAGCATCAGATCGGCGATGCGCTGCGGCAGAAAACGGCTGTCGGCCAATGGCTGCGCAGACGGATTGATGGCCAGCAAACGCTGCTCTTCGGCATGACCAAGCAGGTTGAGCTGCGCCAGCGGGGTGTGCGGTGCGGCGAGGATCGAATCCAGCAGAACGCCGAATTGCTCCAGCACCACGTTCGCGGCTGCCGGCGAATAACGCGAGCTCGCATAAAGCAGATCCACCGCCGCCGGTTGCTGTGCGTCGTCCAGTTGCACCTGCAACAAGCATTCAAAGGCATCGGGCTGCACCGGCAAGGCATCCGACACCGTCCAGCGCAAACCGCCGCTGTTACCGCTGCGACCGGCCTGGCCAAGGGTAAAGCCGTAGGCCGGGCGCGCTGCATCCGGTGCCAGATCCGGGGTCCAGTATTCCTGCCAGGTGCGGTGTTCTTCGAGGCCTGCGGCCAGTTCCACCAGCCAGTCGCTGAAGGCTGCGCCGGCCGGCAACGACACCGACAGCGGCAAGGTTTTCTCGAAAACCCCCACGGCGCTGGCGAAGTATTCATAGTCGCTGCGGCTGTCGTGGCGTACACCGACCAGCACCTGCTCAAGCCCGCTCAAGCGGCCCAGCAACACCCACCAGGCACCTTGCAACAGCGTGGCGACGGGCTGGCCGAGCTGCTCGGCCAGGGCCTGCAAACCTGCGCGTTGCGCCGGTTGCAGCACCAGTGACAGGCGCGAGTCGGCGCCGGCCGTCGTCTGGCTGACGCTGCGGGCGGCCAGCCAGGGCGTGGCGATGTCGACCTGGGCACCTTGCAGCAGTTGCTGCCAATAAGCCCGCGCCGTGGTCGCGTCTTCGTCGAGCACCACTTCGCTGCGCCATTCCAGGTACTGGCTGAACTCGCCCGGCGCCTCATCTTCGGCAGACTCGGCACCGGCGTAGGCTTGCTGCACCTGCTCCAGCAGCAGATTCAGCGATTGCGCATCGGCGCTGTGGCGAGCGATACCGATCAGGCACTGCCATTGCTGCGGCGCCAGTCGATAAAGCATCGCCTGAACACCCGCCGATTCGCCGACCACAAAAGCGCGGCCCATCGATTCGTCGATCTGCGCCTGAATGTCCTCGGCACCCTGCTCGGCCGCCTGAATCGTCAGCGGAAAACGGGCGACCGGGATCGCGCTCTGGCGCAAGCCGTGGAAACCGGCGACCTTGCTCAATTGCGCCAGCAACATCGGCTGTTGCGCCAGCAGCATATCGAAAGCGGCCTGCAAACGTTGCGGATCGAGGTCGCCCTCCAGGGTCACGTTCAACCAGCGCAATGCCTCACCGCAGGTCGCCGTGTTCGACAGTTGCTCCAGCAGCGCCTGCTGCTCGGGCGTCAGGGCGAATCCGCTTTCCTGCGTGTCCATCATGACTTCGTTCATGCTCCGGTTTCCTCGGTGTTCACTGCGCCCGGGGCGGTTTGCCCGGTGGCCGGCGCACGTTCAAGACTGCTGTGGTCGTACATGTCGCCCATCGCCACGACAATCTTGCGCGGCCCCTCGAACGGATCACGGGCATGGGCCACGAGCATGTTGTCGAGCAGGATCGCGTCGCCTTTCTGCCAGTCGAAACGTACGGCGCACTCCTCGTACAGATCGCCGATGCGCTGCATCACTTCGTCTTCGATCGGGGTGCCGTCGCCGTAGTACACGTGACGCGGCATGCGCTCGGGCCCGAACATCGACAACAGGTCCTCACGCACATCCGGCTCCAGCCAGTAGATGTGGTGCAACTGCACCTGATTGAAGAACGACTTGGCGCCCGTGATCGGGTGACGAATGATCGCCGGCCCCGGTGTGCGGGTTTGCAGTTCGTTGTTGTCCAGCCAGCGCCACTCGATGCCGCCGGCCCGGCAACGGGCTTCGACTTCGGCGCGGTCCTCGGTCTTGAAGAAGTGCTGCCACGACACATCGAGGTTGTCGGTGAACGTGCGCACGTACAGCAGGCCCTTGGACTCGAACTTGTCACGCAGGTCGGCCGGCAGTTTTTCGTACATCAACCGGCAATCCACCACCGGCGTCGCACCGCCCACCGGTGCGGCCACCTCGCAATAGAACATCTGCTTGCGCGGCCAGCGGTCCTGGTGGGAGCTCTCGTTGTGGAACAGGATCATCTTGCGTTCCGGGTACGGCGTAGAGCGATAGGTGTTCTTGCCGCCCTCCTTCTTCGGCAGGTCGCCGTACTGGCCGTACAGGCCCGGTTGAATCGCTTCGGCGAACGCTTCGAAACCCTGAATGCCATCGAGTTCGAAACCACGGAACAGGATGCCGGCGTGGGTGGCGAGTTTTTCTTCGATCAGCGGCCGGTTGTTCTTGATCCATTCGATCAAGTCCAGTTGCGGCTCGTTCGGCTCCACCAGCAGCGGGAATGGCTGGGGTGCCGCGATCAGCGATTCGCGTACCGGGGCCGGGCGAACCTTGGCCACCGGCGCGGCGCCGCGCTTGAGGAACTTGCCCAGTTTGTCGGCCTTGGGTCCGGGCGCAGCGGGTTTGGCGGCCACTGCGAAATTGTCGACTGGCATGCTGATAGCTCCCAATTGAATGTCCTGATCAGCGACGATCTGTTCCAACAGGGCTATCCAGGCCTTCACCAGGTACTGAATGCGCTCGTGTCCGAACAAGGTTGTGGCGAATTGCCAATTACCCAGCAATTGCCCTTCTTCTTCGTCAACGAACAATGCCATGTCGAATTTAGAATGGGTCTGCAACGCCGCCAGCGGTTCAACGCTCAAGCCACCCATCGATTGCGTGCGCCCCGGCAGGTTGTTCATCACGAACAAGACCTGCACCAGCGGGTTCATGCCCTTGTGACGCGGCACGCCACAGCTTTCGACGATCATGTCCAGCGGCAGGTCCTGATGCTCCAGCGCACCGAGCAGGTTGTCCTGCGTGCGGGCCAGGAAGTCCGAGAACGCGCTGTTCGCCTCGAAGCGCGAACGCAGCGGCAACACGTTGACGAAGAAGCCGATCAGACGTTCCAGCGCCGGCTGCTCACGCCCGGCGACGTCCGCGCCGACCAGCACATCGTCCCCCCCGCCAAACTGATGCAACAGCACCTGGAACGACGCCAGCAGCGTGCTGTACAGCGTCACCCCGGCGTCGGTGGCCACCTTGCGCAAGCCCTGGCTCAGATCCGCCGGCAGACGGAACTGCACGGCATCGCCTTCGTACGACGCCACCGCCCCGCGCGGTTTGTCCAGTGGCAGGTTCAACTGCCCGCTGTAACCGTCGAGCCGCTCTTTCCAGTAAGCCGCCTGCTGCCCGAGAACGCCTGCGCGCTCCAGTTCCTGTTGCCACAGGGCGAAGTCCGAGTACTGCACGTCCAGCGCTGGCAACGGCGTGTGGTCGCCCGCCTTGCTCAGCTCGTAGATCTGCACCAGCTCGTTGACCAGCACGCCCATCGACCAGCCGTCGGAGATGATGTGGTGCATCGAGAACAGCAGCACATGCTCGGTCGCCGACAGGTGCAGAATGCGCCCGCGCCACAGCGGCGCCTGCTCCAGGTCGATCGGCGTGCGCGCGTTGTCCAGCACCGCCTGCGCCACCTGTTCTTCCTGGGCACTGCGCGACAGACCGGACAGATCGAGCACCGGGAAATCGACGTCGACCTGCTCGGCGATCAAGGCGATCGGGTCACCTTCATCGTCCTGGGAGTAAGCGGTACGCAGCACCTCATGACGGCGCACCACTTCAGCGAAGCTGCTGATGAACCGCTCGGTCGACAGCTCGCCGCGCAGGCGCAAGGCCAGCGGCATGCCGTACGCCGAACTGCCGCCAGACAACTGCTCGGCGACCCACAAACGACGCTGCACCAGCGACAACGGTGCCGTCGACTTGGCGCCAAAGGCCTTGAGCGGCAAGGCCTGGCTGCCAGCGTCGGTAGCCGTCGGCGCCTGAGCCTGACTCATCCACGCCGCCAGATCCTTGAGGCGCGGATGGTTGAACAGATCCCGCAGACCCAGCGTGCCAGTGGTCAACTGACGCAAACGCGACACCGCCTGCGTGGCCAGCAACGAATGCCCGCCCAGCTCGAAGAAGTGGTCTTCGCGGCTTACCTGATCGAGCTCCAGCACGTTCTGCCAGATCACTGCGATCTGCTGTTCCAGCTCACCGACCGGCGCCACGAAGTCCCCGGCCGAAACCACACTCTCGACGCCCGGCAAGGCCTTGCGATCGATCTTGCCGTTCGGCGTCAGCGGCAGGCTGGCGAGGAACAACAGGTGCGCCGGGATCATGTAGTCCGGCAGGTTTGCCTTGAGCTGCGTCTTCAAGTCTTCGCGCAGCAAGGTTTGCGCGGCGGCATCGGCGTTCGCCACGGCCGCGTCGTCCATCACCACGTACGCCACCAGTTGATGGCTGGAAGCGATCGGTCGCGCCACCACCAATGCCTGGCTGACGCGCTCGATCTGCAACAGACGGGCCTCGATTTCACCCAGCTCGATGCGGAAACCGCGCACCTTCACCTGATGGTCGATACGCCCGACGTACTGCAAAGTACCGTCGGCCTGATAACGGGTCAGGTCGCCGGTGCGGTACATGCGCTCGCCATGGCCGGCGAACGGGTTGGGCACAAACTTCTCGGCGGTCATCGCCGCCCGGCCCAGATAGCCTCGGCTGAGGCCGGCACCGGCCAGGTAAAGCTCGGCCGACACGCCCAGTGGCGCCGGTTGCAGATCGCCGCCCAGCACGTAACTCGCGGTGCGCGCCATCGCCCGGCCGATGTTGGCCGTGCCACCCGCCTCACGACGGGTCCAGGTGGAATAAACGGTATCTTCCGACGGGCCGTACAGGTCGATGACGTCTTCGATACTCGCCTGTTTGTAAAGCAGGTCCACCAGATTCTGCTTCAGCGCTTCGCCGCACAGGTTGATAAGCCGCACACCCGCCGGAATGTCGCCGGCGTCCTGCAAGGCATTGATCGCCGACGGCACGGTATTGATCAGGCGCACCTGATCGCGGGCCGGCAGTTGCGGCAGTTCAAGGGCGTTGCGGGCGATGATCAGCGAGCCGCCATTGGCCAGGGTGACAAACAGCTCCCACACCGACAGGTCGAAACACACCGAGGTCGAAGCCAGCACGCCTTGAATGTCATCGCGGCTGTAAGTGTTTTTCGACCAGTCGCTCAGCGCCATCACGTTGCTGTGGGTGATCGAAACGCCCTTCGGCTTGCCGGTGGAACCGGAGGTGTAGATCACGTAAGCGAGATTGTCCGCGCACACGTCCGTGACCGGCGCAATTGCACTGTTGGCCGACAGGTCGAGTTGATCCAGAAGCAACACTTGCGTATCGCCACCGACCGTCAGAATCGCAGCCACCTCGGTTTCAGTCAGCAGCACCCGGGCGCGGCTGTCTTCGAGCATGTAAGCGACGCGATCCGCCGGGTAATCAGGGTCCAGTGGCACGTAGGTGCCGCCGGCCTTAAGCACCGCCAGCAGCGCCACCAACAGTTGATCGGAACGCTGCATGGCCACGCCGACCCGCACTTCCGGGCCGACCCCGCAGTCGATCAAACGGTGAGCCAGGCGATTGGCCCGGGTGTCGATGTCAGCATAAGTGAACGACTGATGACCGAAGGTCACGGCCCGCGCGTCCGGCTGGGCAGCCACCTGACGCTCGATGGCCTGGTGGATGCACAGCGCTTCGAGGGGGTTGGCCTCGACCGGATTCCAGTCATGCACGATCCGTTGCTCGTCCGCCGCTTCCAGCAGGTTCCATTCGCCCAGGCAGCCTTCGGCGCTGAGGTCGAGGCGCGTCAGAAGCTGTTGCAACTGCGCGGCCAGTTTGACCACGGTCTCGGCGGCAAAGCTTGTGCGCTGATAGCTGAAATGCACGGTCAGTTGCTGGTCGAGGTTGACCATCAACGTCAGCGGATAGTTGGTCTGCTCGTAGCGGTCGACCTCGCCGAAGCGCAGGTCATCCGATGCGACCTGTTGCAAGGCTTCGGCAATCGGGTAGTTCTCGAACACCAGAATGTTGTCGAACAACGCCTCCCCGCTCTGCCCGGCCCAGCGCTGAATGTCGAACAGCGGCGTGTGTTCCTGCTCGCGCAGCAACAGATTCTGCGCCTGTACCTGTTGCAGCCATTGCGACAACGGCTGTTCGGCACGGGGGCTGGCGATGATCGGCAAGGTGTTGATGAACAGGCCGATCTGGCCTTCGACGCCGCTCAACTGCGCCGGACGACCCGACACCGTGGCGCCGAACGCGACCGTGTCCTGCCCGGTGTAGCGCTGCAACAGCAACAGCCACGCGGCCTGCACCAGGGTGTTGACCGTGACCTTTTGCACGCGGGCAAAACGGTTGAGTTCAGCGGTCGCGCGACTGTCGAGCGTGAGCAGGTGCTCGCCCTGACCTGCCACCGAGCTGTCCACGCTGTGCGGCACCGCATCGGCCAGATAGGTCGGCATGTCGAAGTCGGCCAGTTGGCCCTTCCAGAAGTGCTCCGTGACCTGCGCGTCCTGCTGCGCCAGCCACTGGATGTAATCGCGATAGCGCCCGGCACCGCTCACCGGCGCCTGGCCGTGGTAGCGCTGCAGGACTTCGCCGAGCAACTGCGAGTTGCTCCAGCCGTCCATCAGAATGTGGTGCGAGGTGTAAATCAGATGGAAGCGCTCGGCTGCCACCCGCACCACCTCCAACCGCAGCAACGGCGCGGCGTGCAGGTCAAAACCCTGCTGACGCTGCGCACGTTCCAGTTCGCTCAGGGCCTGTTCCAGGTCATTGCGCTCACGCCAGTCGAGCACGCTGAACGGCACCTGCAACCCCTTGTGCACCACTTGCAGCGCATGGGGCAGATCACCGTCCCAGACGAAGCCGCTGCGCAGCACGTCATGGCTGTCCATCGCCGCTTGCCAGGCCTCGCGGAAACGCTCGACCTGCAAACCGTCCACGGCCACGCACATCTGGTTGATGTAATCGCCCGACTGCTGCGCGTAGAGGGTGTGGAACAACATGCCCTGCTGCATCGGCGACAGTGGATAAATGTCTTCGACCAGACGCGGCGCAGTCGGCAAACCGTCGAGCTGCGCCTGAGTCAGACCTGCCAGCGGGAAGTCCGACGGGGTCAGGCCTTCCACGCCCGGCGTCAGGCAGTGAGCGATCAGCGCGGCGAGCTCATCGGCGTAGTCGCGGGCCAGCGCTTCAATGGTGGCGCTGTCGAAGCGTTCCTCGCTGAAGGTCCAGCCGACGCTCAACTCACCGCCATACACCTGACCGTTGAGGGTCAGCCAGTTGCCCAGCGGCGCGTCCGGGCTTTGTTCAAGGCCGGCATTGTCCGGGGCCGGCGCGAACAGTGCGCCGTCATCGGCTTCGAAGCTGCCGTCGAACTGACCGAGGTAGTTGAAGGTGATGCGCGGGGTCGGCAACGCCTTCAGGCTGCTTTGCGCCTCGGCATCACCAAGATGACGCAGCGCACCGAAACCGATGCCCTTGTTCGGGATCGAGCGCAGCTGTTCCTTGATCCGCTTGATCGAATCGCCCGCGCCTTCGGCCGGGGTCAGACGCACCGGGAACAGGCTGGTGAACCAGCCCACGGTACGGGTCAGGTCGACGCCGTCGAACAGCTCTTCGCGACCATGACCTTCCAGTTGAATCAGGGTCGACGGCTGCCCGCTCCAGCGCCCGATCACTCGGGCCAGCGCGGTCAGCAGCAGGTCGTTGACCTGGGTGCGATAGGCCGCCGGGGCTTCCTGTAGCAGTTGCCGGGTCAGCTCCGCGCTGAGGCGAGTCTGCACGGTTTGCGCCAGACGATTCTGCTGGCCGGCGTCGAGACGCTTGCACGGCAGATCGGTGCTGACGTCGCTCAGGCACGCCTGCCAGTACGCCCGTTCTTCCTGCAATGCCGGGCTGTTGGCGTAGCGCTGCAAGTGTTCGCTCCAGTCCTTGAAGGCACTGGTCTTGGCCGGCAGGCTCAGGGCCTGACCGTTGATGGCTTGTTGATACGCGGTTTGCAAGTCTTCCAGCAGAATCCGCCACGACACGCCGTCCACCGCCAGGTGATGGATCACCAGCAGCAGGCGTTGGCTGCCGTCGGCCAGATTCGCCAGCACCGCCCGCAGCAGCGGGCCGTTTTGCAGGTCGAGGCTGCGCTGGGCGCGGTTGCCCAAGGCTTCGAGATCCGCGATGTCGGCAATGGTTTCCTGCCAGAGCAGGTCTTGCGGCAACGCATCGACCGACAGGTGTTCGGCCTGCCAGACGCCGCCCTGCTGGCTGAAACTCAGACGCAAGGCATCGTGATGGATGACCAGCGCACGCAACGCTTGCTCGACCTTTTCGGCCGTCAATGGCTGACGCGGTTTGAGCAGCACCGACTGGTTCCAGTGGTGACGCTCGGGGATTTCGTCCTCGAAGAACTGCTGCTGGATCGGCAGCAGCAACGCCGGGCCGGTGACCGGTTGCTGATCGATGGTCGACTCGCTGTCACCGATCTGCGCGACCAGCGCCAGACGCTGCACGGTCTGGTGCTGGAACAGGTCTTTGGGGTTCAGACGGATACCGGCCTGACGGGCGCGGCTGACCACTTGAATCGAGATGATCGAATCGCCGCCCAGCTCGAAGAAGTTGTCGTTCAGACCGACCTGCGGCAGCTTCAGCACGTCCTGCCAGATCTCGGCCAGGCGCTGTTCCAGTTCGCTTTGCGGTGCCTGATAAGCCTGCTGCGCCTGACTCGCATCCGGCGACGGCAAGGCACTGCGGTTGAGTTTGCCGTTGGCGGTCAGCGGCAATTGTTCGAGCAACAGCAAGTGCGCCGGGATCATGTGATCCGGCAGGTTTTCCTTGAGCGCGGCCCGCACGCTGTCACGCCACAGGCCCTGTTCGGCAGCGTCGGCATCGAGCAATGCAGCGTCGCTCGGCACCAGGTACGCCACCAGTTGCTGACCACTGAGGCCCGGTTGCGCCAGCACCACGGCCTGACGCACGGCGGACTGTTCGAGCAGCTGCGCTTCGATCTCGCCGAGCTCGATGCGGAAGCCGCGAATCTTCACCTGATGGTCGATCCGGCCGATGTATTCGATCACGCCATCGGCGCGATAACGCGCCAGGTCACCGGTGCGGTACAGACGCCCGCCATCGGCGGCAAACGGATCGGGAATGAAGCGCAGCGTGGTCAGGTCCGGACGGTTCAGATAACCCCGGGCCAGACCGGCGCGACCGACGTACAGCTCGCCGATGCAACCCTTGGCCACCGGGTTCAGGTCGCCGTCGAGCAAGTACCAGGACAAGTCCGGAATCGGCTCGCCGATCGGGCTGCTGGCGTCGCGTTGCAGGTCGGCCAACGAGATCGGCCGGTAGGTCACGTGGACCGTGGTTTCGGTGATGCCGTACATGTTGATCAGTTGCGGGGCCTGATCGCCGAAGCGCTCGAACCATGGGCGCAGGCTCTTGACCTCCAGCGCCTCGCCGCCGAACACCACGTAACGCAGGGCCGGTTGCGCCGCCGCATGTTCCGGGGCGCACGCCACTTGCATCAGTTGCTTGAATGCCGACGGCGTCTGGTTGAGGACGGTGATCCCTTCACGGCACAGCAAGGCGTAGAAATCTTCCGGTGAACGGCTGGTCTCGTAAGGCACCACCACCAGTTTGCCGCCGTACAGCAGCGCGCCGAAGATTTCCCAGACCGAGAAGTCGAACGCGTAGGAATGGAACAGGCTCCAGACATCCTGCGGGCCGAAATCGAACCAGGCATCGGTGGCCTTGAACAGGCGCAGCACGTTGTGATGGGCGAGCAAGGTGCCTTTCGGCTGACCGGTGGAACCGGAGGTGTAAATCACGTAAGCCAGGTTGTCCGGGCTCATGCGCACCTGCGGGTTGGCGTCGCTGTAGCCTTCGAGACCGTCGCGTTCCTGATCGAGCATCACGCTGCGCACCGAATCCGGCACCGGCAGACGGCCGAGCAGATGACTCTGGGTCAGCAGCAAAGCGATGCCGCTGTCGCCGATCATGTAGGCCAGACGATCTTCCGGATAGGTCGGATCAAGCGGCACATAGGCGCCGCCGGCCTTGAGGATCGCTAGAAGGCCGACGAGCATTTCCAGGCTGCGCTCCACCGCCAGACCGACGCGTACGTCCGGCCCGACACCGCTGGCAATCAACTTGTGGGCCAACTGGTTGGCGCGGCTGTTGAGCTCGCCGTAGCTCAGGGCCTTCTCGCCGTAAGTCACGGCCACCGCTTGCGGCGCACGCGCAGCCTGCGCCTCGATCAGTTGATGCAGGCACGCCTCGCTCGGGAAATCGGCCACGGCCGGGTTCCATTGCAACAGCGTTGCCTGACGTTCAGCCGCGTCATGCAACGGCAGCTCGGCGATGCGCTGGGCGCAATCGGCGACGATGCCGTGCAGCAGATGGGTCCAGTGCTGCGCCAGACGTTCCATGGTGACCGCGTCGAACAGGTCGGTGGCGTAAGTCAGTTCGGCCCAGACGTTGTCTGCCGATTCGAACGTGTCGAGGGTCAGGTCGAACTGCGCGGTGTGCGAGACCCAGCTCAGGCCTTCGATCTCGATCTTCGACAGACGCGTGGCGCCTTCGGCCTGACGGGCCTGGCTCTGGTGGTTGTGCAGCACCTGGAACAGCGGACTGTGGCTCAGGCTGCGTTCCGGTTGCAGCGCATCGACCAGTTGCTCGAACGGCAGGTCTTGATGGGCCTGAGCACCGAGCACGGTGTTTTTCACTTGCTGCAGCAGGCTGCGGAACGTCTGCTGACTGTCGAACTCGGCTTTCAGCACCTGAGTGTTGACGAAGAAGCCGATCAGGCCTTCGGTCTCGACCCGGTTACGGTTGGCCACCGGCACGCCGACACGAATGTCGGCCTGGCCGCTGTAGCGGTGCAGCAGGGTCTGGAACGACGCCAGCAGCAGCGCGAACAGAGTGACGTTTTCCCGTTGTGCTACCTGTTTCAGGCCGGCGGCCAGTTCGGCGCTCAGCGGGATATCCTGACGCGCGCCCCGGTAGCTTTGCTCCGGCGGACGCGGACGGTCGGTCGGCAGCTCCAGCAACGGCTGGTCGCCGTCGCCCAGTTGCGCGGTCCAGTAACTCAGTTGACGCTCGCGCTCACCGGCGTCCATCCACTGGCGCTGCCACACGGCGTAGTCGGCGTACTGCACCGGCAATGCCGGCAATTGCGCAGTCTTGCCTTCGCTGTGCGCGGCATACAACGCCACCAGCTCGTTGACCATGATGCCCATCGACCAGCCATCGGACACGATGTGGTGCAAGGTGATGATCAGTGCGTGGTCATCGGCTGCGAGGCGCAGCAGTTTGACCCGCAGCAGCGGGCCTTTCTGCAAATCGAACAGGTGCAGGGTTTCGGCAGCGACCAAGGCTTGCAGCGCGGAGTCGTCCAACTGGCGGTCGATGGTTTCGACGGCGATGTTCAGCGCTGCGTGAGCCTGGATTACTTGCAGGGTCTGGCCCTGATCTTCGACAAAGCAGGTGCGCAGGGATTCGTGGCGGGCAATCAGCGCATCGAAGCTGCGCTGCAACGCCGGCAAGTCCAGTTCGCCGCGCAGGCGCAGTGCGGCCGGCACGTGGTAGGCGGTGCTGGTCGGCTCCAGTTGCCAGAGGAACCACTGACGTTCCTGAGCGTAGGACAGCGTCAGCGGTTGCAGACGCGGCAACGCCACAATCGGCGGCTCTTGATGTGCCTGCTCGACGCCGAGGGCGGCGACGAAATCCACCAGCGTGCTGTGTTCGAACAAGGTGCGCAGCGGCACCTGCACGTTGAGCGCCTGACGCACTCGGGAAACGACCTGGGTTACCAGCAGCGAATGGCCGCCGAGCTCGAAGAAGTTGTCGCCCAGCCCCACCTGCTCCAGTTTCAACACCGCTTGCCAGATCTCGGCGACGGTGTGCTGGGTGGCGGTCTGCGGCGCGATGTAGGTCGATTGCAACTGGCTGGCGTCGGGCGCCGGCAAGGCCTTGCGGTCGACTTTGCCGTTGGGGGTCAGCGGCAGTTGCGCGAGGAACAGCAAATGCGCCGGCACCATGTACTCCGGCAATTCAGCCTTGAGGCTGGCCTTGAGCGCAGCGCGCAACGCGGCTTCGCCATCGGCATCCAGCGCTTCGCCGGACACCGGCACCACGTAGCCCACCAGTTGCGGGCCGGTCGGGCCGTCCTGGGCGACGACCACGGTTTCACGCACGCTGTCGAGCGCCAACAGGCGCGCTTCGATTTCGCCCAGCTCGATGCGGAAACCACGGATTTTCACCTGATGGTCGATCCGCCCGATGTATTCAATCACGCCTTCGGCGCGGTAACGGGTCAGGTCGCCGGTGCGATACAGACGCTCGCCGGTGGTCGAGAACGGATCCGGCACAAAGCGTTCGGCGGTCAGCGCAGGTCGCTGGAAGTAACCCCGCGCCAGGCCATCGCCACCGATCAGCAGTTCGCCCGGCGCGCCGAGCGGATTGAGTTCCAGATCGCTGCCGAGGATGTACAGCGCCGTGTTGTCGATCGGTTTGCCAAGGAATGGACGGCTGTTGTCCACGCTCAGCGGATGCAGCGCCGACCAGATCGTGGTTTCGGTCGGGCCGTAAAGGTTCCAGACCTGCGGCGAGCGCGCCAGCATGCGTTGCGCCAGTTCCTGGGGCAGCGCTTCACCGCCACACAGGAAAGTGCGGCCGTCGAGAATCGCAGCGTGTTCGTTGTCCAGCAGCATGCGCCAGGTCGAGGGCGTGGCTTGCAGCATGGTCACGCCGTGGCGGGCGATCAGTTCGAGCACCGCTTGCGGATCCTGATGCACGTCCTTGCCGGTCAGCACCACGGCGGCGCCGGCCAGCAGCGGGCCGTAGATTTCCAGGCCGAAAATATCGAACGAGAAGGTGGTCAGCGACAGCATGCGATCCGCCGCAGCGATGCCCGGTTGCTCGACCATGCTCGCGACGAAGTTGCTCAGGGCTGCGTGGCGGACCATCACGCCTTTAGGCTTGCCGGTCGAGCCGGAGGTGTAAATCGTGTAGGCCAGATGCTCGCCGTTCACGGCCACGTCAGGCGCGGTGGTCGGGTACGCCGCGAGCCAGTCCTGCGGTTGATCCAGCAGCACCGTGGCAAGGCCGGCCGGAATCGGCAACAGCGTCTGCAAGTGCGCTTGGGTCAGCAGCAATTCGATACCGCTGTCCTCGATCATGTAGGCCAGACGATCTTCCGGATACGCCGGATCCAGCGGCACGTAGGCGCCGCCGGCCTTGAGGATCGCCAGCAGGCCGACGATCATTTCGACGCTGCGCTCGACCGCGATGCCGACCAGCCGATCCGGGCCGACGCCCAGCTCGATCAGCTTGTGCGCGAGCTGGTTGGCGCGGGCGTTCAACTCGCCGTAAGTCAACACGTCCTCGCTGATGATCAGCGCGGTGGCGTCAGGCGTTTTCTCGGCCTGCAAGGCGATGCGTTGCTGCACACATGGCGCTGGCGCTGCGTGATCGACCACGCGTTTCCAGTCCTGCAACAACACTTGATGTTCGGTGGTTTCCAGCAGCGGCAGTTCGCCGACACGCTGATTCGGCGCGGCGACGATGCCGTCCAGCAGGTTCAGCCAGTGGCGTGCCAGACGCTCGATGGTTTGCGGTTTGAACAGGTCGGTGGCGTAAGTCAGTTCCGCCGCCACGCCTTCGCTGGATTCGTAGGTGCCGAGGGTCAGGTCGAACTGCGCGGTGCGGCCCTCCCAGACGATGTCCTCGACGCTCAGTTGCGGCAGTTGCACCTGGCTCTGACGCTGGGTCTGGTCGTTGACCGCCTGGTGGTTGTACATCACCTGGAACACCGGGCTGTGGCTCAGGCTGCGTTCCGGTTGCAGGGCTTCGATCAGTTGCTCGAACGGCAGATCCTGATGGGCCTGGGCCGCCATCGCCGATTGCTTGACCTGGGCCAGCAATTGATTGAACGGCAGTTGCCCGTGGACGTCCGCGCTCAGCACCTGGGTGTTGACGAAGAAGCCGATCAAACCTTCGGTTTCCACCCGGTTGCGGTTGGCGGTCGGCACGCCGACGCGGATCTGCGACTGCCCACTGTAGCGGTGCAGCAAGGCCTGGAACGACGCCAGCAGCACCATGAACAGACTCGCGCCTTCACGCTGGGCCAGTTGCTTGAGGGCATCGCCCAGTGCCGCCGGCAGGTTCAGATCGAGGCGCGCACCACGGAAGCTTTGCACCGCCGGGCGCGGATGATCGATCGGCAACTCCAGCACCGGCTGTTCGCCGCCAAGGGTGTCGATCCAGTATTTCAGCTGCCGTTCACGCTCGCCGGCCTCCAGCCAGTGGCGCTGCCAGATCGCGTAGTCGGCGTATTGCACGTCCAGCGGCGGCAGGCTCAGGGACTGACCGCTGGTGTCGGCGGCGTAATGCTTGATCAGCTCGCCGACCAGCACTTGCATCGACCAGCCATCGGAGATGATGTGGTGCTGGATCAGCGCCAGCACGTGATCGTCTTCGCCGACCTTGAGCAACGACACCCGCAGCAACGGGCCCTGTTGCAGATTGAACGGGCGCGCGGTTTCCTGTTCGACGAAAGCCTTGATCGCAGCGTCGGCGTCCAGACCGGGCGCCAGCGTTTCGACCGTGATGCTCAACGGCATCTGCGCGTGAACCTTCTGGCAGAAGGTTTCACCCTGCTCGACGAACGTGGTGCGCAGGCTTTCGTGGCGGGCAACCACCGCGTTGAAACTGCGCTCCAGCGCCGCGATATCCAGCCGGCCCTTCAACCGCAGGGCGCTGGGAATGTGATACGCGGTGCTGTGCGGGTCCATCTGCCACAGGAACAACTGGCGTTCCTGGGCGTAGGACAGCGGGATCGCCTCGAAGCTTGAGCGAGTTTCCGGAATCGGCAGGTTGGCCGGCGAGACGCCCTCTTCGAGCATCTTTTCCAGGTAGAGCTTACGTTTGTCCAGCGGCAGAGTGATAAAGCGCTTGGCAATCCTCAAAGCAACACTCATGTCCATCAGAACTCCTCCATATCGTCAAGCAGGGCTTCCAGCTTGTTCAGTTTCTGTTCGTTGATTGCCCCGCCTCCTGTATTGAGGTGAGCGACAAAGTCGCTCAGGACGGGGTGCTGGAATAGCAGTTGCGGCGTCAGCGTCAGGCCCAGTTCGAGGGCAATGCGCGACACGACATTGACCGCCAGCAGCGAGTGCCCGCCGAGTTCGAAGAAGTGATCGTTCAGACCGATGCGTTCCACGGTGAGCACTTGCTGCCAGATTGCCGCGACCTGTTGCTCGAGCTCCGACTGCGGCGCGACATACGCGGCCTGCATCTGGCTGGCATCCACCGCCGGCAGCGCCTTGCGGTCGAGCTTGCCGTTGGGGGTCAGGGGCAACTGCTCAAGGAACAGCAGGTGCGCGGGAATCATGTAGTCAGGTAACGAAGACTTGAGGCCAGTCTTTAGTCCGTCGCGCAGTTGGCGCTGCGCTTCACCGTCGTACACGTCCAGTTGTGGAGCGACCACATAGGCCACCAGTTGCGCGCCGCCCTCGGCCTCGACGGCCAGCACGGCCGCCTCGCTGATGCCCGGTTGCGCCAGCAGCCGCGCTTCGATTTCGCCCAGTTCGATCCGGAAACCACGAATTTTCACCTGATGGTCGATCCGGCCCATGTACTCCAGCTCACCGTCCTCGCGCTGACGAATCAGGTCGCCGGTGCGGTAGAGACGCTCGCCGTTGCGGGCGAACGGGTTGGGCACAAACTTCTCGGCGGTCATCGCCGCTTTGCCCAGGTAACCGCGCGTGACACCGGCACCGGACAGGTACAGCTCGGCCGACACGCCGTGCGGCACCGCTTGCAGATCGGCATCGAGCAAGTGGCTGGCGGAGTGATCCAGCGCCCGGCCGATGCGCGCCTGACCACCAGTGGTGCGGCGGGTCCAGGTCGAATAAGTGGTGTCTTCCGACGGGCCGTACAGGTCGTAGACATGCTCGACCGTCGACTGCTGATAAAGCACGTCCACCAGCCCTTGCTTGAGCGGTTCGCCCGCCAGGTTAATGATCCGCACACCCGGCGGAATCTGCCCGGCGCGCTGCAACGCGTTGATCGCCGACGGCACGGTGTTGATCAGGCGCACCTGATCGCGGGCCGGCAGTTGCGGCAGTTCCAGCGCGTTGCGGGCGATGATCAGCGAGCCGCCGTTGGCCAGGGTCACAAACAGCTCCCACACCGACAGGTCGAAACACACCGAGGTCGAGGCCAGCACGCCTTGAATGTCTTCGCGGCGGTAGACCTTGGCCGACCAGTCGATCAGCGCCATGACGTTGCGATGGGCAATCGCCACGCCTTTCGGCTTGCCGGTGGAACCGGAGGTGTAGATCACGTAGGCGAGGTTGTCCGGGGTCACGGCGGTTTGCGGTGCCTGAGCCGGATAGCCGTCCAGCGCGATCTGATCCAGCAACAACACTTGAGTCTCGGACGGCACGGTCAACGTGGCAGCCAGTTCCTGTTCGGTCAGCAGCACTCGTGCGCGGCTGTCTTCGAGCATGTAGGCCACGCGGTCGGCCGGGTAATCCGGGTCCAGCGGCACGTAGGCGCCACCGGCCTTGAGCACCGCCAGCAGTGCAATCAGCAGTTGCTCGGAACGCGGCAACGCCACGCCCACCCGCACTTCCGGGCCGACGCCGAGTTCGATCAACTTGTGCGCCAGACGGTTGGCGCGCGCGTCCAGTTCGGCGTAGGTCAGTTGCGTGTCGGCGAAGGTCACGGCCAGTGCATCCGGGGTCGCGGCGACCTGATGGGCGATGCTCTGGTGGATGCACAGTTCGGTGACGAAATCGGTGTGAACCGGCGCCGTCTCGATCAGTTGCAATTCGCTGAGCAAACGCTCGCCCGCCTCGGTCACCTGCTCAAGCAAACGCTGCAAGTGCGCGCCCAGTTGCGCCACACCGACGTCGGCAAAACGGTCGCGCTGGTAGCTGAAGTGCACCGACAGCTCGGCGCCCAGATGCACCAGCAGGGTCAGCGGATAGTTGGTCTGTTCGTGGTTCTCCACCGGACCGAATCGCAGGCCTTGTGGCGCGCCTTGCTCCAATGCCTCGGCGATCGGGTAGTTCTCGAACACCATCAAGCTGTCGAACAGCGCGTCACCGCCCTGCCCGGCCCAGCGCTGGATCTGCGCCAGCGGCGTGTGCTCGAACTCGCGCAGCGCCAGGTTCTGCGCCTGCACGCCTTGCAGCCAGCTGGCCAGGCTCTGCTGCGCTTGTGGCGCGGCGATCACCGGCAAGGTGTTGATGAACAGACCGACCTGCTGCTCAGCCCCCGGCAGATCCGCCGGACGCCCGGCGACGGTGGCGCCGAACGCCACGCAATCCTTGCCGGTGTAGCGCTGCAACAGCAGCAGCCATGCGGCTTGCACCAGGGTGTTGACGGTAACTTTCGAGGCCCGGGCAAACTCGCCCAGACGCTGAGTCAGGCCGGCGTCCAGCACCTGGAAATGATCGCCATAACCGACGCTCGGCAGACCGGCATTCGGCCGTGCGATGGCATCGGCCAGACGCGTCGGCTCTTGCAGATTGCCCAGCGCCGCCAGCCAGTAGGCTTCGGCGGTCGCAGCGTCCTGACGCTGCAGCCAGGCGATGTAATCGCGGTAACGCCCGGTCGGACGCGGCACCGCTTCGCCGCTGTAATGCTGCAACACTTCGCCGAGCAACTGCGCGCTGCTCCAGCCATCCATCAGGATGTGATGGTTGGTGTAGATCAGGTGATGACGATCCGCAGCCGTGCGCACCAACACCAGACGCAACAACGGTGCGCGGGTCAGATCCAGGCCTTGGGCACGTTCTTCATCGGCAAGTTTTTTCAGCGCGGCTTCCAGGTCAGTCTGGCCATTCCAGTCGAGTACGCGGAACGGCACTTCGAGCTGACGCTGCACCACTTGCACCGGCTGCTCCAGATCGCCCTGCCAGACAAAACCGGTGCGCAGGATGTCATGGGCATCCACCACCGCTTGCCACGCGGCGCGGAAACGCTGCGGGTCGACGCCATCGACGTCCAGACGCATCTGGTTGATGTAGTCGCCGTTGCCGTGTTCGAGCAAGGTGTGGAACAGCATGCCCTGCTGCATCGGCGACAGCGGGTAGATGTCGTCGATGGTCTGCGGCTGTGGCGCCAGTACGTCGAGCTGGGCCTGGGTCAGGGTCGCCAGCGGGAAGTCCGACGGGGTCACGCCACGGTTGGCGCTGTCGCAGCAATGGGCGATCAGCGCAGTCAGCTCTTGCAGGTAATCGTCGGCCAGACGCTGGATGGTCGCCGGTTCGAACATCTCGCGGCTGAAGGTCCAACTCAGGTCCAACTCACCGTTGAACACCTTGCCGTCGAGGGCCAGCGGACTGCCCAGCGGGCCTTGCATATTCACTTCTTCGCCGCCGGATTCGCTGGTCGGCACGAACAGCGCTTCATCGCCGGCATCGAAACTGCCGTCGAACTGGCCCAGATAGTTGAAGGTCAGGCGCGGCGTCGGCAGCGCTTGCAGGGTGGCCCGGGCGTGATCATCGCCCAGGTGCGCCAGCGCACCGAAACCGATGCCTTTGTTCGGGATCGCCCGCAGCTGTTCCTTGATCTGTTTCAGCGAGGCGCCGAGGTCGGCGGTCGGGGTCAGTTTTGCCGGGAACAGGCTGGTGAACCAGCCCACGGTGCGGGTCAGGTCGACGTGGTCGAACAGGTCTTCACGACCGTGCCCTTCCAGTTGCACCAGCACATTGTCGTCACCGGTCCAGCGCACCATCACCCGCGCCAGGGCGGTCAGCAGCAGGTCGTTGACCTGCGTGCGGTAGGCCGCCGGAGCCTCTTGCAGCAGTTGGCGGGTAAGGGTCTTGTCCAGTGGCGTGCGAATCGCCATGGCCTGGCAATGTTGCTGGCCGCCCTGCGGGTTGTCGCACGGCAACGCGTTCGACGCACCTTGCAGTTGTCGCTGCCAGAAGCCCAGTTCGGCTTGCAGCGGCGCGCTGCCGGCGTAGTCCTGCAACGCTTCGGTCCAGGCTTTCACGGCACTGGTCTTGGCCGGCAGTTGCACCGCCGCCCCCGACTGGATCTGCCGATAAGCGCTTTGCAGGTCTTCGAACAGAATCCGCCACGACACGCCATCCACCACCAGGTGATGGACCACCAGCAACAGACGCTGGCCGCCATCGGCCAGATTCGCCAGCACCGCGCGGATCAGCGAACCGCCGCTCAGTTGCAGGCTGCGCTGAGCCTGATTGCCCAGCACTTCGAGAGCCGCCAGATCAGCAACCTCGACTTGCCACAGCACGGTTTCGCCGGCCTGGGTTTCGACGTCACGGTACTGCGCCGTCCAGCCCTGCGTTTGCTCGGCAAAGTCCAGGCGCAGGCTGTCGTGATGCACGACCAGCGCATCCAGTGCTTGCTCAAGAACAGAAGCATCCAACGGCTGAGCGGTCTTGAGCATCACCGACTGGTTCCAGTGATGACGGTCGGGAATCGGCTGGGCGAAGAACCACTGATGAATCGGCAGCAACGCGGTTTCACCGGTCACTGGTCGCTGATCGATCTGTTGCACCGGCTCGCCGGTCTGCACCACATTCGCCAACGCCTGAATGGTCTGGTGCTGGAACAAATCTTTCGGGGTGAAGCGCAAACCGGCCTGACGGGCGCGGCTGACCACCTGGATCGAGATGATCGAATCGCCGCCCAGCTCGAAGAAGTTGTCGGTCAGGCCGACGCGTTCCAGCTTCAGCACGTCCTGCCAGATCGTCGCCAGTTGCTGCTCCAATGCGCTTTGCGGTGCCACGTAGGTTTGCTGCAACTGACTGACGTCAGGTTTGGGCAGGTTCTTGCGATCGAGCTTGCCGTTCGGCGTCAGCGGCATGCGCTCAAGGGTCAGCACGTAAGCCGGGACCATGTGCGCCGGCAAGCTGGCCTTGAGTTGCGCCCGCAATTGCTCGGCGAAATCCGCCTGTTGCGAATCACCGACCACGTACGCCACCAGCCGTTTGCTGCCGGCGCTTTCCTGGGCCACGACCACCGCTTCGCGCACGCCGTCGAGGGCTTGCAGGCTGGCTTCGATTTCACCCAGTTCGATGCGGAAACCACGGATCTTCACCTGGTTGTCGATGCGCTCCAGGTAGTCGAAAGTGCCGTCGGCACGCTGGCGCACCAGGTCGCCGGTGCGGTACAGCACGCCACCGGTTGTGCTGAACGGGTCCGCGACAAAGCGCTCGGCGGTCATCGCCGGACGATTCAGGTAACCACGGGCCACGCCGCTGCCACCGAGGTACAGCTCGCCGGCCATGCCTTGCGGCAGCAGGTTCAGATCGGCGTCGAGCACGTAGGCGCTGCGGTCGCCGATGCGGCTGCCGATCGGCGCATAGGCGGCGCCGCACGGCACATCGCGACCGGCCTTCCAGATCAGCGGCGTGACTACCGTTTCGGTCGGGCCGTAGCCGTTGATGATGTATTCCGGATTCAGCGCACGTTTGACTCGCTCGAAACTCGCATTCGGTACCGCATCGCCGCCGAAGCAGTAGATCCGCACCTTCGGCGGATTGCCCACGCGTTCGGCGTGCTCGGCCAGTTGTTGCAGGTACACCGGCGGGAACGCGACCACGGTCACGCCGTGCTCGATCATCGCGTTGTAGGTCTGCTCCGGCGTCCACAGGCTGTCGTCGCGGATCAGCAGCGAGCCGCCGTGGGTCAGGCTGGTCAGCCAGCGTTCATGGGCACCGTCGAAGGCGAACGACATGAAGTGGAATTCGCAATCGCTGTCGCGCATTTCATAGCGCTCACCGATGGCCAGGCAATGCATCGCCAGCGGCCCGTGGGTGACGCTGACGCCTTTCGGATTGCCGTGGAGCCGGAGGTGTAAATCACGTAGGCCAGATTGTCCGGATCGATCGTCACCACCGGCGCCTGCGCCGAATGGCCGCTGAGGTCGAGTCGATCCAGTTCCAGCACGCTCATGGCGTCGTCGATCGGCAGTTGCGCCGACACGCGGGAATCGGTCAGCAGCAGCGCCAGCCCGGAATCCTGCATCAGGTACGCCAGACGCTCGCGCGGGTAGCTGGTGTCCAGCGGCACATAGGCGCCGCCGGCCTTGAGCACCGCCAGCAAGGCAACGATCAGCCCTTCGCCGCGCGGCATCGCCACGCCGACCCGCACTTCGGCGCGCACGCCACGGGCCACCAGCTCATGGGCCAGACGGTTGGCCCGGGCATCGAGCTCGCCGTAGCTGTAATGCTTGCCATCGAAAATGACCGCCGTGTGATCCGGTTGCTGCGCCGCCAAGCGGGCGTAGCGCTGGTGCACGGCAATATCGGTCGGATACGCCTGCGGATGGTTCTGCGCCTGTTGCCGCGCATGTTCGTCGGCCGTGGCCAAAGCGATTTCACCGAGACGACGTTCGGCGGATTCGGCGAACTGTTCCAGCAGATGCAGCAACTGCGCGCTCAGGCGTTCGACGGTGGCGACGCTGAAATGCGCCTGGTCGAAGCTCATGTGCAGCGCCAGGGTTTCGCCCAGCGTCACGCCGAGGGTCAGCGGATAGTGGGTCTGATCCTGGTTGGCGACTTCGCCGAACACCACGCCCTGGGCGGTGCCGTGTTGCAGCGCTTCGGAAATCGGGAAGTTCTCGAACACCAGCAACGTGTCGAACAGCGACTCACCGCCCTGCCCGGCCCAACGCTGAATGCTCGCCAGCGGCGTGTGTTCGAACTCGCGCAGCGACAGGTTCTGCGCCTGCACCGCCGCCAGCCACGCGGCCACGCTCTGGTCGGGACGACTGCCGGCGATCACCGGCAAGGTGTTGATGAACAGACCGACCTGCTGCTCGATCCCCACCAGTTCCGCCGGACGCCCGGCCACGGTGGTGCCGAACGCCACGCAGGCGCTGCCGGTGTAGCGCTGCAACAGCAACAGCCACGCGGCTTGCACCAGGGTGTTGACGGTGACTTTCTGCTCACGGGCAAACGCATTCAAACGACGGGTGCGCGACGCATCGAGGTCGTAGTGCTTGAGCAGATGACCGACTTCACTGCGCACCTCGCCACCGCCAGCAGCGGCCTGCGCCAGCACGGTCGGCTCGTGGAAATCCGCCAGTTGTTGCAGCCAGAACGCTTCGCTGACCGCCGCGTCCTGACGTTGCAGCCACTGGATGTAATCCGAGTAGCGGCTGACCGGACGCGGTGGTTGCTGGCCGGCGTAACGTTGCAGGACTTCGCCGAGCATCTGCGCGCTGCTCCAGCCGTCCATCAGGATGTGATGGTTGGTGAAGATCAGGTGATGACGCTGGTCGCTGATGCGAATCAGGGTCACGCGCAGCAGCCCGGCCTGGGTCAGGTCGAAACCTTCGGCCAGATCGGCGGAGGTGAAATCCTTGAGGGCTTGGGCGATGTCGCTGCGCTCGCGCCAGTCGAGCAGCGTGTACGGCAGCGCCAGTTGGCGATGGATGATTTGCAGTTGTTCCTGCAATTCGCCCTGCCAGATAAAGCCGCTGCGCAGGATGTCGTGGGCGTCCATGGTTGCTTGCCACGCCGCGCGGAAACGCTCGGGATCGAGGCCCTCGACATCGACGCACAACTGGTTGATGTAAGTGCCGGTGCCCTGTTCGTACAAGGTGTGGAACAGCATGCCCTGCTGCATCGGCGACAGCGGATAGATGTCTTCGATGCCGGCGGCCGGCACCGGGATCGCGTCCAGTTGCGCCTGATCGATATGCGCCAGAGGGAAGTCCGACGGCGTCACGCCCATCGAATCCGCGTCGCAGCAATGGCTGATCAACGCTTGCAGTTCACGCTCGTAGTCTTCAGCCAGACGGGCAATGGTCGCCTCGTTGAACTGCTCGCAGCTGAAGGTCCAGCGCAGATCCAGTTCGCCGTCGTAGACCTGGCCTTCGACGCCCAGCCAGTTGTCCAGCGGCGCGTCGAGGCTTTGCTCGAGCCCGGCGCTTTCACCGGCCGGGCTGAACAGTGCACCGTCCTCGGCATCGAAGCTGCCGTCGAACTGGCCGAGGTAGTTGAAGGTGATACGCGGCATCGCCAGCGCCTTGAGGCTGGCCTGGGTGGACGCGTCGCCGAGATGGCGCAGCACACCGAAACCGATGCCTTTGTTCGGAATGGCGCGCAGTTGTTCCTTGATCTGCTTGATCGCTGCCGCGACGGAATCCGCCGGGGTCAGGCGCACCGGGAACAGGCTGGTGAACCAGCCGACGGTGCGGGTCAGGTCGACGTCGTCGAACAGGTCTTCGCGGCCGTGGCCTTCCAGCTGAATCAGGGTGTCGGCGTGGCCGGTCCAGCGGCTGATGACTCGCGCCAGCGCGGTCAGCAACAGATCGTTGACCTGCGTGCGGTAAGCCGCCGGGGCCTGTTGCAGCAATTGCTGGGTGAAAGTCTTGTCGAGGCGGCTGTGCAGCACCAGGGCGTGACGACTTTGCAGACTGCCTTGCGGGTTGTCGCACGGCAGATCCAGTGCCGCGCCTTCGAGTTGTTGCTTCCAGAATCCGAGTTCAGCCTGCAGCGCTTCGGTCGCGGCATAGGCTTGCAGCTGCTCGCCCCAGGCCTTGTAGGCGCTGGTTTTCGCCGGCAGCTTGATGGCGGTTTTTTGCGCAGCCTGTTGATAAGCCAGTTGCAGGTCTTCCAGCAGAATCCGCCACGAAACACCGTCCACCACCAGGTGATGCACCGCCAGCAACAGACGCTGACTGCCATCGGCGACGGTCGCCAACACGGCGCGCAGCAGCGGGCCGTTTTGCAGGTTCAGGCTTTGCTGGGCCTTGGCGTACAGCGCTTGCAGTTCGCTGTCGACCAGCTTGTCGGCGGTCCACAACAGTTCCGGATCGTGCGCAACCGGCGCGACTTCGCCACGCCAGCCTTCGGCGCTTTCGACGAAGCGCGAACGCAGGCCGTCGTGATGCGCGATCAACGCGTTCAGCGCTTGCAACAGTGCCTCGGCGTTCAGGGTTTGATGGCTGCGCAGCAGCACCGCCTGGTTCCAGTGGTGACGCTGGGGAATCGGGTCTTCGAAGAACACTTGCTGGATCGGCAGCAACGGCAGCTCGCCGGTGACCGGGCCCTGATCGATGCTCACGCCACCGCTGCCCTGCTGCGCCACGCTGGCCAGACCTTGCACGGTCTGGTGCTGGAACAGGTCGCGGGGGCTGAAATGAATCCCGGCCTGACGCGAGCGGCTGACCACCTGAATCGAGATGATCGAGTCGCCGCCCAGCTCGAAGAAGTTATCGGTGAGGCCGACCTGTTCGAGCTTGAGCACGTCTTGCCAGATGCCGGCGATTTTCTGCTCCAGCTCGCTGCGCGGCGCAACGAAAGCCTGCTGCATCTGGCTGGCGTCCGGCGCCGGCAAGGCCTTGCGGTCCAGTTTGCCGTTCGGGCTCAGGGGCAGTTCGGCGAGGAACAACAGCTGCGTCGGCACCATGTAGTCCGGCAGGCTGTCCTTGAGCTGCGCCTTGATCGCTTCACGCGCCGTGCCTTGCTCATCGGCGTTCGCTGCAACCACCGATGCCTGCTTCGGCACCACGTAGGCCACCAGTTGCAGGCTGCTGCCGCCCTGCACCGCCAGCACCACGGCTTCGCTGACGTCGTTCAGTTCCAGCAGGCGCGCTTCGACTTCGCCCAGCTCGATACGGAAACCACGGATCTTCACTTGATGGTCAACGCGGCCGACGTATTCGATCTGGCCGAGGGCGTTGTAACGCGCCAGGTCGCCGGTGCGGTACAGACGCGCTCCGCTGCTGGAGAACGGATCGGGAATGAAGCGTTCGGCAGTCAGATCGGCACGCTGGAAGTAACCGCGCGCCAGCAATTCACCACCGATCAGCAGCTCACCAACTACACCGACCGGGGTCGGCTGGCCATCGGCATCCAGCAGGTAAGTGTGACGGCCCGGCAGCGGTTGACCGATCGGCAGGGTCAACGGCAACGGCTGACGACCGAACACGTAATCGCTGCAATCGAGGGTGGTCGCAGTGACGGTGGCTTCGGTCGGGCCGTAGGTGTTGAGCAGTTTGACGTGCTCGAGCCCGGCCTGACGCCAGGCCTGCACGCCTTCCGGCGGCATCGCTTCACCACCGCTGTGCACCTGACGCAGCGCCGCGTAGTCACGCGGGCCGGCAGCGGCGAACTCCTTGGCGATCATGTTCCAGTAAGCGGTGGTCAGGTCCATGACCGTCATGCCGTGTTCAACAATGTTCCGGTACAGGGTTTCGCTGTCCCACACTTCGTTGCCGCGCAGCACCACCGAGGCGCCACAGGTCAGCGGGCCGAAAAGCTGCTCACCGAAGGCATCGAAGTTGAAGGTCGCAAATTGCAGCGCGCAATCGGCGGCGCTCAGGTCGTAGTAATGCTGCGAGGCGAATGCGTGTTTGCTCAGGGCACCGTGGCTGATGCCGACGCCTTTCGGGCGACCGGTGGAGCCCGAGGTGAACATCACGTAGGCCAGGTTGTCAGCCCACACGGTGCGTTGCGGATTGCTTTCATCGGTGTGGGCCCAGACTTCGGCCTGGTCCAGGCACAGGCTCTGGACGTTCTGCGGCACCGGCAAACGGCCGAGCAAATGGCTTTGGGTCAGCAGCAAACGGCTGCCGCTGTCTTCGATCATGCACAGCAGGCGATCACGCGGGTATTGCGGGTCCAGCGGCACATAAGCGCCGCCGGCCTTGAGCACGGCAAGGATGGCGACGATCAGTTCCAGTCCGCGATCCACCGCCACGCCCACCAGCACGTCCGGGCCGACACCTTGCGCCAGCAGCGTACGCGCCAGGCGATTGGCCCGGGCGTTGAGCTGGGCATAGGTCAGGCGCTGGCCGTCGAAAATCAGCGCGACGGCATCGGGTGTCAGTTCAGCCTGAGCTTCGAACAGTTGATGCACCGGGCGCTCGCTCGGCCACTGGGTGTCGTGGCGGCCCCACTTCTGAGTCAGTTGTTCCAGCTCGGCCGTTTCCAACAACGCGATCTCACCGACGCGCTGCTGCGGATCGCTGACGAGGCTGCGCAGCAAGTTCGTCCAGTGACGCGCCATGCGCTCGATGGTTTCAGGCTCGAACAGATCCGTGGCGTAGGTGAACGCCGCGTGCAGTTGCCCGCCCTTCTCGTAGGTATCCAGACTCAGGTCGAACTGGGTGCTGCGGCTTTCCCACTCGATGACGCCCAGTTCCAGACCGCTGCCGACCTTGAGTGTGGTGACGTCGGCGACTTCCGGCTGGTGGTTGTACATCACCTGGAACAGCGGGTTGTAACTCAGGCTGCGTTCCAGTTTCAGCGCCTCGACCAGACGCTCGAACGGCAAGTCCTGATGGGCCTGGGCGCCGAGGGCGGTTTCCTTGAGGTCACGCAGCAGATCGGCGATCGAGGTCTGGCCGTCCAGCTCGACGCGCAGCACCTGAGTGTTAACGAAGAAGCCGATCAGCCCTTCGATTTCCCGGCGGTTGCGGTTGGCGATCGGCACGCCGACGCGCAGGTCGGTCTGACCGGTGTAACGGTGCAGCAGAATATTGAAGGTGCCGAGCAACAGCATGAACAGCGTCACCCCATGCTGGCGGGCGATGCCGCGCAGTTGCTCGACCAGTGCAGCGTCCACCACGCGCTCCAGACGCTGGCCCTGATTGCTCGGCAGCACCGGACGCGGGTGATCCACCGGCAACTCCAGCACCGGGTGTTCGTCGCCCATCTGCGCCAGCCAGTAGTCGAGCTGACGCTGCTGTTCGCCGGCCTCCAGCCAGCGGCGCTGCCACAGGGCGTAGTCGCTGTATTGCACCGCCAGCGGCGGCAGTTCGGCAGCGCGGCCCTGATCGTGGGCGTCATAGAAGCGGCAGAACTCGTCGATCAACACATTCATCGACCAGCCATCGGAGACGATGTGGTGCAGGGTCAGCAGCAGCACATGTTCCTGCTCGGCCAGTTGCAACAGGCGCACCCGCAGCAGCGGGCCGTTGGCCAGGTCGAACGGCAGCAGCGATTGCTCCTGCGCGGCAGCAGCCACACGGGTTTCACGTTCGGCGGCAGGCAAATCGCTGAGGTCGATGCGCTGGATGTCCAGCGGTTGTTGCAGCGGCACTTGCAGCAGGCTGTCGTCAGGCTGCTGCTGGAACACCGTGCGCAGGGTTTCGTGACGTTCGATCAGGCTGGCGAAGGCTTGCTCCAGCGCTCCCTGGTTCAGGCGACCGGTCAGGCGCACCGCCGCCGGCAGGTTGTAGGCGCCGCTCTGCGGGTCCAGATGCCAGAGGAACCACATGCGTTGCTGGGCATAAGACAGCGCCTGCCGGTCCTCGGCCTCGACGCCTGCGGGAATCGGGAACCGGGAAAAATCCACCCCTTCTTTCGCCAGGGCAGCCAGGAACATCTGGCGCTTTTCCAGGGGCAACCCGATAAACCGGCGAGCGAGTTTCAAGGAGTCTTCTGCATTCATTTCTTGGCATCCGGATCAGTAGGCAGGCAGCACAAAGGCACGTCGTCCCTATAAAACGAATGCAGACCGGAAAAATTAGCGATTGAGAAGAAGTGTCAGGCGGGCGGTAGAGCGCGGATTTCAGTGGTACACAAAACCCTGTGGGAGCGAGCTTGCTCGCTCCCACAGGTAAAGCCTCAGGCCGAGACGGCCAGCGCATGCCGCCGGTGATGCACCTCAAGTTGGTCCTTGATCACCTTGAGCACTCGGGCTTCGTGCTCATGAATGAAGAAGTGCCCGCCGGCCAGCATGTCCACCGAGAAGCTGCCTGAGGTTTCCTTGCTCCAGCCGATCAATTGCTCGGTGGTGGCCTTGTCGGCCTTGCCGCCGAGCACATGCACCGGGCATTTGAGCAGCGGGCGCTGCAACGGCTGGAACTTGCCACAGAGCAGGAAGTCCGCGCGCAGGATCGGCAGGGTCAGGCTCATCAACTCTTCGTTGGCCAGCACTTCCTCGCTGGTGCCGTTGAGCGTGCGCAACTGATCGATCAGCTCGGCGTCGGTCTTCGGGTCGGCAAAACCGCGGTCGTAATCGGCGCGCATGGTCGGCGCAGCGGTGCCCGAGGCGAACAGTGCCACCGGTTCCGGGCAGCCCAGTGCGCGCAGTGCATGAGCGATTTCGCAGGCCATCAGCGCGCCCAGGCTGTGGCCGAACAACGCATAAGGGGTCTTGAGCGTCGGGCGCAATTCCCTGGCCAGTTGCATCGCCAGTACGCGCATGTCGGTGTGCAGCGGTTCGTCGAACCGTGCGCCGCGCCCCGGCAACTCCACCGGTTGCAGTTGCAGCCATTGCGGCAGCTTCGGCCGCCAGCGGCTGTAGACCATGGCACTGGCGCCGGAGTACGGCAGGCACAGCAGGGTCAACTTGGTCACCACGCTTCCCTCGAAAAAATGTCTCTTCAAGAGGGTACGGATCAACGACCCGGAGAATTAGTCGGCGGTGGCTAAATTTCCCCCACAAACCCTCGTTAACCGTTCAGGCCAAAACAACAACGAGGATTCACCGTGGACCTGCAGACCATCCTGGGCAAGCTGTTCGCCAATGCCGGTGCCGTCGGCATCGAAGGCGTTTTCCAATTCGTGCTGGGTCCACAGCTGGCGTGCTGGTCCGAGGTCAAGGCCAGCACCCGTACCGAGGCCGGTCGACACCCGAACCCGGACGTGACCATTGAAGTGGCGCCGAACGATTTCGCCGGGATCATGGGCGGCACCGCCAACGTCGAAGAACTGTTCGCCAGCGGTCGGCTGAAGATCGGCGGCAACATGGGCCTGGCGACGATGCTGCCGCAGATCATCGACCAGGCCCGCCACGGTGGTGCGCCGGCGCAAAAGGTCGACATGAACAAGCGCTACCCGACCCCGCCGCGCCGCAGTGAAACCATCACCGCCGCACGACCGGCGCAGACTGTCGTCGAGCGCCGGCCGCGCAGCGAGTTGTCAGTCCAGGAATTTGAGGAGCGCTACCTGCCCTTCGGCACGCCGGTGGTCATCAGCAATGCCTTGCACGACTGGCCGCTGTTCAAGCTCAGCCGCGAAGAATCGCTGGTGCATTTCGCCGAACTGCAAGGCATCACCCGCCACGGCGACTACGTGAAGAAAACCTTCTCTACCGAACGGGATTTCCGCTCCACCTCGATGGCCGATTTCATCGCTTCGCTGGAGAGCCCGGCGGTCAAGGGCGCGGACGGCGAGCCGCCGGCCTACATGGGCAACAACATCCTGCCGGCCGCGCTGATGCAGCAGATCAAATACCCGCCCTATTTCGATGGCTCGCTGTTCATCCCGCCACGGATCTGGATCGGCCCCAAGGGCACGCTGACGCCGCTGCACCGCGACGACTCCGACAACCTGTTCGCCCAGGTCTGGGGCCAGAAGAAATTCACCCTCGCTGCGCCCCACCATCGCGAAGCGCTGGGCACCTGGTCCACCGCGCCGGAAGGTGGGCTGGACGGCTGCGATTTCAACCCGGATGCGCCGGACTATGAGCGCTTCCCCGCCGCGCGCGACGTGACGTTCCTGCGCGTGACGCTGGAGGCCGGCGACCTGCTGTTCCTGCCAGAAGGCTGGTTCCATCAGGTGGAGTCGGTCTCGACGTCGCTGTCGGTCAACTTCTGGGTGAACTCGGGCCGGGGCTGGTAACCGGCATTATTTGAGGTGACGAAAGCTCTGCACCGCAGAGCCCAGCACCACCGCCCCGGCGGCAATCGCCAACCAGAAACCGCTGCGCGCGCCGAACGCATCCACCAGTGCGCCGGAACCCGCCGCGCCGATGGCCACGCCGATGCTCAAACCCGTCACCAGCCAGGTCAGGCCTTCAGTGAGCTTGGCCGGCGGCACGATGCGCTCGATCAACGCCATCGCCACGATCAGGGTCGGCGAGAAGAACAGCCCGGCGATGAACACCGCGACGGCCAAACCGAAAATGTTGGTCGCCAGCAACAACGGCAGCGTGGTTACCGCTGTGGCCAGACCGCCGTAGAGAAACAGCCGCGGCAACGGCAATTTCGAGCGCATTGCGCCAAAGGCAATGCCGGCCAGACAGGAACCGATGGCGTACACCGACAGCACGATGCTCGCCGCCGCCGGCTGCCCCTGCTGCTGGGCGAACGCGACACTGACCACATCCACCACGCCGACAATCACGCCCATGGCGAGCATCAACGCCAGCAGCCATTGCACGTCGGTCGAGCGAATGATCGAGCCTTGATGCTGCGATTCGTGCGGATGCACCAGCGGCTCGGTGCTGCGCTGGGCGACGAACGCCGTCACGCCGATGGCCAACATCAACAAAGCCGCCAGCGGCCCGGCCTCAGGAAACACGCCGACGCACAAGCCCACCGATAGCGGCGGGCCGACGATGAAACAGACTTCGTCGAGCACCGACTCCAGCGCATACGCCGTCTGCAATTGTGGCTGGCCGCGATAGATTTCGGTCCAGCGCGCCCGCGCCATCGCCGACATGCTCGGCATGCAACCGGCCAGCGCGGCGCAGACAAACAGGGTCCAGATCGGCGCCTGCAAACGGGTGCACAACAGCAACATCAGCAGCGCGCCCCCGCCGATCAGCGCCGCCACCGGCAACACTCGCCCCTGGCCGAAACGGTCCACCAGCCGTGACACCTGCGGCGCGCAAAACGCCGTCGCCAGCGCAAACGTCGCCGCCACCCCGCCCGCCAACGCATAGCCGCCGGTCAATTGCGAAAGCATGGTGATCACGCCGATGCCAGTCATGGAAATCGGCATGCGCGCGATCATCGCGGCGATCACAAAAGCCCGGGCGCCGGGGGCGTTGAACAGTTCGCGGTAAGGGTTTGCCATCGGATGCAGCCTCATCAGGGGCGGCCAAGTTGCCACAAAGCCTGACGGCCGGGGAAGCGAGGAATTGTTGGTGGAATGTGAAGTCCCCAATGCCCGCAAGGCCATCGCTGCCGCGTTGATTTGATCGTTCCCACGCTCCGCGTGGGAATGCAGCCCGGGACGCTCCGCGTCCCATGCGGATGTCGGAACCCCATAAGAGAAACCTTTCGATCTTTTCATGAACCCTGATGAACTCTCGCCGCCGCCCATCAGTCAGCTAAATAAGCCCTCAACCCAAGGCGCGACCCTGCATGCAGATTTCCCTCGCCCGTCAGGTGGCACTGGTCACCGGCGCCAGTTCCGGCATCGGCCACGGCGCCGCCAAAGCCCTGGCCGCTGCCGGTGCCGCCGTGGTCATCAACTACAACCGCCAGGCCGAACCCGCCGAAACGCTGGCCCGGCAGATCGTCGCCGACGGTGGCCAGGCCATCGCCATCAGCGCCGATGTCTCGAAGGAGGAAGACGTCGAGCGGCTGTTCCAGCAGACCCTCGACGCCTTTGGAACGCTGGACATTCTGGTGGCCAATTCCGGTCTGCAAAAAGACGCGGCGGCTGTGGATATGTCGCTGGCCGACTGGAACGCGGTGATCGGCGTCAACCTCACCGGCCAGTTCCTCTGCGCCCGCGCCGCGCTGCGGATCTTCAATCGCCAGGGCGTGCGCGAAGGCGTGTCCCGGGCTGCCGGTAAGATCATCCACATGAGTTCGGTACACCAGCGCATTCCCTGGGCCGGGCACGTCAATTACGCAGCGTCCAAGGGCGGCGTCGATCAATTGATGCAGACCCTGGCCCAGGAAGTCAGCCACCAACGCATCCGCATCAACGGCATCGCGCCGGGGGCGATCCGCACGGCCATCAATCAGGACGCCACCGAAGGCGACGCCGCCCAGGCCCTGCTCAAACTCATCCCTTACGGACGCATCGGCGATGTCGAGGACGTGGCCAACGCGGTGGTGTTTCTCGCCTCCGACGCCTCCGACTACATCGTCGGCACCACCCTGTTCATCGACGGCGGCATGAGCCTCTATCCGGAGTTCCGTGGCAATGGCTGAGCATCCTTCCGAACGACAAAGCCCCATCGACGCCCACGGCATCATTGGCGACATGCGCAGCGCGGCGCTGGTCAATGACAAGGGCAGCGTGGATTTCTTCTGCTGGCCGGAGTTCGACAGCCCGTCGATCTTCTGTTCGCTGCTCGATACCCCCGACGCGGGGATTTTTCAGCTCGCCCCGGACCTGCCCGATGCCCGGCGCGAACAGATTTACCTGCCGGACACCAACGTTCTGCAAACCCGCTGGCTCAGCGACCACGCCGTGGTGGAAATCACCGATCTGCTGCCGATTGGCGACAACGACGATGCCCTGCCGCTGTTGATGCGCCGGGTGCGGGTGGTCAGCGGGCAGGCGACGTTTCATCTGCGCTGCGCCGTTCGGCATGACTATGCCCGCGCTGAAACCCGCGCCGTCATCGACAAAGAGGATGTGCTGTTCAGCGCCAGCGGGCAGCCGGCATTGCGGCTGGCCTCAGATCAGACCTTAAGCGTCGATCACGAAGCGGCAGTCGGACAATTCACCCTCAAACAGGATCAGACGGCGGCCTTCATGCTCGGCGCCAGCGACGATCCGCGGTTCGCCGAAGGCGCCGCGCAGCTGTGCATCGAACGCACGCTGAAGTTCTGGCGCGACTGGATCGGCCAGTCCAGCTATCGCGGTCGCTGGCGCGAAATGGTCAACCGCTCGGCCCTCGCGCTGAAGCTCCTGACCTCGCGCCAGCACGGCGCAATCCTCGCCGCCGCCACCTTCGGCCTGCCGGAAACACCCGGCGGCGAACGCAACTGGGACTATCGCTACACCTGGATCCGCGACGCCTCCTTCACCGTCTACGCCTTCATGCGTCTGGGCTTTGTCGACGAAGCCAACGGCTACATGCGCTGGCTGCGCGGACGGGTCAGCGATTGCAGCGGCCAGTCGATGAAACTGAACATCCTCTACGCCATCGACGGCCGCCAGGAACTGCCGGAAACCGAACTCACGCATTTGTCCGGCCATGGCGGCGCAAAACCGGTTCGCATCGGCAATGGCGCCTACGACCAGATTCAACTGGATATCTTCGGCGAACTGATGGACGCCGTTTATCTGGTCAACAAATA
>Ga0105250_10000186_pt1 | contig 53643 bp, 49 predicted proteins | sample KBSS54metaG_FD_80425 | JGI IMG/M metagenome (GOLD analysis project Ga0105250, IMG submission 80425) | Switchgrass rhizosphere microbial communities from Kellogg Biological Station, Michigan, USA - KBS S5-4 metaG | ecosystem: Host-associated > Plants > Roots > Rhizosphere > Soil | place...
CCGAATGGCATCTGCGCTTCATCGTGTACGGTGGGGCCATTCACATGACACATACCGGAACGAATCTGTCGCGCTACACGCAGCCCGCGTGCGGCGTCACGTGTGAACACAGCGGCCGACAAACCATATTCGCTGTCGTTGGCCAGACGAATTGCATCGGCTTCATCTTTGGCGCGAATCACGGCGACCACCGGGCCGAAACTTTCATCGCGATATAGATTCATTGCCGCGGTCACGCCATCGACCACGGTCGCCGGCATCAATACGCTGTCGGCCTTGCCACCGGCGATCAACTTGGCGCCTTTGCTGGTGGCGTCATCAATCAGCGAATTCACATGCGTCACCGTCTTGCGATCCACTACGGCGCCGAGCGGCGTCTTGCCTTCACGTGGATCGCCGGTTGCCATCGACTGTGCTTTGGCGGCGAAACGTTTGTTGAATTCCGCAGCAACGGATTCGACCACGATGATGCGTTCGGTCGACATGCAGATCTGACCTTGATTCATGAAGGCGCCAAACGCAGCCGCCTTTACCGCCTCATCGAGATCGGCATCGTCCAGTACGATGAGTGGCGCCTTACCACCCAACTCAAGCAAACAAGGCTTCAAATTTTCTGCAGCGCGCTTGGCAATGATGCGCCCGACTGCGGTCGAGCCCGTGAAGTTGATGCGCTTGACCGCCTTGTGATCGATCAATGCACCGACTATTGCACCTGCATCTTGCGGCGCGTTGGTCACCACATTGACGACGCCCGGTGGGAAGCCGGCTTCAGCAAAGGCTTCGATAATCAATTCATGAGTACGCGGACAGGTCTCCGATGCTTTCAGAATGACGGAGTTGCCGCACGCCAATGGCACGGCAATCGCACGCACGCCGAGAATGATCGGCGCATTCCACGGTGCAATGCCCAACACCACGCCTGCGGGTTCGCGCAGCGCCATCGCCACGCAACCGGGTTTATCCGACGGAATCACTTCACCGCTAATCTGCGTGGTAATCGCAGCGGCCTCGCGGATCATGTTGGCAGCCAGCATCAGATTGAACATGGCCCAGCCTGCAGTGGCGCCGATCTCAGCCATCATGGCCTGCACGAAATCGTCTTTGCGTGCTTCCAATGCTGCCGCTGCTTTCATTAATGTCGCGCGGCGTACGGTGGGTCCGGTGGCGGACCAGGCGGCAAAACCTCGCTCAGCTTGATCTGCTACTGCGCTCGCCTCGGCCGCTGTCATGGCGTTGGCTGTGCTGGCTGTTTGATTGGTTATAGGATTCATACGTTCGAATTTCATAACGCCTTCCCACCCGATATTGAACGCAGCTTTTATGACCTTGGCTGATTGCTATATGATATAGCAATCAGCCAAGACTGAGCAAGTACAACTTGAGAACTCGTCCGTGCCTATTGATCCATTAGAAAACTATCCCGGTTACTCATTGCGACGCGCGTCGGCTGCAACCATGGCGACGCTGGCGCGCCGCTTTGCAGCATTTGATTTGCGACCCACCGAAGCGACGGTGTTGCTGGTCATCGATGCCAACCCGAACATTACGCAAAGTGAAATCGGCCGCATGCTCGACATTGCCAGCGCCAACATGGCGCCGCTGGTATCGCGCCTTGCCGATCGCGAACTGGTGGAACGCCAGCCCGTTGATGGTCGTTCGCATGGACTGGAACTCACCAGCAGCGGTCGCAGCATTACCGCCAAGGTCAAACGCGCAGTCACCGAACACGAAGTCGAATTGTTGGCCAAAATCCCGACCGCGCACCGCAAGGCATTTCTTGCCGCGTTGCGCGCACTGTGGAGTGACGAGTAACTCTATGCGTGGTAGCGGCGATGAATTGCAGCGCCGCGAAAAGGCATCGATTCATCACGCGCTTCTTACTGGAAATTCTCGGTATCTATTTCCAACTGCGTTGCAGCGGGGTAACGATCGCCGATGACTTTGCCGGGCGTGAACAATGTGTTTAGACGCGCCACTGCAGCAGCAGAAAGCTCTATGGCATCAGCCGCCAGATTCTCTTCGAGATGTTTGATGCTGCGTGTACCGGGGATGGCCAGCACTTCGTCACGCTGAGCCAGCAACCACGCCAGCGCCAATTGCGCTGGTGTACAACGCAACTCTGCAGCAATGTCTGAATACTCATTGAGCAGCAATCGATTGGCGCCAAAACAATTAGCTTGAAAACGCGGCATAGAGCGACGAATGTCGTTCGCATCGAAGTGTTCAACATCTTGCAACTTGCCGGTCAACCAACCCCGCCCCAATGGGCTGAACGCAATCAACGTTACTCCCAACTCGCGGCATGCAGCGCGCACGGCAATCTCGGGATTGCGTGTCCATAACGAGTACTCGCTCTGTACCGCCGCAATCGGATGTACCGCGTGCGCTTTCCTGAGTGTTTGCGCCGACACTTCCGACAGCCCGATCGCGCGTATCTTGCCCTCACTCACCAGTTCGGCCATCGCGCCCATGCTGTCTTCGATGGGCACCTGTTTGTCCCAGCGATGCAGATAATAAAGATCGATCACTTCAGTACGCAGGCGCTTCAAGCTCTGCTCGCAATTGGCCTTGATCGCTGCCGGCCGACCATCGATAACGCGCTTGCCATTGACGCCGCACATACCGCCCTTGCTGGCCAGCACGAAGTCGGCGCGGTGCGGCGATAGCACTTCACCCAACAGTTCCTCATTGATACCAAAGCCATATAGCGCCGCGGTATCAAAATGCGTTACCCCTCGATCGAGGGCATGCAACAACAATGAGCTGGCCAAATCGAACGAAGGTGGCGCGCCATAAGCATGGCTCAAGTTCATGCAGCCAAGGCCAAGCGCCGATACCTTGAATGGGCCAAGAACACGCTGCTTCATTTAGTCCACGGCGTTTAATTGCTGCTCAAGTTGATGCAAGGTGCGATAACACGGTAAGACCTGCGCGACGCTGGCGTTCGGTTCGCGGCCAGCGCGGATCGCAGCAAAGAATTCACGATCTTGCAGCTCGATGCCGTTCATCGACACCGCCACTTTGGAGACATCGATTTTTTCTTCCTTGCCATTGACCAGATCATCGTAGCGGGCGATGTAAGTGCCGTTATCGCAGATGTAACGGAAGAAAGTGCCCAGTGGCCCGTCATTGTTGAATGACAGACTCAGCGTGCAGATTGCGCCGGTGCTGGCCTTGAGTTGAATCGACATATCCATGGCAATACCCAACTGCGGATGAATCGGACCTTGAATTGCATTCGCTTGCACAATCTCGCCGCCGGATTGATAGCGAAACAGGTCGACCGTATGTGCCGCGTGATGCCACAACAGATGGTCGGTCCAGCTGCGCGGCTGGCCCAGCGCATTCATGTTGGTGCGGCGAAAGAAATAAGTCTGCACATCCATCTGCTGGATCTTGAGCTCGCCTGTCTTGATCTTGTTGTGGACGAACTGGTGACTGGGATTGAAGCGTCGCGTATGTCCGCACATGGCCACCAGGCCCGTCTGCTGCTGCAGCGCCACCACCGCCTCGGCATCCTTGAGTTTGTCGGCGAGTGGAATTTCCACTTGTACATGTTTACCCGCTCGCAAACACGCCAACGTTTGCTCTGCATGCATCTGCGTCGGCGTACACAGGATAACCGCATCGACTTCTGGTAAAGCCAGACTGTCGGCGAGATCAGTGGTTGCATGAGCAATGCCATACTTGCTCGCCACTTCACGAGTCTTGTCGAGATCGCGACTGACCAGCGACACCACTTCAACATCATCGATCAACTTGATGGCATCGAGATGCTTGATACCGAACGCGCCCGCACCGGCCAGCGCCACTCTAATCTTGCTGCTCATTAAGTGTTTTCCAGAATCAGATGACCCACTGCGGTATTCGACGCGGGCACATGATAAAAGCGGTGAACAACCTTGGGCGCACGTTCACTCATAGCGCCGCGTGCAATCAACCACATCACCAATTCAATGCCTTCGGATCCAGCTTCGCGCACGTAGTCGATATGCGGCTTGTATGAAAGCTGCTCAGGATCGGCGATCAGTTGATCCAGAAACGCGTTGTCCCACGGTTGATTGATCAAGCCCGCGCGGGGTCCCTGCAATTGATGACTCATGCCACCGGTGCCCCAGATCTGTACCTTGAGTGGCGCATCGAAAGACTCCACGGCTTTGCGAATCGCCCTGCCCAGTGTGTAGCAACGTCGACCTGACGGCACCGGGTACTGCACCACATTCACAGCAAACGGAATTACTTGGCAAGGCCAGGCTTGCGGCTGACCACACATCACACTCAATGGCACAGTCAGACCATGATCCACATCCATCTTGTTGACGATAGTGAGATCGAAATCATCCTGAATCACCGACTGTGCGATATGTGCGGCCAATTCCGGATGACCTTTGACTACCGGTACCGGTCGCGGTCCCCAGCCTTCATCAGCGGGCTGGTATTCCTCGGCACATCCAATAGCAAAAGTGGGAATCATGTCGAGACTGAACGCGGTGGCGTGATCGTTGTAGACCAGAAAGATCACGTCGGGTGTGTTCTCTTTCATCCATACCTTGGATGGCTCATAGCCTTTGAATACCGGTTGCCAATAGGGCTCAGCGGCTTTGCCGTTATCCAGCGCCGCGCCGATCGCAGGTACATGCGAGGTGTAAACGCTTGCAGTGATCTTGGCCATTATTTCTGTTCTCCACGGTAGCGGTTGCCTTCCGGCGAACGTCCGCCCTGCAGCATCATTTGTGCGTATTCATCCTGCGTCATGCCGGTCATGCTGGCCGCCATGTATTGAAAGCTCTTGCCATCGGTTGCGCCGATCTTGGCCAGAAAATAAATGTTGCCGCCGCTGGCGATGCAGCGATTCAGATCACGCGCCAGCACCGCCTGCTTCTGTTCTTCAGTCATCGGCCATTCGTCGAGATAGGCGCGTTCATTCGCCTTGAAGCGCTGACGGTTCTCGGCTTTCATCAGCGACATGCAAAATTGATTGAGGTGATAGCCTTTGCGCGATTGCTCAGCATCAAAGATCGTCGTGCCCGGCACGTCTTGATAAGGTTTATCGAGGGCCATGGTTTATCTCCGGCCAATACAGGCGCATGGGATTATCAACAAGGAGCTTGTGCTGCAATTCGGCGCTGGTGGCAATATGGGGAATCCAGTCCACCAGCAAGCCATCATCAGGCATGTGATCTTTCAAGTTCGGATGTGGCCAGTCTGTTCCCCACAACACGCGCTCGGGAAAAGTGTCGACCAAGCGGCGTGCAAACGGCACAACATCTCGATAAGCATGTTGCTCACCGTGCAACGCAGCAGGACCGGTAACACTCAAACGCTCGGGACAACTTACTTTGGACCAGATGTTGTGATGCTCGCGCATCAGGCGCACAAACAATTCGAACTCGGGACCATCAACCGGCTTGCTGACATCGGGGCGTCCCATGTGATCGACCACCACCGTGGTCGGTAGCGCAGTAAAAAAATCCCACAACTCGGGCAGATCCACCGCTTCAAAATAAATCACCACATGCCAGCCCAGCGGCGCGATGCGCTGCGCGATTGCCATCAACTCATCGCGAGGCGTGAAGTCCACCAGGCGCTTGACGAAGTTAAAGCGCGTGCCGCGCACGCCGGCAGTATGCAACTGCATGAGTTCGCTATCGGTGATGCTGGGCTTTACCGTCGCCACACCGCGTGCCTTGCCATTGGCATGCAGCAACGCATCCACCAACGCCCGATTATCACTGCCATGACACGTTGCCTGCACGATGACATTGCGCGCAAAGCCCAGGTGATCGCGCAAGGCAAACAACTGGTCTTTCGACGCATCGCAAGGCGTGTACTTACGCTCCGGCGCATAGGGAAACTGCGCACCCGGACCAAATACATGGCAATGCGCATCGACAGAACCCGGCGGCACTTTGAACTTCGGTGTCGATGGCTGCGGATAAAACGGCAGCCAGCCCGGTGTCATCTGAAACGAAGTAGTTGCTTGAGATGACGTATTCATATCAATCGATGTACTTGAGGCCGGCCTTGGCCAGCGTATCGCGCATGTTGTACATATCCAGTCCCAATACGCCGGCAGCGAGCTTCGCGCGTTTTTCTGTCTCGTTGTTCTCGCGTGCTTCGGCTGCATCGGCTACTTGCTGCGCAATGGCAGCCGACACCACTACCACGCCATCGTCATCACCGATCACCACATCACCTGGATTGACCAGCGCACCGGCGCATACCACTGGGATATTCACTGAACCCAACGTCGCTTTGATCGTGCCCTTGGCGCTAATGGCTTTGGAGAACACGGGAAAGTTCATCGCGGTGAGATCCTTCACATCGCGCACACCACCATCGATCACCAGCCCCACCGCACCGCGCGCACGAAATGATGTGGCCAGCAGATCACCGAAGAAGCCATCGGTGCACTCGGCCGTGCACGCTGCAATCACCACATCGCCGGGCTGAATCTGCTCGGCCGCAACATGCATCATCCAGTTATCGCCGGGATGCAGCAGCACGGTGACCGCCGTACCACAGACATGCGCGCCGGTATAAATCGGTCGCATGAATGTTTTCATTAACCCGACGCGACCCATCGCTTCATGGATGGTCGCCACGCCGAAGCGCGACAACTTTTCCACTGCCGCTTTGTCGGCGCGTTGAATGCCGCGCTTCACCACACCCAAGGTAGTCATCGCTTATAGCCCCTTTGCTTTCAGCGCCGCATCAAGACGCGGATACACGCGGCGCGCATTGTGTTCGTAAACCTTCAACTTGTCGGCTTCCGAAAGGATGTCGGACGCTTCAATGTAACGCTTGGTGTCGTCGTAGTGATGGCCCGTCTGCGGATCGATGCCCCGCACCGCGCCGATCATTTCGCTGGCGAAGAGAATGTTGTCGACAGGGATCACCTTGGTGAGCAGATTGATGCCCGGCTGATGATAGACGCAGGTGTCGAAGAAAATATTGTTGAGCAAATGTTCGGTGAGCAGCGGCTTCTTCAATTCCTGCGCCAGACCACGGAAGCGACCCCAGTGATACGGCACTGCACCGCCGCCATGCGGGATAACAAATTTGAGTGTGGGAAAATCCTTGAACAGATCGCCGGTCAAACATTGCATGAAAGCCGTGGTATCGGCATTCAGATAATGCGCGCCGGTAGTGTGAAAGCAGGCATTGCAACTGGTACTGACATGCACCATTGCGGGAATGTCGTACTCCACCATCTTTTCGTAAATGGGATACCAGTGTCTATCGGTGAGCGGCGGCTCACGCCAATGACCACCGGATGGATCGGGGTTTAAATTGATAGCGACGAAACCGTACTCCTTCACGCATCGTTCCAGCTCGGCAATGCAGGTCATAGGATCGGCGCCCGGAGATTGCGGCAGCATCGCCGCGCCGACGAAGTTATCTGGAAACAACGTCGCGACGCGATGACACAGTTCGTTGCAGATCGATGCCCAAGTCGATGACACACTGAAGTTGCCGATGTGATGCGCCATGAAGCTGGCGCGCGGCGAAAAGATGGTCAGATCCGAACCACGCTCCTTCATCTTCTGTAGCTGATTGACTTCGATGCTCTCGCGCAGTTCGTCATCACTGATTTTCAGCTCGCTCACTTTTGGCATTGCCGACGGATTCTTGATGCCGGCAATCTGGCGATTGCGCCATTCTTCCAGGGCCTTGGGCGCGGTAGTGTAGTGGCCGTGGCAGTCAATGATCATTCTTTATCTTCCTTTCCATACAGTGGCTGGAATCAGCACTTCACCGCGCATGATGAGACGCGCGGTACGCAATAGCGCGGCGCGCGTAACGTTCTGCAGATTGTTCGGGTCAAGTTCCAGCTCAACACTGAACTCTCCGGTGGGATGTTCAACGGAAATCCTTTTCACCGAACCTGTCGGCATCGCCGCGATACCCCGAGTGATTGAGCCATCCAATACACAGGCTGTTGCCACGGTCACCGCTGCCAGCACGCCAATCGCGTCATGACAGACATGCGGAATGAAGCAACGTGTGTTGATGCTGCCGCCTTCACGCGGCGCGGAGATCAAGCACATCTTGGGATAATTCTTCTTGCTCACATCGCCCAGCCCCATCATTTGGCTGGCGTGCAGACGTAATGCTTCGATTTTGTTCTTGAGTTCGGTATCGGTGTCCAGTTGCGCGACGCTTTCATAACCGGTACGACCCATATCGGTGGCGCGAAACAACACCATGGGCATACCGTTATCGATGCAGGTGACTTCAATCCTGCCCACACCCGGCACCACCATCTCGTCCAACACGTGACCAGTGGGCAATAAACTTGAACACACGGATCCCGCTGTATCTAGAAAATTGATGGTGATCGGCGCCGCGAATCCGGGTGCACCATCGATCCGCGCATCGCCTGCATATTCAACCAGGCCATTCGGTGTTTGCACGGTGATATCGCATTGCATGCCGGTGTTAAGCGTCAGCACGCGTAATGTGGTGGTCTCGCCTCGCGCCTTCATCAAACCTGTCTCAAGCGCAAACGGCACTACCGCTGCGAGCATGTTGCCGCAGTTGGGCGTGGTATCGACCGTGTCTTTTCCCGGCTGCAATTGTGCAAACAGAAACTCAAGGTCCACATCTTCCACCGCGCTTTTCGACACGATGCCAACCTTGCTGGTCAATGGATGCGCGCCGCCCAGTCCATCGATCTGACGCACATCGGGCGAACCGATCACCGCCAACAAGACGCGATCACGCGTGCCGATGTCAGTCGGCAGATCCGCTGCATTGAAGAAAGGACCGCGCGAAGTACCGCCACGCATGAACAGGCAGGGAATCGCGGTTTGCATCAAGCCCTCCAGTCGTAATGTATGGGCATTATCGCGCGCAGTGTTGCCGGCATTCGACGTATTCGCGTACTAGCTGCTATGCCATATCGGCATGGCATATGCGGGTGCGATGACTAGTGCGATGACTGGTCTGTTTGATTCGAATCTCTCCACTCTGGCTGGCTAACCCGCTGCAAAATTGATGATTTTCGCTTGCGTGTATTCTTCAAGACCGGCCTGGCTGAGTTCGGCGCCGATGCCTGACTGCTTGGCGCCGCGGAATGGGTAGTAAGGGTTGATCTCCAAGGTCTTGTTCACCCACACAGTGCCCGAATTAAGTCGTCGCGCCACCTCTGCGGCGCGCTTGTTGTCGCGTCCCCAGACGCTGCCGCATAGCCCATATTCACTATCGTTGGCGCGCGCAACTGCATCGTTAAGATCGCTGTAGCGCATCACCGGCAATACCGGTCCAAACTGTTCCTCACGAACTAAGCGCGCATCATCAGGAATATCGCGCACGATGGTGGGCGCAATAAAGTATCCAGGCTTATCGAGCGCTGCGCCGCCGGCAATGACTTTGCCACGCGCATGGGCATCTTCGAGATAGCCTTTCACTTTCTCGAACTGCAGTTTGTTTTGAATCGGACCCATCTGAGTGGTGTCGGCCATACCGTCGCCGACCACTGTTGCCGACGCTAAGCGTGCCAGTTCATCACACACTGCATCGTAAAGCTTATCGGCAACGTAGACGCGCTTGATCGCGGCGCAGATCTGCCCGGTGTTGAACATCGCACCGTTAAAGATCTTTTGCGCAGTATCAATTGGATCGGCATCGTCAAGCACGATAGCAGCATCGTTGCCGCCCAACTCCAGCGTTAAGCGCTTGAGTGTTTCGGCGCCGCTGGCCATGACTTTACGGCCAGTTGCAGTAGAGCCGGTGAAGGCCACCTTGGCGATATCAGGATGCTGCGTCAGCAACGCGCCGAGATCATTCTGATCGACCAGAGTATTCACCACCCCACGCGGCAGGATACGTGCGCAGATTTCGCCGAGCCGCAAGGTGGTCAACGGCGTGGTCGGCGCCGGTTTGAGGATCATGGTGTTGCCGCTCAACAGGCCAGGGGCCAATTTGTTGGTGAGCAAGATCAGCGGGAAATTCCAGGGTGTAATCGCCGCCACCACGCCCAGCGGCGAGCGTACTTCGATGGCCCGTCCCGATGTATCATCGGTCAATACTTTTTCCGGCAGTGTCATCGCTGCGAAGATGCGCAGAATGCGGACAGACTCGTGAACTTCGAAGTCGGCGCCGAAGCGCGGCTTGCCTTGCTCTTGAGTAAGCAAGGGAGATAACTCACCGATCGCGGCTTCCATCGCGTCGGCGATTTTCAGCAACAATGCGCTGCGCTCTGCCCAGGATTTAGCGGACCATGCAGGGAACGCCGCTTTGGCCGCGGCAATGGACTGCTCTGCTTGTGCCTGCGACGCACGCGGGCATTTCACCAACACAGCACCGGTCGCGGGATTAATAACCTCCAGCGTAGACGCGCCGTCGACCAGTTCGCCGTCAATCAGCAATTTGAAGTCGCGCATGCTGTGTTCCTCTTAATACGAATTAATACGAACATTTATAAGCTCGAAAGCGAGACGCTTGGCCAAGCTTTCAGTCTTCAACGAAGGTTTGATTTACTACGAGTTGTCATTTCGACCGCGGGGAAAAATCTCGCAATTTTCGAATATGCAAAATGTTGATTAACGCTGATTATCGCGCGCCACGTTCGCTGGGCTGTGGTGCTTGTGCTCTAACAGCTATACGAAAACGGTATAGCGGTCGATGAATCATGATCTCGGATTGTTCGTGCTTGAGATGAGCACGACCAGGGCTTTCTCAAGAATCATTGCCGCCGTTGTTTGGACACGTGTATTCGGCATTCAACCCTGACACGGCTCACATTGTTTGTAGCCTGACGATTCTCTGGGGCGTTTCTAATTCGTGCCTGGCTATCGATCCAGAGATAGTCGAGTGACCGTCCTTGCTAGCGGGTACTCACGGCCGTTCCAGACGAACACGCCCGGCAGCGCCGCTGGACGCCGCACCTTCGCTGTCAGCTTTCCATCCCGCACGCGGTAGCTCACCAGCACTTCGCCATGCGGCGTTTGCGCGCTGGCATCCAACGACGTCAGGGCGCCGAGGTGCGGCGAAATACGCACTTTGCTGTAGCCAGGCGTCGCCGGCTGAATACCCGCAACGATGCCTAATAAATCCGCCGTCGGATGCGCGCTCCATGCATGAGTATCGGATCGCGTACTGCCGGGCTCCTCCGGCCATGTCGTGAACTTCAACTTCAGCAGGTCGCGCCAAGTTGCAAGCAGATCAACATAGTGGTCCGCCAAGCCTACGTGTTCGTAGGCGCGAATCAGATACCAGGCGAAGTAGTAACTGACGGGGAGGATGCCCTCCGGTGCTTCAATGCCACGCGTGGAAGTGATGCGGCCCAAAATTTCGCGAGCCTCGTCTTTGCTCGCGACGTCATAAAGGATGGCGAGTGCATTGGCATGTTGGCTGAAGATCTGCCGAGATGGATCGTCGGCGAACAGGCCGCGCTGCGAGTCCCAGCATTGGGCACGCAGCGCGTCGCGGATCGAGTTGGCGCGCGTCAAGTACTGCTGCGCACGTTGCGGATCCCCAATCGCTTGCTCCAGCTCCGCTGCCTGCTGCAACCCGCCGAGATAAGAAAGTGTCGTCAAACATGATTCCTCGTTGGCATCGAACGAGGGAAAGCGATCACGCGGCAAGAGCCGTCCCGCCTGCTTTACCCAATCGATAAAGTTCCAGTGCGGATTGCGGCGCAACAGCCCGCTGGGCTGCAGATACTGCGAATACCAGTCGAGGATCTCTCGTGTCCGCCCTAGATTGCGGATCAGCACTGACTTGTCGGGCTGTTGCATCCAGAAGTCATGCAGCATGCTGATCCACAATAGCGAGAACGGCGGAATGATGTTTGACAGCGAACTGGGATACGCCGCTTCCGTCAAGCCACCATCGACATGCGAGGAACCAAATGCGTCGAGGGCCTGCACAGCCAGACGGGGATCGCCAGAGACTGCGTAAGAGATCAAGATCTGCAGACGTGTGTCCCCCACGTACTGCAACTGCTCCCAAAAGGAAGAATCCATGTATGTCTCGTGTGCATCCACGCGGGCGGTGCGCCACCCAACCTGCCAGATGCGATTGAGTTCGGCGTCGTCGGATTGGAAACGTGCTTTCTGCTCGAAGGGGTAACCGGTCTCGAAGGTCCGCAATGCTTCCAGTTGCAGCGGCTCCTGGGCCGTCTGAATGTCCAGCTCCAGAAATCGCCAGGTTCGCCACCACAATGGCGCGAAGGTGCGCAGCCCACCATCAGCAATAAATGTATCGATCAGCCCGCGTGCTTTGCGATCACCCACTTCATCGCGTATGCCTTTCTGGCCCTTGTCGTCGTAGAGCGCTTCGGCGTACGTCACCTTGATCCGCGCCCCTCCGCCACCAGATACCGTCAGCTCCGGGTACGCGGAGATCATCGCATCGCGCTGAATCAGCACCTTCACGTGACTCTGCGCCGGAATGCTGAGCGGCGCCTTGGGAAACACTTCGGCACCGGGCAGGTCGGAGCGCGCCACCCAGCCACTGCCCACCTTATCGAAACGCATCTGCGGAAGTGGGGACGGGGAAAGCGACCACGGCGATGATTCACCCGGTTTCAAGACCGGCATCGCGGTCACCCAGGAATTTCCGCTCGATACCGGCGCGTTCCACGTCCAGTCGATCGCCGTCGCGTCGATCGACTCAGGCGCTCCCGCCACATAGTAAGAACTGGGCCAAACCTGTAGCAGTGGCGATGCCGTGTGTCCGCGCTCGATCATCACTTTCCAGTCATGATTGGTATCAAAGTCGCGATGCTGATCAAGCACCGCGGCGAGTGCGAAGCCTGATCCAGCCGACACCTGCGCGGCCCGGCCGCTCTGCTTTCCCTGCACCTTGGCTAGTGCCGTCCGACGTTGTGCTTCGGTCATGTCCGGCGACAACGCCGGTGGCGGTTGGACGAAATTCCACACCTCCGCAGCGAGGACATTACGTCCCTTGTGCAAATAAGGGGCGAGATCGAATCGTTCGTACCGCCAATGTTGTAGATCGCTTTGCGTTGGCCCAGCGCCGACGCGCTGGCCGTTGACGTACAGGATGAAACGATTGTCGGCGCTGACCAGTACGGGAACGTGCTTGTCGACACGGGTCAACTCGAGTTCTCGCCGAAAGCGCAGCACCACTGGAACGCTTCCCGATGCGGCTGGGTGCGTGATCCACGCTGACGGCGCGATACTCCCCTCGGGGATAGTCGACGTTGACCACCCGCTCGCCGGCAATAGGCTGGCGAGGATCAAACAACGTAGTAGATCGATTAGGCTCATGTCGCTTCTATCATTCCGCTTGGTTCCACTCTTGTACGCACATCAACAACCACTCGCCGAATATAAATGAACGCTTGCGTTCTTTATTCTGACATTTTATACATGCTCATCCAAGAATGGCACGGCTACGCCGACACACCCCTTCACGGGTTGAGTCATGCACGGCGCGGCCGCCAGCGAATGCGCGTAATGAGTTGTGAGATGTCGTCGTACGATGAGTGACAAGAAAACGATCTTTTTGACTGGCGCCTCGGGAAACATGGGCTCGGCGACACTGCGTGAGCTGTTGCAGCGCTCTGATCGCTTTCGAGTTAAGGCGCTGGTGCTTCCTCATCATCGTAACGATGCAACGTTGCGCCGTTATAAGGGCCACCCGGCACTCGAGGTTGTGTGGGGCGATCTCACCAACTATGCGGACGTGCTACGCGGCGTAACGGGCTGCGATCAGGTCCTCCACATCGGCGGGTTGGTGTCCCCCGCCGCCGACCGCGTTCCCGAACTCACCATGAAGGTGAACGTCGGCGGAGCGGAAAACATTGTCCGCGCGATCAAGGCGCAGCCCGAGCCTGATCGGATCCAGCTCGTGTACATCGGTACGGTCGCGCAAACCGGCAATCGCGCGCCCCCTGTGCACTGGGGCCGCACCGGAGATCCGATCAAGATCAGCCGGTTTGATCAGTACGCTGTAAGCAAGACTCAAGCCGAGGCCATCGTCGCGGAGTCTGGGTTGAAGCAGTGGGTATCGCTGCGTCAGACCGGCATCGCTCACACGAAGTTGTGGCAATTGTTCGATCCCATCATGTTCCATTCGCCGTTCAACGATGTGATGGAGTGGGTGTCGGTGGGCGATTCCGCTCGGCTCGCCGCCAACAGCTGCGAAGACAGTGTGCCAGCGCACTTCTGGCGGCGTTTCTACAACATCAGTGGTGGCGAAGCCATGCGCGTGGTGAATCACGAATTCGCTGCGAAGTTATCTGGGGCGATGGGCATTGCGGATTTTCGCACTCTATTTCGTCCCAACTGGTTTGCGACGCGCAACTTCCACGGACAGTGGTACACGGATGCCGACCAACTCGAAGCGTTGATCCCGTTTCGGCGAGAGACAATGACTGATTTCATCGCGCAACTGAGCCGAGCTATTCCCTTCTATATAAAGCTGGGCGCAAAGTTCGCGACAAGTGCCGCGCGCGCACGGACCCAGCGGCTCGCAGAAGCTGCAGGTGGATCGCTCTATTGGCTGCGCCACGATGATCGCAGTCACATCGACGCTTACTTCGGCTCGCGTCAGCAGTGGGAGCAGATACCCGACTGGGATCGTTTCGTCCTGGAGCAGCCTTCGCGTGTGCCGACACAGCTCGATCATGGATATGACGAACGTAAGTCAGCCGAACAATGGACCCTCATAGATTTGCATGAGGCAGCACAGTTCCGCGGTGGTGCTTATCTGAGCAACCAAGTCGCAGCGCCGTTTGATCCGGCTCTCTGGAGTTGTGCGCGAGGACATGAATTCACCATGTCCGCTAACTTGATGCTTCGCGGCGGGCATTGGTGCCCGACATGCATGATCGACCCGGCAAGCTATGCCGAGGTAGCGAAGCGTAGCCCGTTCTTCGCACAAGTATTCCAAGGCGATTGAGCACCGGGCCGGAGGCTGGCCCCGCTCATTTCGACCCGCCGGTCGTCGCCAGCTCAGCATTGATTCGCGCCAATGTTTCATCGGTAAGCGCGGGCATGAAGCTCTGTACGAATCGCAGCGTCCGATCCAATGCATAGCTGAGCTGGTCTGAGCTCACCAGGTCTGGCAGCCAGCGGTCCATCACTGTACATCTGCATGATGATCCATTCGGCTCCCGCCTCGTGCTCGTTCTTGGAATAGACGATGCCTTGAGCGTGATCCGGATCGTTCATGAAGCCTCTACGCGAAACTCGTTGAGCCTACTGTGAGTGTATTGGCTGATCGCAGACGCGCGTCAGATCACGCGGATAGTGAGTCGCAGCGCGCCAGAAGATCAGACCACCGACCAATGCCAATACGCTCATCGCAAGCAGGCTGTAGCGCAACGCCTCATCTGCGAAGCGCGTGGTCAGGGCGTCGCTGACGAAACCGGCGACGAGCGGTCCGCATGCACTGCCGAGCACATTGATGATGACGACGAGCATGGCAGTCGCCTGCGCGCGCCGATCAGGCGCAACGACCCGCGCAGCTGCGGCAAATGATGGGCCCATCCACAGCGAAGATAAGCTTCCCGCGACGAGCGAGATGAGCGCGACGGTTGGTACGATATGCCCAAGCAGTGTGACCGATGCGCCGCCCGGTAGCAGCAGCATGACGATCAGCAGCGGGAAGGCGAGCATGAGTCCGAGCGCCGGCACACGCAACTGCCAGCGCTCGTCGTGTCGCGAGAGCGCGTCGACGATCGCGCCACTGGCGAAGCTGCCGATGATCCCGCCTACCGCCGCACCGAAGCCCAACCATGCGCCGGCCTGAACCATCGTCATCCCGTGCGAACGCATGAAATAGGCCGGCATCCAAATCGCGCCCGCGTATCCGAAGATGTTGAAAATCCCCATGCCGACGCCGAGTAGGCGCAGCGATGGGATCGCCCAGCACGCGCGCAGAGCAGCGACCATCGATTCGTCGGCGGGCTTTGCAACATCCGGCGCACGGGGCATTCGGCGCGGACCGGTGAGCCAAACCAACAGCGCGAGCGGTATGCCGGGAAGTGCAAGAAGCAGGAAGGCAGTGCGCCAGCCCCAGGCACCCGCGATCGCGCCCCCACCTGCGAGACCGAGTACGAGACCGAAATAGGTGCTTGCCGCCAGAGCGCCGAGCGCCGTCGCGCGGCGTCGGAGTGAAAAGAGCTGCGCGATCATCGACTGCGAGGGGGGCATGCCGCCCGCTTCCCCAATGCCCACGACGAGGCGTGCTGTCGCCAGCGTCGCCATCCCCGTCGCAAGTCCGCACAGCGCGGTCGCCACGCTCCACGTCACCGCCGCGATCGCCAACACCTTGCGCCGTGACCAGTGATCGGCGAGTCGCGCCAGCGGTATCGTAAACAGCACGAAACTAACGATGAAGCCAGGACCGGCGATCAATCCGAGCATACCGTCCGTCGCGCCAAAATCGGACTTGATTGCCGGAATGAGGATCGCGAATAGATGCCGGTCGGCGTAGCTCAGCGTGTTGGCGGCGAGCAGCAGTACCAGCACATAGACTGCGTAACGTGTGCTCGACGGCGCGACGTCGCTCGCGGCTACGTTGGATATCGCTTCTGCCGATCGCGTTGCCTTCACTTTGTCGTCCGCTCTGTCGTAGTAGAGCGAGCGATGACGCTGCCAGCCGGTCGCTCTTCGAACGTACTCATTTCACCCGTGCTGGATGTTGTATGTGCGGGCTACCGAGCAAATCGCGGTGACTTGGGGGTCGGCGACCTCCCTCTTCTGTGATGCCGTAGTGGACGGCAAGTTCGGCCGTAATCAATGTCTGGCCGCTGTACTCCATGCGACGAGCATCACTCGCGAGCGCATGGATCACGCGGCCGTTGAATTCCGGCGTCTCACCATGCTTCATGAATTCTTCATACTGCCCTGGGCGCAGCTGCATTGCGACGTCGGACCGCTCTGTCAATTGTGGCCCGAGCCACAGCGATACGGCGGCGACGTCGTAGGGCTCGAGGTCAACAGCCATGTCAGCGGCGAACTTGTCGACGCCAGCTTTCTGTGCGCCGTACGCCGGACCGTGCATGTAACAGCCGCCGCCAAAGGATGACGTGAAGGCGATGAGCCCCGCGCGAGCTTTAATCATGAGCGGCGCTGCGTAATAACTCGCGACGTACCCGGATCGCAGACCGACGTTTAAAATCTCCGCGAGCTCCAAAGGTTTCTCCCAGAAACCGCCTGGATCGATCAAGGTATCGTGAATCACGGCCGCGTTGTTCACCAGGATGTCGAGACGCCCTGCCTCATCCGCGACACGCTCGAACAACGCCTTCACCATGGTGTCGTCCGAGTGATCGCATTGGACGGCAATGCCTTTGCCACCGATCGCATCGATCTGCGCCGCTGTGTCGCGAAGACTGCCGCCAAGCGCAACACCCTTGAGGCTGCCGAGACTCTCGCTGGTCGAGCGTCCGGTGACATACACCGTCATGCCGGCGCGGCCCAGCGCAAGCGCAATGCCCTTGCCTACGCCACGACTTGCACCGGTGACAACAGCGATCCGCGGCAGAAACTTTGCTTCATCACGGCTCACGTTGGTTCTCCACCCTAGGGAGCTTGTTATCAAATATCGCTCATCAGGTGAATGAGATACTCACCGTGCCGACACCAATCAGTTCGGCCCAAAACCGGTCGCCCGACTGCACGGGCTCAAGTGGCACCAGCGATCCCGATAAAATGATCTCGCCAGCCATGAGCGATACCCCATATCGGCCCAACGTATTGGCAAGCCACGCAACGGAGGCCAGCGGCGATCCCTGCACGGCGGAGCCCAGTCCCTCCGACAATGGTTGATCATTCTTGCGAACTCGTACCTTGAGAGCCGCAAGATCGTACTCACGCGGATCGACTCTTGCTTCGCCCAACACGAACACGCCGCATGATGCGTTGTCCGCCACGGTGTCTACGATCTTAATGTCCCACCGTGAGATTCGAGAATCCACGATCTCAAAGCACGGCGCGATCCACTGGGTAGCCGCCAGCACATCGGCAGGCGTTACACCGGGACCCGTCAAGTCGCTTTTCAAGATCAGCGCGATCTCCGCTTCAGCTCGTGGCTGGATCATCTGTTCCGAGAGGTTAACCGCGGCACCGTTCGCGATATGCATCCGATCCGTCAGAAATCCGAAGTCGGGCTCATGCACACCAAGCATGTCCTGCACCGCTTTGCTGGTGACGCCGATCTTCTTGCCGATAACCTTTTCGCCGGCACGCAGCCGGCGGCTGAGGAGACCCAGTGAAATCGCATACGCGTCATCGATTACGAGATTCAAGCCGCGTTCGCGCAGCGGCGGTACCACTCGGCGCTCTGTAAGCGCGTCGAAGAGTTCGTCCGCCAGCGCCTCATGAGTGCGGCTACGCGTTGCGACTTCAGGATCGGAGGGATTGGACGACATTTGGATGCAATCCTCGATTGGCTTCGGGCGGATTTACTTCGCGGGAGGTGGAGACCAGGCGTGACCCCACAAGTCGCTAACCAAGCTGTGGGTGGGCACCCATGTGTTCCAGTCGGGTCGCATGCCGTCGCAACCAAATTCGAGATCGAAGCCGCCTGGCGTTTGCACGTAGAACGACAACATCAGGTCGTTAGAATGCCTGCCGAAGGATGAAGACACATGCCATCCATTTCGAGTGCACCGATCCAGCGTCCGACCGACGTCGTCCAGCGTACGCGCTTCCAGCATGATGTGAACGCAACCCGATGGAGCTGGGCCACCCATCAGAGCGAGACTATGGTGGCGCGGGTTGTTCGCATGTAAGAAATAGATTCCCAGCTTGGGGTCGGCCGGATTGCCGGTCATGTCCAACCACATTTCATCCGTGTCGGCGAAACCCAGATGCTGCTTGTAAAAGCTCCGCGTGGTTTCCAGGTCGGGCGCCGGCAACACGACATGACCCATCCCCTGATCACCCGCAACAAAACCGGAGACGCCATGTGGCGATACGAACGGCACATGGTCATAGGCGCGGCCGAAATAAATTTCCAGTGGATTGCCCGAAGGATCCTTGCAGTACGCAATCTTGTGGGCGAGACGATTCGCAGCCTCGGCGCTGCTGCCAATGCGCACGGGAATGTCCGCGGCGCGTAAACTCGTCAAGCACGCTTCCCAAGCTGCTGCATCGCGAAATTCCCAGCCGGCACCCAGGAAACGGTCTGCCTTGCCGGGGATGATCGCGAGCCGAAACGGCCGCTCGTCCACGCGCAACAACAAACCACCTTCGGGCCCTGTAGTGCTTTCCATCAGGCCGAGCGTCGCGATCGCAAACTCTCGCCACTTGGTAAGGTCGGTGGTCTCGATAATCACATAGCCCAGTGAGCTGACAGTCATATACCCTCGCGAATTTGATCGCGGCCAAGCGGCCGTCCCCAGAGTACTAGCACATAAATATCGTTGTTTTACTACGAGTCACTAGTGTAGCATGAGGTAATTGGGTTGGTATGCATTGTTATTGACGCTAGTTTCTACGCAAACCAACAATCGATCCTGAGCGTATTCGAGGCGTCGCCGCGCGGTTACGAAGCGACGTCCCTGCGACGCCGTGTCAAAGTCGAGGACTTATGCCTGCATTAAATGTCGCATTGATAGGGTCAGGAAACATCGGCACCGATCTCATGTACAAAGCGTTGCGCAGCGAGTGGATTCAGCCGGTATGGATGGTTGGTATCGACGCAAACTCCGATGGCTTGGCGAAGGCGCGCGAAAAAGGCCTGCATACCACGGCAGACGGAGTTGACGGCCTGTTGCCGTATATCGCCAGAGATAATATCCGCATCGCTTTCGACGCCACTAGCGCGTACGTGCACGCGGAAAACTCACGTAAGTTGCAAGCCCGCGGTGTGGTCGTGGTCGATCTGACGCCGGCGGCCATTGGGCCGTACTGTGTGCCGCCGGTAAACTTGGTTGAACAAGTCGGCAAGCGGGCCATGAATGTAAACATGGTCAGTTGCGGCGGACAGGCGACGATTCCGATCGTGGCGGCTGTCAGCCGAGTGCAACCAGTGGCTTATGGTGAGATCGTCGCGACGGTTTCCTCCCGCTCAGCCGGGCCTGGCACACGCAAGAACATCGACGAATTCACGCGCACTACTTCAAGTGGCATCGAGAAGGTCGGTGGCGCCAAACGCGGCAAGGCCATAATCATTTTGAATCCAGCCGAGCCACCGCTGTTGATGCGCGATACGGTGCACTGCCTGACTGAAACGGAACCGGATCAAAAACGCATCACCGAGTCGATCCACGCGATGATCGCAGAGGTGCAGAAGTACGTGCCGGGATATGTGTTGAAGAATGGCCCTGTGTTCGACGGTAAACGGGTCTCCGTCTATCTCGAGGTCGCGGGACTCGGCGACTATCTGCCCAAGTACGCTGGGAACCTCGATATCATGACAGCCGCGGCGCTGCGAACCGGCGAAATGATCGCTCAAGAAATCAGCAGCGGCCGTTTCCAGCCTTCGGCGGCATAAGCCGTACAAGTCCACTTCGGAGTCAATGCAATGAACCTCAGCGGCCGAAAAGTAACCCTGCATGACATGTGCCTGCGCGACGGGATGCATCCGAAGCGCCATCAGATCTCGATCGAGCAAATGGTTTCGGTGGCCACTGCCTTGGACGGCGCCGGTGTACCATTGATCGAAGTCACTCACGGTGATGGTCTCGGCGGCGCGTCAGTCAACTATGGATTTGCACCCCATAGCGACGAAGAGTACCTGCGAGCTGTCGTCCCCAAACTCAAACGCGCCAAGGTGTCGGCGTTGCTGATCCCCGGTATCGGCACGGTCGATCATTTACGTCTCGCGCACGACTGCGGTGTCGCCACAATGCGCGTGGCCACCCATTGCACCGAGGCCGACGTGTCGGAACAGCATCTCCTGCTATCACGTAAGCTCGGACTCGACAGCGTCGGATTCTTGATGATGGCTCACATGATTGACGCGCAGGCGCTGGTGCAGCAAGCCAAGCTGATGGAGAGCTTCGGGGCCAATTGCATCTACTGCACGGACTCGGCGGGCTACATGCTGCCCGACGACGTTACAGTTCGCATCCGCGCTTTGCGCGAGGCACTGAAGCCCGAGACAGAGGTGGGCTTTCATGGGCATCACAATATGGCCATGGGTATTGCGAATTCACTCGCAGCCATCGATGCTGGCGCCAGCCGCATTGATGGTTCTGCCGCAGGGTTGGGGGCCGGCGCTGGCAACACGCCGCTGGAAGTATTCGCCGCCGTCTGCGCTCGTATGGGCATCATCACCGGCATCGATGTGTTCAAACTGATGGACGTCGCCGAAGACCTCGTGGTGCCAATGATGGAAACGCCAATTCGAATCGATCGCGATGCCCTGATTCTTGGTTATGCCGGCGTGTACTCGTCCTTCCTCTTGTTTGCCAAACGGGCGGCGCAGAAGTATGGAGTCTCCTCTGCAGATATCCTGGTCGAACTGGGCCGAATGAAGACCGTCGGTGGACAAGAAGACATGATCGAAGACCTGGCGATCAATATGGCGCGGGCGCGCAAGTCTGGAGACGGCGCAGGCAGCTCTTCACAAGCGTCCGCTGCGTAGGAAGAGCGCTGCCCGAGTTTTCGCTGCGACGGTGGATGGGAACCTTCCCAAACGGACAAGGTGGAAGTGTTCGGCTTCTTCAATGCCACCAAGGCTAGACCCGGACTTCCGCTCGTACATCATGCAACTCGACACCTCGACCGGAAGAGGACGGAGAAGCCAATGCGTTTCCATTATGCAGAGAGCATGACCGCAGTCGCCAACTACCTGCCGCTCGCTCGAGCGGCGGAAGCGAATGGTTTTGCAGGATTTACCATTCCCGACAGCCTCATCTATCCGCAATCCAGCGCGATGCAATACAGCTACACGGAAGACGGTGGACGGGAATTTCTTGAGAACAAACCGTTTGTGGAAAGCTTCGTGCTGGCGGCGGCGCTCGGCGCTGCAACGCAGACCCTCGAACTTACCACTAACGTCGTCAAGCTGCCGGTGCGTCCGCCGCTCTATTCGGCCAAGCTCGCTGCCTCGATCGCCGCGCTGACCAACAATCGGTTCAACTTCGGCGTTGGGTTGAGCGTCTGGCCGGAAGACTACGAGGTCATGGGCGTCGACTACTCAAAGCGCGGCAAGCGGATGGACGAATGCATCGAGATCGTCAAAGGCCTGTGTGCAGGCGGCTACTTCGAATTTCACGGCGAGTTCTATGATTTCCGTGCGGTGAAGCTCAATCCCGTGCCTACCAAACCATTGCCGATCTTCATCGGCGGTCATTCCGATGCCGGACTCCGGCGCGCGGCGCGACATGATGGCTTCATGTATGCCGGTGGCAAGCCGGGAGAACTCAAAGACATTCTGGTCAGGTTGGACGCATACCGCGATGAGGCAGGCACGCGCTCCAAACCTTTCAGGATCTTCGCCACTGACATGGGCGCAATCACCACGGACAGTGTGATGCGACATGCAGAGTTAGGTGTGACGGACATGATGGTGGTCTTCCGGAATCTATATGCCGTAGAAGAAGATCGTCAGCCGCTCGAACAAAAAATCGACGACCTGAAGCGTTTCGCCGATACCGTAATTTCAAGGCTGGGAACGACCGACGATCGCACTTAGATTTGAGGCGACAGCTCGGCACTCAGAAGGGCAACGTCAATCAGTGCCGATTTGTTCGTAGACCACCGGTGTCGTGTCACTCAAACATTGCTTACGACACTGTGAAGTGATTGGGGTCGGGTTTTCTGGTCCAGGTCCAATAATCGACCAGCCGATAGGGGAAGGACAGATACACCCTCCCCTTGCTGTTGTTGTAGTAGCTATTGGCTTTGGGATGGGTCCAGATCATCTCAGTCATCCGCTTGTCGATCTTATCGTTCCACTCCTCGTACGCCGCTTGGGTTACCTCGATGGTATGGCCATCGCGGTTCTGAATTTCATCGAGGCACTCGATGATGTAGTTGATCTGGGTTTCGGAAATCAGGTTCTGCCCTGCTGCGTGATTCGGTGCACTGTTGGGCCCTACGGTCAGAAAATAATTCGGGTAGCCCGGAACGGTAACGCCGAGATAGGAGCGCGGATCGTCTGCGCCCCATTCGTCGCGCAGATTTCTCCCACCCCTACCGGTGATCTTCAAGTTACCCATCATGTTGGCCACGTCGAATCCTGTGGCGCATACCAGCACATCAAACTTGTGCTCGGTGCCGTCCTTCATGCGTATGCCGTCAGGCAAGATGCGCTCGATCGCACCGGTCTCCAGCGTTACGTTCGGGCGCTTGAGCGCATCGTACCAGCCGCCGTCCATCACCACTCGCTTGGAGAAAATGGGAAAGTCGGGGGTGAGCTTTTCGATCAGGTCGGGGCGGTCCGCCAGCTTGTGGTGCATATGCGCCAGCGCGTATTGGCGCATACCCGCGTTGACCGCCGAAACCGAGTCCTCTTCCTTCCAGTCGGGGTCCTTGAGCACGTTGGCGAACAAGCCGTCGGCAGCGAACCAATACACGCGGAAGCGGAACCATTCACGGAAATGTGGGATGTAGCGCAGTGCGAACTTCATCGCATCACTGACCGACGTCATGATCTCCGGGTTGTAGATGACCCAATGCTTGCTGCGCATGAACACGGTCAGGTGGCCCACGTCTGACGCTATCGCGGGCACAAGTTGCGCGGCGCTGGCGCCGGTTCCAATCACTGCAACACGCTTGCCCTTGATCTCGACCTTCGGATCCCAGTTTGCAGTGTGCATTTTGGGGCCCTTGAAGTCTTCCAGTCCGGGAATCTTCGGCCAAACCCAGCGGTTGACTGGACCGTGAGCATTGATCACCGCATTCGCCGTGATGACTTCAGTTGACCCGTCTTTGTTTCTGACCGTGACGTTCCACCATTTCTTAGCATCGTCGAAGTGAAGCTCGGTCACTGTGGTTTGGAATCGAATCTTGCGGCGCAGATCGTATTTGTCGGCGACGAACAGCAAATAGTTTTGCATGTCCTGACCGTGTGGATGGTACTGGTTCCACTCCGGGTTGATCTCGAATGAATAGGAGTAGAAATGGCTCGGCGTGTCGACGCCGACGCCTGGATAGCGATTCTCCCACCAGGTACCACCGACTTCCGGGTTCTTCTCGATGGTCACGTAGTTGTAACCCGCTTCTTCGAGTTTGATGCCCGCTGCAAGGCCAGTCAGGCCGGCACCAATGACCAGTACCTTGAAGTCGGGCGGCGGCATTTTTCGGCCAGGGATCTCACGCCGGGGCGGTGGCAGCCTGAAGCCGATTTGATCGAAGACCAGCGGTACGAACTCATCCTGTACCTGCTCACCTACGCCGACGCTCATCATTTTCTGCATGAGCCTATCCGGAGGATCCTTGTCCTTGGCCGCACCGGGGCGCGTCAGCACATCGAGTAGTTTGGCACGCAGATCATCGACATATTCCTCAGGAATTTTGGCGCCCGGATTCGTATACGGCGGGTGGATATGAACCTTGAACTGCTCCAGCATTGCCTCGTCATGAGTCAAGTGGACATACACCATGAGCAGCGTAGGCACATTGGCTTCCGCCAACGCGGCGCGAAGTTGCGGAGTATCGGTCATTGGCAGATGCCTGTACTGCCAGTCCGGCATCTGTGTACCTTTCGCCAATATAGCTGTCGACATTGCGCAACCCCCGTACTTCGCGTCTACAGTTTCAAGTCTCAATCGCGGCAGTGCACATCGATTCCGTGTGGCCGTTGGCGCTCATCGCTGCACAGAGACTTCAACTCGGACCACGGAACCAAAACCTGACCCAAGGCGCCCTGAGCATTACCTCGGCCCGCCACCCATACTTTATTTTCCAACGCATATTAAGCACTGTGGCTGTCGGTTATCAACCTGTTGCAGAGTTTCTATAAAGATATGCTACGAGTTCTGATATTTCTACTTCCTTAAACTTGGGGGAACAACATGCCGTACACGCTGCAACAATTATCGGACTTCGAGGACATCCGCACGCTCAAGCATCGCTACTTTCGGGGCATCGATACCGCCGACGTCGCGCTGCTGCGGGAACTGTTTACCGACGACGTCGATATCGACTATCGCGGCGGCGGGTATCGCGTCACGCTCCAAGGCCGCGACAACCTGCTGGAGTTCCTCGCCAATTCATTCAGCGAGGCCGCGGTCGCTATGCATCACGGCCATATGCCCGAGATCACCTTGACCGGCGAGCACACCGCCGAGGGAATCTGGTACCTGGAAGATATCTTCATCTCGCTCGAAGCACGTACTCATACCATCGGTACCGCTTTGTACCGTGATCGCTACGTGCGCCATGAAGGCAGTTGGAAGATTGCACGCAGCGAATACGATCGGGTGATCGAGTTGATACAACCGTTGCGTGATGACATCACCATCGCTTCGCATCATCTTGCCAAAGCTGGTCGTCGCCTCGCCGACCGGACCGACATCTCACACCTGATCCAGTGGACGGCTCAGAACTGAACACCCTTCGCCAGCTTCGACTTCAAAGCTGCGGGACCGGCGGCATGTCCGGCGCATTGTGCGCATATGAAAATTGCTCAATGCGCTCTTGAATGCGCCAGCCTTGCGCAGTGCGAACCAGCTTGTCGCGATACCACAGGCCGATAAAAAACACCTGCTTCGTACCATTCTGCTCAATCACCATCGGGTTGAACAGGATGGTGCGGCTGGTGGCGCTATCACCGGCGAGCTTGAGTTGTGTGGTCGCCACCATGTGTTGATATGCCGAAAAGCGCTCCATGACCTGCGCCAACCATTTTTTGATTTGTTGCACCGTACCACGCACACCGCCGGCAGCCGTGTAATCAATCACGGCATCCGCGGTGAACACGTCGTCAAGCGCGTCCCAGTCGCGATCGTCGATCGCAAATGAATAGCGGGCGAACAGATCCTGTATCTCCAGGCGATCGGACATTTCTTCGGGCGACATGATGGTTCCTCTCGTTCATTGATTGAAACTGGTGACACCAGGGCCGATGTGTTGCCCATCGCCTGCCCGGGCAATTCAGTCATGATCGTACAACAGCGTATCGTCCTGACGACTGGTGATGCTGCTGTATCGAGTGCGAGCAAGTCACGGAGACGTCTTGCTGATACAGCGCCGGCTTTGCAAGTTGGCGGGCGCATCAACCGATCAAGCCTGTGTCGCACGAAACGTTAGCGTGCGGCTACCGCAGTGTCGACAATCCGCAGGGTGATGGGCCCGAGCAATCCAGCGGGCACGGGTTTCATGTCCTTGTAGCCCGGAAGTTTTGGATTGATCAGTGCATTGTTCGGTGTATTAGCGACCGTGATCGACAACGAGTTGCTGCCTGTCTTCAAGGTGCTGGTTATATCAACGCGATAGGGTTTGCCGATCAACACTGGCAGTGTCTGCCCATTGATGTTGACGGTGGCAATGTCGTACACATCACCCAAGTCCAGCAACACCTGTTTGCCGCGCTTGAGCCAGCTACGGATGACATTGAACTTGTGTGTATAGACCGCCGTTCCTGCGAGGTCCTCGAGCCCTGGAATGTTGCGCCAGTCAGCCAACGCAGCCGCGGCGACCGTGATATCGATGCTACGTCCGCCAACGCCATGACCGCTGGCGTGAAGCTGCCAGCCGCTGGTGGGCAAGGATATTTCTTCTAGCACTGCGCTTGGCTTGGGGTACACGGGCTTTGCTGCGGGATCGAACACCAGCAATGCAGACTCACCCGCCGCCAGCGGCAAGATCACCTGAGTACCCCCGGCAACTGCGGTTGATGGTTGCGCGACAATGTTGCCCGCCAGCGCATCCCAGCGCTGGACTGCGCCGATAGCCGTCGTGACGAAACTTGCATCGACTGCGGCATCACCGTTGTTGTGCAAGAAATAGACTGCTCGCCCATCCACATCTTTTTCGACGAACACAGTATTGCGGGCCTCGTTGATAAATCGCAGGTTGGCGGCGATGTGTGCGTCGCGCAGCGTATCGACCAGTGTTGCCTGTGACACGATCTTGCCGCCTGCGGCGAGAATGTTGTTGACGGCGGCCTTAACGCGCGCATCGCGTTCGATGCGATTCAGAAAGCCCTGTTCCCGGGCCGGTGCAGCATCGACGAACAGTATCGGCAGCCCGTCTCGGGCAAAACCTGCCATGCGCTCTGCTGTATCAGCACGAATGGCCTCGTTGGTGGGCAATACCAGCGCAGACAAGACAGCGCCGCCCGCGGTAATCAAGCGGCCGTTATCCACGTGCGCAGTGGCCAAGGCATCGGCGTTGATAAAGTCATAGTCGTAACCGCCCACCAGCAACAGGTTGTTGAGTTGATTGGCGGGTGCTCCCTGACCTTCCTGAGGGGCGTAGCCTGTTTCGCCGAGGAACAGCGCGAGCGGCACCACGTTGCGACCCGACTGCAACACCGCCTGGGTACGCGCGATGTAAGCGGTCAATCGCGGAACGGCTGGCCATATCGGATTAGTCTCTGCAATGAAGCTGCTGAAGCCGCTGCCGAACGCGCCAGGCGCAAACGGATGCCAGCCCGGCCATGCTTCGCGCTGGAATGCATAGGGAAAGCCGTGTATCACCAGTTGATTGACGCCGCTGGCAAAGATCAAGTCGGCGCGTTGCCGCATAGCGTTGGGCGTCACCGAGAACGGCATGCCACTCCAGCAGAGACTTTCAGCGCTGACGAGGCGGCGTCCATACAAATCAGCAGCGGAACGCGCCAGTCGCATGAAGTGCGGATCGTGACCTGCCAAATCTTCAGTTTCCGGAATATCGGCCATGCCATAGGCCTTGAGCGTATCCAGCGGCGCGCCATGTGCCTGAAAACGAGTCAGTGTGCCGTGGTCTCGATTCCAGTTGGCAAATGGCGCGACGAAGTTGTCAATCAACAGGTCGGACACGGTCAGCCGATAGTCAGCGCGTATGCGCGCACCAATATCGTCCTGTTCGTAATACGGCGGTGAGTAGTGCTCGTTCCACGGCTCCATCCAGCCGGGTTGCACGATCAGCGGCAGATAGGGCGTGAGGTCGTAGCCGCGACGCGCCTTGAATTGCGCTAGAAAATCGTCGCTCCAGTAGAGGTCCTGCATCAGTTCAAGACTGTCGATGAAGGTCGCGCGCAATCCCCGGTGTGCTGTGCCCAGTTCCGTCATCAATGGATCACCGACGCGTCGGGCATGCGCACTGAACGCATCTTTCCGGAAATGATCGAGGATGAGCTGCGGTCCCTCACCTGCACCCGCAAGCACGCCCATATTCGCTGCATATTGTTTGAACACCAGAATCTGCCACTGGCCCGGAGGTGGTTGCCAGTCGAGCGTGCCATCGTCACGCAGCTTGTCCGTCAGGATCAGACTGTTGCCTTGCAACTGCCCGGGCGTCGTCACGTCGGACCAGGGAAACAACTTGAAGCCCCCCGCCGCCGCTGATTTGAATACGGGGTCGCTGCCTTTGATGGCGATCACCGCAACCAGTTTCTGCTGCTGGTCGAAACGTTTCTGCCAACCCGCGGCGCGAGCGTCCTTGTTGCGTGCATCCAGCGGTGACAAAGCGCCGAGTTTTCGACTGCGTGGCGGCAACGTCAGTTTGATGGGCGTCTTGGTGCCGCCTGCAATGCTGGTGCGTGACATGGTGAGTTCAACCAGTGCCAGCTCTGGTGTGATCGCAAAGCCGCCGCCCGATGGCCATGCTGAACCGAACGTGTAGTCGATCTGCATGCCGCGCGCTGCGGCCGCTTCGATCACGGTTTTCATGTGCGCAAAAAAAGGTGGCAATGCATATTGGTCAACCGCAGTGCGTTGCGCAGGAGTCAGGTTGGTCAGGCCGGGATTGAACGCCTGTATCTCGCCACCCGCGAAGCCGGCTTGATCGAGCAATTCAATCTCGCGACGCAGCTCATCGTCTTCAACCGCTGCGCCCGGCCACCACCAGCGCACCCAGGGACGCGCGGCTGTGGGTGGCTGCAAGAAGTTGTCTTCCAGTGTGGCCGCGGCCAGCGATGAGTATGACGAAGCCATGAACAGCGTGGTACAGACACTCAATAGCCAAGCTGCCCGCATGGATTCCCCACTCTTGCTCATGCCCCACCTCGTGTCATTTTCTAATTGAACGTTCGCGTATGATATTCCGCGAATCACCGGAGGGATATTGGAATATGCAGCGGTTGCAATGCTTCGCCGGGTGAGTGTTGCACTCAGCCAGCTTTTGCGGTTGTCTGCTTGTGAATAATTGAGTAAGGAGGCATCTGCCCGGACAGTTCGCGTACCCGTGCAGACCCATACAACGTAACTACCACGTACATCTCATAACAGTAGAAGCAGCAATGAAAACACGGTTAATGGCTACCGCCTCCCTATGGCTTGCACTCGTAGCCGCGCATATGGCTATCGCAGCGTCGCCCAGCACGCAGGTGCAGCCCCTCGACACACCCGATCAACCCGGGGCCATTTCACTGTACCCGGACGGTGTGCCTGGTTCGGAACAGGCGCCGCAGAGGGAGAGCTGGTTGAATTTTTACGGCCAGCGAGTTGTACACAACGTAGTGCAGCCGACACTGACGCCGGTCCTTCCAGACGCTGCGCGAGCAACCGGCGCCGCCGTAATTATTGCGCCCGGCGGAGCCTTCATGATGCTGTCCATCGATAGCGAAGGCTACGCCGTTGCACGCTGGCTGGCCGACCATGGCATCGCCGCATTTGTCCTGAAATACCGTCTTGATCCGACGCCTGACGACCCCGCAGCTTTCAGCAAGGCCCTGATGGCGCGCATGTCCGGCGCAGCCCGCCCCGGCAATGATGCTGAGCTCAAGCAAACACAGGCACTGGCCGACGCACAGCAAGCTGTGCGATTGGTGCGGCAACGCGCAGCTGAATGGGGTGTTGATCCAGCGCGTATTGGTTTGCTGGGTTTCTCGGCCGGTGCCATCACGGCGCTCAACGTCGTGCTGGCCGGCGAACCCGACAGTCGCCCGGCGTTTGTTGCACCGATTTATGGTCCGACTAACAGCGTCACGGTGCCCGTCAACGCGCCACCGTTGTTCGTGGCAATGGCTTCGGATGATCCACTATTCGGCAACAAAGGGTTTGGACTGGTCGAGGCTTGGACACGGGCGCGTCGCCCCGCGGAACTGCACGTCTATGAAAAAGGTGGTCACGGCTTTGGTATGAACCACAAAGGCACCACCAGCGACGGATGGATCGACGACTTCTATCGCTGGCTGCAAGCTCGCAAGCTGCTCGACAGAAGCACATCGCCTACACACTGACTCAGTGGGTAGGCGACGCTTAAACGAAACATGAGGTGACGTGAAGTCAGACGCCCGCGCGCAATTCCGTCAGTTCGGTCGCGGACAATTTGAGCTTGACGGCCTTGACGCTTTCGACCAGTTGCTCCGGCTTGCTCGCGCCGATAATCGGAATGGTCTGCAGCGGTTGTGACGTAAGGTAAGCCACTACTACTTCGTTGATGCTGACGCCATGACGCTTGGCGACAGTCTGCACTGCCTTCAGACGAGCGCGATTGGCGTCGTTGAGATACATGGCCTTGATGTCGTCGCGCAACGAAGCCTCGCCACTCGCATCGACCTTCGTGAAGTAACCGCGGCTCTGCCCGGAATACGGCACAATGGTCAAACCCGACTCGTGAACCGCCTGAAAGCCGTCTTCATAATAAGCGCCATAACCGGCTGCGGCAGCGCCTTCTGGATTGGGCTTGGCTAGACCCCAGAACGGCTGAACCGCAACGAAGCCCTCATGACCGCGCTTCGCTGCATAGGCCTGCGCTTCAAGCACGCGTTGGGGCGACCAGTTGGAAGCGCCGAAATGCCGAATACGCTTGGCCTGCTGATGTTCAATCAAGGCATCGATGATCGGACCAACAGGAGCCTGAGGATTATCGGCGTGCAGCCAGTAGAGGTCGATGGTTTCGACCTGCAGGTGTTCAAGGCTTTCGTTCAGATCGCTAGCAAGATCCTGTGCAGTGACGCGGTTGCGCCAGTCACCAACGCGCAGATCGACGCCACAGCCCTTGGTGCCGATAACAATGCCGTCGCGAGAACGACCCTTGAGCCAGGTGCCGATGGCGCGTTCGCTGGCACCCTTGGGTCCGTTGGGAATCCAATCGCCATACATGCGAGCGGTGTCGATGAAGTTACCGCCCAGCTCGACAAAACGATCGAGAATCTCGTTGCTTTGACCTTGATCGATCGCCGAACCAAGCATGTTAGTGCCGTAGCACAGCTGGCTGACCTTCAGTGGCGTCTTATTCAGGGTGACTTTGGATAACATCGGTTTCGTCCTTCAAAGACATCTCATGTGGATACGCGAATTGCCATTAGCGTATCAAATATACACTCATATTCGTAAGATACCCGCCTCCGTAAAACGCATTACGCATGCTGCATCCGTGGGCGCGAATATGGATGCGTTGCGTTCGGCTTCACCGACTGGAAAAGCACGGCCGAAATCGGCTAGCGATTACGCAGGCGTTGATTCGATTGCGCACCTTACTGCGTCTACCGCGCGCCGCGCGCGCTCAATGACTGGCAAGCCACTCAACAACGCGTCTTCTTGCGGTAATTCCACACTCGCGCGCGTATTTGGCGGCAAGGCACGGGCAAAGGCCGCCACCTCAAATGCGCCCGCACCCGGCAGCAGCCGCTGCGACGAGGCTTCCCACTCCCACCGCGATTGCTCCATAGTGGCGGCGCCATCGCAGTACTGCGCATAGCGAATGAGATTGGCAGGCACTGTCGCTACATCTGAGGCGTCGGCGCCGGACCTTTTCAGATGCAGCAGATCGACGTTGATTCCTACCCGGCCCGGCAACCTTTGCGTGACGAGATCGACCGCTTCTGCCAGCGTCCGGATTTGCGACAAAGGATAAAACTCCACAGCCACCTCGAGATCGTGAGCGGCAGCCAGTTCACAAAAAGACCCAAAGACATCCAGGCGTCGTACGGGGTTGCGGTCATAAAGCAGTACGTTGACCGCCCTCGCCTTCAAGTGCGCGGCAGTTTCCAACGCCGGCAGAAACGCGGTTACATCGGTGCGGCCGGTCAGCGTGAAGGGATAGACCAGATCAACACTCACGTTCAATGCGTCGCAACGTGCACGAGTTTCGCGAAGTTCGGCAGTCGCACCGATCAACTCGAAGTGCGGCATGTGTGGCAGCACGTCCATCGGTTGCATGAACAAACATACGGCCTCGCAACCGACCTCCGACGCCACCGCTATCAGTTGCGAGGGGGTCGTGTCGGTGACCGTCAAATGATCCAACGCCAAACGTCTCGTCACTGCCTGTGTTACTCGCTTTGCACTACGCCGATTTATGGCCTGTCGCGGCCGAACTGCCTTGCCAATATCGTAGCAAAATTGTATAGTAATTACGCAAATCGACAGTGTTTATCATTTTTTTTGCAATAACTTGTACATTGCGACGCCTTAAACGCTCATGGGGGCACACTAGCTGGCCAGGCACGGACACAACCGCCCACGGCATGGACCCTGCCTCGTTTGTGGATGATCGTTGTCGCCTGAGGGGAGAGCATTGTGCCGATCACTCTGACTGTTCGCGGCCGAATCGCCGAGGTGCTGTTCGATCATCCGCCAGTGAACGCCTTTGATACACAGGGGTGGGAATCGATTCCCAAGTTGATCAACTCAGCGTCGGCCAACGAAGCCGTGCATTGCGTTTTGATTCGAGCCGAAGGCCGCGGCTTCTGCGGCGGCGTGGACATCAAGGAGATGCAGGCTCATCCGGAACGGATCGTCAAATTGAATCGCGACAACTATCTGACCTTCAAAGCCATTCGCGAATGCGCCGTACCCGTCGTCAGCGCGCTGCATGGCTTTGTGATCGGCGGCGGCGTGAACATAGCGGGAGCCTCGGATAGCTTAATTGCCGCCGAGGGTGCTTATTTTTCCTTGCCTGAAATCGATCGCGGCGCGATGGGCGGTGCCGCGCTTATGTCGCGCATGTTCCCGGTGCAAAGGGTGCGTGCTGCCTTTTTTACGGGCGGCAAAGTTCCCGTCGAAGAAGCTCATCGCATCGGATCGGTAGCTGCGCTCGTTCCCCTTGAGCGACTCAAGGACGAGGCTTTCGCGTTTTGCGAAGTCATCGCCGCCAAGAGCCGGCCAGCACTGGTCATCGCCAAGCAAGCCTTGAATCTCATCGAGAAGTCCGATCCAGTCGATGAATACCGCATCGAGCAGGGCTTTACGCTGGAAATGTATATGCACGAGGACAGCCAGAAAGCGCGCGATGCGTTCGTGCATGAGAAAGGTAAGGCGGCGAAATTCTGATGGAACTCTCCTACACCGCCGAGCAAGAGGCGTTCCGCATGGAAGTGCGTGCCTGGTTGCAGGCGCACGTGCCGGCCGAACCGCTCGAACATTTCGACGCCTCGCGTGCCGGCTTCGAAGCGCATCGAGCCTGGGAACGCACCCTCAAAGAGGGCGCGTGGGGGATGGTGACATGGCCCAAAGAATATGGCGGCCGTGGTGTCGACTTGATCAGCTGGTTGATTTTCGAAGAAGAGTATTACCGCGCCGGAGCGCCGGGCCGCGTCAATCAGAACGGTATCTTTTTGTTGGGCCCGACGTTGATGGAATTCGGTACCCCGGAGCAGAAGCAACGTTTCCTGCCACCGATGGCCGCCGGCGATGAGATTTGGGCGCAGGCCTGGTCCGAGCCGCAGGCGGGCAGCGACCTTGCCGCGGTACGATCCACCGCGACGCTTGATGGCGATCACTATGTGCTGAACGGCCACAAGATCTGGTCCTCACGTGCAGTATTCGCCGATTGGGCCTTTGGCTTGTTTCGCGCGCCGGGGAGCGAGCGCCATAAGGGGCTCTCGTTGATTTTTTTCAAGCTCGACGCAGCGGGTGTGACCGTCAACCCTATTGCGAAGATTAACGGCCACGTGGGTTTTGCCGAGATCTTCTTGAACGACGTGCGTGTTCCGGTGTTCAACCGGTTGGGCGAGGAAGGCCAGGGCTGGCACGTGTGCATGGCCACCGCGGGATTCGAACGCGGTTTGATGTTGCGCAGCCCGGCGCGTTATCAAGTGGCCGCAGCCAACCTCGTCGAGTTGTATAAACGCCACCAGGATCGAGTGGACCCCGCTCTCAAGGCTGACGTCCTCCGTGCTTGGATGGGCGCAGAAGCGTACGCGCTGTCGATCTATTCGACCGCCAGCCGCTTGATTGCCGGCGGCAGCATCGGCCCCGAATCGTCGACCAACAAAATATTCTGGTCGGAGCTGGATATCGCTTTGCATCAAACCGCGCTTGCGATCCTGGGACCGCGCGCCGAGTTGCTCCCGCAAGCGCCTGACGCAGGCGACGTCGGCGATTGGCTGGACGACTACATCTTTGCGCTCGCCGGCCCAATCTACGCTGGCTCAAACGAGATCCAGCGCAACATCATCGCCGAACGTATGCTTGGACTGCCGCGCTGAGACTATTACTGTGAATTTCACTTTCTCAGAAGAACAACAGTTGGCGGCCGATACGGTGCGCCGGATACTGGCCGACACCTGTTCCCCAGAGCAGTTACGCGCGCAGATGAAAAAGGGCGAGGCGCGCGATGCGGCACGTTGGCAGGCGCTCGTCGACAGCGGTCTTGCCTCGATGTTGGTACCCGAAGCGGCGGGCGGTATGGCACTTGAGGCTATCGATTTCGTACAAATTGCCGAAGCTTGTGGGTATGCCGCGTTACCCGAACCACTGGTAGAACATGCCGGCGTTGCGATGCCACTGCTGGCCGCGACTGGGCATCAAACACCGCTGCTCTCGCCTGCCGTAACAGGCGAAGCGACGATCGCAGTCGGCCATCCGATCAACCCTTGGGTGGCGGATGCCGATACCGCAAGCGCTTTGTTGCTGCACCACAGAGATGAGGTTCATCTGATCGATGCGGCGCAAGTGTCATTGACGCGCGAAACCAGTATCGATCCCTTCCGACGACTGTTCCGCGTGGACTGGACGCCGACCGCTGCCACGCGCATTACCGATGCTGTTACAGGCAAGGCGTTGTGGAACGATGCACTGGATCGCGGCGCGCTGTTCGCCGCTGCGCAATGCCTCGGCTTGGCACAAAGATCGATCAACCTCGCTGTGGAATATGCGAAGGGCCGTCAACAGTTCGGCAAGCCGATCGGCTCCTATCAAGCCGTCAAACATTTGCTCGCCAACGCGCAAGTGAAAGTCGAATTCAGCCGGCCGGTGCTGCATGCCGCAGCGGCGCAATTCGCGGACCGAAGCGCGCATAGCCGCGCACGGATCAGCCATGCCAAACTCGTCGCCGGCGAAGCTGCCGACCTTGCCACGCGCACTGCCATCCAAGTGCATGGGGCAATGGGATACAGCTGGGAAGTCGACGTGCATTTCTTTCTCAAACGCGCGCTCGCGCTCACTTACGCTTGGGGTGATCCTGCATTTCACCGAGCACGTGTCGCCGAGCGTGTGTTCAAACATCCGCTTGGTCCCGAACATACTTTTTCACGCGAGACTGCTCATGGCTGAAGCCTATATTGTCGATGCTGTGCGCACGCCCATCGGGCGGAAAAAGGGGTCGCTCGCGACCCTGCATTCCGCCGATCTCGGCGCGCATTCCATCAAAGCCCTCATGCAACGCACCGGTGTCGATCCCGCCGCCGTGGAAGATGTCGTGTTTGGCTGCACCGAAACCATTGGTAGTCAGGCAGGCGATATTGCTCGAACCTGCTGGCTGGTTGCGGGCCTACCCGACCATGTGCCTGGCGTAACAGTCGATCGCCAGTGCGGCTCAGCTCAACAGGCAGTGCATTTTGCCGCGCAAGGTGTCATGAGCGGCACGCAGGATCTGGTGGTCGCGGGCGGCGTACAGAACCTCAACATGATTCCAATCTCCGCAGCCATGCTGGTGGGCCAGCAATTCGGTATTCCAGACCCATTCTCCACATCGCCAGGCTGGGTGGCGCGGTACGGCACGCAGGAAGTCGGACAGTTTCGCTCCGCGCAAATGATTGCCGACAAGTGGCAGATCAGTCGGGAGCAAATGGAACGCTTCGCGCTGCGCAGTCATCAAAACGCCATCGCGGCCATCGACAGCGGCCGTTTCAAAAATGAGATTGCGCCGCTTGGCGAATTCGCCAATGACGAAACACCGCGTCGTGGCACGACGCTTGCGGCAATGGCGGATTTGAAACCGTTACTTGAGGGAGGCACGATCACCGCCGGCGTTTCCAGCCAGAACGCCGATGCGTCGGCCGCTATCCTGATTGCCTCGGAACGCGCGCTCAAAGACCATGGGCTCAAGCCCCGAGCGCGGATTCATCACATGTCAGTGCGTGGCGCAGATCCTGTCTGGATGCTGACAGCGCCGATCCCGGCCACGCAATACGCATTGAAAAAGGCCGGCATGAAGCTGTCCGACATCGACCTGTTCGAATGCAATGAAGCTTTCGCCAGTGTCGTGCTCGCCTGGATGAAGGAATTGGATGTGGATCCGGCCAAGGTCAACGTCAACGGCGGAGCGATCGCGCTCGGCCATCCCCTGGGCGCCACCGGCGCACGCCTGATGACCACGCTGCTCAATGAACTCGAAAAGCGCGGTGGCCGTTATGGCTTGCAAACCATGTGCGAGGGCGGCGGTCAGGCCAACGTCACCATCATCGAACGCCTGTAATCAGCGCCATGCCCGCCTATTCCTTTCAGGGAATCGTGCCTGTAGTCGATCCAAGCAGCTATGTGCATCCACTGGCTTCGCTGATCGGCGATGTCATCGTGGGTCCCGGCTGCTTCATCGCTCCTGGCGCTTCACTGCGCGGCGACTTCGGCCGCATCCTTATCGAAGGCGACAGCAGCATTCAGGACAACAGCACGATTCATACGTCATCGGGCAACGATACGGTGATCGGTCGCGGCGCCACCATCGGCCATGGTGCAGTTGTCCACGGCTGTTCGATTGGAGCGAATACCTTGATCGGCATCAATGCAGTGGTGCTCGATAACGCCAACATCGGGCCGGAAAATCTCGTCGCCGCGCTGTCTCTGGTCAAGCCCGACATGGTGACGCCAGCACGCAGTCTGGTAGCCGGCAATCCAGCGCGAGTGATTCGCGAATTCGCACCCGAACAGGTGACCTGGCGCAACGACGGGCAAGGTGAGTATCAGCGTCTGGCGCGCGAAGCACTGACCGATCTGCAGGAAACAACGCCACTGCAGGCGCCTGAATCAGATCGGCCACGCGTCAAAGCTAATGCCATTGCGGTCCGCCTGCGTGGCTCGACTGCTGAAGAACGCGAGCGGCGGACCCGCGCGCAAGCGACAACCAACAACGGGAATACATGATGGGTATTTGTAACGGTCGAGTAGTAATCGTCACCGGCGCTGGTAATGGCCTGGGCAAAGCCTATGCGCTGGGTCTCGCTGCCGAAGGTGCCAAGGTCGTAGTCAACGATCTCGGCGTCGGTACGCACGGCGAAGCCGGAGAGAGCAAAGGCGCGGCGCAAAAAGTCGTTGAGGAAATTCAGGCGGCGGGCGGTCAGGCAGTGGCCAACACCGACGACGTGGCCGACTGGGAAGCTGGCAAGCGCATCGTACAAACTGCCCTGGATGCGTTTGGCGATCTGCATGCCGTAGTGAACAATGCGGGCTTCGTCCGCGATCGCATGTTCGTGTCCTGTACCCCCGAAGAATGGGATGCAGTGCTGCGCGTGCATCTGCGTGGACACTTCTGCACCAGCCGTCATGCCGTGGACTACTGGCGTGCGCAACAGAAAGCCGGCAAGACCGTTGATGCACGCATCATCAACACCACGTCTGGTGCGGGCTTGCAAGGCAGCGTTGGCCAAAGCGCGTATTCAACAGCCAAAGGCGGAATAGCCACGCTCACGCTGGTGCAAGCTGCAGAACTCAGCCGCTATGGCATCACGGCCAATGCACTCGCGCCCAACGCGCGTACCCGCATGACGGCCACTGGCGGTTTCGACATGAACGCAAAGGCCGATGAGTTCGATGTATTTGCTCCTGAGAACACCGCGCCCCTGGTCGCCTGGCTGTGCAGCAGCGACTCGCGCGACGTGACCGGTCAGGTGTTCGAGCTCAAAGGCGGCAAGATTTTCCTGTCCGAAGGCTGGACCGACAGTCCCGCCGAAGACAAGGGCGCGCGCTGGAATGCCGCCGAGCTCGGCCCCGTGGTGCGACGCCTGCTCACCACACGTGCTGCGGCCAAGCCCGTCTACGGCGCTCAGTAATCGCAAGTAACCAAGCTTAGGAAGTTACTGCTGTGGAATTCGCACTGACAGAGGATCAGCTCCTGATCCAGGATAGCGCTCGCAGCCTGCTGGCAGAAACAGCGGGGCTGGATCGCGTTCACGCTGTGATCAAGAGTGCTGCTGGCTGGGACCAGTCTTTGTGGACTGCACTCGCCGGCGATCTGGGCTTTGCAGGCTTGATGGTTCCGGAACAATACGGTGGCAGCGGCCTGGGTGCGGTAGAGATGGCGCTGGTGCTGGAAGAAACCGGCAGTGCGCTGGCGGTAGTCCCGTTTTTTGAAACCGCGGTGCTGGGCGCGCAGGCGATCCTGCTGGCGGGCACCGAGGCGCAACGAGCAGCGCTGTTGCCTGAACTGGCTGCGGGTGCCACCAAAGCTGCGTTCGCGTTTACGCCTGTTGCTGGACATACCCTGCGTCTGCACAACGGAACCCTTTCGGGCGCCGCGGACTTCGTCACCTTTGGCCACGTCGCCGATCTGCTGATCGTTGCAACGGCTGACAATAGTCTGCTGGCCGTACCCGCCAGCACACCGGGCATCGAGATTCACCGGCAACCCAATCTTGACCTGACCCGCCCGTTCTCGCGAATCACTTTCAATGCCGTAGCCATCGGCGACGCTGCGGTGCTGGGAAAACCTGGCCAAGCCGCCGCGGCAATCGAACGGTTGCTGGCCATAGCGGCAGGTCTACTGGCTGCCGAACAGATGGGTGGCGCCGCGTTTTGCCTGTCGTCTACCGTGGCATATGCCAAGCAGCGTGTGCAATTCGGTCGAGTGATTGGCTCGTTCCAGGCGGTCAAACACGAACTTGCCGACATGATGGTTCTGGTCGAAGCTGCGCGCTCTGCAGCCTTGTATGCCGCCGCCGCCATTGATGAAGCCGATGCGGAATTGTTCGAGGCAGCGGCCGTAGCTCGCGTGTGGTGTTCGGATGCCTATCAGCACTGTTCGGCCGAAGCCATTCAGTTGCACGGTGGTATCGGCTTTACCTGGGAACATCACGCCCATCTTTACTTCAAGCGCGCGCGCTCATCGGCCACGTGGTTCGGTGATGCGGCGTCGCATCGCGAAAAACTCGCGCAAATTATCGGCCTTTAATGCTGCGGAGATCGCATGACCATTCCTCCCTATCCAGAACCGCGCAATTTGCTCAAGGGCAAGACCGTCGTGGTCACCGCTGCAGCGGGAACTGGCATCGGTTTCTCGGTTGCCAAGCGCGCGGCCGAAGAGGGCGCCCGCCTGCTCATCAGTGATTTCCATGAACGACGCCTCGGCGAAGCAGCGCAACGCATCGCCGACGCAGTGGGCGTCAAACCCGCCACCTTCGTGTGCGACGTCACCCAGGAAGCCCAGGTTCAGGCACTACGCGATGCGGCGGTGAAAGAGCTGGGCGCGATCGATGTGTTGATCAACAACGCTGGCCTCGGCGGCGAAAAGTCCGTGGTCGAGATGACTGACGATGAATGGTCGCGGGTACTTGATGTGACGCTGACCAGCGTGTTCCGCATGAGCCGCGCCTTTCTGCCTGTCATGTATGCCCGCAAGTCAGGCGTCGTCGTCAACAACGCTTCCGTGCTGGGCTGGCGCGCACAAAAAGGTCAGGCGCACTATGCGGCGGCCAAAGCAGGCGTCATGGCATTCACTCGTTGTTCGGCGCTCGAAGCCGCCGAGCATGGCGTACGCATCAACGCCGTGTCTCCGTCGATCGCCATGCACGCCTTCCTCGCCAAAGTAACCACTGCAGAAGCACTGGAAAAGCTCGCGGCGCAAGAAGCGTTTGGACGCCCTGCCGAAGTGTGGGAAGTCGCCAACGTGATGATCTTCCTGGCGAGCGACCTGTCCTCTTACTTGACCGGAGAAGTGATCTCCGTTTCCAGCCAGCGAGCCTGAACGCATGACCACCATTTTCGCATCACCGCGGGACCTGCTCGGCAAGGAAGGTACTGAACTGGGTGTCAGCGACTGGTTGACCATTGATCAGGAACGAATCGACGGGTTCGCACAGGTGACGGGCGACCATCAGTGGATTCATGTCGACCCAGTGCGCGCCAAGAGCGGCCCGTTCGGCACCACCATCGCTCATGGTTACCTGACACTCAGCCTGGTGAATTTGTTTTTGCCGCAAATTCTCGAAGTGCGCGGCTTTTCGGCGGGTGTCAACGTGGGTGTGGACAACCTGCGTTTTCTCTCGCCGGTGCCCGTGGGCTCGCGAATTCGCGGCAAGGGGCAGATCGTCAAGGTTGAAACCGTCAAAGCAGGCGCCATTCAGTCGGTAGTGCGCATCACCGTCGAGATCGAAGGCAAGGAAAAACCCGCCTGCGTTGTCGACACCATCAGCCGTTATTTTCCGGAGTGATTGACATGCCTGCACCAGAACAGATGTGTGAAGTGGTGGCCGCGTATTTCAAGGCGTTCGATAACGCCGACGCGGATGCGATTGCGGCGTTGTTCGCCGACAAGGCGCAGGTACACGATCCCGTAGGCAGTGATCCGCATATCGGCATCAAGGCCATCCGCGCGTTTTATGGCTCGTCGGTCGAAATGAAACCCAAGCTTACCCAGCAAGGCCCTACCCGCACTGCTGGCGACTATGCGGCGTTTGCGTTCACGGTGACGCTGGTCACCGGACAACGCATCGACGTCATCGATACTTTCAAATTCGACGCCAGTGGCAAGGTGATCGAAATGCGCGCCTTCTTCGGCCCGCTCAACATGCACGGCTTCTAAAGAGGATTTCCATCATGCGCGACGCTGTCATCGTATCCACCGCACGCACTGGCGTGGGCAAAGCCTATCGGGGCGCGCTCAACGACACCGAAGCGCCCGTACTGTCGGCGCATGTGGTGAACGCAGCCCTCGAGCGCGCCGGCATTGATCCGGCTCGCGTCGACGATGTGTATCTTGGGGTGGGCAATCACTGGAACACACAGAGCTACAATCTTGGCCGTCTCACCGTGCATGCGTCGAAGTTGCCCGACTCCACTGCCGGCTTCACGCTTGATCGGAAGTGCTCATCCGGCCTCAATGCCATTGCACTGGCGGCACGCGCCATCATGTGCAATGAAATCGATGTCGCGGTTGCCGGTGGCATGGAAAGCATTTCACTGACCATCAACAAGCATGCCCCTGCGTTCCGCAATCGCTCTGAAGCCGTGAAAGCTGCTGACCCGCATGCTTACATGGCGATGATCGAGACCGCCGAAATCGTCGCCGAACGCTACGGCATCAGCCGCCAGGCGCAGGACGAATTTTCCGCAATCAGCCAGCAACGCGCTGCCGCCGCACAGGCTGCCGGCAAGTTTGCCGATGAAATCGTGCCCATCACCGTTCACAAGGCCCTGTTCGACAAGGAAGGCAATGAGACCGGCAAGGAAACCGTCACGCTGGACCGCGACGAAGGCGTGCGCGGCGATACCACGGTCGAAAAACTGGCGGCACTCAAGCCCGTGTTCAAGGATGGTCTGGTCATCAAGGAAGGCAAACACATCACTGCCGGTAACGCCAGCCAGCTCTCTGACGGTGCGTCGGCTCAGGTGTTGATGGATCGCGCAACCGCTGAAAAAGAAGGCCGTCCGATTCTGGGAATCTACCGCGGCTTTCAGGTTGCTGGCTGCAAAGCCGAAGAGATGGGCATCGGTCCGATTTTCGCCATCCCGAAATTGCTGGCGCGTACTGGCCTGAAAATCAGTGATATCGGCTTGTGGGAAATCAACGAAGCCTTCGCCAGTCAGGCGGTGTATTGCCGTCAGTTCCTCGGCATCGATCCGGAAAAGCTCAACGTCGACGGCGGTGGCATTGCCATTGGTCACCCATTCGGCATGACCGGATCGCGACTGGTTGGGCATGCATTGATCGAAGGTAAACGCCGCGGTGTGAAGTACGTTGTTGTGTCAATGTGTGTCGCCGGCGGCATGGGTGCAGCCGGTCTGTTTGAAGTCGTCTGAGGACACCATGCGGCTTGCTTTCGCTCCCGAACTGGAAGATTTCCGCCGTGAAGCGGCTGACTGGCTGGCAGCTCAGCTAAGTGGCCCCTTTAAGCATCTGCGCGATCTGAACAATCATGTCGATCTGATCGACGAGCGACGTGCCTGGGAGCAAGCCTTGGGCGCGGCACGTTGGAGCGCCATCGGTTGGCCCGCGGCGTTCGGCGGACGCGACGCCAGCATTGCGCAGCAAGTAATCTTTGCCGAAGAGTATGCACGCGCCAAAGCACCCGCACGCATTGGCCATATCGGCGTCGAACTAGCCGGCCCTACCCTGCTTGCCTTCGGCACTGATGCGCAGAAGCAGCGCTTCCTGCCCGATATTGCCAGCGGTCATGCCATTTGGTGTCAGGGCTATTCAGAACCGAATGCGGGCTCCGATCTCGCGAACGTTCGTACGCGAGCCCGACGTGAAGGCAACCAGTACATTATCGACGGACAGAAAATCTGGACCTCGATGGGCGTGATTGCCGATTGGTGCTTTGTCGTGTGTCGTACCGAACCCGCATCGGTGGGTCCCAAAGGGTTGTCGTTCCTGCTGGTCAACATGCATCAACCCGGCGTGACGGTGCGGCCAATCCGCCAGATGACCGGCGAAAGTGAATTCAGCGAAGTGTTTTTCGATTCTGCAGTGGCCGATGCAGCCAATCTGGTCGGAGCCGAAGGCGATGGCTGGAAGGTGGCAATGGGTCTGCTGGGCTTCGAACGCGGGGTGTCCACGCTGGCGCAGCAAATGCAATTTCGCAACGAGCTGGATGACATGCTGGCCATCGCCAAAGCCAATGGCAAGGCACGCGACCCATTAATCAGACAGCGACTGGCACAGGCGCACGCAGGTCTGAAAATCATGCGCTACAACGCGCTGCGAATGCTCGCGAACGCGGAGCGTGGCGCTCTCAGCCCAGAGGCATACACCTACAAGCTGTACTGGTCACAATGGCATCGTGATCTCGGTGAACTGGCAATGGATGTACTCGGTCAGGCTGGCGAACTGGGCGAAAACGCCGAACGCTTTCCGCCGCTGCCGAACATGTACCTCATGTCGCGCGCCGACACCATCTATGCGGGCACCAATCAAATCCAGCGCAACATTATCGCCGAGCGTGCGCTGGAACTGCCGCGCGAACCGCGCGGCAAATAGGCCACGAACGATTCATTCAGATCAGGCTAACTACAATTCCTGGCCTGCCACCGATCAGGGCGCTGCAGCCTGGCGGTAAACGGCACCGGATTTAAGACGGGGAAAACAGTATGAACAGCGTGGCATCCCCCTTCGACCCGATACAGATCGGCCCAATCACTCTGCGCAATCGCTTTGTGAAATCTGGCGCCAACGAAGCCATGACCTATGAAGGTGGCCCGTCGAAGGCGTTGCTCAAGCATCATCAAGAACTCGCGCATGGGGGTGTGGGCATGACCACCGTCGCCTACGGTGCGGTGAGCAAGCTTGGTCGTACGCTGGCCAATCAGATCTGGATCCGCCCGGAAATTCTGCCTGACCTCAAGGCGCTGACTGATGCCATTCATGGCGGTGGCGCCAAGGCTTCGATGCAGATTACTCATGGCGGATCGTTTGTTACTGCCCTTAAGGTCGATGGCCCGACCATGAGCGCCTCAGGCGGCATCAACAAGGCGGGATTGATGATCGGCAATTATCTGCGCCGCACCATGAACGAAGCCGACATGCAGCAAGTCATCGACGAGTTCGTTGCAGCAGCCGAAATTTGCCGCGAGGCCGGCTTCGATGCAGTAGAAATCCACATGGGCCACGGCTATCTGCTCAATCAGTTCATTTCACCGCTGGATAACAAGCGACGCGATCAATACGGTGGGAGTGCCGAAAACCGTGTGCGTTTTCCCGCGCGCGTGCTGTCGGCGGTGAAGGCTGCTGTCGGTCAGGACCTCGCCGTCATTGCCAAAATCAATGTTGCCGATGGTGTGCCGGGGGGTGCGACTGCCGAGGATGGTGTGGTCACTGCCAAAGCCCTCGAAGCAGCGGGCGCAGACATGTTGGTGCTGTCAGGCGGTCGTAATGTCGAATCGACTTGGTTCATGTTCGGCAGCAACATGAATGTCCCGGCAATGAACAAGGTGCTGAGTCATAGCTGGACGATGCGCACGATGTTCAAGCTGGCGTGCATGAGTGCACCCAAAGTCACCTTTCACGAAATGTACTTGTTGGAACATTCGCGCAAGATTCGCGCAGCGGTGAAGTTGCCGCTGGGCTTTCTTGGTGGCGTCAACTCGTTAGCCAGTGCCGAAGCCGCGCTGAAGGAAGGCTTCAACTGTGTCGTGATGGCGCGTGCGCTGATCCACGACACTGCCTTGATCAACAAATTCAGAAGTGGCGAGCTGGCGCGTTCTGGTTGCACTTCGTGCAACGCCTGCGTCGCGCAGATCTACGACCCAGCGGGTACACGCTGCGTACTCAACGCAGAAAACGACCCTGCACTGAACTTGCAGCGCGCTTCAGCCTGAATACCCAGCATGAGCAAGTGGGACGAAAACAACATTCCGGATCTACGCAACAAACGCTTTCTGATCACCGGCGGTGCCAGCGGTATTGGCTATGAAGCGGCACGCGCGCTGGCCCTGCATGGCGCAGAGGTGCTGATTGCCGACCGGAATGAACATGGCGCGCAGCAGGCAATGCGACAGATCCGTGTCCTGAAGCCCGACGCACAACTGGAGTTTCTGCCGCTGGATCTGGGCAACCAGAAGGCCGTGCGAGAATTCGCCGTGCGTCTTATCGCTGCAGGCAAGCCCTTGCACACTCTCATCAACAACGCCGGCATTCAGCCGTTGAGTACGCGACGCACCTCGGCTGACGGTTTTGAATTGACCTTCGGCATCGGCCATCTGGGACATTTCGCCCTCACCGGCCTGCTGCTACCGTTATTGCTGGCGACTCCTGGCGCGCGCGTGGTCACAGTCAGCAGCATGGTTCATGGTCAAGGCAGCTTCGATTGGCACGACCTGCAGATGGAGCATGGCTACAATTCGCAGCGGCCCTACAATCAGACCAAACTGGCCAATCTGCTATTCGCGCGGGAATTGCAGCGACGCGTTGACGCCGCTGGCAAACCGCTGTTGAGCGTCGCAGTACATCCTGGCGTGTCCAAGACCAATATCGGCACCAATCGACACCAGTTGGGCGGGTTTCATGTTGGCGACTACCTCGTCACGCTGGCCATTGCGTTAGCCAACACGCTATTCGGTCAATCGGCGCAAGGCGGCGCGCAACCGACACTGTATGGCGCCACTGCGCCTGAGATCAAAGGCGGTGGTTTCTACGGTCCTGATGGATTCGGCGAAATGAAGGGCTCGCCAGCGCCAGCGAAGATCAAGCCCGCTGCACAGGATATGGCTGTTGCAAAACGTTTATGGGAAGTATCCGAGCAGCTCACCGGGGTCCGTTACGAAGCACTGGGCGGCTGAACTGAACATCAGCCACACTAACAACCGGGCATGACGAAAGATGCCCGGGTTGCAGCTTGTCCCCTTACATCATGGATTGACGTAACTAGTCTTCACGCTGGTGAAAAACTCGACTGCGTAACTGCCCTGCTCGCGCGGACCGTAGCTGGATGCCTTGCGTCCCCCGAACGGCACGTGATAGTCGAGCCCCGCCGTCGGCACGTTGACCATTACCAGTCCTGCTTCGCTGTTGCGCTGGAAATGCTTTGCGTACTTCAAGGAGGTGGTACAGATTCCGGAAGAAAGTCCGAACATGGTGTCGTTTGCCACCGCCAGCGCTTCATCATAATTTTTTACGCGGATCACCGACGCGACAGGGCCGAAGACCTCTTCACGATTAATCTGCATCGCATTGGTCGTTCCCTCAAGCAGCGCAGGTGCCATATAGAAACCGGGCGTTTCGCGACTTAGGCGCTCACCGCCAAAGCAAATAGCGCCATCGCGCTTGCCAATGTCGACGTAACGCATATTGCTTTCGAGTTGTTTCAGGTCGACGACCGGGCCGATCTGCGTGCTGGCAGAAAGCGCGTTGCCGACTACTACCTTGCCAAGCCGTGCCTTCACTGCCGCAACAAAACGATCGTGAATGTTCTCGGTCACCACCAAGCGACTTGACGCGGTACACCGCTGCCCCGTGCTGTAAAACGAACCATTGACTGCACACTCGACGGCGACGTCCAGATCAGCATCATCGAGCACTATCAGTGGATTCTTGCCGCCCATTTCAAGCTGAATCTTTGTCATGGTGCCAATCGCGCGCACCGCGATCTGGCGACCAGTGGGCACCGATCCTGTAAAGGTAATCGCATCCACGCCATCGACAATAGGGTCACCCACCACCGACCCACGTCCCATCACCAGATTGAGTACGCCGGCGGGCAGGCCTGCCCGCACCAGAATGTCGGTCAATGCCCAGCCACAACCCGGAGTCAAATCAGCGGGCTTGAACACCACGCAGTTGCCAAACGCAAGCGCAGCACCGATCTTCCATGCAGGAATAGCAATCGGAAAATTCCACGGCGTGATCACGCCCACAATCCCCACTGGCTCGCGCGTCACTTCGACCGTCACGTTGGGACGCACGGGCGGGTAAATCTCGCCGCATACACGTATCGCCTCGCCCGCAAAGAAGCGCATGACGTGACTGGCGCGGATTACTTCGCCGGTGCCTTCCGGCAGCGTCTTGCCCTCCTCACGCGATAACAGTTCGCCCAACTCGGCACGCCTTGCAAACAGTTCCTCCGCAGCCTTCAGGAGAATATCGGCACGCACTTGCGCAGTGGTTCGTGACCATGCAGGAAAGGCAGCACGCGCGGCAGCAACGGCCTGCGTTGCCTGCTCGGCAGATGCGCCGACGAATTCACCGACCACATCGTCCGTATTTGACGGGTTGATGTTGCGAGTAGTCGTTAGCCCTTCCACCCATTCACCCGCAATCAGGTTCTTAAACAAGGACATTAGCGTCTCCAGTATTCGGTCACATCAAATACAAGTTCGGTGGTGCAGCAGTGTTGCGTCACTGATTCTGTCCGCAGTTCTCCCAAGGGAACTGGATCGGGGACGAATGAGCACCATAATGCGAATAGTTTAAATCTCATTAACTATTGGCATCGATTTGCGTAGTTGCCGATGCTATCATCGCCGCACATTGCTTGCCACACTGCTGCAGATGCTGCGCGGTAGGTCTCAAGAATTTTCGGGGGAACACAGATGTCTCGACTCCAAAATAAGATTGCCATTATCACCGGTGGCGCACGTGGCATGGGTGCTGCGACTGCACGGTTATTCGCCCGCGAAGGTGCAACTGTCGTGATCGCCGATATGCTCGAAACTGAAGGTCAGGCGTTGGCGCTCGAGATCGGCGGTGCCTCGATCTTCCGCAAGCACAACGTTACAGAGGAAAGTCAGTGGCAAGCTTTGGTCGATGACGCTATCGCCCGCTTTGGACGCATCGATGCTTTGGTAAACAACGCCGGGGTCGTTTCGTTCGGTACGATTGAAGACAGCACCGCACAGGAATTCGACCGGGTGTTTGCCGTCAATGTCAAAGGTCCGCTCCTGGGTATCAAGTATGTTGGCAAGGTGATGACCGCGGCCGGCAAAGGCGCCATCGTCAATATCTCCTCGCTCGACGGTTTGCGAGGCGTGAACGCCGTAGGCGTTTACTCGTCCAGCAAATGGGCGGTACGCGGACTGACCAAGACAGCAGCATTGGAATATGGCCACCATGGCGTGCGCGTGAATTCCGTGCACCCCGGCGGCATCGATACCGTGATGGGCAACCCCCAAGGTCAATCGGGCGCGGAACGTAACGCCAACTATCAAAGAGTGCCTTTACAGCGAATCGGCGAACCAAGCGAAGTCGCTGCCGCCAGCCTGTTCCTATGCTCGGATGAAGCCTCGTACATTACCGGTGCAGAGCTTGCGGTCGATGGTGGCTGGGCAGCGGGTTACTACCATTCTTATTTGCCGGGCGCGCCAGCTAGTTTGGCTGCCAGCGAGGCAATGGGCGGTAAGTAACTAGCGTGCGGCTGCTGTCGCTGCTGGGCTTTACAAGACTTAGGACCCGCCTCTGTCCAACGGCGCGCTTTATCGCTTTGCCGTGAACGCAAAAAAACGCGCGCGGTACTACATTTTGTATCTCGCAGCAGTGCCAGCGCGCCGCACGCGCCGCCTCGATGCAATGCATAGCGCATTGAGAGCGGACCCCAACGAAGAACCTTAGCCAAGCGCGCACCGCACAGGATGCGGGCCCCGCGGACGCGTTGCGTTGGAATCGTTCAGCGAATCCCGACTTCAGCGCGCAGTGACGTGCAGCGCGGTGCTCCTTGACTATGCAACTTGCGGCTTCTCGGTGGGCATGCCCCGGACCGGATGAAATCCCGCAGCCCTGGTCTGGAATTCCACAGCTTTGGCACGCTCGTTGTAGAACTGGCGATACCACATACGCACCTTGCCGTACGCGCCATCGGAAGATATGGCAAGCGGAGTTAAGCATGGACGCTTGTTCGCCCAAATCTCGAAATCCTGAGCAAACGCCGCGAGACTTCCTGCCTGAGCGGCGCGTGCATTGATCACGTCATCTTCCGTGGGTGTCGTGTTGGGTGACTTCGATAGCAACGCGTGCCAGGCACGGATGGTGCCGTCATCGACTGGCGTATGAGCGATGTACATTATTGCGAAGCCGCCGTTGAAGTACGACAACAACAATCCGGGGCCGGTATAAAAAGTATCGGTCTCCAGCATCACCCCTTTAGCCAAACTACGATGCTCGGCGCCCTGACGTTGCCGCACCATCACACCTTCTATGACATTGTGGAAATAGGCTGGCGGCCCGCCATGCGTCGGGCCCAAGTGCGCCACATCCGCCATGTTGTCTATCACCTCGACGGGATGGCATGGGAGCGTACCCAGGTGATCGATCTTCCAATGCACGTAGCTCGAATCATTCCACTCGGGAATCTCGGGCAAGGCGAAATCGGGCTCTCCCCCTTCCTCATCGTGCCACGTGTAGATGCAGCCATAGCGCTCCTCGACTGTCCAGGTCCGCAACTTGGCTGCCGCCGGGATGGGGCCGCTGTGATAGGGAATTTGGTTACAACGTCCGTCCGGACCAAAGCGCCAGGCGTGATAGGGGCAACGTATCGACTCGCCCTCGACGTGGATATTGTCGCGCACTACATAAGAGGTCGTGTTCTTGGCGAGGTGCGTACCCATGTGTGGGCAATAGGCATCTACCATGTACACGCGGCCGCTTTGTCCGCGATACAACACCAAGTCCTGTCCAAAGTAACGTACTGCTAGGGGCACCGAGGTCACCTCGGAGGCCTCAGCCACCATGAACCATCCGCGCGGAAAAACGTGCGGCCCTAGTTTGTAATCTGCTGTGCTGGCCATTGATCGCCCCCGGGAACTATTACGAAATCCGAGCTGCACCCACTGTGCGAATTGCTATGTTCGAAGCTATATTATTGCTATAGTGCGTATCTTTCAATCATAATAGTTACGCACTTCGCGGGTCCACCACAACGACCTCGTTTCGTTGAATGACTGGTCGGAACTGGCGAGCACGGCGGTCCACTCGCCGCGTCAACGAGATCAATGAGATAGCGCATATGGGGTTTGCCAACAAGGTCGCGATCGTCACGGGCGGAACCCGCGGCATCGGGCATGCGATTGCGCAGAGTCTGCTTGACGCAGGCTGCCACGTTGCCATCTGCAGCCGGAATGCACCCGCCGCACTTCCGACTGCGAATGGTAGGACGGCAACCTTTTTTCCGTGCGATGTCAGAAACGCCGAGCAGGCGCGCAGCTTCGTCGATGCGGTCGTCACTCAGCACGGTCAACTGGACATTCTCGTCAACAATGCCGGCGGATCACCGCAAGCCGAGGCCGCCAGCGCATCGCCGCGCTTCTCTGAGGCCATCCTGGCGCTGAACTTGCTCGCACCACTACACGTATCTCAAGCGGCGTTTCGTCACATGAACTTGCAGGAGACCGGCGGCAGCATCGTCAACATTGCCAGCGTTTCGGGCCTGCGCCCTTCGCCGGGCACGGCGATCTATGGCGCAGCCAAAGCAGGGCTACTAAGCCTCACCGGCAGCTTGGCGCAGGAATGGGGCCCGAAGGTTCGCGTCAACGCCGTTGTGGTTGGCATCACCGAGTCCGAAAATGCCGTAGAGACTTATGGCTCGGAGCAGACGCAAGCCGAGATCGCGGCGTCCTTGCCGTTGCAAAGAATGGCGCGCGGTGCCGATGTTGCGGCAGCCGTGCAATTCCTCGCCTCGCCCATGGCTGCCTATATCAGTGGCGCCCAGCTGTCTGTCGATGGCGGTGGGGAGCGACCGCACTTCCTCCAGCTGGTCAGGCAAGCTGCGCAACGTGGTTCGCACTAAATCGGCATCGCACAACACCCACCATGATCACCAACTCAGAGTTTAACTATTGACCATGCTCGACAAACGCATGAGCCTTGACGATGTCGTCGCCCAATTGTCCGACGGTGCCACTATCGGCGTCGGCGGATGGGCGAGTCGGCGGAAACCCATGGCGCTCATTCGCGCCATACTGCGCTCCAACCTCAAAGAGCTGACCATTGTTTCCTATGGCGGACCGGACGTGGGGCTGTTGGCGGCAGCCGGCAAGATCCGTAAGCTGATCTTCGCCTTTGTCTCACTGGACCAGATTCCGATCGAACCGCACTTTAAGAACGCCCGTCAAGCGGGCCTGTCGGTCTGGGAGCTCGACGAAGGCCTGCTGCACTGGGGGTTGCGCGCTGCGGCCATGCGCATGCCGTTTCTACCCTCGCGAATCGGCAACGGCACCGACATTGCCGTTGAACCCGGTTTGAAGACCGTGAAAAGTCCCTATGCCGACGGCGAAGAATTCATCGCCATGCCGGCGATCAAACTCGATGCGGCGCTGCTGCACGTTCACCGCGCCGATCAACAGGGAAACACACTCACTCTCAGCCCCGATCCGTTCTTCGACGAGTTGATGGGCCGCGCTGCAGATAAAGTATTCGTGACAGCGGAACAAGTTGTGCCGACCGCGCAACTGGACATGGCGCGCAACACCCGTTTCAATTTGTTCGAACGTGCAGTGATCACCGGTGTCGTCGAAGCTCCCTTCGGCGCACATCCCAGCAGCGCAGCACCGGACTACCAACTGGATCTTGGCCACCTCAAAACATATGCCGAGAGCGCGGCCTCGTCGGAAGCCTGGGCGGCGTATGCAGCCAAGTTCATCAATGTGACCGACGCCGAATACCTTGCGGCGGTCGGGGGTGTCGAGCACATTCGCGCCCTCAAGACACCGACTTACTGAGAGACGAGGATGACAACCAACTATTCCCTCGCCGAACTGCTGATCGTCGCCGCTGCCGAGAATTGGCGCGACGTCGGCGAAGTAATGGGCTTCGGCGCCGGCCCAATTCCACGCCTGGGCGTCAATCTGGCCAAAGCCACGTTCAATCCAGCGTTGATGACCACCGATGGCGAATGTTTTTACACGACCACACCCATCGGGCCAGGCGAGCGCGCCGAGCCGGAAAACGTCGAAGGCTGGTCGCCCTACGATCGCACCTTCAACACGCTGTGGCGTGGCCATCGTGTCGCAATGGTCGGCCCGACGCAGCTAGACCGCTTCGGTCAAACCAATATCAGTGCCATCGGTCCTCACCAGCAACCCAAGGTCGCACTGGTTGGGGCGCGCGGCTTTCCTGGAAATTCGATCCACCATCCGAACAGCTTCTTCGTGCCGACGCATAACACTAGGTCCTTAGTGAAAGGTGAGGTCGACTTCGTTTGCTCAGCCGGTTACAACCCAGCGCGCTGGTTCGGCGGCAAACAGCCGTTCGGTTTGGACCTGCGTATCATCCTCACTGATCTTGCTGTGCTGGATTTCGGTGGGGCGAATCATGCGATCCGAGTGCGCTCGTTGCATCCGGGCATCAGTTTCGAGCAGGTGCAGGAGAACACAGGATTTCCGCTGCTGCGGGCCGACGTCATTCCCACCACGCCCGCGCCCACCGCCGAACAGCTCGAGATCATCGCGCGCCTCGATCCAAAAGGCGTGCGTAAGACCGTGCTAAAAGGCGACCCACCCGGCGATCGACGCGCAAGCTAGGTACAACACCATGAGTGATCTCGTAGAACCCAAGCAGACGAACGTCGTCTACGAAACGGACACGCCCGTTCGCTATGAAACGGAAGGTCCGATCGCCTGGGTGATCATGGACCGCCCGAAGTTCAACAACGCGCAGAACTCACAGATGACGTATGCGCTGGATGACGCGTTCCGTCGTGCCACTGATGACGATGCAATTCGCGTCATCGTGCTCAAAGGCGAAGGCAAGCATTTCTCAGCGGGTCACGACATCGGCACGCCGGGCCGCGATTTGCATTCGTCGTTCAAACGCCAGCTGTTGCTTCCCGATCACACCAACAAGCCCGGCGCCGAGCTGCTGTACACCCGCGAGCACGAGGTTTACCTCGGCATGTGCCGTCGCTGGCGCGACATTCCCAAACCCACCATCGCCATGGTGCAGGGCGCATGCATCGCCGGTGGACTCATGCTTGCGTGGGTGTGCGATCTGATCATCGCGTCGGAAGACGCGTTTTTTCAGGATCCGGTCGGTCGCATGGGCATTCCCGGCGTGGAATATTTCGCACACGGGTTCGAGCTGCCACCGCGCATCGCCAAAGATTTCATCCTGCTGGGCGAACGCATGCCGGCAAAGCGCGCCTATGACTTCGGCATGGTCAACCGGCTCGTGCCACGCGATCAACTTGAGCAAGAAGTCAGGGCAGTCGCGACTGAACTTGCCAGCCGCCCCCGTCTCGGTAATTGGCTGACCAAGCAGGCCCTAAATCACGTCGAAGATCTGCGCGGCAAACGCACGGCCACCGATGCACACTTCCACATGCATCATTTCGCGCATGCTCAAAACGATCTGATGTCCACCAACAGCCTGGGTGGACTGGACGCCAAATCCATGGCCGCGGCCAACAAGAAGCAGGCTGGAGAGAGTTGATGGGTGATCCGTTGCACACGGTGCTGGTGGAGCGGCTTGGCTGTCGTTATCCCATCATTCAAACCGCAATGGGTTGGGTCGCAGAACCTCAGTTGGTAGCAGCTTCGTGCGAAGCCGGCGCGTTTGGCTTTCTCGGCGCCGCCGTCATGTCGGTGGCAGAAGCCAAGGACAAAATCGCCGAGGTACGCCGTCGTACCAACAAGCCGTTCGGTGTCAACTTCCATATGTTTCAGCCCGGCGCAACCGAGATCGTCGATCTCATCCTTGCTAACAAGGACCAGGTGCGGGCAGTAAGTTTCGGCCGCGGGCCCGATAAGAAAATGATTGCTCGCTTCAAAGCAGCCGGTGTGTTGTGCATCCCGACGGTTGGCGCAGTGAAACACGCGCAAAAGATGGTGGAGCTGGGCGTGGACATGGTCAATGTGCAAGGCGGTGAAGGCGGTGGCCA
>Ga0105250_10000198_pt1 | contig 51267 bp, 43 predicted proteins | sample KBSS54metaG_FD_80425 | JGI IMG/M metagenome (GOLD analysis project Ga0105250, IMG submission 80425) | Switchgrass rhizosphere microbial communities from Kellogg Biological Station, Michigan, USA - KBS S5-4 metaG | ecosystem: Host-associated > Plants > Roots > Rhizosphere > Soil | place...
GCAGTGAACGAAACAATTCCGACAAAGCGATTCATCAGTACCACTGGCAGGCCAAAGTGTTGCGCCAGGCCGCCAAATACCTGAACCGTGCCACCGGTGTAGTGCAAATCAGCCTGGTGGACAAAGACGTTAATCAGCAGCGATGAAACGGTATACAGCACACCGATAAACAGCCCAGAAAGAATGATCACTTTGACGAACGCTTTGCTGCCGCCCTTAACGTCATTGACGTACACCGCCACGGACTCTGCCCCACCCGCAGCCTGGAAAATCCACGCAATAATGCCGAGGAACGCCCAACTAAATTGCGGAGTAATGGCCTGCACGTTAATTGGGTCAGCCGGTTCAACGCCGCCAATCACCGCAGCACCTGCCAACACAATGTAGGAGAAAGTGAGTAATAACATCAGCGTAGAAGTTACTGACGTCATCGGACCGAGCAGTTTCGCCCCGTGGTTTGAAATCCAGGTGGAGAATGCGAACAGGATAATACTGATGATAGCCGTGGTTAATGGCGTGAAAATATAGTCATAACCGAGGAACGCATACGAGGCGTAGGCAATTACCCTTGGCAATAACGAGGTGAAGAAAAACAGGTTCACAAACCAATAGGTGTAGGCGGTGATAAATGCCCAACGGCCACCAAGTGCACTTTTTACCCAGGCGTAAACCCCGGCTTCTGAATTACGGTTTAACGAGACAAATTCAGCGATGATTAAACAGAACGGAATAAAGTAAATAAGCGTAGCCACCAGGAAAACCGGTGCCGATGCAATGCCAAGTTGCACGTTATTGTTAATGACGTTATTGAAGCTAAAAACCGCCGCAAATGTCATTGCCAATAAGCCAAACTTGCCAATGGTATTTCTGTTTGTTGAAGCCATGAGAACTCCACATTGTGTAGGGTATATTTTTTATAACTGCTTTTTGTAGGTCGGATAAACGTCAGCGTCATCCGACGCTAAGCGGTGTTTAACACCTTATTTATTAAGGAAATAGGTTTCCTCAACCGTCACTTTTAAAATCACCTTTCTCATGCCCTCACCATGTGAAAAACGGTGCGCCTGATGATTTTCAAAAATAACCACATTGCCAGCTTTGAGACGATAAGCCTCGCCCCGCCCGCGTAAGTGCTCACGGTCAGTTTCGTCGCGATAAATCATTTCCTGGGCTAAGTCGCTTTTATCCGCTATTTCAACGGTTTCTTGCCCAGCGAGATAATAATGCACGTCGAAATAACGGCGATTCCCTTCAAATAATTCGCTATTTTCGCTGTTGCCTTCCGCCAGGCGATAGACCAGCGAATCGCCAATTGAATAAAAAACATTGGCTTTAATATTATTACGGTTATTAATCGCTTCCATGCAGCGTTGCCATTTCTTTCCGGCATGATAGATGCGTTTAAAATCTTCTAAGGTGTTTAAAATAATCATTCCACTTCCCTCGCTGGTGAAGCCTGCTGGAAATCGTATTTCGCCAATTCAACCGGGGTCATTTGTGACTGACTGAATGGCACCATGGTGAAGCCGTAGCTAAACGGTTTTAGATAAACCCGGAACGAATCCAGCACTTCTGAACCCCAGGAGTTGGAACCTAAGCCGAGAATTTGGTCATCAAGATTCAGCGTCAGATAGTCGCTTTCCACAAGCTCATTGATGTGTTGCGCCTGCTGCAGCATTTCAGCACTGTACGGCCAGAGACTGAAGTTAATCGGTTTACGCGGCTGAATAAAAAGACCATTCCCCTTTGCATCTTCAACAGTTAACCAACGCACCTGCTGGCGGTTACCGTTATCTTGTGGGAACGGATAGTTTTCAAACAGGCTGTCAACCGGCTGACGATAATGCCCAATCAGGTTGTTCTGGCAGCTATCGCCGTAGTTTTCACCCGGCCCACGGCCATAATATTCCACTTCGCTGAAACGCTTGCTGATGCCAAAATCGAGGCCAATTTTTGGAATAATCGCCTGATAATTTCCGTAAGGTGTGCCCGAAAGTTCAAGCGACACATGGCCCGCAGGGGTAATCCGCCACTGGTAGGTGCAACGCATGCCAAAATCGAAAACTGGCGGCGCAATCACGCTATCCACTTCAATGACCAGATCGTCACCTTGCGTGGTTTGGCGCATTGCGCGGAAATGGTGCTGCATCAGGTGAAGATGATACGGCTGCCACAAACCTTCAAATTCTTGCTTATGGTTATCAATCGTCGGCTTGAAGAACGTGAGATGCGGTGCGCGACCGACAATCTCTTCACCATTCACCAGCCATGAAGTCAGCTCACCCGTCAGGCGGCAGAAGGTCAGGGAAAAATCTGCACCGCTGACGATTTGCTGATGCCCGCGCGTTTCGCTGTGCAGCGAACGGGAGGGTTTCACTGGCAGCGCTTCACGCGCGCCTGCCGCCTGGCGCAGGATTTGATAGTGGCCGAGCAAAGACATCGCTTCGCTGTATGGTGTTGCGTGACGTTTGTAAACTTCGACATTAATAAACACTTCGCCAGCTGGCAGCGACGGAGCATTGAGGCGCAATTGTTCTTTTTCACCGGGTTGTAAACAAGGTGCCGCCACAGTCTGTTGCGCGAGGGTTTCACCATCGAGCTGATAACTGACCTGGAGTTCGATGTCGTTTAACGCGCTGAACCAATAACGGTTTTCCACCAGCAACACATCATCTTTTTCGGTTTGCTGCACCACAACCGGACACAAAACCTGCTTATATTCACGCAGCCCTGGCCCCGGGCGCTGGTCGGGATAAATCAGCCCATCCATGCAGAAGTTATAGTTGTTTGGGAAGTCGCCGTAATCGCCACCGTACTGATAACGCTCACGTCCCTGCTCGTCATGCACCAACAAGCCGTGGTCGCACCATTCCCAGATGTAATGCCCTTGCAGGCTTTTATGTTGATTGATGACCGCCTGATATTCCGCCAGCCCGCCCGGCCCGTTACCCATCGCATGAGCGTATTCGCACAAGATGCGCGGCTTCGGATGCGGGTACTCGCCAAAGGCATTCATCATTGAGACGCGGGAATACATGGTGCTAATGACGTCCACCACTTCGGCATCGCGATCTTCTTCGTAATGCACCAGGCGTGTCGGGTCCAGCTCCTTACAACGTGCGGTCATCGCGCGGATGTTGCAGCCGTAGCCGGATTCATTACCCAATGACCAAATGATGACCGACGGATGATTTTTCTGTGCCAGAACATGGCGTTCGATGCGTTCGACGTAAGCCTGCTCCCAGGCGGGATCATCGGTAATGCGGCTAATATCACCTACGTTAGCAAAACCGTGGCTTTCCAGGTCGGTTTCCGCCATTACAAACAGCCCGTACTGGTCGCACAAGGCATAAAAGCGCGGGTCGTTAGGATAGTGTGCGGTGCGTACCGAGTTGATGTTGTGCTGCTTCATCAGAATGATGTCGCGCTCGGCGCGTGCCATATCAATGGCGCGGCCTTTTTGATGGTCATGATCGTGGCGGTTGACGCCATGCAGTTTCAGGTAGCGACCATTCACGTAAAACAAGCCGTCGCGCACTTTGATATCGCGGAATCCGACCTGCTGCGGCACCACTTCGACGATCTCGCCACGGTTATCGCGCAGAGTTAGCAGCAGCAAATAAAGATTCGGCTGTTCTGCGTTCCACTGTTTAGGTTGTTTGACCGGTAACACCAGCTGGCAACGCAAATCGCTGTGGACAGACAGCGCATCGTGTTGCTGTTCGGCGAGACATTTTTCGCCATCAAATAGCTGTGCCAGTAGTTGATAGCCTTCGGCAGGCGTCGCTGTGATGTTACGCACATCACAGGAAAGCTGAAGTTGGGCATCACAGTAGTTTTCGTCAAATTCAGTGACGACCGTAAAATCATGCAGATGCACATTCGGCTGACCGGTCAGGTAAACGTCACGGAAAATCCCCGCCATCCACCACATATCCTGGTCTTCGATGTAGGTTGAATCCGCCCACTGCATGACGCGAACCGAGAGTAAGTTGTCACCGACTTGCACGTAAGGACTGATGTCGAACTCTGCCGTCAGGCGGCTGCCTTTGCTGAACCCAACGTAGTGGCCGTTAACGTACACTTCAAAGTAGGTTTCTACGCCATCAAACTTGATGAGGATCTGGCGTTGTAGCCATTCGGAGGTCAGGGAAAACTGGCGCTGGTAGGCACCGGTTGGATTGTTGGTGGGAACAAAAGGCACATCAATCGGGAAAGGGAATCCTTCATCGGTATACTGCAAATGACCGTGACCTTCCATTTGCCACATGCCCGGAACGGTAATTTCGCCCCACTCTGGCATCGCCTGACGGTAAAACGCTTCAGGCACTTTTGCAGGATGGTCAAAATAGTTAAACGTCCATTTCCCGCTAAGTAACATAAAGCCGAGGCTTTCTTGCCGATCAAGCGTTTTAGCCTGCGCTTCGCTTGCGTAACGATGAAACCAGGCGCGTGGTGGCAGCCGGTTCTCAGATTGTTTGTTTATGTTTTCCCAGTTATTCACGCCAACATCCTCATTACGTGTGTATGAGGAAAACAATAGTAAATATTTACTAAAACTTAAAATCGAATTTTACTAAATGACGAGGGGATCACAATAATAGAGCCAATCCCCTAAATAATTCGAGTTGCAGAAAGGCGGCAACGCAGTGAGTCCCCAGGAGCTTACTCAAGTAAGTGACTGGGGTGAGCGAGGAAAACCAACGTATCTGCGGTTTGAAGAATGACGGGGATTTTATGAGGTTGTAGTATCTCGTAACTGCAACGAGCTTGGGACAAACACCGAGAGCGGAATAGTACGTTCATCACGCAGGCGTTCCATTAAAAGATTTACCGCCTGGGCACCCATCGTTTCAGAATGGATACGCACGGTAGACAACGCGGGGAAAACAAAGCGTGCGGTAGGAATATCGTTAACGCTGATTAACGCCATTTGCTGCGGGACTTTAACCCCGTGTTCATGCAATGCACGCAACACACCAATGGCAATGGAGTCGGTGGCAACGAACAACGCTGGCGGGTAATCACCTGATGTAGCAAGCATTTTCAACGCGCACTGGTAGCCAGACTGGCTGCTAAAGTCGCCGTAATAAACATCTTTTGCGCTGACCACTTTCTTACTACGCCCATACTCTACGAAAGCTTCTTCACGCTGGTCGGCATAGGCTGGGTCATCGCGGCCACCAATAAAACCAATCCGCATATAGCCGCGCGAGATGAAGTAATCGATAACTTTACGGCTGATTTTATACAAGTCCACGTTAACGCAATCAAAACGAGGATCATCAGTCACGCCATCGAGGAACACCAGAGGGAGTTCTTGTTGCTCAAGCCATGCCCTGGCAACTGGCAGAGGTTTACCAATTATTAGTAAACCATCGACGGCGGCAACAACCGGACGTTCGCTTTTAAAGTCGTAACAAGAAACCAGAGTAATGCCTAATTTTTCGCATTGTGTTTCAATGCCATAGCGCATCGCCAGATAATAGGGGTCATTAATCTCGAGCTCTTGTCCGTGGGTATACAGTGCCGCAAACGTCAGCCGCTGACTTGCCTGCCGTTTCGCGCTGGGGACTTTGTATTCCAGTCTTTCTGCGGCTTCGAGGATTTTTTGCCGAGTCTGTGTTTTGACGCTCAAACTCGGGTCGTCATTGAGCACGCGTGAAACGGTCGCCACAGAGACCTGAGCCGCCTCAGCAATTTCCTTCAATGTAGCCATAACATCTCAATAATCACCTGATGAAAACAACAGCTTAATGTCATAACTGACCCGTGTATACCCCTACCCGCCATCCTGGCAATGATGTGACCTGCTTATCGCTTTGCTAACTTAACAAAAATTTAAGTATATTTTTTAGTAAAATATTTACTAAAGTAACTACCGTAGTGCGGGCATGACGGAACAAAAATAACCAGGAAAACTTAACAAGGATTGCACTCCGTGAACAACTCTTTATCTATGGCATCTTTAGTATTACTGCTTGCACCCGCAGGGACATTACTGGCGGCTGAAGCTGTCGTTCCTGCTGAACGTCAGACCCCTGTACCACCTGCGCTGGCGGCAAGCCCCCCTGAAACCACTTTTCGCTTCTACGGCGAGATGGGTTTGGGTGGCAGCGTCTACCTGAACGGCGACGATAAGCACAAATATAGCGATGGCACCTATATCGAAGGCGGTCTGGAAATCAAACACGGCAACTGGTTTGGGCTGCTGTATGGCGAAGGCTGGACGGTGCAGGCCGATCACCAGGGCAACGCCTGGGTACCGGATCACAGTTGGGGCGGTTTCGAAGGGGGTATCAACCGTTTTTACGGCGGTTATCGTACCGATAAAGGCACCGAATTTATTCTGAGCGGGCGTAACGATTCTTCACTGGACGATTTGCAATGGTGGGGCGACTTCACACCGGAATACGGTTATGTCATCCCCAATACCCGCGATTTGACTTACGCCGCGAAGTTGCAAAACCTGACGGGTAAACTTCGTTACAGTGTCACTGCCGCACCCGAAAGCCGTGTTGATGAAAGTGAAGCGTGGCTGCATTTCGGAAAATACGACCGCTATTCAGATAAATACACCTACCGCGCTATGATCAACGGCTATGTTCAGTACGACATTCTGGACAATTTAACGCTGCTTAACGGGCTGGAAGTAACCGATGGCACCGGGCAAATGTATTTATTGGGTTTACAGGGCAAACATCTCGCCGGACGTGTGTGGCATCACACCGGTAAAGGGGATGGTTATAACCCCGGCAGTGAAACCGGGATGATGATCAGCGGCATGATTGAGCCGTCCAAAGGGCTTTATTTATCCACAGCCTGGAGCTACGCCCGCCATCTGCTGGACAACGCCGAGGATGAAACCACCTCCTATGCGCAATTTGGGGTCTGGTATGAATATGGCGATGGCAAATTTGCCACCGCACTCGACAGCCGATTTTATCTGCATAACGACACCACGGATGCCAGCAATTCGGTATTCGTGATGCAATATTTTTACTGGTAAGGAAACGATATGAAACTATTACACCGCCTTGCACCCCTCGCCGTGCTGTTGATTGTTGCAGGCTGTAGCACCAAACATACTGACTTAAAAGCTAATCAGTTCCACAACGTTATTGACCGCAGCGGCGCGCCGCAAGCGATGCTCGATTACGATTTTGATGAGCATCAGCGCTTTAACCCGCTGTTTGATGATGGTGCGTGGCACGGGCATTTGCTGCCCGCAAACAGCGAAGCTATGGGCGGATTCCCGGGGCCGGCGCTACTGACCGAAGAGTACATCAACTTTATGGCGAATAATTTCGACCGCCTGAGCGTGTATAAAAACGGTGAGAAAGTGGCGTTCACCATGCAGGCGTACAGCATTCCTGGTGCTTTGATTCAAACGCTCTCCGCACCAGGTGTGACGGTAAAAATGACGCTGCGTTTTGTCACTTCCCGCACCTCTTTACTGGCGACAGAAATCACCACCGACACACCGCTTGAGCTGGTGTGGGATGGGCAGTTGCTGGAAAAATACCATCTACAGGAACAGAAAACGCAGTCAAACGAGACGATTGACCAGGCATTCCCTGCATATGACCGCACACTACACGCCACCCAAGACGGACTGAACGTGAGCTTTGGTAAAGTGCGCTCCGACTCTAATCTGATGACGTCTGGCGAGTCGCAATACCAAATCCACAAAACGCTACCGATGAGCACGCAAATCAACGGGCATAGTTTTGTGGCAAAGGCGAATATTGCCCGTTCCACCACTATTTATACTACCTACTCGCACCTGCTGAATGCGGCGGAAGTGCAAAAAGAACAAGCCAAAATCACCGATATTCTTCAGCATCCGCAACCGTATCTCAGCGCCTCGGAACAACGCTGGGAAGGTTATCTGAAGAAAGGATTAAACAACCCTGATGCCACAGCGGCTCAGACTCGCGTTGCAGTGAAATCGATTGAGACGCTCAATGGCAACTGGCGCGGTGTTGCCGGAGCGATGAAGTTCGACTCCGTGACGCCATCGGTGACCGGACGTTGGTTCTCCGGTAACCAGACCTGGCCGTGGGACACATGGAAACAGGCTTACGCGATGGCGCATTTCAACCCGGATGTGGCAAAAGATAACATCCGCGCCGTATTTGCCTGGCAAATCCCGGCTGATGACCCTGTGCGTCCCTGGGATGTGGGCTTTGTGCCGGATCTGCTGGCGTATAACACCAACCCAGAGCGCGGGGGCGATGGTAGCAACTGGAACGAACGCAATACCAAGCCAAGTCTCGCCGCCTGGTCAGTGATGGAAGTGTATAAAACCACCGCCGATAAAGCCTGGCTGGAAGAGATGTATCCGCATCTGGTGGCTTATCATGACTGGTGGTTACGCAACCGCGACCATAACCACAACGGTGTGCCGGAATACGGTGCGACTCGCGACAAAGCGCATAACACCGCCAATGGCGAGATGATATTTACCGTTAAACGCGGCAACAAAGAGCAAAAAATGGTCGGTCTGGAGAATTACAACCGCGTGTTACGCAGCGGAAAGTATGACAGCATCGATATTCCGGCGCAGGTGGCGGCAGCCTGGGAATCAGGGCGTGATGGTGCAGCGGTATTTGGTTTTATTGAACCAGACCAGTTGCAGCGTTATCTGGATAAAGGCGGTAAGCGCGAAGACTGGCAGGTGCTGTTCGCGGAAAACCGCGCGCCAGATGGCACTTTGCTGGGCTATTCGTTGCTCCAGGAGTCGGTTGATCAGGCCAGCTACATGTACAGCGACAGTAGTTACCTGGCGGAAATGGCCGATATTCTGGGCAAAAAGGATGATGCGCAGAAATTCCGTGGTCACGCCAAAAAACTGGCTGATTACATTAACACCTGTATGTTCGACGACGCGACCGGCTTCTATTACGACATCCGCATTGAGGATAAACCGCTGGCAAATGGCTGCGCGGGGAAACCTATCGTCGCACGTGGCAAAGGGCCGGAAGGCTGGTCACCGTTATTTAACGGTGCCGCCACTCAACAACATGCCGACGCCGTGGTTAAGGTGATGAAAGACCCGAAAGAGTTCAACACTTACGTGCCTTTGGGCACCGCAGCCCTCACCAATCCGGCATTCGGGCCGGATATTTACTGGCGCGGACGCGTGTGGGTGGATCAGTTCTACTTCGGGCTGAAAGGAATGGAGCGCTATGGTTATCGTGCTGATGCGGTCGAAATGGCTAATCGCTTCTTTGCGCATGCTAACGGGTTGATTACCGACGGGCCAATTCGTGAGAACTACAATCCACTAACCGGTGAACAACAAGGTGCACCTAACTTCTCATGGAGTGCCGCGCATCTTTATATGCTGTACAACGACTTCTTTACGCAAAAACAGTAAACATGAAACGGCCCCAGAAATGGGGCCGCTGAGAATAGCTTTTGTCGGGTGACGCTACGCTTACCCGACCTACAAAAGTAGTTGTAGGTGGGATAAGCGCCAGCGTCATCCACCATTTGCACAAATTATCGTCGAACCATGCGGTAAATAATTAGCACAATAATCGCGCCCGCAACGGCAACCAGGAAACTGGGTAAGTTGAAGCCCGTAACACTGCCACCAATATGAAGAAATGTCGCTATCCAGCCCCCTACAACGGCACCGATGATCCCTAAAATACAGGTAAGGATAAAACCACCACCGTCTCGACCAGGCATAAGAAGTTTTGCAATAACACCCGCTATCAAACCGAAAATAATCCAGGCCAGAATACCCATGTTAAACGTCCTCTTCATTATTGTGTTGGTCGTAACAAGTCAGAATCCACGTCAACATGACCACGGCTTCTGTTTGTCGGTACGCTAAGTATAATCAAGTGTTAGAAAAATGTGACTGACGTCACCAACATATTGAATTTGTGAAGATAAAAAACCGAGATTTATCTTAAGTTTTTCATTTTTGTGCCGATATAGTTTCTTACAGCTTTCAAAACACAACATGGACCTGGCCTTGAGTAACTATAACGAGCAGTTTCTGAAACAAAGTCCTCTGGCAGTATTAGGCGTGTTACGTGATCTCCATAAAAAGCAGGTACCGATTCGTCTGAGCTGGCAATCCGGGCAATTCATCAGCAAGATTCTTGAGGTCACTGCGGCAGGTTTGATTGTGGATTTTGGTAGCCAGGCGCAGGAAAACCAGGGCGCGCAGAAAGCAGCAAACATTCAATTCACCGCCGAAACCGAAGGGGCGAAGGTTGAATTTATCTTGCCGAAAATCACGGCGATAAATTACCTGAACTTACCGGCATTCCACGCCCCTATTCCACCGGCTTTATGGTTTGTTCAACGCCGCGAGTACTTCCGAATTTCAGCCCCCTTGCAGCCGTATTATTTGTGCAACACAACGCTACCCGATGGTTCTCCCTTCCGGTTCAGGCTGTGTGATTTGTCATTAGGTGGAATGGGTGCATTGGTTGATGGCCCACTGCCGGAAGGGCTGAAAGATGGGATGCGTTTTTCTCAGGTGGAACTCGATTTAGTACAGTGGGGGAAATTCCATTTTGATATGCAGTTGATCACCTTATCTGAGCGGAAAGTGATCGACAGTAAAAACCAGACTGTCAGCACCCCGCGCCTGAGTTTCCGCTTTCTTAACGTTAACCCCGCCGTGCAGCGCGAATTGCAGCGTATTATTTTCTCGCTGGAACGGTCGGCCCGCGAGAAAGCAGGCCGGGTGAAATAGCAAAACTCATCGGACAGTTACATCGCGTTTAACGCTTTAGAGACCTTATACAAATACCGTGGTGCCTGCGGTGCCGGGTGGTTCTTCGCGATGTACTGGTAAAACTCGTCTGGGCTTAGGTCATTGATCTCATCAATGGCCTTTTTGCGATCTGAGGAGAACGTCCTGAGCAATGCCCCCGCACCGTTAGCATACGAGGCCAGTAACGCATATTGCATCGTTTCCGGGTCCTCAATACCGGCCAGAATGCCGTGTTCGAGAATGCTCAAATACGCAGTACCAATTGAGATGTTACGAGCCGGGTCTTTCAGCTCACTGGTTGACGGCTGCCCGCCCCACCCCAGATGGCGATAAACATCTTTGCCAGCTGTTGAGGCTTTAATCTGCATCAGACCCACAGCATTGGATTTACTGACCAGCGCAGGGTTACCGCCGGACTCCACAGCGATAATGGCTGTCACCACGCGTGGACTTACACCCCACTCTTTTGCCGCTTGTTCGGTAATTGGCATCCATGTTAATGCGCGTTGTACCGGTTTTGTTGGATCCCACTCGGGTTGTTTGGTTGTGTGGCTCGAACAACCCGCTAATACCAGAACCAATACAATCAGCCATCTTATATTCACGCATCTATCCTTATATTACTAAGCCGTAGTTACCGCGATTCGTCGTTGTCGACGGGTGACAACCACCGTTTCAAGCGGCATGATAACTAATTCACTTTACGCAAGGAAATGCCATGTCGACGATTCGTTTAATTGCCCCCTCTGGATTCTGTGTTAATCAGGCTGCTGCTGCCCGCGGCATCGAACGTTTGAAAGCCGCAGGTCACCGGGTTGAGAACCAGTCTGTGGTGACGCGACGCTTCCAGCGTTTTGCCGGAACAGACGAACAACGACTGGCCGATATTCAGGATTTATCTGCACTGCCGTCAGAATGCGATATCGTGCTGGCGGTACGCGGCGGCTATGGTGCAACGCGTCTGCTTGAAAAGATTGACTATTCGAGCCTTGGATATGCCTTTGCTGAACGGACACCGATCATTTGCGGGCATAGCGATTTCACCGCAATTCAGTTAGCGCTCCTTTCCCAAACCGGGACGGTTACCTTCAGCGGGCCAATGCTTGCCGGTAACTTTGGCGCTGAAGAGTTGAATAGCTTCACCTCGCAGCATTTCTGGCAAGCAATTACTGAACCGAAATTTACCGTGGACTGGCAAAGCCCTACGCCAGCCTGTACCGCGAGCGGTACGTTGTGGGGGGGAAATCTGGCGATGCTGGTGTCGATGATTGGATCGCCATGGCTCAAGGTTATTGATGGCGGTATTTTAGTGGTTGAAGATATTAACGAGCACCCTTTCCGCGTGGAGCGCTTGTTGCTGCAACTTCATCACGCAGGGATTTTAGCGCGTCAAAAAGCGCTGATTCTGGGCAGTTTTAATGGTGCAACGCTAAGTGATTATGATGGCGGGTATGATTTCGACGAAATGTGCCAAATGTTGCAACAACGCTTATCGATACCGGTCCTGCGGGGTTTACCGTTCGGCCATGAACCCGAAACAGTTACCCTGCCACTGGGTGCCTGGGGTGAACTGCATCACGATGGGCAAACTGCCAGCCTGACCGTCAGTGGTCACCCCGTTATGAGGCAAAAAAAGTAACTTTCGCCCTGCAGATAGCACAATTAATCAATGCCTTCCGTGTTAACATATGTACACGTTTGGCACAGGCAAAAGGGGAAAGATAATTTTGGACGCAGGGGCGATCGTTAGTCTGTTTATTTTAGGTTCCGTATTGGTAACTTGTAGCATCTTATTAAGTTCTTTTTCCTCTCGTCTTGGTATCCCCATTCTGGTTATTTTCCTCGCTATCGGTATGTTAGCGGGGATCGACGGTATCGGTGGCATTCCGTTTGATAATTACCCTTTCGCTTATCTGATCAGTAACCTGGCACTGGCGGTAATTCTGCTTGATGGCGGAATGCGCACCCAGGCCAGTTCGTTTCGTGTAGCCCTTGGCCCCGCGCTTTCGCTTGCCACTGTTGGCGTATTGGTAACATCGGGTTTAACCGGTATGGCGGCCGCCTGGCTGTTCAATCTTAATTTAATCGAAGGCTTACTGATTGGCGCTATCGTCGGCTCAACCGATGCCGCAGCGGTGTTTTCATTGCTGGGCGGCAAAGGGCTTAACGAACGTGTTGGCGCCACACTGGAGATTGAATCTGGCAGTAACGATCCGATGGCAGTGTTTTTGACCATCACGCTGATTGAGATGATTCAGCAGGAGCAAACTGGCTTGAGCTGGATGTTCGTGGTGCATCTTATTCAGCAGTTTGGGCTGGGAATTTTGCTCGGCCTCGGCGGCGGTTATCTATTGTTGCAGATGATCAACCGCATCACTTTGCCACAAGGTTTGTATCCGCTGCTGGCGTTGAGCGGCGGGATTATGGTGTTTGGCATCACCACGGCGCTGAACGGTAGTGGGATTCTGGCGGTCTATCTTTGTGGTTTCCTGTTAGGTAACCGCCCGATTCGCAGCCGCTTTGGTATTCTGCAAAACTTTGACGGGCTGGCGTGGTTTGCGCAAATCGGCATGTTCCTGGTGCTGGGATTGCTGGTGAACCCTACTGATTTGTTGCCGATTGCCATTCCGGCGTTGCTGCTTTCCATCTGGATGATTTTCTTTGCCCGCCCGCTGTCTGTGTTCCTCGGTCTGCTGCCATTCCGTGGCTTTAATCTGCGTGAACGTGTGTTTATCAGTTGGGTAGGATTACGCGGTGCGGTGCCGATTATCCTCGCGGTATTCCCGATGATGGCGGGCCTCGAAAATGCTCGTTTGTTCTTCAATGTGGCGTTCTTCGTGGTGCTGGTATCGCTGTTGTTACAGGGCACGTCTCTGAGTTGGGCGGCTAAAAAAGCCAAAGTTGTGGTGCCGCCAGTCGGTTGGCCGGTTTCCCGTGTCGGTCTGGATATTCATCCGGAGAATCCATGGGAACAGTTCGTGTATCAGCTAAGTGAAGATAAATGGTGCATCGGTGCCTCCCTGCGCGACCTGAAAATGCCGAAAGACACGCGAATAGCGGCACTGTTTCGTGACAATGTTCTGATGAATCCTGGCGACCGCACGCGGTTGAAAGTCGGTGATGTGCTCTGTGTTATTGGCCGTGAGCGCGATCTGCCTGCACTCGGTAAAATGTTTAGCCAGTCACCTCCTGTGGCGCTTGATCAGCGCTTCTTTGGGGACTTTATTCTCGAAGCCAGCGCCCAGTTTGCCGATGTCGCGACCATTTATGGGCTTGAGCTGGATGACAGTGTGAACACGCAGCAAACGTTGGGTGAATTTGTGGTAGGCATGCTTGGTGCAGCGCCGGTCGTCGGTGACCAGGTAGAATTCGCTGGCATGATTTGGACGGTTGCCGAGAAAGAAGATAATCAGGTGCTTAAAATCGGTGTCAGAGTCGAAAGCGAAGAAACCGAGTAACAAAGTGGGTGTCGGATATCGCTTGCGCTAATCCGACATCCACGTTTTGTAGGGCGGATAAGCGTAAGCGTCATCCGCCAGCTTTTAAGGCTGTGTCACAACAGGCACTCGCGGTGCCAGTGCACACATCAGTTCGTACCCTACTGTCCCTGCAGCATGAGCGACATCATCAATTTTAACCTCGTTACCCCACAACTCAACCGGGCTACCTATCCCAGCCTGTGGGCATGGTGTGAGGTCAACAGCCAGCATGTCCATGGATATCGCCCCGACAGTGTGCGTTAACACGCCGTCGACACGCACTGGCGTACCCGTCGGTGCATGACGCGGGTAACCATCCGCATAACCACAAGCGACGATACCAATTCGCTGTTCAGCATCAGTGCGATAACGGCTGCCGTAACCGACGGCATCGCCCGGTTTGAGATTCTGGATACCAATAATTTCACTTTGCAAACTCATGACCGGCTGCAAGCCGCTGGTGGCGACATCGCACCATTGGCCGCTCGGCGATGCGCCATACAGCACAATACCAGGACGAACCCAATCGAAATGCGCTTCAGGGTGCCACAGCGTTGCCGCAGAATTCGCGAGTGAGCGAGGGCAATCTAAACCTTCGGCTGCCTGCTCTACCCGCTTCATCGGTTCAACAATCCCTTCAGGCTGCTCCGCATCGGCAAAATGTGCCATCAACGTTAACTGGCCGACGTTGGCAATAACCCGTAATTGCTGCCAGATAGAATGCACCCGATCAGCGCTGAACCCAAGTCGGTTCATGCCACTGTTCATTTTCAGGTAAACATCGAGTGGTGCGTTAAGTTTGGCATTCGCCAGAGCCTTCACCTGCCAGTTGCTGTGCAAACTGGTGGTGAGACGGTACTGGTCAAACAGCGGCAGTTCATCGGCGTGGAAAAAGCCTTCGAGCATCAAAATCGGCCCTTTCCAGCCGCGTTCACGCAGCAAAATAGCTTCTTCAATGTTGAGCATCGCGAAGCCATCAGTTTCATTTAATGACGACCAGATACGCTCCAGACCATGACCATAAGCATTCGCTTTGACGACCGACCAGACGCGTGAATGAGGTGCTGCCCGGCGGACAACTTTTAAATTGTTACGCAGCGCGCTGAGATCCAGCGTCGCAAGAACAGGACGGGTCATGTCCGCTCCTTGTTTAAAATTAATTATGAGCGTTATGCAGACGCTGTGAGCCTGTCGGATTGAAGCCTGGGGAGTAACGCGCTACCGCGAGATCATCAAACGGAATCGCCGGTGTTCTTCCAGAAATTAAATCACTTAACATCTGACCTGAGCCGCAGGCCATCGTCCAACCCAGCGTTCCGTGCCCCGTGTTGAGCCACAAATTCTTGAACGGTGTCCGCCCGACAATCGGTGTGCCATCTGGCGTCATCGGACGTAAACCGGTCCAGAATGTCGCCTGTTCAACGTGCCCACCGCGCGGGTAAAGATCGCGGACGACCATTTCCAGGGTTTCACGACGTGGTTGCCGTAATTCAGTGTTGTATCCAACAATTTCTGCCATCCCGCCGACGCGAATACGCTGGTCGAAACGCGTGATAGCAATTTTGTATGTCTCATCGAGAATAGTCGAAACCGGAGCGCCTTGCTCATCGGCAATAGGTATCGTCAGGGAATAGCCTTTGAGCGGATACACTGGAATATCAACGATATTTTTCAATAAGCCAGTAGAATACGAACCGAAAGCGACAACATAGGCATCGGCTTTCACCACCTCTTTACCGCACTGCACACCAAAAATATTCTGGCCTTCATACAGCAAACGATCGACTGGCGTATTAAAACGAAACACTACGCCCGCTTCGGCGGCCATGCGGGCCAGATTTTGCGTGAACAACTGGCAGTCGCCAGTTTCATCATTAGGAAGACGCAGGCCACCCGTCAGTTTATGGGCCACATCAGCCAGTGCAGGCTCTACTTCGGCTAAACGACTGGCTTCCAGCAATTGGTACGGCACACCGGCATCTTCGAGAACCGCAATGTCTTTGGCCGCGTTTTCAAACTGCTGCGCGGTGCGGAACAGTTGCAGCGTACCGCCCTGCCGTCCTTCATATTGAATATTGGTGCTCTGGCGCAGTTCTTTCAGGCAATCGCGGCTGTACTCCGCCAGGCGCACCATGCGGCCTTTGTTTTCCATGTAATGGCGCATGTCGCAATTGCGCAGCATTTGCAGCATCCACTTCAGCTGAAATTGTGTGCCATCAAGGCTAATGGCCAGTGGAGCGTGGCGCTGGAACATCCATTTAATAGCTTTAAGCGGCACACCAGGAGCCGCCCAGGGTGCGGCGTAACCCGGTGATATTTGCCCGGCATTGGCCGCGCTGGTTTCCATGGCAGGCCCCGCTTCCCTGTCGATAACCGTGACATCATGCCCAGCCTGACGCAAATACTAGGCACTGCTGACACCAACAACACCACTTCCCAGCACCACAACACGCATATCCATTCCACCATTTAGCTAAAAGAATAATCTTCTGATTACAAATTGATAACCCAGATGAAAATGTTATTCAACATATGGCTTTATTATAGTGACTTTCCTCACATCCTTAGCTGATACAGCAGGATGGCGATAATTAGAATCTCCTGCGATGATTCTATTTTACGCAGAATATTATTCTGCATTCCTCGTCAAATACGGGGTGTTAAGATGAGTAAATCGTGAGGAAAAAATTTTGCTTGCAGCGGCTAAGTTTCAGGAGTTGTCTATTCTTGAAGGTGAGGCTTTCCATCCAGAGAGAGCCGCCAACAATGAGGGCGCGCTGATGGCTATTGTTACTGATTCCGCCACAAAGGATTCTAAACGTCTTAGTGATGGACCTGACTGGACGTTCGAACTGCTTGATGTCTATCTCGCTGAGATTGACCGTGTCGCTAAACTCTATCGGCTGGAGACTTATCCTCATCAAATTGAAGTGATTACCTCCGAGCAAATGATGGATGCTTATTCAAGTGTCGGGATGCCGATTAACTACCCGCACTGGTCATTTGGTAAAAAATTCATTGAAACGGAGCGGCTTTATAAACATGGGCAGCAGGGTTTGGCCTATGAAATCGTCATCAACTCGAACCCGTGTATCGCTTATTTGATGGAAGAAAACACCATCACAATGCAGGCACTGGTTATCGCGCATGCCTGTTATGGGCACAACTCTTTCTTTAAGAACAACTACTTGTTCCGTAGCTGGACGGATGCCAGCTCGATTATTGATTATCTGATTTTCGCCCGTAAATACATCACCGAGTGTGAAGAGCGTTATGGCGTAGATGAAGTAGAGCGTTTGCTCGACTCCTGCCATGCCCTGATGAACTACGGCGTGGATCGCTATAAACGTCCGCAGAAGATTTCATTGCAGGAAGAAACCGCCCGGCAGAAAAGCCGTGAAGAGTACCTGCAAAGCCAGGTCAACACGCTCTGGCGCACCCTGCCACGCCGTGAAGAGGAAAAGACGGTTGCTGAAGCACGTCGTTACCCTTCTGAGCCGCAAGAAAACCTGCTCTATTTTATGGAGAAGAATGCACCGCTGCTGGAGTCATGGCAGCGTGAAATTTTGCGTATCGTGCGTAAGGTCAGTCAGTATTTTTATCCGCAGAAACAAACACAAGTGATGAATGAAGGCTGGGCGACGTTCTGGCACTACACCATCCTTAATCATCTGTATGATGAAGGTAAAGTGACCGACCGCTTTATGCTGGAGTTTTTGCACAGCCACACTAATGTGGTGTTCCAGCCGCCGTACAACAGCCCGTGGTACAGCGGGATTAACCCGTATGCCCTCGGTTTTGCAATGTTCCAGGATATCAAACGAATTTGCCAGTCGCCGACCGAAGAAGATCGCTACTGGTTCCCGGATATTGCGGGTAAAGATTGGCTGGAAACACTGCATTTCGCGATGCGTGATTTCAAGGACGAAAGTTTTATCAGCCAGTTCCTGTCACCAAAACTGATGCGCGATTTCCGTTTGTTTACCGTGCTTGATGATGACCGCAATAATTACCTGGAAATTGCCGCTATTCATAATGAAGAAGGCTACCGGAAGATCCGTGCTGAACTGTCCGCTCAGTACAATCTCAGCAACCTTGAGCCAAATATTCAGGTGTGGAACGTTGATTTGCGCGGCGACCGTTCGCTCACGCTGCGTTATATCCCGCATAACCGAGCGCCACTGGATAAAGGGCGTCGTGAAGTCCTCAAACATGTGCATCGTCTGTGGGGCTTTGATGTGACGCTCGAGCAGCAAAATGAAGATGGTAGCGTTGAGTTGCTTGAACGTTGCCCTCCACGGCTCAATAGCCTGTAACCTTCACTGCACAGGCATAAAAAAACGCTTCCTTCGGGAAGCGTTTTTCGTATTACGTGGGTTGATATGAAAATGCCAGATTAACGGCTGTGCATCGCCAAATCGCCCGGTAAATTTTTCTGCATCCGATGCCAGATTTCACCACTTTCACGGCCATAGGTACGAACGGTATCAAATACCTGGTCGTGCAGGCCTTGTTGGCAAATTTCTGCCAGACGGTGGTAGAAGCCTAATGCCAGGCTGCGCGCTTCAGGGCTTGAGAAATAGTGACGACCGATACGGGTATATAATCCTTTCATTCCATTGAGGATTAGCCCGTAAATCGGGTTGCCAGAAGCGAACGCCAGGCCACGGAAAATGCTGTAATCCAGCTTTGCAAACGCATCAGCGTGGTCTTCAACACTATTCGCCGTCGCCAGGACTTCTTGTGCTTTATCCGGATGCTGACGAACAGCGGTGCGGATAAAGATCGTCGCGATGTTGGTACGAACGGATAACAGATTATCAATCAGCTGCGGCACGCTGTCGTGATCGAGACGTGCCAGCGTTTCCAGAATGTTTAAACCTGAGGTTTCCCAGAAGTTATTCACTTTGGTCGGCTTGCCATGCTGAATGGTTAACCAGCCATCACGCGCCAGACGCTGAAGCACCTCGCGCAATGTGGTACGAGTGACGCCAATTAGCTCGGATAACTCACGTTCAGCGGGAAGAATTGTCCCCGGAGCGAAGCGGTTATTCCAGATACTCTCAATGATGTATTCTTCCGCGAAACCCGCTGGGCTCTGCGCCTTAATGACCATAGTATGCTTTCCATTACACAGGTTTTGCTAAAGAGACTCATCATACCAGATGCCTTGCGGCGCAGGTAGCAGCGACAGCCGCCAAATGTGGAATCGTGGTTTAATTTTGCACGTAATCACACATCCAAATAATATTCCAATACCTTGATTGAAATCTTGTGCGCGGTTAACCTGAAACACCTCGATTAAAACGCAATTTTATAATGTATCCGAAATGTTTCATTTTTAACGCAGGCTGATAACTATCCGCTCTGTATCTGAGACATGACGGGTCACAGGAGCATGATAATTCAACGATGGAAATGTCTACCGGGCGTGCGCTGTTTCGCAACTTCTTAGGCCAGTCTCCGAATTGGTACAAGCTGACTTTATTGACTTTTTTAGTCATTAACCCTTTAGTTTTTTGGTTTGTTAGCCCATTTCTGGCAGGCTGGTTACTTGTAGCAGAGTTTATCTTTACCCTCGCAATGGCGCTGAAATGTTATCCGTTAATGCCAGGCGGTATGTTGGCGTTTGAAGCGGTGTTCATCGGCATGACCAGTGCAGACCATGTGCGCACAGAAATCGCCGCGAACATCGAAGTCTTGCTGTTGCTTATCTTTATGGTGGCTGGCATCTACTTCATGAAGCAACTCCTGCTTTTGGTCTTTACCAAGTTGCTGTTGGGTATCCGCTCGAAGATTTTACTCTCGCTGGCATTTTGTCTCGCTGCGGCTTTTTTGTCAGCATTTCTCGATGCCCTTACTGTGGTCGCGGTGGTCATCAGCGTAGCAGTGGGTTTTTACGACATTTATCACCGTGTGGCATCCGCTGGCGACATTGACGGGGATCTTCAGGATGACTCGCGCCTTGATTCCGAGAATCGCAATACGCTTGAAGAGTTCCGCGCTTTCTTACGCAGCCTGATGATGCACGCGGGTGTCGGCACGGCACTGGGGGGCGTGATGACGATGGTGGGCGAACCGCAAAACCTGATCATTGCGAAAAATGCCGGTTGGCATTTTGGTGATTTCTTCCTGCGTATGGCACCCGTTACCCTACCGGTTCTCGTCTGCGGACTGCTCACCTGTGTTCTGCTTGAGTCCACCAAAATCCTCGGTTACGGCGAAAAACTGCCGGAAAAAGTCCGTGGGATTTTGCAAGACTACGATACCAGGAGCGCGCAGAAGCGCACGCGCCAGGACCGTATGAAGCTCATCGTTCAGGCATTGATTGGTGTTTGGCTGGTTATTGCGCTGGCACTGCATCTGGCTGAAGTCGGGTTAATTGGTTTATCGGTGATTATCTTCGCCACTGCACTTTGTGGTGTGACTGATGAACACCAGATAGGTAAAGCCTTCACCGAAGCGCTGCCCTTCACTGCCCTGTTAACGGTGTTTTTTGCGGTGGTCGCAGTGATTATCGACCAGCATTTGTTTACGCCGGTGATTCAATTTGTATTGCAAGCCGAACCGCAATCGCAACTGGCGCTGTTCTATTTGTTCAACGGTATTTTGTCATCGATTTCCGATAACGTGTTTGTTGGCACCGTGTACATCAACGAAGCGAAAGCTGCGCTAACCAGCGGCATTATCGATCTTAAACAGTTTGAGTTGCTCGCGGTGGCCATTAACACTGGGACTAACTTACCATCAGTTGCGACACCGAACGGCCAGGCAGCATTTTTATTCCTGCTCACTTCGGCGCTGGCACCACTGATTCGCCTATCTTATGGTCGCATGGTGCTAATGGCTCTGCCATATACGCTGGTGCTAACTGTGGTCGGCCTGTTATGCGTAGAATTTACTCTACTGCCAGCCACGGAATGGATGATGCAAACTGGTTTGATTTCCTCCCCCGCTATAGACGCCATACCGCACTAAGCTAAATTTACGGGCAGCCTGCTGCCCGTTTACCTTTTTGTCTGATAAACATTCAATTAGCATGTTATTTTGATGTGCGTACTGGTGCTGAAACCGAATTCGTTTACACTGCCGACTAAAAGCATGTTGCAGGGATACTGATTATGTTGCGATATTTGAACCAATGCTCCCGTGGGCGCGGTGCCTGGCTTCTTTTGGCATTCACGGCTTTCGCCCTGGAGATGGTGGCATTGTGGTTCCAGCACGTCATGTTGCTGAAACCTTGTGTAATGTGTATTTATGAGCGCTGTGCACTGTTTGGTGTAATGGGTGCGGGAATTGTTGGTGCGATTGCGCCGAAATCACCGTTGCGTTATGCCGGAATTGCACTGTGGATTTATAGTGCCGGGAAAGGTCTGCAGTTAGCATGGGAACATACCATGCTGCAACTTCACCCTTCTCCGTTTGTAACCTGTGACTTTGCCGCTCGTTTCCCAGGCTGGTTGCCACTCGATAAATGGTTACCACAGGTTTTTGTGGCGACAGGGGACTGTTCCGTGCGTCAATGGGAATTCCTGTCGCTGGATATGGTGCAGTGGCTGGTAGGAGTTTTTGCTGTGTTCCTGGTGATTGCTGTGCTGGTGTTGATTGCTCAGCCATTCAAACCAAAACGTCGTGACCTATTCGGTCGTTAAGTCCAGGTCTCCAGAAAACAAAAACCCGCCGAGGCGGGTTTTTTATTATTAGTGGTCGCGACGATAAAGCTCCCACTGGTCCATACGTTCACCGCTCGGCAATAAGCAATCACCACGCTCACCAAAATCGGTTTTCACCGTCCTTAATTCACCGCCTTTGTCTTTGCAGTAAACTGACGCCGGGTTCGGCATGCCGATAACCTGAGGCGGTTTGGGTGCAGTAGGTTCTGGAGATGAACAGCCACTGAGTATGATTGCCCCAAGCACTAGTGTTATTTTTTTCATTATTCCTCCGTTATGGAGGCCGAATGGTAACAGTGCAGGACTGGGGAAAGCAAAATCAGCGGCAGACGTTTTTAGCGAGCAGACACGCTATGTTGATGAATCGCACTCATCGCTTGATGAAGGAGGTGCATCCCTGATTTACAGAAGATACAAACAGCGCCATGGGGATTTGTTTCTCGGACATCGTAGGGGGAAGTGCGATACTGTGAACCGCCACATGACGGACACTTAAATGTTAAATATTGGATAAAAACCTACTTTTACTTGTTATTGAAAGGATACTGTATCAGGGAAAAACAGGTTTGTACGATTTATTTTTGCAAATCGGACAAACCTTAGCAATTGCTTCTACAACGCCCCATTCTCTCAGGAATGGCTAATCAACAGAGAGCTTATATGAAGCCTACGATACGATTCTTGCCGTTGTTTTTAGCCTCATAAAGCAACTTATCAGCCTGCTCCAGCATGTTATCCAGACCGTACGCAGAATCAGCTTCTACCATTCCACAGCTAAACGTCACTTTAAGTGATTCTTCGCGCCAGATTCGTTGAGCAACTTCATTTCGCCACTCATCCATCAGTTCGTAAGACTGCTTAAAAGTGATACCAGGGAAAATCACCACCATTTCTTCGCCGCCAAAGCGGTAAATTGAATAATCGTCCCCCAATATTCTTGCCCCAATACGACAGACATTTTTAAGCACCGTGTCACCGACGGGATGACCAAACGTGTCATTGATTTGTTTGAAGTTATCCAGGTCGATGATGGCCAGGTGGAAACTGATATTCTTGTTATGTAAATCAGCGGCATCTTGCTCAAATTTACGACGCGTACCTGCTTGAGTCAAAGTATCGGTTACAGAAAGAGTTTCAACTTCTTTAAGATGCTTATGTTTTTGCACCATACCTTCATAAAGACTTTCAAAGTTATCAACCTGACTATTAACCTCCAGTCCATTACTACTCATGTATAACAGGCTAATCAAGCGTTTGAAATAGATTCTAAACAGCGCAATAACCACAAAGTAAAAAATAGAAGATATTAAAATAACTAAAGCCAATAACTTGTATTCAGATTCAAAGGTATTGGTATAGGTTGATATGTTTACAGATGTATAAGCTATCCAACCAGGATTATTATAGGCACGATAATAAACAACCTTCCCTGTTTCTTCATCGACAAAAGATCCATATCTTTCGGTGGTTTTATCTAACCATGACTTTGGTACGCTTCTTTTAAACACAATATCTGTATTTGAATACATGACAACAACGCCGCTGCGCGATGCGACCTCAAATCTGCCATCATAAGGTATGGAGACATCCTGAAGCATTCTGCTCATGTTCTTCATATCAAGATCGAACGCTACGTTTCCGACCTGTTCCGAATGTGAGTCGAATATATTCATACTGACGGAGACAGAAAGTTTGGACTGATCTTTTGCCCTGTCGAGTTTCAATGTTTCATAGGGGTCTGAAAAAATTATTTCATCTTTTATTCCTGCGTGGGGGTACCATGGCCTCGCACTTGGAACAAATGGACTTAGTCTAATTTCTGGGTAAATTTTGTAATTTTCAAAAACATCAGAAACCAACGCAGAACTAAAAAACATGGTCGAATCAACAATTGAGGGGATAACCATGTTGAGATCGATGTATTCTGAAGACAAATACTTTTCAATTGCATTCCCTTTCATATTATCTGACAGCGAAAGCAATAATAGTTTCATCTCGTCCACCGGACGTTCCACGCAGGATTTTGCAGAGTTATCGGTAAACCTTCTCATCGTATCTCTAAAATCGTTTTCTTTTTCGTACTTAATGTAGAAAAGTGCACAAGTGCAGAGGAAGATAAAAGGAATCAACATGACAGACATGTGGATCATTATGGCTTTGTTTGTCGATATTTTCTGCATTTCTTAAATCGCCATGAACACTAATAAAATCACATTCTCAATTGAGAAATAGTGCTACTTTGTTAAAACGGGCGGCAATTATATACAAATTATCGAAATATACATTATTTATTACAGTGAAATTTACTTTACAATAATTTATCAAATAAAATACAAACGTGATGTGTGACGTTAATAATGAGAATTATTATAAAAGTTAATATGACGAGAATTTAAAGAATTGGATATTGTGAAAATACGGTCTACGGGTCATTTGGCGCTATGACACATTGCCATAGCGCTATTCAACCGTACGGGTCAATCAGCCCACTCAGGTTTGTTTAAAATGTGGTCCTGCCAGTCGCGCACTTCGGATTCTTTCACTGCGATATGACGCACAGAAATGCGTTCGCCGTGCATTGCCGCTTTTGAGCCAGTCAACAACGGGTGCCATGCCGGCAAGTCTTTGCCTTCAGCTAACAGACGATAAGCGCAAGTATGCGGAAGCCATTCGAAGGTAGGTAAATTGTCACGCGTTAGCTTGATGCAATCTGGCTCGTAGTCAAAGCGACGGGCATAGTTTTTACACTGGCAAGTTTTGATGTTTAACTGCTTGCAGGCAACGTTGGTGAAATAGATTTCATCCGTGTCTTCATCCATCAATTTATGCAAACAGCACTGGCCGCAGCCATCGCAGAGAGATTCCCACTCCGCATCACTCATTTCGTCAAGAGTTTTGCACTGCCAGAACGGCGCTGTTGTCATGATGGTGTCCTGTAATAAAAACAAGCGCACCTTATAAACAGTCTGAGCCGCAGATGCAAGTTTTGCCGCCCACAGGCGGCAAATTGATTATAGAACACGCGTAGTCAAACTACGGTTAGCAAAGCTCACTTCTAGTTCATCACCGCTGTTGAGCGGCCCAACACCTTCCGGGGTCCCGGTGAGAATGACATCTCCGGCACGCAGGGTGAAGAACCGACTCATATAGGCAATGAGTGGCACGATTTTATGGATCATATCGGAGGTACTGCCCTGCTGGCGGATTTCACCGTTGATCTTTAACGCAAGCTCTGAGTTTTGCGGATCGCCGCTAAATTCACTGGCGAGAACAAAACCTGAAATCGGGCAAGAGTTATCAAACCCTTTGGACTTTTCCCACGGCTGGCCCGCTTTTTTAAGTTTGCCTTGTAAATCACGCAACGTAAGATCAAGCGCTACGCCATATCCTGCAATGGCTTTGGTCACATGCTCTTCCGTCGCCTTTCTCAACGTTGAGCCGATCAGAATTGCCAGCTCCACTTCATGGTGAACGGAACCCAAATCCTGCGGTAGAACCAACGGCTGACGAATATCGCACAGCGCACTCTCGGGCTTAATGAACAACACCGGCTCATCGGGCGTCACACTGCCCATCTCTTTGATATGTTTTGCGTAGTTACTGCCTACACATACTACTTTGCTGACCGGAAAATCCAGCAGCGCCCCCTGCCAGTTATGATGCTGATACATGCTTTCCTCTGCCTCGTTGCGTATATTGGGTATATAAGAACTGATGAGTCTGGGTTACTGCACAATCGCATCCGCCATTGTGCCGATACTTATCGCAAAGTAGTAAGAACGGTTCCAGTGCATAATTGTGCGGAAGTTGTTGTAGACCAGGAATGAGCGCCCCTGATTATCATCCGGTGTCACAATCCAGGCTTTTTTCTTCGACAGATGCAGTGGTGTGCCGTCTTTCTGTATGACACCTAATTTTCGCCACTGAGTGACGGTTTTGCCCTGGTTAGATTTAGTACCTGCAAGGGCACTATTGAAACCTTTGGGTAAAGTTATTTCTTTACCCCATGAGCCACCTGCTTGCCAACCTTCTTTTTTCAGGTAATTAGCCGTGGAAGCAAAAACATCGCTAGTGTTCTGCCAGATATCAATTTTCCCGTCACCATCGCCATCAGCACCGTAGTGCAGATAGGAAGTCGGCATAAACTGGTTTTGCCCCATCGCGCCTGCCCACGAGCCTTTCAACTCTTGTACCGGGATATGCCCCTGGTCGAGGATTTTCAGCGATGCCATCAACTCTTTGGTAAAAAAGGCTTCACGCCGCCCTTCAAAAGCGAGCGTTGCCAGTGCAGAAATGATGTCCTCTTTCCCTTGTATTTCACCAAACAAGCTTTCCATGGCCCATAAAGCCACAATGTACTGGCTTTGTACGCCAGTCCGCTCACTGACCTGGTTTAATTCACTTTGATGCTGGCGATACTGCACACGCGCTTTTTCAATCTTTTTCGGCGTGATCACTCGTGCCAGATATTCATCAAGCATGATTTTCTTTTCAAGCTGGTTCTGGTCAGATTTTATGACCCGATCAACAAAATGGACGTTGGCAAAAGCGCTGTTGATGGTGCGTTCACTGATACCCTGTGCTCGGGCCTGGGTCTTAAGGGTTTCAACAAAAGCGGGGAATTCGGCGGGATTACGCCCTTGTTCTGCAAGCGTGGTCGGCGCGGGCTTAGCCTCAGGCTGCGGCGCAATCGGTGTGTTTACAACAGATTGCGTCTGCGCATCGGCGGATGAAACGCTAAAACCACCCAGGATAAAGGCGATGACCGTTAAACAAATTGCTGGAGTATTCATTATTTTCCCCGCGGTTATTTGTTCTAAATATCATCTACCTTTATACCCGTCATACTTCAAGCTGCAGGGGTGTTGGCTGCACTCACAAACCCCAGTCACTTACTCAAGTAAGCTCCAGGGGATTTGCTCCCTTGCCGCCTACCTGCAACTCGTAGTATTTAGAGTATATGTATAGGAAAGAATTGGGCACTAGTCTGAAACTTATTTTTTCGGACTACTTTCGAGGTGCATTTTTAACAAACTTTCTGGGGGCGGTGGCAATTGTAAATAATAGCCCTGATCTTTGAGTGCTTGCTTTACTTTATCAAAATCAGCGTTAGCCAGTTTTTTACTGCCATCAAGCGGCAATATCATCGCCAATTGGGGTGTACCAAAACCTTTCATCAATTCTTCAGGAACCCGAGAGAAATCGTCTTTTTTTTCGACATATAGATATGTCTGGTCACGCTTGCTACTTCTGTAGATCACACAAAACATTTTTTTTACTCTATTTTCGCCAGATGGTGGCTTGCCTGAATATACCTGTGACTATAACATGCCAGATGTACTTCGGAATATCGTCCCACAGCTGTGGGGATTAAAACTGAATTGAGTAAGGCCAGGATGTCAAACACGCCAATCGAGTTAAAAGGCAGCAGTTTTACCTTATCAGTGCTTCATTTACATGACGCACAACCCGAGGTGATTCTCCAGGCCCTCCAGGAAAAAGTATCTCAGGCTCCAGCCTTTCTGAAAAATGCCCCGGTGGTGGTGAATGTTGCCAGTCTCGATGGTTCAGTTAACTGGAAAAAAGTCCAGCAAGCAGTGGTTTCTTCCGGTTTGCGTGTCGTCGGTATTAGTGGCTGTAAAGACGAAGCGCTGAAAAAAGAAATTGAGCGTGCGGGCTTGCCACTTCTGACGGAAGGGAAAGAAAAAAATTCACGTGCTAAGGCCGCGCCCGTTGAGATTGCCGCCCCTGTCGAACCCGTTGTTAACTCGATCACAAAAACACGTTTGATTGATACCCCGGTTCGTTCCGGTCAGCGCATTTATGCACCAAACTGTGATTTGATTATCACCAATCACGTCAGTGCCGGTGCAGAACTTATAGCTGATGGTAATATTCATGTTTACGGCATGATGCGTGGCCGTGCCCTGGCGGGTGCCAGCGGCGATCGTGATGCACAAATATTCTGTACAAATCTTGCTGCTGAGCTGGTCTCAATAGCGGGTGAATACTGGCTGAGTGAACAAATACCAGCTGATTATTATGGGAAAGCAGCACGCCTGAGTCTGGCGAGTGGTGCTCTCTCCGTTCAACCTTTGAATTAAGCCCTTTTAACAAGGAATTCCTTTATGGCACGCATTATTGTTGTTACATCGGGTAAAGGGGGCGTCGGTAAGACCACGTCCAGCGCGGCCATCGCTACAGGTTTGGCCCAGAAGGGAAGAAAAACCGTCGTAATCGATTTTGATATTGGCCTGCGTAACCTGGATTTGATTATGGGCTGCGAGCGTCGGGTGGTATACGATTTCGTCAACGTTATTCAGGGCGATGCCACATTAAATCAGGCGTTAATCAGAGATAAACGCACCGAGCAGCTTTATATTCTGCCGGCATCACAGACTCGTGACAAAGACGCACTCACGCGTGAAGGCGTGGCGAAAGTGCTTGAAGACCTGAAAAATATGGACTTCGAATTTATTGTTTGTGATTCCCCTGCAGGTATCGAAACTGGCGCATTAATGGCGCTCTATTTTGCTGATGAAGCGGTTATTACTACTAACCCTGAAGTTTCATCAGTACGAGATTCTGACCGAATTCTTGGTATTCTTTCTTCTAAATCTCGCCGTGCAGAAAACGGTGAAGCGCCGATTAAAGAACACCTGCTTCTTACTCGCTACAACCCAGGCCGTGTTAATCGCGGCGACATGCTAAGCATGGAAGATGTGCTGGAAATCCTGCGCATTCCACTGGTCGGGGTTATCCCGGAAGATCAATCTGTTCTGCGTGCGTCAAACCAGGGTGAGCCGGTCATTCTTGACCAGGAGGCTGATGCTGGTAAAGCTTACGCAGATACTGTTGAGCGCCTGCTTGGCGAAGATCGCCCTTTCCGCTTCATTGAAGAAGAGAAGAAAGGCTTCCTCAAACGCCTGTTCGGAGGATAAGTTATGGCATTACTAGACTTTTTTCTCTCACGGAAAAAGAACACCGCCAACATTGCAAAAGAACGTCTGCAAATTATCGTTGCAGAACGGCGCCGTGGTGATAGTGAACCGCATTATTTACCGCAGCTAAAACGCGATATTCTGGAAGTGATTTGCAAATACGTCAAAATCGATCCAGAGATGTTAACCGTCGTTCTTGATCAAAAAGATGACGATATTTCTGTTCTGGAGCTTAATGTCACGTTGCCAGAAGCACAGGAAGCAACAACAAAATCTGCGTGATGCAACTGCTCAAAATAAGCCCTCAGAATTAATCCTCGGGGGCTTATTTATTTTTACGCACAGACAACTTTTTAATACAGACTATTCTTAAATAGTTAATGGTTTTATTCCATTATTACTCAACACATCCCTGTAATTATTCCCAGTAACTATCAACAAATATTAAAAATCAGCCAACAGCGTTTTTAATGCTTCACCCATCACTCGCCCACGCCAACCACTAATTAATTCCGGTTGTGTTGATGGTGATTTTAATTTCCAGTGCCAGTTCAACAGTTGGTTAATTTGTCGACGTGAAGCCAGCAATTCAACGCTTAAACCACAATCCTCGCTCACTTGCTGTACCAACGCTTTAATCGCTTTAAATACGCGGCGATAGCCCGGCATATCAACCAGATTGCTTAACGGTTCTGGCAATTCATCATCAGATAGTGCCTGAGCTTCAACGACCATCTCTAACAGTGCTTTGCCGTGGAAACGGATTTCACTCCCGCTCAGGCCAAGATGTTCCAGTTCCCCCAACGAACCAGGCATGTAACGCGCGACCTGCCACAGATGTTCTTCACGCACCACAAAATTGACAGCCATGTCGCGCTCACGCGCTTTGCGCAGTCGCCACGAGGCCAGTTTCTTCAGACAAGCCAATTGGCGTGTTCTCAACTGCCATGCGTTACCGATTTCGCGCCAGGCTTCTTCCGGGTCCAGCACATCCTGACGACGCGCTGCCATCAAGTTACACTCATCGAGTGCCGCTTCCATCCAGCCTGCAGCTTGTGTCTCTTCCATCAATTTATGCGCAATGGGCAGCAAATAAAGGACATCTGCGGCGGCATAGTCACACTGACGCTCGGTCAGCGGGCGAGCAAGCCAGTCGGTACGTGATTCACTTTTATCCAGGGCGATCCCCGTGAAGGACTCAACGATGGTGGCAAAACCACACGAGAGTGGGCGTCCACTAAACGCTGCCAGGATCTGCGTATCAATAAACGGATCGGGCAGCATGCTATACGCATTGAGGAATACTTCCAGGTCTTCGCTACCCGCGTGCAGGAATTTAATCACTGCTTTATTTTGCAGTAGCGCTTTAAACGGTGACCAGTCAGTGATGGTTAACGGGTCGATAAGCGAAGCTGTTTCACCGTCAAATAGCTGGATCAAACCCAGTTGCGGATAGTAAGTACGGGTACGAACAAATTCGGTATCCAGCGCTATCGCTGGAAAGTGACGAGCGGCCTCACACACTGTGGCAAGGGCTTCATCGGTAACAATCATTTGGTAAGTCAAATTCAGTTCTCTTAGGTTTGCGCCCATAAAAAACGCCGGTTTACCGGCGTTAGGGCGACGGACTCGGAGCTCAGGCGTTATTGTTGCCTTTACTGACCGATTCGTCACGTAGTTCTCGTCGTAATATTTTGCCAACGTTTGATTTTGGTAGTTCTTCACGGAACTCAACAAGCTTAGGTACTTTATAACCTGTGAGGTGGCGGCGACAAAAAACAACCAATGCCTCTTCAGTTAAAGCTGGATCTTTTTTCACTACGAAGATTTTTACCGCTTCACCGGACGCGCCATTTGGAACGCCAACCGCCGCGACTTCAAGTACGCCGCTATGTTGCATAACCACGTCTTCAATTTCGTTTGGATACACATTAAAGCCGGAGACCAGAATCATATCTTTCTTGCGATCGACGATACGCATAAAGCCCTCCTCGTCCATCACAGCAATATCACCGGTACGTAGCCAACCGTCATGCATAATCTCATCTGTTGCATCCGGGCGCTGCCAGTAACCCAACATCACCTGCGGGCCTTTCACACACAGCTCGCCGGGCTCGCCCGGAGGTACTTCTTCGCCTTCGTCATCAATCAGTTTCACTTCGGTGGAAGGCACCGGTAAACCGATACTGCCACTGTGGTAATCCATGTCATGCGGATTAGCACTGACCAGCGGCGCACATTCCGTCAAACCATAACCTTCAAGCAGGAAGCGGCCGGTCAGTTTCTCCCAGCGTTCAGCCACCGCGTGTTGTACTGGCATCCCGCCGCCAGCCGAAAGATGCAGACTAGAAAAGTCGAGTTGCTGGAATTCTTTATTATTGAGCAGCGCATTGAACAATGTGTTAACACCGGTCATGGCGGTAAATGGATATTTCGCCAACTCTTTCACCAGCCCCGGAATATCACGCGGGTTAGTGATCAGCAAGTTCTGCCCACCAAGCTCAATAAACAACAGGCAGTTCATGGTGAGCGCAAAGATGTGATAAAGCGGCAGGGCCGTCACCACCAGCTCTTTGCGTTCGAATAACAATGGGCTGTAAGCCGCTCTGACTTGTTCCAGATTCGCCAACATATTGCGGTGCGTCAGCATCGCCCCTTTGGCAACGCCTGTCGTGCCACCGGTATATTGCAAGAACGCGAGGTCGGCATTCAGAATTTCAGGTTTAATATACTGGAGACGATAGCCGTGTTGCAGGGCACTGCGGAAAGAAATGGCATCGGGAAGATGATACTTCGGCACCAGGCGTTTGATGTACTTAACCACAAAGTTGACTAACGTCCCTTTTGCCGCAGAAAGCTGGTCGCCCATGCGGGTCAAAATAACGTGTTTTACCTGAGTTTTATCGACAACTTTTTCTAGCGTATGCGCAAAGTTCGAAACAATCACAATGGCGCTGGCACCGCTGTCATTAAGCTGATGTTCAAGCTCACGTGGGGTGTACAACGGGTTCACGTTCACCACCACCATGCCCGCACGCAAAATACCGAACAACGCGACGGGATACTGCAACAGGTTTGGCATCATTAACGCAACGCGGTCGCCCTTTTGCAGGCCAAGACCTTGTTGTAAATACGCAGCAAAAGCACGGCTTCGCTCTTCCAGCTTACGGAACGTCATCACTTCGCCCATATTCACGAACGCAGGCTGATCCGCATAGCGTGCCGTTGCTTGCTCAAACATATCAACCAGGGACTGATAACGGTCAGGATTTATCTCAGCCGCAACATCGGCTGGGTAGCGGTTAAGCCAAACCTTCTTCAAGGATCCACCTCTGAATTTATTATTCGTCGTCATCACAACCCCAATATATAAACACGCCGTTAACATAATATTAACTCAGCGTACCAGTTTATTAATTAGACTGATTTAAGGTTGCGAAGCACATCACTAATTATTTTTTATCGATTGTAGAAAAAAATAGACAGCGGACATGCCGCTGCCTATTTAACTTGTTAAAACAGTGAGTTACTCAGTTACGATAGTCTGAACCTGTGCCGGGCCTGGATTATACCATCCGCCGCCCCACATCCCGCCGTAGCCGTAACGCCCACGATAAGGGTACGGCCCGCCCCAGAACCACGGGTCGATTGGCTGTGGCGGCATGACCACTTGTTGTGTAACACGCCAGCGTTTATAGCCATTGACCTGCATCACCATAAACTTGTAAGCGGTTTCGCCCACTTTGCCTTCCACTACACCAGTGATGGGACCCACAACGGTGACCAACTGGCCACGGAAATCGACCGGGTCGAGGAAACCATTCACGTCAGCGTAAATACGCCCTCTGGAAGGCTCACCCAATTGCGGGCGTGCACCGTCATCGAGGCTGACGGTGGCAATTTCCAGACGTGTTCTGCCTTGTTTGTTATCGATGTTCACCACTCGCCCACCGAAACGCGCTTCTTGCCCAACGTAGAGTTGCGGTGCATTCATCACTCGCGCTAAATCTTGTTGCGGCGTGGCACTGGTGCCCTTAATCGCATCAGGGATGGTGACACAACCACTCAGCATAACTACGGCAGCAACTGCCAGTAATCGGCTAACAATTCTGAGATTCAAACCAGCCATAACCTTTCTCCTTGACGCAGTTTCGGCTTCCCAAAACGTTGGGAATTATTCTCTGCCTGGAAGCTTCTTCCATGTCACTTCATTACGCAGATAAACCGGCTCGGCATGTTCTACCGCCACCGTACAACCATCATTTAATGCCTGAATTGCCAAAGGCAACATATCTTCTGCTGCAGGAAGTGTGACTTCACCATCACGGATCTGCAGTTCACTGCTTTGCGCCATATCTGGCCAGGCTTGCCAGCCCGTGCCTACTGTCGCCCATTCGCCCTGAAGATGCTTCAACCGTTCAGCAACCGCTTCTGGTTTTAACACAGCTTCAGTTTCTTCACCGTGCCAGACACCCAGTTCATCACGCTGGTATTCAGCCCAATACACTTCACCCATGCGCGCGTCGATAGCTGCCAATACACGGGTCGCTCCGGTCATACGCCAGGCACCCTGCGCCATGGTGGCCAGAGTCGAAATGCCAATCATCGGCAATTCAGCCCCCAGCGCCAGCCCTTGCGCAATACCAATACCGATACGCACGCCGGTAAAACTACCTGGGCCACGGCCATAAGCAAGCGCATTCAATGCGGTCAGACCAACACCCCCTTCATTGAGGATGTCTCGCACCAGCGGCAGGATACGTTGGGTGTGTTCGCGTGGGCAGAGCTCGAAATGGGCAAGGGTCGCCCCTTCATTATACAGGGCAACCGAACATGCTTCTGTCGCGGTATCGATGGCTAAAATTCGCATGGTATTGCCAACCTCTGGCAGGAAAATAAGGTCAAAAATCGGCGCGCATCATACCATAGCCTGGCACAAATTACTGCGCCGAGCGGTGGTTAAGGAATTCAACTGCCCGATTAATATCCCGTGTGCGCGGTGTGGGCGGCAGGCTGTTGAGGAATACAGCACCATAAGGGCGCATCACCAGGCGATTATCACAAATCACCAGCACACCACGGTCATCAACATCACGGATTAAGCGTCCAACGCCTTGTTTTAAGGTAATAACGGCGTCGGGGAGTTGCACGTCTTCGAACGGGTCGCCCCCACGCAGGCGGCAATCTTCCATGCGTGCTTTCAGCAAAGGGTCATCCGGCGAGGTAAACGGCAGTTTGTCGATAATCACCAGTGACAGCGCATCACCACGCACGTCCACACCTTCCCAAAAACTACTGGTTGCGACCAACAATGCGTTACCTGCGTCAACGAACTGCTGCAACAACTGGCCTTTGCTGGTTTCACCCTGCAACAACACCGGTAATGTCATAGTGGCGCGGAATTGCTCGGCTAAATCGCGCATCATCGAATGGGAGGTACACAACATGAAGCAACGACCATTGTTAGCTTCGATAAGCGGCTTGAGCATTTTTGCCAGATGTTTGCCTGCTGCCGGTTGGTTAGGCGTTGGTAAACCACGCGGCACACACAACAACGCCTGGCTGGCATAGTCAAACGGGCTGGCTAATAACAAGGTCTGCGCATTGGCGATACCCAGACGTTCGGTAAAATGGCTAAGCTGGTCGTTTACTGAAAGCGTTGCCGAAGTAAAAATCCAGGTACCTGCTTTTTGGCTGATCACTTCCTGGAATTTATCGGCGACGGAAAGCGGTGTTAGCGCCAGCGTGAAGTTGCGCGCGTTACATTCATACCAGTAGCTGTAACCCGGAGTATCGACCTCTTTGAGGCGTTTGATTCGCCCGCGTAAAATGACGATGCGTTCGAAAGCCGCGTCCAACAATGCAGAGCGCCCAAGGGAAAGTTTGGATACGTCGTAACACAGCTCAAGCGCATCATCGAGCAACAATAACGCACGTTGTACCGACGGTTCGGCCAGTAATTCTCGCAAATTGCCGCGGTAACCTGGGTCACCCATTTGCAGGCGAAAATCTTGCGTGCTTTGCGCCAGACGGTCCGAACTTTTTTGCAATTGCTGGGCGTCACGCACTTCAGTGCGATAAGCGATGGAGATATCTTTGGCTATGTCTAGTAACTGGCGGCTGGAGACCGATTGCCCAAAATACTGGCTGGCGATGTCGGGGATTTGGTGGGCTTCATCGAAAATCATCACTTCTGCTTCCGGAATCAGCTCGCCAAAACCACCCTCTTTGACCACCATATCGGCCAAAAAGAGGTGATGGTTAACCACCACAACGTCTGAATCCATGGCTTTTTTACGCGCTTTTACCACAAAACAATCTTTGTAAAGCGGGCAATCTTGCCCCAGGCAGTTATCGTTGGTGCTGGTCACCATCGGCCAGACGGCAGAGTCCTCGGCAACACTGGCGCAAGTGCTGATATCCCCGTCCACCGTTTCAATCGCCCAACCCCGTAATTTGACGATGTCACTTAGCGTCTGGACTTGCAGATCGCCGCCCGCCAGCGCTTGCTGTTCTAAACGCTCAAGGCATAAATAGTTCGAACGCCCTTTTAACAGCGCCAGCCGCCCTTTGAAATCCAGCGCCCTCGCCACTGTTGGTAAATCACGTGAGAAGAGCTGATCCTGTAAGGCTTTTGATCCCGTAGAGATAATGACTTTTTTGCCTGAACGCAGAGCCGGAGCCAGATAAGCGTAGGTTTTACCCGTACCGGTACCCGCCTCCACCACCAGCTCACGCCCGGAAGCGATAGCCTTAGCCACGGCTTGCGCCATCTGGCGTTGTGGTTCACGCGGTTTAAAACCCGTTATCGCCGTAGCGAGTTGGCCGTCTGCTGCAAAATCGTCTGTCACATTACCCCCTGGGTTTATTGACAGTGATTATGTCAGCCTGAGCGGTGTTAAGCCAGTGGAAGCCTTCTGTAGATTGTGGCAGGCTGTGCCACAGTATGAACAAGCTGAAAAGGAAACAGTGATGAGTATTGTGCGTATAAAACCGGAAGCGCGTTGGTCGGATGCGGTCATTCATAACAACACGTTGTATTACACCGGTGTGCCAGAAAACCTTGATGCGGATGCTTACGAGCAGACCGCCAACACGCTTGCGCAAATTGATACTGTGCTTGAAGAACAAGGCAGCGATAAGAGTAAGATCCTCGATGCCACCATTTTCCTGCCGGAAAGTGCCGACTTTGCTGCGATGAATAAAGCCTGGGATGAATGGGTTGTTGCGGGTCATGCGCCGGTGCGTTGTACCGTGCAGGCAAAATTGATGAACCCGCGCTACAAAGTAGAAATTAAGATTATCGCGGCAGTGTGACACTAAGCGGGCTGTAGCCCGCTTTACTTATCGTCGTCGTTTTCTTCGTAATGGTCGACATATCTTTCTTCTTCATCGTTTTCATCCGTGTTTTCTTCGTCACTCTCAGCGTTACCGACGTCGTCATCTTCAAAACGGACCGCGACCATCTCGCCAGTATGATTGGCACGAATTTCTGCGGCGACCAGTGTAATCGCTTCACCACTGCTCATGCCCTGGGACATCAGTTCCTGAATACGTTCTACAGCTTTCTGCTGTTGCTCATGGGATAATGCGGGTAATCCTGAAAACATTTTCGACTCCTGATACATTGCCTGGGTTAATTATTTCACGCTGCTAACAGGGTTTCCAGCGGGTTCACTGGTATAGCAGGATGATCACTCTCTTTTTTTAGTTGTGGTTTATAACGTTGCAGACTCTCACTTTTCGAACTTTGCCGTGGCATGCCGATGCTGTTCAACACACTTTCAAAGCGACTGCACAGCAGCCATGGGCCATGCTTCTGCATTCCGGCTTCGCTGACCATCCTCATAATCGCTTTGATATTCTGGTTGCAGAACCTCGGGCAACATTAGTGACGCGTGGTCCTGAAACAACAATTTGCGTGGACGGTATCAGTTCAACGCATCACGGCGATCCTCTGCATCTACTACAGGAAACTCTGGATAGTTTTGGTTATCAGCCAGAGATACACCCGGAACTCCCCTTTTTAGGCGGTGCGTTGGGGTTGTTCGGTTATGACCTCGGTCGCCACTTCGAAAAATTACCCGAGCGGGCACAACGCGATCTTACTACACCCGATATGGCGATAGGCATTTACGATTGGGCGTTAATTGCTGACCATCAAAATCAGTGCCTGACTCTGCTGTGTTGGGGGGATATTGATGCTCGCCAACAGTTTCTTGAAACGCTGACCGCGTACAGCCCTCGCCAACCGTTCCGCCTGACGAGCGCGTGGCAGTCCAGTATGACCCGCGAGCAGTATGGACTTAAATTCCGTCAGGTACAGGAATATCTCAAAAGCGGCGATTGCTACCAGGTGAACCTCGCGCAGCGCTTTAACGCCAGTTACGAAGGCGATGAATGGCAAGCATTCGAATGCCTGAACGCGGCGAATCGGGCTCCGTTCAGTGCGTTTATTCGACTTCCTGACAGCGTGATTTTAAGCCTGTCGCCTGAGCGGTTTATTCTGCTGGAAAATCACAACATACAAACGCGCCCGATTAAAGGCACTTTACCGCGCCTTGAAGATCCTCTGGCCGATGCGCAGCAGGCTGAAAAACTGGCGAATTCACCAAAGGATCGCGCAGAAAACCTGATGATTGTTGATTTGCTACGTAATGACATTGGCCGTGTTGCGGTACCGGGCAGTGTAAAAGTCCCTGAGTTATTTGTTGTTGAGCCCTTCCCGGCAGTACATCACCTGGTGAGTACCATAACCGCACAATTGCCTTCGCATCTTAAGGCAACAGATTTACTGCGCGCCTGTTTCCCTGGTGGGTCGATTACCGGTGCACCAAAAGTTCGCGCTATGGAAGTGATTGAAGAACTCGAGCCGCAGCGGCGTAATGCCTGGTGTGGAAGTATCGGCTATTTAAGCTTCTGCGGAAATATGGACACCAGTATTACCATCAGGACTCTGACCGCCGAAGGAGGCAAACTTTACTGTTCGGCGGGAGGTGGAATTGTGGCTGATAGTGTTGAATCTGCGGAATATCAGGAAACTTTTGATAAAGTTAATCGTATTCTTCCACAACTAGAGAAGTGATGAGATGTCTGGTTCGTCCCTGAGTATGAACGATTTTTTATCGCGTTTTCAGCTGTTGCAACCGCCCGTAACGCGCACGACGAGTAATCATCGCCAGGCTGCGGTGCTGATTCCTATTGTACGCCGCCCACAGCCTGGGCTGCTGTTGACCCAACGTTCGACCATGCTGCGTAAACATGCCGGGCAAGTTGCCTTTCCAGGCGGTGCGGTGGACGACACTGATGAGTCATTGATTGCCGCGGCACTGCGCGAGGCATGGGAAGAAGTTGCCATTTCGCCAGAGCATGTTGAAGTGATCGGCACTTTGCCGCCGGTCGATAGCGTCACCGGGTTTCAGGTTACGCCAGTTGTCGGCATCATCCCTCCCGATTTACCTTACCAGGCCTGTGAAGATGAAGTTGCAGCGGTTTTTGAGATGCCATTAATGGAAGCGCTCACCCTGGGTCGCTATCATCCGCTGGATATTCACCGTCGTGGTAACGCCCATCGCGTTTGGCTTTCCTGGTATCAACACTACTTTGTCTGGGGTATGACTGCCGGAATTATCCGTGAGTTAGCTTTACAGATAGGTGTGGAACCGTGATCACTCTTTAATTCTGCAAATACGGCTATATTTAGCAGAGTGTCTTGCTGTAGTTTTATTCCCCCATAGACATAAGGGGCAATAAAAAGAGTGGTTGATGTGACTGATTACTCCCTGGAAGCGCATTCTGCGGACCGGATTAGTCAAGTTATGGTTAACCATTAGTTTAATTCATGTGAATAGTTTACTACAGTGACCAATAAATTTTTAAACTAGTTAGCTGCGGTTTTGCAGCAGCAAATTTTATTTAGCCGGTGTCCTGAAAGGAGTTTAGTGTGATTAGCATATTCGACATGTTCAAAGTCGGCATTGGGCCATCCAGTTCCCATACCGTCGGTCCGATGAAGGCCGGTAAGTTGTTTGTCGACTCGCTGCTCGAAAATGGATTACTGGAAAGCACGACGCGCATCGCCGTCGATGTTTACGGTTCCCTGTCGCTGACTGGTAAAGGGCACCATACTGATATCGCTATCATCATGGGTCTTGCAGGTAACGAACCTGCCACTGTTGATATTGACTCCATTCCTGCGTTTATTCGCGATGTAGAAACGCGTGAACGTCTGTGGCTTGCCCAGGGTCGCCACGAAGTTGATTTCCCGAAAGATACCGGCATGTGTTTCCGTAACGACAACCTGTCGTTACATGAGAACGGCATGACTATCCATGCGTTCAGCGGCGATCAAAAGATCTACAGCAAAACGTATTATTCCATCGGCGGTGGTTTTATCGTTGATGAAGAGCATTTCGGCAAAGAGGCAGCAGATGAAGTTGTCGTGCCCTACTCGTTCAATTCCGCGGAAGAAATGCTGAATCACTGTAAACAGACCGGCATGTCCCTGTCTGGCGTGATCATGCAGAACGAACTGGCTTTGCACAGCCGTAAAGAAATTGAAGAGTATTTTGCCAACATCTGGCAAACCATGCGCGCTTGTATCGACCGTGGCGTCAATACTGAAGGTGTGCTGCCTGGCCCATTGCGTGTACCGCGTCGTGCTTCCGCATTGCGCCGTATGCTGGTATCCAGCGATAAACTCTCCAATGACCCAATGAACGTGATTGATTGGGTGAACATGTTTGCGCTGGCGGTGAACGAAGAAAACGCCGCGGGCGGGCGTGTGGTTACCGCTCCGACCAACGGTGCCTGCGGCATCGTCCCTGCAGTGCTGGCGTACTATGACCACTTTATCGAATCAGTCAGCCCTGACACCTACATCCGTTATTTCCTCGCATCCGGTGCGATTGGTGCGTTGTATAAGATGAACGCGTCAATTTCTGGTGCTGAAGTGGGTTGCCAGGGTGAAGTCGGTGTGGCCTGTTCAATGGCGGCAGCCGGCCTTGCTGAAATTCTCGGGGCCAGCCCAGAACAAGTTTGTGTTGCGGCGGAAATTGGCATGGAACACAACCTCGGTTTGACCTGCGACCCGGTTGCGGGCCAGGTTCAAGTGCCGTGTATTGAACGTAATGCGATTGCTTCTGTGAAAGCGATCAACGCCACCCGCATGGCAATGCGCCGTACCAGTGAACCTCGTGTTTCTCTCGATAAAGTGATTGAAACAATGTATGAAACGGGCAAAGACATGAATGCGAAATACCGCGAAACCTCCCGCGGTGGCCTGGCAATTAAAGTCCAGTGTGATTAATCCCTTCCGGCCCTCAGTGATGAGGGCCAGGCTAGTGCGGGTCAGTCACCTGAACTTGAGAAGCCAACTGCTTGTTTAGCCATTAAAAGGTGCTGCGTCTGCTCAACGACGCGGCTCCTGAACAACGAAACGCAAAAAAAAGGTTATTTTTCCAGCGCTCTACAAATCCCCCACTACACTTTGAATGTTCTGTGTGCCGATTTCGGTCGCGGTTCTACACAAGGTGATCACGGATGCAGACAGCTCAACGTATATTACGAGGCTACCGTCGCAGGCGTTTAATTGTCTGTATCGGCTTAGCTGTTCTGGCACTCGTGTTGACTCTGAGCGCACGCTATGTTGCTGAGCGCAAAGTGAATGAACAGCATTTGCAGGCGTTTAATCAACGTATTATCAGCACGCTAGAGAGTATTCTGCTCCCCCTTGAACAAGGCAACAAAGAGCTTATTGCTTTAGTGGGAATGTCTTGTGAGGCCGCGCAACTCAAAATGCGCGAACACGCAGCACGCCTGCAAACAGTGCGTTCAATCGGGCTGATTAAGGATGATATTCTTTATTGCTCAAGTATTTTTGGCAGCCGCCACGTCCCGATTAATTTGCTACAACCCAAATTACCTTCATCTCTTCCACTGCTGTTTCTCTCAATTGACCGTTCATTACTGAAAGGCACGCCAATTCTGTTGTCCTGGACACCGTCATCCAACAGCAGTCACGAAGGCGTCATGCAGATCATTAATATTGAATTGCTGACCGGATTAATCCTTGAGCCTGAACGCCCATGGGTATCGCGTGCTGTACTTAATGTCGCAGATTCGCACCTCGAATATGGTGCAGGACTTTTGCAGCGAATTGTTGTTGAAGATGGGCAAGTCATCCATGAAATGGCTTCCGAACATTTTGCGTTTTCCATCACCACCATTGGCCCCTCACCTGGGGCATTGGCATTAAGCAATTTGCCAACTCAACTTCCACTGGCACTGATTCTCAGTATGCTGATTGGTTATATCGCCTGGCTTGCAACCGCCAATCGCATGAGTTTTTCATGGGAAATTAATGTTGGTATGGCCTCTCATGAATTCGAGGTCTTCTGCCAGCCACTAGTGAGCGCTCGTAATCTGCAGTGTGTCGGTGTGGAACTACTATTGCGCTGGAATAATCCACGCCAGGGCTGGATCTCCCCCGATGTATTTATTCCCCTCGCTGAGCAGCAAAACCTGATTGCCCCGTTGACCCGCTATGTGCTGGATGAAACCGTTCGCCACCTTGATATTTTTCCCAAATCACGTCATTTCCACATCGGGCTAAACGTGGCGGCCAGCCATTTCCATGAAGCTGAGATTATTGCCGATTTGCGCCGTTCCTGGTTCCCTGCACACCCGCTGCAAAAATTGACTCTGGAGTTAACGGAACGAGATGCGTTGCCAGATGTTGACTATCGTGTGGTGCGTGATTTGCATCGTATGGGCGTGGGTCTGGCGATAGATGATTTCGGTACGGGGCAGAGTTCCCTGGCCTATCTGGAAACACTGAATCCGAATGTACTGAAAATTGATAAGTCGTTTACTGCGGCTATCGGGACTGATGCGGTGAACTCGACGGTGACCGATATTATTATCGCACTGGCGCAGAGGCTGGGAATCTCTCTGGTGGCCGAAGGCGTTGAAACGCCGCAGCAGGCAGAGTATCTGCGCAGCCACGGCGTGAATGTCTTGCAAGGTTATTTGTATGCGCGACCAATGCCACTGAGCGAATTCCCTCGCTGGTTAAGGGGGAGCACACGCCCCCCGCGCCATAGAGGTCATCCTATTTCGGTCGTTCCGCTGCGCTGATTACTCTTCTTCATCTTCATGTTCGGAGCGTTCTTTCACCACACGGACCAGGTCCACACGGTAATCGTTCGCTTCGACAATCTGGATGCGAAGCGGAGCAACTTCAATGACATCACCCGCTTTCGGGATTTGGCCATTCACCGAGATAACCAATCCGGCAATCGAGGCGATATCTTCGCTGTCGTTAACCAGAGTATTGATATCCAGATGCTGCTGAATCGCATGCAGGTCAGTGGAACCTTTCACCAACCAACCGTCACCGTCGCGCACAATTTCTGGTGTTTCGTCAGCATCGGGGAATTCACCCGCAATGGCTTCCAGGACATCCAATGGTGTCACCAGACCTTGAACGACGCCGAACTCGTTGTTGACGATAACGAAGCTACCGCGAGCACGACGCAGCACACCCAGCAAGTTGATAGGGTCCAGCGTTTCCGGAACCACAATCGCCGGATATTGGGCCGCAATAGCCGCAACATCGCCACCATTTTCCAGCGCCACCAGCAGCTCTTTAGCCCGCACGATCCCGATGATTTCATCAAGCTCACCGCGGCATATCGGGAACAGACTGTGTGGAGATTCCAGCAGTTGTTCACGAATTTCAGCCGTCGATTTATCGGCATCAACCCAGGAGATTTCACCACGAGGCGTCATGATGCTACGCAATGAACGTGAAGCCAGCGTCAGTACCCCGTTTATCATGTAACGTTCTTCTTCAGCGAAGGATTCCGCTTCAATCGGGGTGATGGTTTTGTTGTCTTCATTCTGTGAACGCGCCTGGCGCTTGCCATTCATTAAGCGCAAAATCGCATCAGCTGTACGAGCACGTAGCGGTACATTTGACTGATGGCGAATAAAGTTGCGACGCGCAATCTGGTTAAAGAACTCGATGATTATCGAGAAGCCAATCGCTGCGTACAGGTAGCCCTTAGGAATATGGAAACCGAAGCCTTCAGCAACCAGACTCAGGCCGATCATCAACAAGAAGCTCAGGCACAGCACCACGACCGTTGGATGCTGGTTAACAAAATTCGTTAACGGTTTTGACGCCATCAGCATCACACCCATCGCAATCACAACCGCCGCCATCATGACAGGCAGGTGATTCACCATCCCTACGGCGGTAATGACCGCATCTAGCGAGAACACCGCGTCCAATACAACAATCTGCAGTACTACGACCCAGAAACTAGCGTAGCCTTTCCCATGCCCATCATCATGCTGGCGGTTTTCCAGCCGTTCATGCAGTTCGGTCGTGGCTTTAAACAGCAAGAATAAGCCCCCGAATAGCATGATGAGATCGCGCCCGGAGAACGTCAAATCTGCGACGCTAAACAGGGGTTGGGTCAGTGTCACCATCCATGAGATCAATGACAACAAGCCTAGTCGCATCACCAATGCCAGAGATAAACCGATAAGCCTCGCTTTATCCCGTTGTTTTGGTGGAAGTTTATCCGCAAGAATCGCAATAAAGACCAGGTTATCAATACCCAGTACGATTTCCAGAACAATAAGTGTCAGTAAACCCACCCATATTTGGGGATCCATTAAGAGTTCCATGACAAGCTCCAGCTTTGGGAATCACTGCGCGGCAACCCGCAAAATACGGACGCAGAAAGTTGAATTAAGGTATTAACGGGGCGTGTTACGCCATTATGAAAGGCTGAGGATTCAGACCTGAAAATGAAAAGACGTCGGTGACGATCCATACGGTGGGCTACTGCCCTTTACTCCTTAGTTATTAAACGGGATGCAAACAATATCAGAGCAAATTACCCTTTTGCAAAGATTTACCTGATTTTGCAATTTTACTGTCATTGACCAAGCGCATAATTTGCTCCGCGAAACAATATGTGTGAAGCAAAGCTAAATTACGGATCTTCATCACATAAAATATTTTTTTCACTGACTAAAATAAATCCGTCTTCAGTTACACATCTTTACTCATACCGTTATCTGAATCGATTCGCTCAATGAAACGGATAATCTACAAAACACCCATTTTAAGGGTGTGGTTATGTCCAACACAGGAGGTAGCAAGTGACTATTGCTATTGTCATAGGCACGCATGGCTGGGCAGCAGAACAATTGCTGAAAACCGCTGAAATGCTATTAGGCGAACAAGAAAATGTTGGCTGGATAGATTTCGTTCCCGGTGAAAACGCCGAAACTTTGATCGAAAAATATAACGCTCAATTGGCAAACCTGAAAACCGACAAAGGTGTGCTGTTTCTCGTCGATACCTGGGGCGGTAGCCCTTTCAATGCGGCTAGCCGTATTGTCGTCGATAAAGAGCATTACGAGGTCGTCGCCGGGGTCAATATTCCGATGCTGGTCGAAACCTTGATGGCACGTGATGATAACCCTTCATTTGATGAATTAGTGGCTTTGGCAGTAGAAACAGGTCGCGAAGGGGTTAAAGCCCTGAAAGCAAAACCTGTCGAAACTGCAGCACCTGTGGCGCCCGTTGCTGCACCAAAACCTGCGGCACCGCTGAAGCCAATGGGTCCAAATGACTACATGAACATTGGTCTGGCACGTATTGATGACCGTTTGATTCATGGCCAGGTGGCGACTCGCTGGACTAAAGAAACTAACGTGACGCGCATTATTGTTGTCAGCGATGAAGTTGCCGCCGATACCGTGCGCAAAACTCTGTTGACGCAAGTTGCGCCTCCAGGCGTAACAGCACACGTGGTTGATGTGGCAAAAATGATCCGCGTGTGGAATAACCCGAAATATGCAGGCGACCGTGTGATGCTGCTGTTCACTAACCCAACTGATGTTGAACGCGTCGTGGAAGGTGGGGTGAATATTAAGTCAGTCAACATCGGTGGTATGGCGTTCCGCCAGGGTAAAACTCAGGTGAACAACGCGATTTCTGTCGATGAAACGGATATTGAAGCCTTTAAGAAACTGAACGCGCGTGGCATTGAACTGGAAGCGCGTAAGGTTTCTACCGATCAAAAATTGAAAATGATGGACCTGATCGCGAAGGTGAAAAACTAATTACTGATGTAACTAGTTTGATTCTACGTTTTGCTCAGTTTTCACACATAAGTCACTCGTTTAAGGAGAAGTACAATGGAGATTACCACTCTTCAGATTGTGCTGGTGTTTGTCGTAGCCTGTATTGCCGGTATGGAGTCGGTGCTCGATGAATTTCAGTTCCACCGTCCGCTGGTCGCCTGTACCTTAATTGGTCTGGTCCTCGGTGACATGAAAACCGGTATTATTATCGGTGGTACACTTGAAATGATCGCGTTGGGTTGGATGAACATCGGTGCGGCGGTTGCTCCCGATGCGGCTCTGGCGTCAATTATCTCGACCATTCTGGTTATCGCCGGACATCAGGGCATCGGTTCTGGTATCGCTCTGGCCATCCCACTGGCAGCAGCAGGCCAGGTTCTGACCATTATCGTTCGTACTATTACCGTGGGCTTCCAGCACGCAGCAGATAAGGCCGCCGAAAATGGCAACCTATCGGCGCTCTCCTGGATTCACGTTTCCTCCCTGTTCTTGCAAGCAATGCGTATCGCCATTCCTGCCGTTATCGTCGCGGTTTCCGTGGGGACTAGCGAAGTGCAGAACATGCTGAACGCCATTCCTGAGGTGGTAACCAGCGGTCTGAACATCGCCGGCGGCATGATTGTGGTAGTGGGTTATGCGATGGTCATCAACATGATGCGCGCAGGCTACCTGATGCCATTCTTCTATCTGGGCTTCGTTACTGCGGCTTTCACCAACTTCAACCTGGTTGCATTGGGTGTGATTGGTGCTGTGATGGCAATTCTGTACATCCAGCTGAGCCCGAAATACAACCGTACTGCCGGTGCTACAGCGCCTGCTGCCGGTGCTAACGACCTCGATAACGAATTAGATTAATAGGTGAGCGAAATGGTTGATACCACTAAAACAGTAACTACCGAGAAGAAACTCACTCCGGGCGATATTCGTGGCGTGTTCCTGCGTTCTAACCTCTTCCAGGGGTCATGGAACTTCGAACGTATGCAGGCGCTGGGCTTCTGTTTCTCAATGATTCCGGCGATTAAACGCCTGTATCCTGAGAACAACGATGCGCGTAAACAAGCGATTAAGCGTCACCTGGAATTCTTCAACACCCATCCTTATGTAGCCGCTCCGGTTCTGGGCGTTACCCTTGCGATGGAAGAACAACGTGCGAACGGTGCAGAAATTGATGATGGTGCCATTAACGGTATCAAAGTTGGTTTGATGGGGCCGCTGGCGGGCGTGGGCGACCCAATCTTCTGGGGTACTGTACGCCCAGTATTTGCAGCGCTAGGTGCCGGCATTGCCATGAGCGGCAGCCTGCTCGGCCCATTGCTGTTCTTCATCCTGTTCAACGCAGTCCGTTTGCTAACCCGTTACTACGGTGTGGCTTACGGCTACCGTAAAGGGATCGATATCGTTAAGGATATGGGCGGCGGCTTCCTGCAGAAATTGACTGAGGGGGCGTCAATCCTCGGCCTGTTTGTCATGGGGGCACTGGTAAACAAGTGGACGCACGTTAACATACCGCTGGTTGTGTCGAAAATTACCGACCAGACCGGCGCAGTTAAAGTGACCACGGTTCAAACCATTCTTGATCAGTTGATGCCAGGCCTTGTGCCATTGCTGTTAACGTTTGCTTGTATGTGGCTGCTGCGTAAGAAAGTCAACGCGCTGTGGATCATCATGGGCTTCTTCGTTATCGGTATTGCCGGTTATTCTATCGGCTTGCTGGGTCTGTAATTACCATGTTATGCAAACCGGGGCCCCTGCCCCGGTTTTTTTATTGTTTAGAATGAAGGTAGTGTTATGACGTTGACGGATGTGGTTTTACTCGTTTTCATTGTGCTGTTGCTCGCGTGGTCAATCTATGATGAGTTCATCATGGATAAGCTCAAGGGCAAAACCCTACTCAAAATCACCCTGCTGCGCCGTAATCGTATCGACAGCACCATCTTTGTTGGTCTGGTTGCCATCCTCATCTATAACAACGTCACCACTCACGGCACACCACTGACAACCTGGTTATTATCTGCACTCGCGTTACTCGCTATTTATATTTCGTGGATCCGTCAGCCTAAATTATTGTTTAAAACAGAAGGTTTTTTCTTCGCAAACGTGTGGATTTTATATTCACGAATTAAAGAAATGAATTTATCTGAAGACGGAGTGTTGGTGATGCAACTAGAGCAACGCCGTTTACTGATTCGGGTTAAAAATATCGATGACCTGGAAAAAATTTATAAACTAATGGTTGATAATCAATAAGTTATAAATATAGCAAAGTCTATATTTTGATATTTTTTGTACAGTCATTTAAATATAGCCGATGCTATTTCGCACAATTAGTGTGCTATTATTTTAACGTTTAAGTTACTTATTAAGTTAAATGAAAATCGTTATCATTTAAGTGTCTGGAATAATAGTTTTCAAATATTGTTTTATCTTTGAATAATATGTTAAGGTTGCGCCCGTCGTTGGGGAGTAGCCGATTTTCGCCATTGCGAAAATGTACATGTCAACATACTCGTTACTTGTTTTAGCAGGTTTTTTAAACAAGAAAATAACGTGGCATGTACGACTCAAACACTGAGTAGGCGAGACCATAGGCACGTAGCCATCGTTTTAGTTGGGGATGGTCGACGTGTATATGGATATTCCCAACTGAGGCGTTTGTATGAATCTCTCCGCTACAATTATTCTTGCTTTTGGCATGTCGATGGATGCGTTTGCTGCATCAATCGGGAAAGGTGCCACCCTCCATAAACCTAAGTTTTCCGAAGCCATACGTACCGGCCTGATTTTTGGCGTTATTGAAACGCTCACACCGCTGATTGGCTGGTGTCTGGGGATGTTGGCCAGTACAGTTGTGCTGGAATGGAACCATTGGGTTGCTTTTATCCTGCTCGTTTTCCTCGGTATCCGAATGATCTATGAAGGGATTCGCGGCAACGATGATGAAGAGACACCTAAGCTACAACGTCATGGATTTTGGTTATTGGTCACGACAGCTATAGCAACCAGCCTTGATGCAATGGCGGTGGGCGTCGGTCTGGCGTTTCTGCAAGTGAACATTATTGAAACTGCGCTGGCGATTGGTTGCGCGACCATGATCATGTCTACGATGGGTATGATGCTGGGCCGTTTTATTGGCCCGCTACTGGGTAAACGCGCCGAAATTCTCGGCGGCGTGGTGTTAATTGGGATTGGTTGCCAGATCCTTTACGGCCATTTCAGCGCGCTAAGTTAAATATTCAAGCTACCTGGGCTTCGCGTCGCCAGACGCGAACCACAAAGTCAGTCTCACATTCAAATGCCGTTTCAGCCGCTAAGGCTTGCCACACTTCCGGGCGAGCGCGCCAGGCAAACGGCGTCATTTGTAGCAATGCTACCGCTTCATCACCCTTTAATGTCATCGGCCAGCTAATTTGCTGAGTCTGTTCTGCAATAAAACCAGGCAAAGATTCAGACTCAGAGCTGTGCAACACAATATTGTCGTAAATGAGGCCTTTCAACTGCATTAAATGACGGGGACCAGGGGTCGCCGTAATGACGATACCGCCAGGTTTTACCACCCGCGCCAGTTCTTCCGCTTTGCAGGGCGCGAAAATACGCACAACAGCATCAAGGCTATTATCGTCAAACGGTAAACGGTGACTTGAAGCAACGCAGAATTGCACCTGCGGGTAACGTTTAGCCGCGTAGCGAATCGCCACTTTCGCGACATCTAACCCCCAGGTCGTGCCATTTTGTTTTGCGACTACCTGTGCAAAACCGGCAGTGTAGTACCCTTCCCCACAACCAATGTCGAGTAAAGTCACGGGTGACGCTTGTTCAAGTTGTTGGCAAATGGCATCACGCAAAGGCTGGTAATGCCCGGCATCGAGAAACTTTCTGCGTGCCTGCATCATCTCGCTGCTGTCGCCAGGATCCTTAGAACGCTTATGCTGTACTGGCAGCAAATTGACGTATCCTTCTTTTGCCTTATCGAATTGGTGGCCTTGTGGGCAAAGATAACTCTTGCCAACAGCGGTAAGCGGCGCATGACAAAGCGGACAAAGATAGGACATGGGAACTCCAGGCAATCATAAAGGGCGCAAGTGTAACGCTAAACGCCCTGTTTCGAAAAGCAACTAACCGGCGGAGTTATCTGCGACAGGCTTATTTAACACCATTAAATTTGGGTCACCGTCCGGAAGACCATCAGGCTCAATATTTTCCAGTCGTAACACATCGCTCATAATTTGACTAAATACCGGGGCTGAAACTGCTCCGCCATAATAAGCCCCATTTTCTGGATCGTTAATCACCACAACCAGCGCAAAGCGTGGATTACTGGCTGGCGCAACACCGGCCGTGTAAGCAATGTATTTATTGATGTACTTACCGTCATCACCAATCTTCTTCGCCGTGCCCGTTTTTACCGCGACACGATATCCGTGCACCGCCGCTTTTACTCCACCGCCGCCAGGCAACGCCACGCTTTCCATCATATGTTCAACCTGATGAGCAATGACTTCAGACATCACGCGTTTCCCAACGACCGGTGGGTCAACACGGGTAATCGACAGCGGTCTGGAAATACCGTAACTACCAATGGTTGCGTAAACATGGGCCAGTTGCAGCGGCGTGACCATCAAACCATAGCCAAAAGAGAAGGTTGCACGATCCAGTTCTCCCCAGAACTTACGATGTGGTAAATAACCGCGGCTTTCTCCTGTCAGGCCCAGCCCCGTCGGCGAACCAAAGCCAAACTCTTTGTAGGTATCCAAAAGTTTTTGGATAGGCATTGCCAGCGAAAGACGTGATACCCCGGTATCGCTCGATTTTTGCAGGATCCCGGTCAACGTTAGCTGAGGGTAATAACCCACATCCCGAATCCGATGCCCGTCAATGGTATAGGGATGGGTATCCACCACACTGTCGGGTTGCACAATACCTTGTTGCAGCGCGGTCATCACTACCATGGGTTTGACCGTTGAACCGGGTTCAAAGGTGTCACTTATTGCCCGATTGCGGAAATCGTTCAACGTGGCACCATCACGGTTATTCGGGTTAAATGTCGGGCAACTTGCCATAGCCAGAACTTCACCGGTATTAACATCAAGGATAACTGCGGCGGCTGATTCGGCTTTATTCCACGAAACCGCGTTGCTTAACGCATCTTCAGTCACCGTTTGCAGACGCTCATCAATGCTTAACATTAGGTTATGCGCGGGGCTTGCCGGATTTTCAGTGATATTTTCAATGACGTGACCGTGTCGGTCTTTGCGAACTAATCGCTCCCCGCCCCTCCCCATCAATTGTCGATTGAAACTCTTTTCTATGCCCTCAATACCCTGATCATCAACATTGGTAAAACCGAGCAAATTTGCTGCGACATGCCCTGCCGGGTAAAAGCGGCGTGACTCATCGCGCAACGAAATCCCCGGTAGTTTCAAACTCTCAATATATTGGGCTTTTTGTGGATCGAGTTGACGGGCAAGGTAGATAAATCGGTCGGAAGGGTTACGACGAATACGGGCGGCGATCTCATTGAGCGGCATATTGAGCGTTGTCGCAAGTGCCTGCCAACGGCTATTCACTTGCACACCACCTTTTTCCATCACCGTTTTGGGGTCGGCCCAGATAGCTTTTACCGGTACGCTGACTGCCAATGGTCGGCCCGTACGGTCTTCAATCATGCCACGTGGAACCGTAATCGTCTCTTCGCGTAGTGAACGCATGTCCTCTTGCTTGACAAGATTCTCTGGCGAGATGATTTGCAACCAGGCTACACGTCCTAATAAAAATACCAGACACATAAGAATAGCACTGCAAAGCAGAGCAAAACGCCACTGAATAAAGTTACCCACGACTCCAGGGGCAATTTTTCTCACTTTCAATCCTTCACAACAACTAAGCAATTGAAAATTTAAACATAATGATGAAATTAACCGGACAGGAACAGTGCTACAAGATGCACTGCTTTGCTACAAAACATAACTAGTCACGGCTTGTAGAAACATATGGACAAGTAGTGCATAAGATTCAGACATGAAAAAGCCCCGCTACATGAGCGGGGCTTTCATCAAAATTTGGCGTTATTCGCGCCAGGTCTAATTCAACGGAATTAGATAGCAGTGACGTTAACTGCTGCTGGGCCTTTCTGGCCGTCCTGGATTTCGAACTCAACGTTCTGGCCTTCAGCCAGAGTTTTGAAGCCGTTACCCTGGATTGCAGAGAAGTGTACGAACACGTCTTTGCTGCCGTCAGCAGGAGTAATGAAACCAAAACCTTTAGAC
>Ga0105250_10000200_pt1 | contig 51040 bp, 50 predicted proteins | sample KBSS54metaG_FD_80425 | JGI IMG/M metagenome (GOLD analysis project Ga0105250, IMG submission 80425) | Switchgrass rhizosphere microbial communities from Kellogg Biological Station, Michigan, USA - KBS S5-4 metaG | ecosystem: Host-associated > Plants > Roots > Rhizosphere > Soil | place...
GAAGAAGCCCTGCGCATCGGCCGTGAAGTCGGCTACCCGGTGATCATCAAGGCCGCCGGTGGCGGTGGTGGTCGCGGCATGCGCGTGGTGCACAAGGAAGAAGACCTGATCGCTTCGGCGAAGCTGACCCGTACCGAAGCCGGTGCTGCGTTCGGCAACCCGATGGTCTACCTGGAGAAGTTCCTGACCAACCCACGCCACGTGGAAGTGCAGGTACTGTCCGACGGCCAGGGCCACGCCATCCACCTGGGCGACCGTGACTGCTCCCTGCAGCGCCGCCACCAGAAGGTACTGGAAGAAGCCCCGGCACCGGGTATCGACGAAGAAGCCCGGCAGATGGTCTTCGCTCGCTGCGTCAAAGCGTGCATCGACATCGGCTACCGCGGCGCCGGCACCTTCGAATTCCTGTATGAAAACGGCGCGTTCTATTTCATTGAAATGAACACCCGTGTACAGGTAGAGCACCCGGTATCGGAAATGGTCACCGGCATCGACATTCTCAAAGAGATGTTGAGCATCGCTGCAGGCAACCCGCTGTCGTACACCCAGGATGACGTAGTCATTCGCGGCCACTCGCTGGAATGCCGCATCAACGCCGAAGACCCGAAGAACTTCATTCCGAGCCCAGGCACGGTCAAGCACTTCCACGCACCAGGCGGCAACGGCGTTCGCGTCGATTCGCACCTGTACAGTGGCTATGCCGTTCCGCCGAACTATGATTCGCTGATCGGCAAACTGATCACCTACGGCAAGGACCGCGACGAAGCCATGGCGCGCATGCGCAACGCCCTGGACGAGATCGTGGTGGACGGGATCAAGACCAACATCCCGTTGCACCGCGACCTGACGCGCGACGAAGGCTTCTGCAAGGGCGGCGTCAATATCCACTACCTGGAACACAAGCTGGCTGCCCAGAAGTAATCCACGGTTGTAGATAGCTGCACAAAACGCCCCGACTTGTCGGGGCGTTTTCATTGGTGCTTACCTGTCACTTCTTACAGTTGTGGCGGCATGCCTCATGGCAGGAGGATGGTCAAGCGCGACCGCGCAACCTACCGGAGATCATCCTATGTATTCACACAAACCAAATCCTGGCTCGTTGAACATTCTGCCAGGCACCCGGCCGTCAGGTACGTTCGAATGGACACGCAACGGCTCCTCGTTTCAGGCGGACCACACCCTCCTTGGCTGGGGGCGCACTGGCTGGAACCTTGAAGCAAGCACAGGCGACCGAAACTCCGCCTCCTTCCAGGCCTTTTTCCTGCTAATCCCGGCGGACTCAGAGTCGACAATCATCAAAGGAAAGATTTCCACGCCGGATTTCTCGTTCCAATACTTCTGGAATGTCAGCGACCAGTACGGCGATGTATGGCCACGGAGCACTTATCTGGAAGGCCATCTGGACGTGGACATCAACGTAAAGGAGCACACCTTTGAAGGTAAGTTCGTCTTCCAGACCCCCAACCCCGAGCAAACCGGAATTGACTTCCGCGGTGACGGAACATTCAACCTCAAGCCCTGAAAGGAGCTGATGCAAGCCGCCGCACCAGCTTTTCCTCGGAGCTTTTCGGCGGCGGCTCTAGTAAACTGCAACACTTTCGCACCATTTATTCAAAGGTACCCGCCATGCCGTGGCTGCAAGTTCGTCTGGCCATCAGCCCAGAACAAGCCGAAACCTATGAAGACGCCTTGCTGGAAGTCGGCGCCGTTTCGGTCACCTTCATGGACGCCGAAGACCAGCCCATCTTCGAGCCAGAGCTGAACACCACGCCACTGTGGACCCATACCCACCTGCTGGCCCTGTTCGAAGCCGACGCCGAGCCTGCCAGCGTGTTCGCCCACTTGGAACTGCTGACCGGTGCCGCCCTGCCCGAGCACCACGCCGAGGTGATCGAAGACCAGGACTGGGAGCGCAGCTGGATGGACAACTTCCACCCCATGCGCTTCGGCCAGCGCCTGTGGATCGTGCCCAGCTGGCACGCCGCCCCGGAGCCTGGCGCGGTGAACCTGCTGCTGGACCCGGGCCTGGCCTTCGGCACAGGCACCCACCCCACCACCGCGCTGTGCCTGGAATGGCTCGATGGCCAGGACCTGAAGGGCCAGAACGTGCTGGATTTCGGCTGCGGCTCGGGCATTCTGGCCATCGCCGCCCTGCTGCTCGGCGCTGAGCAGGCGGTAGGTACCGACATCGACGTGCAGGCGCTGGAAGCATCGCGCGACAATGCCCGGCGCAATGGCGTGGCCGACGCGCAGTTCCCGCTGTACCTTCCGCAAGACCTGCCGCAGGTACAGAGCGATGTGCTGGTGGCCAACATCCTGGCCGGCCCACTGGTTTCCCTGGCGCCACAGCTGACCGGCCTGGTGAAGCCAGGCGGCCTGCTGGCCCTGTCGGGCATCCTTGCCGAGCAAGGCGAGGAAGTGGCCGCCGCCTATGCCGCCGCGTTCGACCTGGACCCTATCGCCAACCGCGATGGCTGGGTACGCATCAGTGGTCGCCGCCGCTGAGAGCGCCTAGAATGCTTGTCTGCATAACCCGGACCCGCGCATGACCGACAGTTTCGTCACCCAGTGCCCCCATTGCCAGACCAGCTTTCGCGTCAGCCACACTCAACTGAGCGTGGCCCGCGGAGTGGTGCGTTGTGGCGCCTGCCTGCAGGTGTTCAACGCTGCGCGCCAGCTGCTGGAGCAAAGCACCGGCCGCCAGGAACCGGCCCAGGAACCCGCGCCACCGGTGGCCGAGCAGCGCGCCGCGCCCATCAGCCTGCGCGAGTGGACGGCCAACGAGCTGGACCTCGACCAGCTCGACCTCGACGGCGAACTGGCACGCCTGGAGCAACGGGAGATTCAGCCGGTCAAGGCGTTCAAGGACCACCCTCCACGCGAGGAGTCATTCAGCGCCAGCAGGGACGAACATCAGGATGAAGCGTGGCACGAGCGGCCCTTCGGCACCCACGCCGAAGACCTCGAACTGCACGACGATGACGAACCGTCGCCACCCATCATCGAGCGCCAGCCGGCCCTTGACGAGGACACCGACAACGAGCGCACCGAGCCTTCACTGACCCTGGCGCCCGTTGAAGCGCACGCGCCCGCCCTTGGCCGCCTGCACGCTGATGACGACCTGCCGCCGCGTGGCGAGCGCTTGTCGGCGCTGGATGCCAATGATGACGAGCCTGACGAACCGCCGCCCCGCCCTGGCCGGCACGAACGCAGCGAGCCAAACCTGCGCGAGGCGCCGCTGCTTGACCTGATGGACGACCCGCTGCAACTGGATTGGCAGAAACGCCGCACGCCGTGGGGTAAACGGCTACTGTGGACCCTGGCGACCCTGGTGGCCGCCCTGGCCCTGGGCGGCCAGTACCTGTGGTACCACTTCGACGAGCTGGCCCGCCAGGACCAGTACCGGCCGTGGTTCCAGCAGGTATGCCCGAGCCTGGGCTGCAGCGTGCCGTCGAAGGTCGACATCGACCGCATCAAGAGCAGCAACCTGGTGGTGCGCAGCCACCCCGACTTCAATGGCGCGCTGGTGGTGGACGCGATCATCTACAACCGCGCGCCGTTCTCCCAGCCCTTCCCGCTGCTGGAGCTGCGTTTCGCCGACCTCAATGGCCAATTGATAGCCAGTCGTCGGTTCAAGCCAGGCGAATACCTCTCGGGCGAGCTGGCCGGTAGCCAGGCCGAAATGCCACCCCAGACCCCTATCCACATCTCGCTGGACATCCTCGACCCGGGTCCGAAAGCGGTGAATTACAGCCTCAGCTTCCGCTCCCCCGAGTAGCCCGCCCCTGTAAACACTGGCCCCTTGGGGAGCCGGCCTGCCAGCGCGCTTTTCATCGCCCCGCGAGCTGGCTGGCAGGCCAGTGCCCACAAAAATGGCGCTGCCAGGCAACCAAACCACTCGGCATAAGCAAATAGTTGTTCAGATTTTATCCAAAACGACCTTTATCCGGTCACCGAGAGCGGGTATTATGCCCACCCTTTTTCGAACTCTAATGATCCGGCCCCACAACAGGGAACACCTATGTCGGCGGTACGCATCGGCCCATATACATTGAACAACGCCCTGATCCTTGCCCCCATGGCGGGGGTCACGGACCAGCCCTTCCGGCAGCTTTGCCGACGGATGGGAGCAGGCCTGGTCGTATCAGAAATGGTCACCAGTGACATGAGCCTGTGGAACAGCCGCAAGTCGCGCATGCGCATGATCCACGAAGGCGATCCCGAGCCCCGCTCGGTACAGATCGCCGGTGGAGACGCGCAGATGCTGGCCGCGGCCGCGCGGGCCAACGTCGAAATGGGCGCCCAGATCATCGACATCAACATGGGCTGCCCGGCGAAGAAAGTCTGCAACAAGGCGGCGGGTTCCGCTTTACTGAAAGACGAGGCCCTGGTGCAGGAGATCCTGCATGCCGTGGTCGGCGCCGTCCAGGTGCCCGTTACCCTGAAGATTCGCACCGGCTGGGACCGTTCCAACAAGAATGGCATCACCGTTGCAAAGATTGCCGAGCAGGCGGGCATCAGCGCCCTGGCGGTACATGGCCGCACACGCGCCGATCTTTACACGGGTGAAGCCGAATACGACACCATCGCTGCCATCAAGCAGGCGGTGTCGATCCCGGTCTTTGCCAATGGCGACATCGATTCACCGCAAAAGGCCCGGCGCGTCCTCGACGCCACCGGTGCCGACGGCCTGCTGATCGGCCGCGCCGCCCAGGGGCGGCCGTGGATCTTTCGCGAGACCGAGCATTACCTGCGCACCGGCGAACTGTTGCCGGCACCGCAATTGAGTGAAGTGGAACAGATTCTGCTGGAGCACCTGACGGCACTGCACGCCTTCTATGGCGATGTGATGGGCGTGCGTATCGCCCGCAAGCATGTCGGGTGGTACCTGGCCACCTTGCCGGGCGCCAAGGAATTCCGCGCCCAGTTCAACCGCTTGGAAGATACGCAAGCGCAGTGCGCCAACGTTCGCCAGTTCCTCGGTGAATGTAATGAGAGCCCTGTGACAGGGGACGGACAGGGGGTGGCCGCATGACGATGATGACCGAGACTTTAGTGAGTGGAACAACGCCCGTGAGCGACAACGTCAACTTGAAACAGCACCTCAACACGCCCAGCGAAGAGGGTCAGACCCTTCGCGGCAGTGTTGAAAAGGCGCTGCACAATTATTTCGCCCATCTTGAGGGCGCTGCCGTCACTGACGTGTACAACCTGGTGCTTTCCGAAGTCGAGGCCCCCTTGCTCGAAAGCGTGATGAACTACGTCAAGGGCAACCAGACCAAGGCCAGCGAAATGCTGGGCCTGAATCGCGGTACCTTGCGCAAGAAGCTCAAGCAATACGATCTGCTGTAAGCATGCATTCAAACCAGAAAAGGCGACCTGTCCAGGGTCGCCTTTTTTGCTGACTCCTCTGCTTTAGACGGAAATTGAAATGACCGACCAGACTACCCGCCTGCCGATCCGCCGCGCTTTGATCAGCGTTTCCGACAAGACCGGTATCCTTGAATTCGCCCGTGAACTCGAAGCCTTGGGCGTCGAGATCCTGTCCACCGGCGGTACCTTCAAGCTGCTGACGGACAACGGCGTTGCCGCAGTGGAAGTGGCGGACTACACCGGCTTCGCCGAAATGATGGACGGCCGGGTGAAAACCCTGCACCCGAAAATCCACGGCGGCATCCTGGGCCGTCGCGGTATCGACGACGCCATCATGAACGAGCACGGCATCAAGCCGATCGATCTGGTCGCGGTCAACCTCTATCCGTTCGAAGCCACCATCAGCAAGCCAGGCTGCGACCTGCCGACCGCCATCGAGAACATCGACATCGGCGGCCCGACCATGGTCCGCTCCGCGGCCAAGAACCACAAGGACGTGGCCATCGTGGTCAACGCCAGCGACTACGGCCAGGTGCTGGACAGCCTGAAGGCCGGCGGCCTGACCTACGCTCAGCGCTTCGACCTGATGCTCAAGGCTTTCGAGCACACCGCAGCCTACGACGGCATGATCGCCAACTACATGGGCACCGTGAACCAGGCCGCCGAGACCCTGAGCACCGAAGGCCGCAGCGAATTCCCGCGTACCTTCAACAGCCAGTTCATCAAGGCCCAGGAAATGCGCTACGGTGAGAACCCGCACCAGAGCGCGGCGTTCTACGTGGAAGCCAAGCCGGCCGAAGTAGGCATCGCCACCGCTACCCAGTTGCAGGGCAAGGAACTGTCCTACAACAACGTGGCCGATACCGATGCAGCCCTCGAGTGCGTGAAGAGCTTCGTCAAGCCCGCTTGCGTGATCGTCAAGCACGCCAACCCGTGCGGCGTGGCCGTCAGCCCTGACGCCGAAGGCGGCATCCGCCAGGCCTACGAGCTGGCCTACGCCACTGACACCGAGTCGGCTTTCGGCGGCATCATCGCCTTCAACCGCGAACTGGACGCCGAGACCGCCAAGGCCATCGTCGACCGTCAGTTCGTGGAAGTGATCATCGCCCCAAGCGTCAGCGAAGAAGCCCGCGCCATTGTGGCCGCCAAGGCCAACGTACGCCTGCTGGCCTGCGGCCAGTGGTCGGCCGACCGCGCCGCTGCGTGGGACTACAAGCGCGTCAACGGCGGCCTGCTGGTACAGAGCCGCGACATTGGCATGATCGGCGCCGATGACCTGAAAGTGGTGACCCAGCGCGCCCCGACCGAACAGGAAATCCACGACCTGATCTTCGCCTGGAAAGTGGCCAAGTACGTCAAGTCCAACGCCATTGTCTACGCCAAGAACCGCCAGACCATCGGTGTCGGCGCCGGCCAGATGAGCCGCGTGAACTCCGCGCGCATCGCCGCCATCAAGGCCGAGCACGCCGGCCTGCAGGTACAGGGCGCGGTCATGGCCTCGGACGCGTTCTTCCCGTTCCGTGACGGCATCGACAACGCCGCCAAAGTGGGTATCACCGCGGTCATCCAGCCTGGCGGCTCCATGCGTGACGCCGAAGTCATCGCTGCTGCCGACGAAGCCGGCATCGCCATGGTCTTCACCGGCATGCGTCATTTCCGCCACTGATCGATAGCAGGGGGAGCCGCGAATCGCGGTTCTCCCCACGGGGAAATCGCTGTTTCTGCAACTGCAGCGCAATCCCCACACAGAATTCGAGGTTTTAGCTATGAACGTATTGATCATTGGCAGCGGCGGCCGTGAACACGCCTTGGCCTGGAAGGTAGCCCAGGACCCACGCGTCGAGAAAGTCTTCGTCGCCCCCGGCAACGCCGGTACCGCTACCGAAGCCAAGTGCGAGAACGTCGCCATTGACGTGCAGGCCATCGAGCAGTTGGCCGATTTCGCCGAGAAGAACGTTTCCCTGACCATCGTCGGCCCGGAAGTGCCATTGGTGGCTGGCGTGGTCGACCTGTTCCGCAGCCGTGGCCTGGACTGCTTCGGCCCTACCAAGGGCGCGGCGCAGCTGGAAGGTTCCAAGGCATTCGCCAAGGACTTCCTGGCCCGCCACAAGATCCCGACCGCCGAATACCAGAACTTCACCGAGATCGAGCCAGCCTTGGCCTACCTGCGTGAAAAAGGTGCGCCCATCGTCATCAAGGCCGACGGCCTGGCCGCCGGCAAAGGCGTGATCGTCGCCATGACCCTGGCCGAAGCCGAGGATGCGGTGCGTGACATGCTGGCCGGCAACGCCTTCGGCGAGGCAGGTTCGCGCGTGGTGATCGAGGAGTTCCTGGACGGCGAAGAAGCCAGCTTCATCGTCATGGTCGACGGCAAGAATGTGCTGCCCATGGCCACCAGCCAGGACCACAAGCGCGTCGGCAACGGCGACAGCGGCCCGAACACTGGCGGCATGGGTGCCTACTCCCCCGCCCCGGTGGTTACCGCCGACGTGCACCAGAAGGTCATGGACCAGGTGATCTGGCCGACCGTGCGCGGCATGGCCGAGGAAGGCAACGTTTACACCGGTTTCCTGTACGCGGGCCTGATGATCGACAAGGCCGGTAACCCGAAAGTCATCGAGTTCAACTGCCGCTTCGGTGACCCGGAAACCCAGCCGGTGATGCTGCGCCTGCAGTCGAGCCTGGTGCTCCTGGTCGAGGCCGCCCTGGCCCAGGCCCTGGACAAGGTAGAGGCCCAGTGGGACCCACGCCCGAGCATGGGCGTGGTGCTGGCAGCCGGTGGCTACCCCGCCGACTACGCCAAGGGCGACGCTATTCAGGGCCTGGACGCCGCGGCTCAGCTGCCTGGCAAGGTCTTCCATGCCGGCACCGCCTTGAACGGCGACCAGGTCGTGACCTCCGGCGGCCGCGTGCTATGCGCCACCGCTCTGGGCAATACCGTGGGTGAAGCGCAACAGCAAGCCTACGCCCTGGCGAGCAAGATCGACTGGAACGGCTGCTTCTACCGTACCGACATCGGCTACCGCGCCATTGCCCGGGAAAACGCCAAGTAACATCTCCTTACGCCTTGGGTAGCGGTTTTTCCCGTTACCCAGGGCCGTTCGGCCACTGGCCCTACGCTTTATCCTCCGCGCATAGTTATACTCAGTCATTAAACCTTCGAAGGGATTTCGCTGTGCGTTGGCTCAGGATCGCCATTTCATCGATTGTCTGTGCACTGACACTGCTGTGCGCGTATCCGGCCCTGGCCGAGTCCGGCAGCGGCTGGTCGGTATTGCTCGATGAACACGCGCACCTGCAACTGAGCGACGTACGCTCGGAGCGCTTCCAGAACCAGTTCGGCCCCCTTGAACTGAGCCAGCTGGCGCCCACCGCTCCCCATACCGCGCAATGGTTGCACTATCGCCTGCCACCAGGCCCCCACGAGCAGGTATTGCGCATTTTCGCGCCTGACCTGTCCGAACTCGAATTCTATGCACTGGACGGCGACACGCTGATCCGCCAGCAGCGTAGCGGCCGCGACAGCCTGGGCGTGGAACCTGCCCTGGCCAACACCGACATCCTGCTGCCGGTGCCCATCAGCTCCCGCCCCCTGGACCTGTACCTGCGCCTGGCCTCGGCCCATCAATTGCGCCCCAGCGTGGCCTTGCTACCCGCCATCACCGCCGCGGCCGACCAGCGCCAGACCCTCCTGATGGGCCTGCTGTTCGGTTGCCTGGGCATGCTGGTGGTGCACAACCTGGCCCGCTACGCCTATAGCCGCTCCAGCAGCAGCCTGTGGCTGGCCGCGGCAGAGACACTGCTGACCCTGAGCGCGGCGATCCTGCTGAACCTCAGCGGCCCCTGGTTCGACATCTGGCACTCGCTGCGCACCACGGGCAGCTACCTGTCCCTGATGGTGGCCGCCATCTGCTGCCTGATGTTCACCCAGCGGTTCTTCGCGCCGCGCAACAGCCCGCTGATCGACCGCCTGCTGGCGTGCGCCAAGGCGTTGATCGGCCTCAGCGGCCTGTTGGTGCTGCTGGTCGATGGCCTGCCCATCAACTCCATCACCTACGCCATGATGGTGGTGGGCGGCCTGGGCATGCTGCTCACGGCGGCCTGGCACTGGCAGCAGGGCTACCGCCCGGCGCGGCTGTTCACCTGGGCCATGCTGGTGCTCAACCTGGGCGTGCTGATCGTGCTGCCCGCCTTGCTGGTACTGACCCGTACCCCGCCCCAGTGGCTGGTGCTGGGCCTGATGGCCGTTGGCGCGCTGACCGGGCTGATGCTCAACACCGCCCTGAGCGAACGCTTGCGCACCATCAGCGAAGACCGCTTCAGCGCCAGCCGCGAACTGGCGGCCAGCACCGCGGAAATAAACGCCAAGGCCGAATTCCTGGCACGCATCAGCCACGAGATTCGCACCCCGATGAACGGCGTGCTGGGCATGACCGAGCTGCTGCTGGGCACCCCCCTGTCGGTCAAGCAGCGCGATTACGTGCAAACGATCCACAGCGCCGGCAACGAATTGCTGACACTGATCAACGAGATTCTCGACATTTCCAAGATCGAGTCCGGGCAGATCGAGCTCGATGACGTGCAGTTCGACCTCAGCGCCCTGATCGAGGAGTGCCTGAATATCTTCCGCGCCAAAGCCGAACAGCAAAACGTCGAGCTGATCAGCTTCACCCAGCCCCAGGTACCCCAGGTCATCAGCGGTGACCCCACACGCCTGCGCCAGACCCTGCTGGCCCTGCTCGACCACGCCTTGAAGAAAACCGACGAAGGCGAAGTACTGCTGGTGGTGGCGCTGGACCAGCGCAGCGGCGAACCACGCCTGCGTATCGCCGTGCAGGACAGCGGCGTGCCCATCCCGCGCGATGAGCGCGACGCGCTGCTGCACAGTGAACTGCACAGCAAGAACCTGCTGTCGGGCAACGAAGTGGGTGGCCACCTGGGCCTGGTCATTGCCCGCCAGCTGATCCTGCTGATGAAAGGCGAATTCGGTATCAAGAGCGGCAGCCAGCAGGGCAGCACCCTGTGGCTGACCTTGCCCCTGGACCCCGAGCGCCTGGAACACCCGACCCTGGACCTGGACAGCCCCCTGCGCGGCGCCCGGGTGCTGGTGGTGGATGACAACGACACCTGCCGCAAAGTGCTGGTGCAGCAGTGCAGCGCCTGGGGCCTGAACGTGAGTTCGGTGCCCTCGGGCAAGGAAGCACTGGCCCTGCTGCGTACCAAGGCCCACCTGCGCGACTATTTCGACGCGGTGCTGCTGGACCAGAACATGCCCGGCATGACGGGCATGCAACTGGCCGCCAAGATCAAGGAAGACCCGAGCCTCAACCACGATATCCTGATCATCATGCTGACCGGCATCAGCAACGCACCGACCAAGATCATCGCCCGCAATGCCGGTATCAAGCGCATCCTGGCCAAGCCCGTGGCCGGCTATACCCTCAGAACCACCCTGGCCGACGAACTGGCGCAACGCGGGCAGGCGAATGCGCAGGCCAGCACGCCACCGGCCAGCGCCCCTGTCGCCGTGCCGGGTGACTTCCGCATTCTGGTCGCGGAGGACAACAGCATCTCCACCAAGGTTATCCGTGGCATGCTGGGCAAGCTCAACGTGCAGCCCGACACCGCCAGCAACGGCGAGGAGGCCCTGCGGGCCATGAAAGCCCAACGTTACGACCTGGTGCTGATGGACTGCGAAATGCCCATACTCGATGGCTTCTCCGCTACCCAGCAGTTGCGTGACTGGGAACTGGGCACCAACCGTGAGCGCACGCCGGTGGTGGCACTGACGGCGCACATCCTCACCGAACACAAGGAGCGCGCGCGTGAGGCCGGAATGGACGGGCACATGGCCAAGCCGATAGAACTGTCGCAATTGCGCGAGCTGATCGAGCACTGGGTGGCGCAACGCAACCAGGCACAAAGCCAGGCCAGCAATTCCTGAACGCCACACGCCACCCTGGCCGGCTTCCACAGTAAGACAGGCGAGCATCTCCCACGCTAGACTCTGCCGTCGCCCACCCTCCGCCAAGAGCCCTTACCCATGCTCCACACGTTGTTCAGCGTTTACCTGAAGATGCTGGTGCTCTACAGCCCGTTCTTCGTGCTCTCCTGTTTCATCGGCCTGTCGCGGGGCTACTCGCTGAGGGAACGCAAACGCCTGGCGTGGAAGGTGGCCTTGGGGGTACTGATCTCCAGCGTGCTGCTGTACCTGTTTGGCAGGGTAATCTTCAGTGTCTTCGGCATCACCGCCGATGCCTTCCGCATCGGTGCCGGCAGCGTGCTGTTCATCTCCGCGCTGGGCATGGCGCAGGGCAAGTCGGGGGTGCAGACCGATAATGTTCAGCAGGATGTGACCATCGTGCCCCTGACCATTCCCATCACCGTGGGCCCGGGCACAATCGGTGCGTTACTGGTAATGGGCGTCAGCCAGCCGCACTGGGACGACAAGTTGATGGCCATCCTGAGTATCGCGCTGGCCAGCGTCACGGTTGGTTTGGTGCTTTACCTGTCCAACCGGATAGAACGGTTGCTGGGCGAGCAAGGGTTGCAGATTGTCAGCCGTCTGATGGGGCTCTTCGTTTGCGCCTTGGCCGCCCAGATCATCTTCACCGGGATCAAGGGCTACCTGCTGCCCTGAACTAGATGCGCATTTGCACCAGCTTGCGCAAGGCGATGCCCTTCAGTTCTTCTCGGATAGGCACGCGAAAGGGTTCGTACGCATCGGGCTGAAAGATGTAGGCCCCACCACCCATCCGGATCACAACCTCCGGCTTTTTCTGGGTGGTGCGGGGCAGCCCACGCACATGCACGCCAAAAGTGCTGAGCATGATCTCGCCACGCTCGTTGAGCTCACAGGGAACCACCACCCAGGACACCATACGCACATCACCCTTGCCGTTGCCCTGCAGCCAGGCAGCGACGAAATCGTGCAGGCCGAGCGCGGCCATGACCCGCCGCGCCAGGTCGAAGAGTTTCTGGGGGGCGTCAACACTGGAGATGTCCAACTTTACCTCATCCAGATCACGCAGCTCGGACACGAACAGGGGTTGGCTGGTGATAATGCTCAAGCGTTTGCAACCGTGTTTCCTCAACCGATTGTCGTAGTAGTCCAGCCATGCCTGCCAATGCAGGTTCCGGTCATAGGAATGGCTGGCGAACCGGTCGGTCTGCTGCAGCAGGGCACTGATGTCGGTGCGGTTTTGCTGAGTCAGGCCGGTACCGAAGGACACCACGTTTTCGTCAGGATCGAACATGGCACGGACCTTCATCAATGCGCAGCAGATGATGGTCGGCGCGCCCCTTCAAACGCTCATGGATCTCTTCGCGGAATTCCGGGAACAGGAGCGGATCAGGGCGCGTGATCAGCCATGAAGCGGTGATCTCGCTCTGCAGCTCGGAGCTGTCGAACCTGGCCTGGGTGATGTCTTGCGCGATCGGCTGCCGAGTCTGGAAGTGCACCAGCAAGAGGTCCACGCTCCCTGACGAGTGGGCCACCGCCATCAACACCGCCACTTGCTGCCGGGCTTTGGCGCCCTTGCCCAGCCTGCCGACCGAATGCGCGGCCAAACGGCCACTGGCGGGCTCGCTCAGCCCCCGCCCAGGTTGCAGCACCTGGGCTACGCCCTGCAGATTGAGCGGCATGCCTTCATGTACCAGCCCTTGTAGAATCTCGGGCCACGTGAAGGTCAGGCCCGCCGAAAATTGCTTGCGGTACTGCCCCGACCGGGCTACCCGCCAGCCCAAGGCTTGCAGGCAACCCTGGTAAGCCTCGAACCACTGGTCCGGGTCTTGCAGCTTGTCGGCTTTCCTGGAGGCCGCGAGCTGAAAATACAGGCTGCAAAGCAGCACATTGCGTTTGTCCTCGGCCGACAGGCTGGCGTCGAGCTGGAACAGTTGTCCAGCGTCCAGCCAGGTTTCATCCTTGATAATAGGCATGGGCTACTCCTTGAGGAAAATGTGCCGCACAGGCTGTGCTGAAGGAACCTGCGCGGCCCGAGAATCAGATTGGGTACTCTTTCATTTTCTGCTTACGCGACTCCCGGATCAGTTCGCGAATCTCGTCACGCGAATCCTCAACGGCCATCTCATCCATCCAGAACACCGTTTTGGCCTGATAGATTTCAATGTCGGACTTGTCCCATTTGGAGAACAGCACGCTGGTAACGGACTTGGCCCCTTTGTACTGAACGATGCCGAGCGCCATGCACACGTCACCGTCATCTTCGACGACGCTGCCGATACCAAAGTTGGCGCCGCGGTCCTGCTTGGCACTGCGATCAAACAAGCTGACGGCTTCATCGTCCTTGCCCACGGCGTCGATTGCTTTGCGCGCCGTTTCAAGGGCGCCGACCGTGCCGGCCGGCCCCATGGCGGCCGCGATGACCGCACCCTTGAGGATTTCGATCGCCACCTTCTCCATGCTGAAATTGCGCTCGGTCGCCGTATAGGAACGGAACGAACTCTCCTTCGTCACCCAGCCTGCCACCCCCATTACTTCGCAAAAGGCCTTGTACCATTGCTCGCCTTCACCGTAGCCACCGTGTTTCCTGTTCGCGGCCATGGTGGCGTACAGGTAGGCATTCTGAGCATCCTGGCGGTACTTCTTGCTCACACCCTTGACGAATGCCAGCAGACCGTTGGCAATTACCGCTGCGCTTTCTGCCTGTTCCTGGTCAGCGCCCAACGGCTGCCATCCCGACTCCACATTGAAAGTGCGCAGCATCGCTACACGTTGTTCTCTGGACATATGGTTGTTCTGATTCATTGGAAATTCCCTTTCAGTTTGCAAGCCCTGCATGGGCCTGTTGACGGACAAACTAGTGCACGATGGGCAGGTCGGTAATCAGGAAATTCGATACCCCGGCACTCCCTCCACCATCAATTCGACTTCCCCCGGTCATTCTCGGCGCATGGGGCGAGCTGTCAGCTTTGCGTGTAGCGCTGACCCGCACGCCCCGCAAGGAACGCCTGGGTGCCGGCCGCGATATCCAGGGCCTGGATACAGTCGCGGGCAAGGTCGACCAGGCGGGTGACAACGTGGCTGCCAATGACGTTCAGCTTCAAGGTCTGAAGCTCTTGAGAGAGGTGATGAAGTACGGGATCGAGTCAATGATGCTGGTGGATCCTGGAGCCAAAATCAGCTGGAACCTGCCCCCGCCTATTCCGTGCTCGAAGGCAGCAGGTCCATCTGCAGCACTTCAATCCCCGCCGTGGCTCAGGGCTTTTGCCCGTACCAACGAGGGGTATAGACCCAGCTGCCACCTTCGGCTCGCGGGAAGGCACAGGTGGTCGAAGAACCCACCAGGACCATGGTGCGCATGTCCACCTGCTCCGGGGTCAAGTCACCGAGGGTGATGTTGCGCAGCGTCTGGCCCGGCCGGCCGATATCGCGCCCCAAAACCACGGGGGTCTCAGGCAAACGGTGCTGGCGCACGATCTCCAGCGCACGGCCCAGTTGCCACGGGCGTGAACGGGATATTGGGTTATAGAAGGCCAGCGCCAGGTCTGCCTGGCAAGCCAGGTCGAGGCGTTTTTCTATGATGTCCCAAGGCTTGAGGTTGTCCGATAGCGACATTACGCAGAAGTCATGCCCCAACGGCGCGCCCGCCTGGGCGGCGGTGGCCAGGGAGGCCGAAACGCCTGGCAGTATCGCCAGTTCGACGTTGTGCCAGGTAGCTTCGCTGGATTCGTGCAACGCTTCCAGCACCGCGGCAGCCATGGCAAACACCCCTGGGTCGCCCGAGGACACCACTACCACCGAGCGCCCCTGCGCCGCCAACTCGAAGGCGTGGCGGGCGCGCTGCATCTCTTCACGGTTGTCGGTGCAGTGCATCACCTGGTCCGGGCGGAACGGGCCCGCCATGCGCACGTAGGTCTCGTAACCCAGAATATCGTTGGCCCGCGCCAGCTCCGCCTTCACGGCCGGCACCATGAATTCGGCGGCCCCAGGTCCCAAGCCGATCACCGCCAAGCGGCCGCGTACACGGCCGATCCGCGAGACATCCAATGGCTGCTTGGCCACGGCGATGGCCAGCTTGGCATTGACGCTCAACGCCGGTAGCAATTGCGGCACCGCCTGTTCGGCCAAACCGCTGATGGTGGCGGATGGGGGGGCGAAGCGCAGGGCCACGCCCAATTCATCAGCGGCGTCACGCAGTGCTGCGCTGGCCATCTGGTTGTCGCTGGCCAACAGGCAGGCAAGCGCTGGCAGGGCGATCCTGGCCTGCTCCAGGGCATCGCGCACGCTGGCAGCGATGTCCGGCAACTCGGCGTCCACGGCTACCAGTACATTTTTGGGGTAGATCAGCAGCTCGCTGGCGGACGGAACCCGCGCGGCGCAGCCCACGTGAATGGCCAACTGCGCGTGTTCGTCCTCCTGCAGCCGCGCCTGGGACAGCCAGGGGGCGTTACCCTCGATGCGCACGGGCTCGCCGGCCAGCAGGTCGCTGACAAAACGCTTGCCCAGTTCCAGATCGGCCAGGGCATAGCCGCTTGGCGGGTTCAGCAGGCAGGTGCCGAAACGCAACTCGCCGCTGGTGGTGATGGCGGCCGCCACCCCCAGGCCAGCGCCCAGCTGCCGGGCCATCACATTCACCCCACCCAGGCCGCCCAGCAGCGGCACCACGGCGCTGCCGTCCTCGGCCACCGCCAGCACGGGCGGCTCGGCGCCTTTGTCCAGCAGCACGCTGGCCAGGCTACGGATGACGATGCCTGCGGCGCACAGGGCAATGATCGGCACGTCCTGCTGGTACAGCTGGCGCAGGTTGGCGCCAAAATCCGCATAAGTCCGGTCGGCGCCCTCGACCCGGTCGGCGAGGCCATGGATCAAGGCGTCGGGGTACATCTGCTGGATGCGTTTGGCCGTGGCCAGGCTGCCATTGCCGAGCACGACGATGGCCGGTGCATGGGTATTGATCATCCTTGCCACCGTTCGCCAGGCACGATAATCAGGGAGAAGTACGGTGACGAAGTGGGGTCCACCTCATTGATCGGCACGATCTTCTGGTTGCTCATGGTCGCGCGCTCCACGTACAGCGCCCGCTCGGCCAGGCCGAGCTCAGCCAGCACCGCGAGCACCTTGGGGAAGTTGCGCCCCAGCTTCATGACCACGGCTGCGTCGGCATCGGCCAGGCGGCGCTTGAGCTCCTCGGGCGGCAGCACGCCGGACAGTACCGACAGGCTCTGGTTGCGGTACACCAGCGGCGCGCCAAGCACCGAGGCACCTCCGAGCATCGAGCAGACGCCCGGGATCACCTGGGCTTCGTAACGCTCGGCCAGGCGGTCATGCAGGTACATGTAGGAACCGTAGAACATCGGGTCGCCTTCGCAGATAACCGCTACATCGCGGCCGGCGTCCAGGTGCGCGGCCACGTCCAGGCTGGCGGTGTCGTAGAAGTCGCTGATCACCTGCTCATAAGACAGCGGTGCGGGCAGTACCTCGGTGGTCACCGGGTACACCAGCGGCAACAGCGTCTGGGCGTGCTGCAAGTGGCCCTCGATGATGCCGAAGGCATTGCCCTTCTTGCCCTTGGCCACGAAATAGGCCACCACCGGCGCCTCGCGCAGTAGGCGAAGGGCCTTGACGGTGATCAGTTCCGGGTCGCCGGGGCCCACGCCCAGGCCGAGCAAACGTCCGCGAGCCTGCATCATTCGACCTCCGTGGCCAGGGCATTGACCGCCGCGCACGCCATGGCGCTACCGCCGCGACGGCCTTCGACGATCACGAAGGGAATGCCACGGCTGTCGGCTGCCAGCATCGCCTTGGATTCCGCCGCGCCGACAAAACCCACCGGGAAGCCCAATATCAGTGCTGGCTTCGGTGCCCCAGCGTCGATCATTTCCAGCAGGTAAAACAGCGCCGTGGGGGCGTTGCCGATCACTACCACCGCGCCTTCCAGATGCGGGCGCCACAGTTCCAGGGCCACTGCTGAACGGGTGTTGCCCAACTCGCGGGCCAACTCCGGCACGCTGTCATCGCGCAGGGTACAGATCACTTCGTTGTTGGCCGGCAGGCGCGCGCGGGTGATGCCTTCGGACACCATGCGCGCATCGCACAGGATCGGTGCACCTTTGGCCAGGGCTTCGCGGCCGGCCGTGCCAGCGCCAGGGGAGAACCGCAGGTGCTGCACCACGTCCACCAGGCCGCAGGCATGGATGACCCGCACGGCGAGTTTTTCCAGGTCTGCGGGAATGCCGCTCAGGTCCGCCTCCGCGCGGATGATGGCGAAGGAGTTGCGATAGATCTCTTGACCGTCGCGGATGTAATCAATCATCGGTGTTGCTCCGTGGGCAGGCGGGCCAGCAGGTCGCTGGCCGCTTGCAGGTCTAGATTGCGCGCGCGCAGGGCACCGAAACCCGGTTGCCCGGCGTCACGCAGATACAGGTCGTAATGGCCGGCCGAGGTGGCCAGTAAGGTGGCCGGCGCCACATGGGCGGCGGCACAGGATCGGGGGCAGCCGCACAGATGCACGGCTTGCGGCGCAGGCAAAAGGGTCGCCAGCACGCGGGCATCGGCCTTGGTGTCGGCCAGGCCTTTCTTGCAGCCGGCACTGCCGGTACAGGCGATAAGCCCGGCCAACGGCTCGGTGCTGCTGCACAACAGGCCCAGGGCGGACAGCTCCAGGGTCAGCGCCGCGGCATCACCAGCATCGACGAAGGGCAGCAGCACGCTTTGCCAGGGCGTCAGGCGCAAGGTGCCGTCACCGTAGTGTTCGGCCAGGCGTGCAAGGCCTCGCAGCATGCCAGGGTCGAGGCGCCCTAGCGGTGGCGCCGCGCCGACGAATACCTGCTCCGCCTGCAGCTGTGGGTAAGTCCCCAGGCAGTCGCTGCCCGCCGCTTGAATAGGGAAAGGCCCAGGCCACAGGTCGAGGGACAACGGCGCGATGAAATCCTGTGGGCTCATGCCCTCAAGCACATGGCGCATGCGCGTCTGCTCCGGGCGGGCGACATCGAGAAAGCGCTCCAGCACGGCGATCACCAGGGCGTGGCCCTGTTCCGGTGCCACCGCCGCCAGCGCCGTGCCGGGGCAACCGGCCAGGCCGAAGCCCAGCCCCATCCGCCCCTGCACCGTGACCGGGGCCAGCCACAGGTCATGGGCATGCTCGTGCATGGCCAGGGCTTCACCGCCATCGAGCAGCACCGCGAACTTGGCCGACAGTTCATGCAGCCGACCTCGACTTTCCAGGCTGTGCAGGATCCGAGCGGCCAATGGCCGGGTATCGAAGCGCATCCTGGGGTCGATACCGGCGCTGGGGCTGAGCATCAGGTTGCGCACATCGTCGCCACCGCTGTTGCGCGGGCCCAGGCCTGCAGCCAACAGACCTTCGAGCATGGCCGGATGCGACCCCGTGATGCCGCGAATCTGCAGGTTGGCGCGGTTGGTTGCCTCCACGACCCCACCGGCGAAACGTTCAGCAGCATCGGCCACGGCCCGCGCCTGCGGGGCAGTCAGCTCACCGCCTGCCAGCTTGATGCGGCATATGCCGCCATCCAGCGCCTGGACGATGCGCAGCAACCCCGGGCAGGCCGAGGGGCGGATCGAAACAGGGGGTTGGCTTGGGCTCAAGGGGGCGTCCGGCAATCGTGAAAAGGCGTTGTCAGTGTAGAAGGCGCGGTATTATGCCTGCTTTGTCCGAAGGCATGAAAAGCCTGCCCGTCGGAATCGCTGGTTATGAGGAAGATTCATGTCACCCTGGCTGACAATCGTAGGCATTGGTGAGGACGGCTATCTCGGCCTTGGCAAGACTGCCCGCCATGCGCTGCTCAATGCCACCCGCATTTTTGGCAGCCCACGCCAGTTGGCGTTACTGCCCCATTGCATCCGTGCTACACAGGTCGCGTGGCCCAGCCCCTTCTCCCTTGAGCCCGTGCTGGCCTTGCGCGGCGAGCCCGTGTGCGTGCTGGCCAGTGGCGACCCGATGCTGTTCGGCGTGGGCGCCAGCCTAGCGCGCCAGGTGCCACAAGCCGAGCTGCTGATTCACCCCGCCCCCTCTTCGTTGTCGCTGGCGGCGGCACGGCTGGGCTGGCCGTTGCAGGATGTCGTGACCCTGTCGGTGGTAGCGCGCCCTGTCGCCGCGCTCAACGCACAGCTGGCCAATGGCGTGCGCCTGCTGGTGCTGAGCAACGATGGCCATAGCCCGGCAGCCATCGCGCAACTGCTTCGCGAGCGCGGTTATGGGGCCAGCCTCATGACCGTACTCGAACATCTGGGTGGCCCGCAGGAACAGCGCCGGGACGGCACCGCCACCACCTGGCCTGAACCGCCCGTGGCCGATCTCAACGTGCTGGCCATCGACTGCCGCGCTGACCTGCACGCACCACGCCTGTCACGCCTGGCCGGCCTGCCCGACAGCGCGTTCAGCCATGACGGCCAGATCACCAAGCGCGACGTGCGCGCCATCACCCTCGCCCGCCTGGCGCCACAGCCCGGCGAGCTGCTATGGGACGTAGGCGCCGGCAGCGGCTCCATCGGCATTGAATGGATGCGCGCGCATCCCAGTTGCCGCACCCTGGCCATCGAATCGGACGAGGGCCGTCAACGATTGATCGAGCACAACCGTGATGCCCTGGGCGTTCCCGGCCTGCAGCTGATACGCGGCCGTGCGCCCCAGGCGCTGGAAAGCCTGGAACGTCCCGATGCGATATTCATCGGCGGCGGCGTCACCCGCGACGGCGTGTTCGACACCTGCTGGCAGCAGCTCAAGCCCGGGGGCCGCCTGGTGGCCAACGCCGTGACCTTGCAGAGCGAAATGGCCCTGGCCCACTGGCGCGAACAGCATGGCGGCGAGCTTACCCGCATCCATGTCGCCCAGGCTCAGCCACTGGGCGCCTTTGATACCTGGCGCCAGGCGCTGCCCATTACCTTGCTGGAATTGGTGAAAGCTTCGGACGTGGCCCCATGAGGCGCATTCTGCTGCTGGGCGGCGTGACCGAAGCGCTGGCCATTGCCCGCACGTTGGGGCCCGCGCACATCTATAGCCTGGCCGGGGTAGGACGTGTGCCCACGGACCTGAGCTGCCAGGTACGAGTCGGCGGCTACGGCGGCGCCGACGGTCTCGCCAGCTTCATTCGCAGCGAAGGCATCGGCCTGCTGATCGACGCCACTCACCCCTATGCCGCGCAGATCAGCGCCAACGCCGTAGCCGCTGCCCGTGCCGCTGGCATCGAATGCTGGGCCCTGCGCCGCCCGGCGTGGCAGCCCCAGACCGGTGATGACTGGCGCGAATTCGATGGCTGGCCCGCGCTGATCCAGGCATTGGCGCCGTTCAAGCGCCCGCTGTTCACCCTGGGGCGCGAGCCATTGCAACACCTCGATGATATTCCGCCTGAGCAGTTCTGGACGTTACGTGCGCTGGAGAGCTGCCCCGGCAACGAACGCTGCGAAGTGATCGGTGCGCGCGGGCCATTTGCGCTGGAAGATGAGCGCGCACTGTTTCAGCGTCGGCGTATCGACGTGCTGATCAGCAAGAACAGCGGTAGCGCGGCCACCGAGCCGAAGCTGGAGGTGGCACGCGAGCGTGGTATTCCGGTGCTGGTCCTAAAGCGCCCATTGCTGCCAGCGGCCGATCTGGAATTCCACAGCCCCAAAGCCCTGCTCCAGGCCCTCTAGAGCCCGGCGGCGCGGTGGGCTGTGCGCGTTTCCCGAGCTACGCCCGGCCCCACTGGCGTGGACACAACCCAATAGGGTGCACAAAGCAATGGTCGCCGCTCCCGTGATTACCAGATATGTCCGGGCACCATTCTGGTGCTGCGCAACGCACGCCTATCATGGATAATTCGGTCGCCGTCATCCCACACGCTGCTCATGGACGTACACCATGCTCAAGAAAGTGCTGTTAGCGTTGACCTTGCTCGCCCCGGCCTTCATGGCCCAGGCCCAGGATATCCAGGTACTGCAACCCTGGTCTCAAGAACTGCCGCCCAACGCGCCCACCGTGGCGGCCTACCTGACCCTGCGCAACGACGGCAACGCCGCCGACCGCCTGCTGGGCGCCGATAGCCCCATCGCCGGGAGCGTCGAGATCCACCAGCACATGAACAGCGACGGCATGATGACCATGGCCCACGTGGAAGCCGTCAACATCGGCCCCGGCGAACAGGCTACCTTCCAGCCCATGGGCTACCACCTGATGCTGCTGGACCTCAAGGACCGCAGCCAACTGCAGGACGGCGGCCACTTCCCGCTGACGCTGCACTTCAAGCAGGCCGGTGACATCAACGTGCAAGTGGTGGTCCTCAAGCAGGCACCCACGGCCGCCCCCTAAGCCATGAGCCGCCGCGCCGCCCACAGGCCTTCCGCCACCCGCCCACCTCGGGCGACCTGGCTGAGCCTGTTCGCCATGCTGATGATCTTCATCGGCCCGCTTGTGTCCCAGGCGATGCCGATGGAGCACGAGCGCGGCGTGGCCATGGAAATGCCCATGGACATGCCCGGCATGGACATGGGCAACCACCACGGCGACCCCGCGCTGCACCCCCTGTGGGAAAAATGCGGCTATTGCAGCCTGTTCTTCCACACTCCGGCGCTACCCACCACACCCGATGCCCTGCCGCTGGCCAAGCCCGCCACCGTGGCAGGGTGGGTGCCACCGACACGCCAGGGCCATGCCCGCCAGGCCATCTTCCCGGGCGCCATGACCCGCGCCCCGCCGACTATCCACTTCCTCTAGCCAACCTTCACGCCATGCCCCGCCACCCTGCGATTCGCCGCAGTGGGTGCGTGCCCGTGCCTATTTGACTGATTGAAGTTGGAACATTCATGTCCAGGCCTACCCCTGCCTTTGCGCTGTCGCGCAAGCGCACCGCTGCCGCGCTATGCGGCACCCTGTTGAGCCCGGTTGTCATCGCCGCCGAAACTGTCGATGCCACCGAACTGAGCCCTACCGTCATCACTGCCGTGGCGCCCAGCTCACCGCTGACCATCGTCACCAACCCCAAGGACCCACGCCAGCCCGTGCCGGCCAGTGACGGCGCCGACTACCTGAAGACCATTCCCGGTTTCTCCGCCATCCGCAGCGGCGGCACCAACGGCGACCCGGTGCTGCGCGGCATGTTCGGCTCGCGGCTGAATATCCTCACCAACGGCGGCAACGTGCTGGGCGCCTGCCCCAACCGCATGGACGCGCCCACGTCCTACATCGCCCCGGAAACCTTCGACCGCCTCACCGTGATCAAGGGCCCGCAGACCGTGCAGTGGGGGCCAGGGGCATCGGCTGGCACCATCCTGTTCGAGCGTGAACCCGAGCACTTCGGCGAGCTGGGCAGCCGCTTCAATGCCAGCCTGCTGGCCGGTTCCAACGGCCGCTTCGACAAGGTGGTGGATGCCGCCGTGGGCAACGCTGACGGCTACGCCCGCTTCGTCGGCAACACCTCGCAGTCCGATGATTACAAGGATGGCAACGGCGACACCGTGCCGTCGCGCTGGGACAAATGGAACGGCGATGTCGCCCTGGGCTGGACGCCCGATCCCGACACCCTGCTGGAACTCACGGCCGGCAAGGGCGACGGCGAATCCCGCTATGCCGGGCGCGGAATGGACGGCACCCAGTTCAAGCGCGAAAGCCTGGGCATGCGCTTCGAGAAGAGCAACCTCGGCGAGGTACTCGACAAGGTAGAGGCCCAGGTCTACTACAACTACGCCGACCACGTGATGGACAACTACACCCTGCGCACCCCGTCCGGCACCGGCATGATGGCGGGCCCGATGGCCAGCAACCCCGACCGTCGCACCCTGGGCGCACGCATCAAGGCCACCTGGAAATGGGCCGACTGGCAACTGCTCAGCGGCCTCGACGCCCAGGCCAGCGAGCACCGCAAACGCAGCGCCATGGGCAAGGACGCCTACAAGCATGTGCCCCGAAGCAAGGACGCCGAGATGCAGGACTTCGGTGTGTTCAGCGAACTGACCTGGTATGCCACCGGCAACGACCGGGTCATCGGCGGCGCCCGCGTGGACCGTGCCCAGGCCAGGGACTACCGCCAGACCACCGGTTCGGGCATGAGTGCCAGCGCCAATCCCACGGCCGACGACACCCGCGTGCAGACCTTGCCCAGCGGTTTCCTGCGCTACGAGCATGACCTGGCGGCAGTGCCGGCCACCACCTACATCGGCCTGGGCCATGTGCAGCGCTTTCCCGATTACTGGGAGCTGTTCTCGCCCACCTCAGGCCCGGGAGCCGTCAACGCCTTCCACGACCTGAAACCGGAAAAAACAACCCAGCTGGATGTCGGCATCCAGTACAGGACCGAGCAGGTGGAAGCCTGGGCCTCGGGCTACGTTGGCCAGGTGCGCGACTTCATCCTGTTCGACTACACCGGCAGCAACTCCAAGGCCAGCAACGTCGACGCGCGCATCATGGGTGGCGAACTGGGCGCGGCCTACACGCTCGCCGAACATTGGAAAGCCGACGCCACCCTGGCCTACGCCTGGGGCAAAAACACCAGCGACGGCAAGGCCTTGGCGCAGATGCCGCCACTGGAGTCACGCCTGGGCCTGACCTACAGCCAGCAAGACTGGAGTGCGGGCGCGTTGTGGCGCGTGGTGGCCGCACAGAACCGCGTGGACATCGGCGCGGGCAACGTGGTGGGCAAGGATTACGAAAAGAGTCCGGGCTTCGGTGTGTTCTCGCTCAACGGCGCCTACCGCATCAACAAGCACCTGAAGGTGAGCGCCGGGGTCGACAACCTGCTTGACAAAAACTATTCGGAGCACCTGAACCTGGCGGGCAACGCCGGCTTCGGCTACCCGGCCAGCGACCCGCAGGCCGTGAACGAAACCGGCCGTACCTTGTGGACGAAGGTGGATCTGAGCTTCTGACGCTATTGGGCGGCACAACGAGCGTGTCGCCCTCTTTTGACGTGAACGATAGCAACCGGATCAGACCCTTGAGGACGCCCAGCGAGCTTCCCGCACGCTTGCTGGCAAGCACACGCTACCCATCAGAAGCGCGGACCTAGCAGCACCGCTAGCAATGCACCAGCAACGTCCATCCAGCCGCACCACCCCGCCAAACGCGCACCAGCCCGGTGCAGCCTAGCGACCTCCACTACCCTGATAGCGCCATCCCACGGCCTTGCACCACTTCGGCACACCCCTTGCAAACATCCCCACGGAAGCCGCCATCTGCCCCACTAAAAATACATAACCAATGGAGATTGCACCATGAAGCGTCGTAGCTTGATCAAGGCGTTTACCCTCACGGCATCCATCGCCGCCATGGGCATGAGCTGGACTATCCAAGCCGCCGAGACCATCAAGGTCGGTATTCTGCATTCGCTGTCGGGCACCATGGCAATCTCCGAGACCTCGTTGAAAGACGTGGCCTTGATGACCATCGACGAAATCAACGCCAAGGGCGGGGTCAATGGCAAGAAGCTGGAACCCGTGGTGGTGGACCCAGCGTCCAACTGGCCGCTGTTTGCCGAGAAAGCCCGCCAGTTGCTGACCCAGGACAAGGTGGCCGTGGTGTTCGGGTGCTGGACCTCGGTGTCACGCAAGTCGGTGCTGCCGGTGTTCGAGGAGCTCAACGGCCTGCTGTTCTACCCGGTCCAATATGAAGGCGAAGAAATGTCGCCCAACGTTTTCTATACCGGCGCCGCGCCGAACCAGCAGGCCATCCCGGCGGTGGAATACCTGATGAGCGAAGACGGCGGCAGCGCCAAGCGCTTCTTCCTGCTGGGTACCGACTACGTGTACCCGCGCACCACCAACAAGATTCTGCGCGCCTTCCTGCACTCCAAGGGTGTGAAGGACAGCGACATCGAAGAGGTCTACACCCCGTTCGGCCACGCCGACTACCAGACCATCGTTGCCAACATCAAGAAGTTCTCCGCCGGCGGCAAGACGGCCGTTATCTCCACCGTCAACGGCGATTCCAACGTGCCCTTCTACAAGGAACTGGCCAACCAGGGCCTGAAAGCCACCGACGTGCCAGTGGTGGCCTTCTCGGTGGGCGAGGAAGAATTGCGTGGCATCGATACCAAGCCGCTGGTAGGCAACCTGGCCGCCTGGAACTACTTCGAGTCGGTGGATAACCCGGTCAACACCAAGTTCGTCGCCGATTGGAAAGCCTACGCCAAGGCCCACAACCTGCCGGGTGCCGACAAGGCTGTGACCAACGACCCGATGGAAGCCACCTACGTGGGCATCCACATGTGGGCCCAGGCGGCCGAGAAGGCCAAGTCCACCGATGTGGACAAGGTACGCGACGCCATGGGCGGCCAGACCTTCGCCGCGCCATCGGGGTTCACCCTGACCATGGACAAGACCAACCACCACCTGCACAAGCCGGTGATGATCGGCGAGATCCAGGACGACGGCCAGTTCAACGTGGTATGGCAGACCAAGGAACCGATCCGCGCCGAACCCTGGAGCCCGTTCATCCCAGGCAACGACAAGAAGCCTGACTATGCGGTGAAGAGCAACTAAGCACGGCCTCTACGCCTCAGCTCGCTCTCACCCTTGTGGGACCGGGCGAAGCTCGGGAAAAGGCCACCGCAGTGTTAAAGACACACCGCGGTGCGTTCTTCCCGAGCTTCGCCCGGTCCCACAGGGGTCGCGCGTGGAGCCAACCCGTTTTCCGCTTTTCAGGACGCTGCCATGTCCCTCTATCGCCTTATCCTTTCACTCTTCCTGCTGCTGCCCCTGGCCGCACACGCCAGCGACGCCGACGATTTTGTCGCCGGCACTTCCGCGCAGCAGGCCCAATTACTGGAAACCTGGGCCGCCGAGCCCATTCCCGAGCGCTTAGAGCTGCTGCTGGCGCTGCAGGACGGCCGGGTGTCGATGGACGCTGACAAGCATGCCGTCATCGACAAGCCTGACGCCCCCACTGACGCCAACCTGCGCAAGGTGCGCCTGAACAACCGCCTGCGCGGCCTGGTGGATAACGCCCTGGCCAGCCAGCAACTGTTGAGCAACGACAAGCCCGTGCGCCTGGCTGCCGCCCAGCAACTGCAGAAAAGCGCCCAACCCAGCCAGCTGAAACTGCTGGACCATGTGGTGGCCGGCGAACAGGACAGCGGCATCAAGACCGCCCTGAGCCTGGCCTTGGCCAACCTGCAACTGGTAGACCCCGACCCGGCCGTGCGCCTGGCCGCCGTACGCCTGCTGGGCGACACCGGCGAGCCCATGGCCCGTACGCGCCTGGAAAACCTGCTGCAACCGGACGTGGAAAAAGACCCTGGCGTGCGCACCGCGGCGGAAACCAGCCTGGTGCAGGTCAAGCGCAAGCTGATGATCGGCGACCTGCTGGGCCAGGCCTCCAGCGGCATGTCCCTGGGCTCGATCCTGCTGCTGGCCGCCCTGGGCCTGGCCATCACCTTCGGCCTGCTGGGGGTGATCAACATGGCGCACGGCGAGATGCTGATGATCGGCGCGTACTCCACGTACGCCGTGCAGATCCTGTTCCAGCGCCTGGCCCCCGGCGCCATCGAGTTCTACCCGCTGGTGGCCCTGCCGGTGGCGTTCTTCGTCACCGCCTGCATCGGCATGGCGCTGGAGCGCACCATCATTCGCCACCTGTATGGCCGCCCGCTGGAAACCCTGCTGGCCACCTGGGGTATCAGCCTGATCCTGATCCAGGCCGTGCGGCTGATCTTCGGCGCCCAGAACGTCGAAGTGGCCAACCCCGAATGGCTGAGCGGCGGCATTCAAGTGCTGCCTAACCTGGTGCTGCCATTCAACCGCATCGTCATCATTGCCTTCGCGCTGTTCGTGGTGGTGCTGACCTGGCTGCTGCTGAACAAGACCCGCCTGGGCCTGAACGTGCGCGCCGTCACCCAGAACCGCAACATGGCTGCCTGCTGCGGCGTGCCCACCGGGCGCATCGACATGCTCGCCTTCGGCCTGGGTTCGGGCATCGCCGGCCTGGGCGGCGTGGCCCTGAGCCAGATCGGCAACGTCGGCCCGGAACTGGGCCAGGGCTACATCATCGACTCATTCCTGGTGGTAGTGCTGGGCGGCGTCGGCCAACTGGCCGGCAGCGTCTCGGCCGCGTTCGGGCTGGGCATCGCCAACAAGATCCTGGAACCGCAGATCGGTGCCGTACTGGGCAAGATCCTTATCCTGGCGCTGATCATTCTGTTTATCCAGAAACGTCCCCAGGGCCTCTTTGCATTGAAAGGACGGGTGATCGACTGATGAACCAGCCCCTGATGGTAACCGCTGCACAAAAGGCCGGCCCCAGGGCCACCATTGCCATCGGCGCGCTGATCGTGGCGCTGCTGGTGGCCCTGGCACTGCTGTCCCTGCTGCCGGAAAGCAACAGCCTGCAGGTGTCGGCCTACACGCTGACGCTGGTGGGCAAGATCCTCTGCTATGCCATTGTTGCCCTGGCCCTGGACCTGGTCTGGGGCTACGCCGGGCTGTTGTCCCTGGGCCACGGCCTGTTCTTCGCCCTGGGTGGCTACGCCATGGGCATGTACCTGATGCGCGAGTCAGCCGGTGACAGTCTGCCGCCCTTCATGACCTTCCTGTCCTGGACCGAGCTGCCCTGGTATTGGGTCGGCACTCAGCACTTCCTCTGGGCCCTGTGCCTGGTAGTGCTGGCGCCGGGACTGCTGGCGCTGGTGTTCGGCTTCTTCGCCTTCCGCTCGCGGATCAAGGGCGTGTATTTCTCGATCATGACCCAGGCCCTGACCTTCGCCGGCATGCTGCTGTTCTTCCGCAACGAGACCGGCTTTGGCGGCAACAACGGCTTTACCAACTTCCGTAGCATCCTGGGTTTCAACATCACCTCCCAGGGCACCCGCGCGGTGCTGTTCCTGCTCACCGTGGCCTTGCTCGTGGGCAGCCTGCTGCTGGGCTGGCGCCTGGCGCAAAGCAAGTTCGGCCGGGTGCTGACCGCCCTGCGCGACGCCGAGAACCGCCTGATGTTCTGCGGCTACGACCCGCGCGGCTTCAAGCTGTTCATCTGGGTGCTCAGCGCCGTGCTGTGCGGCCTGGCCGGCGCCTTGTACGTGCCCCAGGTAGGCATCATCAACCCCAGCGAGATGTCGCCCACCAACTCCATCGAGGCCGCCGTGTGGGTGGCCCTGGGCGGGCGCGGCACGCTGATCGGCCCGCTGCTGGGCGCAGGGCTGGTGAACGGCATGAAGAGCTGGTTCACCGTGGCCTTCCCCGAATACTGGCTGTTCTTTCTGGGCGCGCTGTTCATCATCGTCACCCTGTACCTGCCCAAGGGCGTCATCGGCCTGATCAAGAAAAGGGGCGAACAATGAAGACCACCCCCACCCCGGAACTGATGCTCGAACCCATCCTGGAACCCAACCGCGACGCCGGCACCAGCCGCGACGCCATTGGCCTGGGCCAGCGCGTGGACGGCAGCCTCAGCGCCCGCCACGGCACGATTCTGACGTTGGAAGACATCAGCGTCAGTTTCGACGGCTTCAAGGCCCTCAACAGCCTGAACCTGTACATCGGCGTCGGTGAACTGCGCTGCATCATCGGCCCCAACGGTGCGGGCAAGACCACGCTGATGGACGTGATCACCGGCAAGACCCGTCCCAGCCACGGCAAGGCCTGGTTCGGCGAGACCCTGGACCTGACCCGCATGAGCGAAGTCGAGATCGCCCAGGCCGGCATCGGCCGCAAGTTTCAGAAGCCCACGGTGTTCGAGGCCCTGAGCGTGTTCGAGAACCTGGAACTGGCGCAGAAAACCGACAAGTCGGTATGGGCCAGCCTTCGCGCGCGGCTCAATGGCGAACAGAAGGACCGCATCGACGAGGTGCTGGAGACCATCCGGCTCAGTGCCTCGGTGCACCGCCCGGCCGGGCTGCTGTCCCACGGCCAGAAGCAGTTCCTGGAAATCGGCATGCTGCTGGTGCAGGACCCGCAGCTGTTGCTGCTGGACGAACCGGTGGCGGGCATGACCGACGCCGAGACCGAGTTCACCGCCGAACTGTTCAAGACCCTGGCCGGCAAGCATTCGTTGATGGTGGTGGAGCACGACATGGGCTTCGTCGACACCATCGCCGACTACGTGACCGTGCTGCATCAAGGTAGTGTGCTGGCCGAGGGGTCGCTGCAGCAGGTGCAAGCGGATGAGCGGGTGATCGAGGTTTATCTGGGTCGTTAAGGCCAACCGAGCCTGCAGGATCGGGCGCCAGCTTGGTCCCACAGACATGGCCGGCGCCACAGGAACATTTGGAGCAATACCATGCTTGAAGTCCAGAAGCTTCACCAATACTACGGCGGCAGCCACATCCTGCGCGGCTTGTCCTTCGACGTGAAAGTGGGCGAAGTCACCTGCCTGCTAGGCCGCAACGGCGTGGGCAAGACCACCCTGCTCAAGTGCCTGATGGGCCTGATCCCGTCCAAGGAAGGCAGCGTGCAGTGGGAAGGCAAGCCTATCACCGGTTTCAAACCACACCAGCGCGTGCACGCCGGCATCGCCTACGTGCCCCAGGGCCGCGAGATCTTCGGCCGCCTGACGGTTGAAGAGAACCTGCTGATGGGCCTGTCGCGCTTCAGCGCCAGTGAGGCCAAGCAAGTACCGGCGTTCATCTATGAACTGTTCCCGGTGCTGCTGCAGATGAAACACCGCCGCGGCGGCGACCTGTCCGGCGGCCAGCAACAACAATTGGCCATTGGCCGTGCCCTGGCCAGCCGCCCGCGCCTGCTGATCCTCGACGAGCCCACCGAAGGTATCCAGCCCTCGGTGATCAAGGAAATCGGCGCAGTGATCAAGAAGCTCGCGGCCCGTGGCGACATGGCGATTCTGCTGGTGGAGCAGTTCTACGACTTCGCCGCCGAACTGGCCGACCAGTACCTGGTGATGTCCCGCGGCGAGATCGTGCAGCAGGGCCGCGGTGAAAATATGGAGGCCGAGGGTGTACGCGGCCTGGTAACCATTTAATCTGCACGCACACCAATAATGAATGCGCCTATGAACCTGCCCGTCTCCACCGCCCTGTATACGCCGAGCTGGCACGCCGAGCTCGAGCTGGGCTATGGCCGCTTCGGCGACACCACCCGGCCCACACTGCGCCGCCACCAGGGCCCGCTGCGAGTGCAGAAGCACCTGTACGCCGAAGGCCCTCAGGTGTGCCAGCACATCATCGTCCACCCACCGGGGGGCATCGCCGGCGGTGACCGGTTGAACATCAGCGCCAGCGTCGGGGCAGGCGCCTGGGCGCAATTGACCAGCCCTGGCGCGGCCAAGTGGTACCGCGCCGCAGGCCCCGCCTACCAGACCCTGAACCTGCGCGTGGGCCCGGGGGCGACCCTGGAGTGGCTGCCCCAGGAAACCATCGTCTACAGCGCCGCCCAGGCCGAACTGGCCACCACCATCGACCTTGAAGGCGACGCCCGGCTGTTCTATTGGGACGTGGTTGCCCTGGGCCGTCCCGCCGCCGACGAGCGTTTCGAGCGCGGGCATTTCCAGAGCCGCCTGGACGTACGCCGCGACGGCCAATTGCTTTGGCACGAGCGCCAGCGCGTCACCGGCAACGACGGCCTGCTCGACTCGCCCATGGGCCTGGCCGGGCACACCGTGTTCGCTACCTTGCTGGTGAGCGCCGACGTCAGTCCTGAACTGCTGGAACAATGCCGGGCCTTCAAGGGCCAGGTGCGCGGCGACCTCAGCCAGTTGCCTGGCCTGCTGGTAGCCCGCTGCCTGGCCCACGAAGGCCTGCAGGCCCGCGACTGGCTGATCGGCCTGTGGAAACTGTTGCGCCCCGAAGTGCTGGGCAAAGAAGCCTTGCCCCCCAGAATCTGGAGCACCTGATGCGCGCCCCTGTGGCCATCAGCCACCTGTTTTGTTACTGCCTACGAATGGACACACCATGGACCTGACACCCCGCGAAAAAGACAAGCTGCTGATCTTCACCGCCGGCCTGGTCGCCGAGCGCCGCCTGGCGCGTGGCGTGAAGCTCAACTACCCGGAAGCCATGGCCTATATCTCGGCCGCGTTGCTGGAAGGCGCCCGCGACGGCCAGACCGTCGCCCAGCTGATGCACTACGGCACCACCCTGCTCAGCCGTGAACAGGTGATGGAAGGCATTCCGGAAATGATCCCGGAAATCCAGGTGGAGGCCACCTTCCCCGACGGTACCAAGCTCGTCACTGTCCACCAACCGATCGCCTGAGGCCCGCCATGACTTTTCGCGTACGCGACGCCGTGCATGCCGACCTGCCTGGCATCCGCGATATCTACAACGACGCGGTGCTCAACACCACCGCCATCTGGAACGAACAACCCGTGGACCTGGGCAACCGCCAGGCCTGGTATGCCGCCCGGCAGGCTCAGCACTACCCGATCCTGGTGGCGGTCGACGCCAATGACGCTGTGCTGGGCTACGCTTCATTTGGTGACTGGCGTCCTTTTCAGGGCTTTCGCCAGACCGTCGAACATTCGGTCTACGTACGCGCCGATCAACGGGGCAACGGCCTGGGGCCGCTGCTGATGAATGCCTTGGTCGAACGCGCACGCGGCTGTGACAAACACGTGATGGTCGCCGCCATCGAGAGTGGCAACGCGGCGTCCATTCGTCTGCACGAGCGACTCGGTTTCACGATCACGGGGCAGATGCCCCAGGTGGGCAGCAAGTTCGGTCGCTGGCTGGACCTGACCTTCATGCAACTGATCCTGAACCCAGGCGCCGAACCTTCCCCGACTCCCGTGGAGTAAGCCGCCATGAATGCCGCCCAATTGCGCCGCGTCACCGTTGAAAGCTTTGCTCACTACCGCCAGGGCCTGGTCGAGTTGCTGTTGGACTCGGTCAAGCAGGGCGCCTCCATCGGTTTTCTCGCCGACCTGGACGCCCATGAAGCCAACAGTTATTTCGACGAAGTGAAAAACCGCATCGCCATCAACGACCTGGTGCTATGGGCCGTGGTGCGTGACGAGCAGGTCATGGCCAGCGCGCAATTGGTGTTCTGCAAGCGCGTCAACGGCCTGAACCGGGCCGAGGTGCAGAAGCTGATGGTGCGTTCCGACGCCCAGCGGCGCGGCATGGGGCAGCAATTGATGCAGGCGGTGGAGGTCGCCGCCCGCCAGTACAAGCGCGGCCTGTTGCACCTGGACACCGAAGCAGGCTCGCCCGCCGAGGCCTTCTACCTGTCCCAGGGCTACAAGCGCGCCGGGCAGATCCCCGGGTTTGCCTGCCGGCCGGATGGTGAATACACCGCCACGGCGTTTTTCTACAAGACACTTTGAGGAGGGCCGCATGATTCCTGGCCAGTACCAGATCCAACCCGGCGACATCGAACTCAACGTCGGCCGCCGCACCATCAGCCTGACCGTGGCCAACAGCGGCGACCGGCCTATCCAGGTCGGCTCGCATTACCATTTTTTCGAAACCAATGACGCCCTCACCTTCGACCGCGCCGCCAGCCGTGGCATGCGCCTGAACATTCCGGCCGGTACCGCCGTGCGCTTCGAGCCGGGCCAGAGCCGCGACGTGGAGCTGGTGGACCTGGCCGGCAACCGCCGCGTATTCGGCTTCGCCGGCCGCATCATGGGCGACCTCTGACACATCACATGCCTGGTCCCACAAGGTGCAAGGCACGGCATGGCAAATTCGTAAGGACGCAGCATGAAAATCTCGAGACAAGCCTATGCCGACATGTTCGGCCCCACCGTCGGCGACAAGGTACGCCTGGCCGATACCGACCTGTGGATCGAAGTAGAAAAGGATTTCACCACCTACAGTGAAGAAGTGAAGTTCGGCGGCGGCAAAGTGATCCGCGATGGCATGGGCCAGGGCCAACTGCTGGCCACCGAGGTAGTCGACACGCTGATCACCAACGCCCTGATCATCGACCACTGGGGCATCGTCAAAGCCGACGTGGGCCTCAAGGATGGTCGCATCGCCGCTATCGGCAAGGCCGGCAACCCGGATATCCAGCCCGACGTGACCATCGCCATCGGCGCCAGCACCGAGGTTATCGCCGGTGAGGGCATGATCCTCACCGCCGGCGGTATCGACACCCACATCCACTTCATCTGCCCGCAGCAGATCGAAGAAGCCCTGATGAGTGGCGTCACCACCATGATCGGCGGCGGCACGGGCCCCGCCACCGGTACCAACGCCACCACCTGTACCTCAGGCCCATGGCACATGGCGCGCATGCTCCAGGCCGCTGACTCGTTCCCCATGAACATCGGCTTCACCGGCAAGGGCAACGCCAGCCTGCCGGAACCCCTGATCGAACAAGTGAAGGCCGGCGCCATCGGCCTGAAACTGCACGAAGACTGGGGCACCACCCCGGCCTCCATCGACAACTGCCTGAACGTGGCCGACCAGTACGACGTGCAGGTGGCCATCCACACCGATACCCTCAACGAATCGGGCTTCGTGGAAACCACCCTCGGCGCCTTCAAGGGCCACCATCCACACCTACCACACCGAAGGTGCCGGCGGCGGCCACGCCCCCGATATCATCAAGGCGTGCGGCTTCAAGAACGTGCTACCCAGCTCCACCAACCCGACACGGCCGTTCACCCGCAACACCATCGACGAACACCTGGATATGCTGATGGTGTGCCACCACCTGGACCCCAGCATCGCCGAGGACGTGGCCTTTGCCGAGAGCCGCATCCGCCGCGAGACCATCGCGGCCGAAGATATCCTCCACGACCTGGGCGCGTTCTCGATGATCAGCTCCGACAGCCAGGCCATGGGCCGGGTGGGCGAGGTGATCACCCGCACTTGGCAAACCGCCGACAAGATGAAGAAACAACGCGGCGCCCTGGCAGAGGATGCCCCCGGCAACGACAACTTCCGCGCCAAGCGCTACATCGCCAAATACACCATCAACCCGGCCATCACCCATGGCATCAGCCATGAAGTAGGCTCGATCGAAATCGGCAAATGGGCCGACCTGGTGTTGTGGCGCCCGGCGTTCTTCGGGGTCAAGCCCACCCTGATCCTCAAGGGTGGCGCCATCGCGGCCAGCCTGATGGGCGACGCCAACGCCTCGATCCCCACGCCCCAGCCGGTGCACTACCGCCCCATGTTCGCCAGCTACGGCGGCTCGCGACACGCCACCAGCATCACCTTCATCAGCCAGGCAGCACTGGAGGCCGGGGTGCCCGAGCAACTGGGGTTGAAAAAACAGATTGGTGTGGTCAAGGGCTGCCGCACCGTGCAGAAAACCGACCTTGTCCACAACGGCTACCTGCCTGACATCGACGTCGACCCACAGACCTACCAGGTCAAGGCCGATGGCGTGCTGCTGTGGTGTGAGCCGGCCGAGACGCTGCCCATGGCCCAACGCTACTTCCTGTTCTGACGGTGTGCACCCGTGGCGCCGGCAATCCGGCGTCACAGGGCTGGTCAGCTCTGGATAAACCGCCCCAGGCGCTGGCGCAGCATGGCGTTTTCGGCGCGCAGGTCGCGTACCTCTTCCAGCAACTCCAGCGCCAGCGCCACGCCTTCCCATTCAAGGTCCAGGTCGTGGTGCAACTTGGCGGCGCGGCGGGCGATCACCGGGGAGAAGTCATCGAACAACCACTCCTCCGGCGTTCGTCCGGTAGGTTCGACTATTCCGTGCTCGACAATTTCAATCACAAAGGCCGCCGGCATATCGGTGGCCTGACAGAACGCTTGCATGTCCAGTTGAACGTACCGGGACGTTTCCATATCAGCGACTCCAGTTGGCTCGGGGGTCGAATGCCGCCTTCTCCGACAAGGTCTTCCAAAGGGCCTGGGTTGCCTCGTCGGCGTGCGGTGGCATCACCACCTTCAATTGTGCGTACAGGTCACCACGCTGACCCTGCTTGTCCATCAAGCCATTGCCCTTGACCCGCAGGCGCTGGCCGCTCTGGCTGTCGGGGCGAATGGTCAGGTTGATGCGCCCGGTCAGGGTGGGTACCGCGACCTTGGTGCCCAGTGCCGCTTCCCAGGGGGCCAGCGGCACGGTGATGATCAGGTCATGGTCTTCGACATCGAACATCGGGTGCGGTGCCAGCCGAATGATCAGGTACAGGTCGCCATTGGCGCCACCGCCCACGCCCGGAGCGCCTTGGCCCTTGAGGCGAATGCGCTCGCCGTCGGTGACCCCGGCGGGAATCTTCACATTGAGGGTCTTGGTGGTGTTGCCCGTCTGCTGCCCGGCACCGTTGTACTGGGGCACCTGGAAGCTGATCTGCTTCGACTCGTTGGCCAGGGTTTCCTCGAGGAAGATCGCCAGTTCCATTTCCACGTCTTGTCCTCGCCTCCCGGCGCTGCGCTGCTGGCCGCGGCCAAAGGGGTTGCCATTACCGCCACGCCCGGCCGAACCGCCGAAAATGGAGCTGAAAAAGTCGGAGAAATCGCCAGCGCTTTCCTCGAAACCGCCACCGCCACGGCCCTGCCACCCAGGCGGGCCCTGGAAGGGTCGGCCATGCTGGCCGTACTTGCGAATTTCATCGTATTCGGCGCGTTTGTCCGCGTTGCTCAACGCTTCGTAGGCCTCGGAGGCCTCCTTGAATTTTTCCTCGGCGTCCTTTTCCTTGCTGACGTCGGGGTGATATTTGCGCGCCAGTTTACGGTAGGCAGTCTTGATCGCCTTCTCGTCCGCGGTCGGCTCAACGCCCAATATCTTGTAGTAGTCTTTGAAGTCCATCGAAGGATCACCATCCGTTTATCGGGATCGCGCGGTCTGTCCACTCAAGTGTAGAGACTCGCTGATGCGCTGGAAGTTTATCGGCTGCTGGCAGGCTTTGCTGAACGGCCTTGGGTGCAGCCATGGGGGCTGGTTACAAGATTGGGGGTGCGAGGCGAGGTTTCAAGGTGTGACCGTGTGGCAATTAAACGCCGTGCGGCCTTGATTCTGGCTACCACTGGCATACACTGCGCGGCCGTTTTTTGCACAGAATCCGGCAACGACATGACCAACCAAACCCCGGCCCGCGCCTGCGGCATCGACTTCGGCACCTCCAACTCCACCGTCGGCTGGCACCGACCGGGCGTCGACACCCTCATCGCGCTGGAAGACGGCAAGATCACCCTGCCGTCGGTGGTGTTCTTCAATATCGAGGAACGCCGCCCGGTGTATGGCCGGCTGGCGCTGCACGAGTACCTGGAAGGCTACGAAGGCCGCCTGATGCGCTCGCTCAAAAGCCTGCTGGGTTCCAAGCTGATCAAGCATGACACCAGCGTGCTGGGCACGGCCCTGCCGTTCAAGGACCTGTTGGGCATGTTCATCGGCGAGCTGAAAAAGCGCGCCGAAGCCAACGCCGGCCGTGCCTTCGACGAAGTCGTGCTGGGCCGCCCGGTGCATTTCGTCGATGACGACAAGGCAGCCGATCAGGAAGCCCAGGACACCCTGGAAGAAGTGGCGAAGAAGATCGGCTTCAAGGAAGTGTCCTTCCAGTTCGAGCCCATCGCCGCGGCCTTCGACTACGAGTCGACCATTGAGCGTGAAGAGCTGGTACTGATTGTCGACATCGGCGGTGGTACCTCCGACTTCTCGCTGATCCGCCTGGCGCCCGAGCGCCACAACATCGACAACCGCCACGACGACATCCTGGCCACTGGCGGCGTGCACATCGGCGGTACCGACTTCGACAAGCAACTGAGCCTGCAAGGCGTGATGCCGCTGTTCGGCTACGGCAGCCGCATGAAGAGCGGCGCGTTCATGCCCACCAGCCACCACATGAACCTGGCCACCTGGCATACCATCAACTCGGTGTATTCGCAGAAATCCCAGCTGGCCCTGGGCAGCATGCGCTACGACATCGAAGACACGGACGGTATCGACCGCCTGTTCAAGCTGATCGACCAGCGCGCTGGCCACTGGCTGGCCATGGAAGTGGAAGAAACCAAGATCCAGCTGACCCATGCCGACAACCGTCTGGTGGCGCTGGACCGTATCGAGCCGGGCCTGAGCGTGGACATGAGCCGGGCCCTGTTCGAAGGTGCCATCGATACCTTGCTGGAGCGTGTGCGCGGCAGCGTCACCCAGTTGCTGGGTGATGCCGGCGTGGGGGTGGAACAGGTGGACACCGTGTTCTTCACCGGCGGTTCGAGCGGCATTCCGGCACTGCGCAACAGCGTGGCGGCGATGCTGCCCAATGCCCGGCACGTGGAAGGCAATATCTTCGGCAGCATCGTCAGCGGCCTGGCCATCGAAGCGCGCAAGCGCTACGGCTGAAACCGCAGCGGACCTGGCCGCGTCCCGAGGCGCGGCCCAGTACTGGATACACCGCGTGAAGCCGACGCGGCCAGGTACGCCGCTACTGTCAGACCAGTTCGGCGCGGCGCAGCTCGCTTTTCAGGTAGGCGTAGTAGATGGGCCCTGCCACTACCCCGGGCAAGCCGAACGCCGCCTCGAACACCAGCATCGCCAGCAGCAATTCCCACGACTTGGCCCTGATCTGCCCGCCCACGATCCGCGCGTTGAGGAAATACTCCAGCTTGTGGATAAGAATCAGCCAACCCAGTGCTGCGGCGGCTACCCAGATCGACACCGACAGGCCGATGATGGTGATCAGCGTGTTGGAGATCAGGTTACCGATCACCGGCAAAAGGCCAAGGATGAAGGTCAGGGCCACCATGGTCTTGGTCAGTGGCAGCTTGATTCCGCACAACGGCAATATCACCAGCAGGAACACCGAGGTGAACACCGTGTTCAGCGCGGCGATCTTGATCTGGGCGAAAACGATATTGCGGAACGCCTGCACCAACAGCGTCATGCGCACCAGCAGTTCGCCGGCCAGCGGTTTGTGATCAACCCCTGGCGGAATGCGGTTCAAGGCGACGATGGCACCCAGCACCATGCCGATCAGCAGCGTGACGAAGGTGTGCACCGCATCCTTGCCCACCAATTGCAGGTCGGCCAGATGCTTGCTCACCCAGTCACCCAGCGCCGTACGAAATTCCAGCGCATTGGCCGGCAGGTAGGCGTCGATGGACGGCGGCAACTGCGCCCGCGCCCGGTTCAGCACGCCCATGAACTTGTCGAGGAACGCGCCAGGATTCTCGGCCTCGTGCATCAGGAAACTGATGCCCAGGGCAAAGATCACCGCCAGCAGGCTGACCACCACGGTCCCCAGCAGCGCTACCGCCACCCAGCGGGCCCGCGGGCCGGACACCAGCCGTTGCAGTTGCGGGGTTAGCATGTTGACCAGCTCGTACACCAGCAGACCGGCCAGCAGGCTGGGCAACAGGCGCAGAGGCATCACCAGCAACAGCCCACCGAATACGATGAGCAGGCTGGCCCATAACACATGACGCTGGGAAAACGTTGGCATACAGCCTCGAACATGTAACACATGGAAGGACGGGCAGTCTGCCAGCCTTCACCTCACAGAGCCAGTTCCGGCGAAGGGCGACTGCCGACAGGGGCAAGCGAAACCCGCGAAGGCGCTGCTGCGCGCCATCGCGAGCCACGCTCGCTCGAGCAGGGGGTCAGAGGCAAACCGTCATTTCTTCAGGCAGGTGCTCATGAATGTTTTGCGCGCGTCGCCACTCAGGTTCTGGGTCTTGGCGTCGGCGTTGCAGGTGGTCATCTTCTGCTGCTGCGGCGTCAGGGTCTTGGTGGCGGCGGCCGGGGTGGCCTTGAGGCAAGTGCTCATGAAGGACTTGCGCTCATCGCCTTTCAGGCTCTTGGCCGTGGCGTCGGCATTGCAGGTGGTCATCTTGTTCTGTTGCGCGGTGGCGGCGAAACCTTGTGAACACAGCAACAGGCCAAGTGCCAGGAGGGGGGCGTGCAGTAGCTTCATGGAGTGGTCTCCTCGTCGCCGCGCTGGGCCGCGCGGCCTGCCCTGAGTGTAGACAAACTTTGTCACACCCCAGGTTCGACGCTTCAGAGCCCCGCCGCCTTGAGGCGCGCGGCGTGTTCGGTGAACAGGCGCACGGGCTCGGCGCCCTTGCCCACCAGCCCCAGGGATTGGTTAACGATGTCCAGGTGGTCCATGGGGTAGTCATCGCCGATCACTAACCCCAGGTGCGAGCTGTAGCGCCCCACCATGCCATCGCATTGGCCTGCTTCGCGCACGAAGGTTCTGGCAAACAAACGGCAACTGGCGTGCGAGCCGTCCACACGGTTGCCGCCGCCATCGCTGCGCGGGTCCTGCAGCACGCCGGACCAGGAGTAGTAATGCACCCCGTTGACCACCGGCTCGCCCTGGCCACCCCAGGTCAGGGGGATGCCCTGTGGATAACGCTGGTTGAAGGCCGCCACCCCGTCGCAGGTCAGGGACTGGTGCGAGGCGTGGACATTGATGGGCAGGATCGGCCCGCGCCAGCCGGTTTCCAGCGCTCCCATCACCAGGCCCAGCACGTACAGAATGAAATTCAGCAACCGGCCCACTACGGAATTTCGCGGGTAGCGCCGCTCCAGGTAGTCAGCCAGTTCCGAACCGTGGTTGGGCCCCGCCACCGAAGTCACCGAGGCCACCCAGTCCGGGCGCTTGGCTGCGGCGTAGCGGGCGGTCAGTGCCCCCTGGCTGTGGCCTATCAGGTTGACCTTGGCGGCGCCGGTCTCATGGCGGATACGCTGGATGATCTGCAACAGTTGCTCGCCCCGGACTTCGGTGCCATTGAGGGGCGAGACCTGGATGGGAAACACCTGCGCCCCGCCCCGGCGCAAGGCGCGCACGATACCGAACCAGTAGGGATACAGCACCAGGCGTACGAAACCGAGCATGCCGGGCACAAGGACAAGGGGGTAGCGCGTGGCACCGGGCTTTGACATGGCGGGCGATCCTGAAGGCAAACTTCAATACTAGCGCACTGACATCGAACCTTCGGACAACGCCGTTGCTCCAAGTATTACGGGGCCACTATTGGCTCATTCGAAGGAGCGACACCTATGTACAAGCAAACCCTGGCCGCTGTGTGCGTACTGGCTTCGCTGGCTGGCTGCGCCAACACCAAGGTCGAAAACCCGGTGGACTTCGTCACCTATCGCAATGAACCGCTGGTCAAGCAAGTGGATAACGGCATGACCATGCAACAGGTCATCGCCATTGGCGGCACACCGTCTTCGGTGGTTGACGGGAATGGCAAGACCACCGCCGGCACCTGCAACAACTACGTGCTCAATACCGATGGCAAGCAACAGGCCTACTACGTCAGCTTCGACGCCAGCGGCCACGTGGACAGCAAGGGCTTCATGACCTGCGCCCAGCGCAAGGCCAACGTCAACGCCATGCCCTGATGTCGGTGCGCAGCAAGCCCGATAAAACTTTCCGGCCTGCCGTGCACTCACAACCTCTGAACCGATCGGGCCGGGCCCCCAGTTGACGGGGGCGATAGAGCCCGAAGGCCCCAACCGTACCGAATAGCCTGGAGATTGCCATGAGTATTGCAACGATCGACAAGAACACCCTGCGTGATCGCGCTCGCCAGAACGTGGACAACGGCGCAGTGACCGAAGGCTATGAAGGCGACCGCGAGGAAGTCATCCGCCTGCTCAACGACTCACTGGCCACTGAGCTGGTGTGCGTGCTGCGCTACAAGCGCCATTACTACATGGCCAAGGGCGTGAAGGCACAGGTGGCGGCCGCGGAGTTCCTGGAGCACGCTACCCAGGAAGCCGAACATGCCGACAAGCTGGCCGAGCGTATCGTGCAGTTGGGCGGTGAGCCGGATTTCAACCCTGACAGCCTCAGTGGCCGCTCGCATGCCGAGTACAAGCCTGGCAGCACCTTGAAGGAAATGGTCTACGAAGACCTGGTGGCCGAGCGCATTGCCATCGATAGCTACCGCGAGATCATCCAGTACATCGGCGACAAAGACCCTACCACTCGTCGCGTGTTCGAAGACATCCTGGCTCAGGAAGAAGAACACGCCGACGACATGGCGGACATCCTCGAAGGGCTGTAAGGCTTGTCGTGGTACCAAGGGGCCGGGAAACCGGTCCTTTTTTTGCCTTGAAAATAGTGGTGCCGGGTTCCCGAGCTTCGCCCGGTCCCACAGAGTAGCGGCTACAGACTCTGTGGGAACGAGGCACCGCGGGACTTACCCAATCAATGTGTGCTCTGCACCGTCTTCGGCGCCTTGCCTGCCTTCATCTGCTCCAGCAACGGCGTGCACTGGTTGGGCTCGCCACCACTGGGCGCCACCAGCGCCAGCAGGCCAGCCGCCGGCGCCGCCACCACACCCAAGGCAACCATGCCGGCGCCGCGCAACAGCAACGGCACCGCCTGCACCCCGGCGCTGGGCTTGGCAAACGGCCCGCGCACGTAGAGGGGCGAGCGCAGCGACAGCAGGCGGAAGCCCTTGGACTCGGGGTTGATCTTCAAGTCCAACTGCTCGGTCTTGAAGTTGACCGTACCATCGACATAAATGATCGCGTTCTCGGTATCGAACACAATCAAGCGTGGCGTGGCCAGGCCGTCCTTGATGCCAAGGTCGGCAGCAGCGCAGTTGATCTTCACGTCGTTGTCGCCAAAGATCTTGCCCACCACGTAGTTGCCGACGTTGAGCCCGGCGATCTCCATCAGGCCGCGGCTGATGGCGCCGTCATTGATCAACAGCTTGAGGTTGCCGTTGGCGCTGCCCAGCAACGCGGATACCGAGTTGCCAGTACCACTGATATCGGCATCGCCATTGAGTTGGCCGAAACTGGTTTTCATCGGTTCGAAGGTCGGGAACAGCTGCTTGAGCTTGAAGCCGCGCGCGGTCAGCTTGGCGTGGCCCTGCAGGGGCGTGGTGCGGCCATTGAGGCCGATCTGCGCGTCCAGATTGCCCCCAGCGACGCCGAAACGCAGCGGCTCCAGGTTCAATTGCCCGTCATTGAGTACCACGTGGGTGTACAGGTCGGTGAACGGCAGGTCCTTGCTCTGCACGATTTTCTTGCCGGTGAATTCCACATCGGCGTCCATGGCGCGCCAGCGGTCAGTGCGGAATTCCTCGACCGGCAGCACCTTGCCGGCCGGCTGCTTGCTTTCACTGCCCCGGGCCGCCTGCTTGGCGTTCGAGTCGGCGCCGATCAGGGGCGCAAGGTCAGTGAACAGCAGTTGGTTGGATACCAGCTTACCGCTCAGCTTGGGCCGCGGTTGGCTGGCGACGAAGGCCAGGTCACCGTGGATGTCGCTGTTGCCGATCTTGCCGTTGAAGCCCTGGTATTCGAAGCTCGCGCCCGTGGGCTCATGCAGCTTGGCTTGCAGGTGGCCGTCGGTGGAGTACGGCGGCGAGTCGGGAAGCGTCACGCCGGTCAGCGGGTACAGCTTGCTCAGGCTCGCACCTTCGAGCTTGAGGCGCAGGTCCAGGGCCCCCAGGTTGCGCGGGTCGGTCAGCGTACCGGCAACGGCGACATGGGTGTCGGCAATGCGCACGTCTGCCTGCACCGGGAAGGGTTGCGCGGCATCCTGCAATGCCAGCAGGCCGCCGATCTTGCCTGTGCCGTTGACGGGCTGGTCTTTGTATCGGCCCGTTACCTTGAACCCGAAAGCGTAGTCCTGAGCAGTCGCGCCCTGGTCGGTGACCTTCTTGGCCGCGCCGCTGCCAACGATATCGCTGAACGGAATGGGCTTGCCCAGTGGGTCTATCAGTACATCGGCATGGGCCTTGAGGGTCACGTCGTCATACACCACATGGCCCTTGTCGAAACCGATCGCACCAATGTCCATGACCCATTTCGACGGCTCGGCGTCAGGGTCTTTAGGGCCGAAGTCAAAGGTCCAGTTAGCGCGGCCGTCAGCCAGGCGCTGCAGGTTGGCGTCGGGCTGGGTGAGGTCGATGCGTGGGATGACGATGCGCTCAGCCAGCAGCGGCAATGGCGACAGGCGGAACTCCACGCGCTGGAGGCTAACCATTTGTGGTTCCTTGGACCACTCCGGGTTGCCCAGCGTCAGGTCTTCGGCAACGAAATGGGGCCAAGGCACCCACGCACGCCAGCCGCCTTCCTGCGGCTCGCGGGCCCACAGCACGTCAAGGTTGCCATTAATGGCGAACGGCCTGTGCAAAGCCTCCGACACCTTGGCATTGAGCGTCGGCTTCACGCGGTTCCAGTCGAAAGTGGCGATGACCACCACCAGTACGGCAATCAGTACTACCAGGGTGCCAACTATCCAGGCCAGGATCTTGCGAGGGCGCGTCATGCACGAATCTCCAAATGACAGCGGGGCCGCCTGCGGGCGGTGCGCTCGGTTGCAGCATTACCTTCTAGGACTGGCAAAGCGGCTGGGGGTTTAACCCGATTTATGAAATCGGCCGACCGATGCATCGACAGGTTGGTTCCACAACGGCGCACGGCCGCTGGAAAATCCCCCAAGCGGTGCACCGACAACCACGCTAAAGCGTTGATTTAGAAGCCTGGAAGCGAACAATCAATTTGGTTGATTGTTACCATTACCTATATGAACTTTTATATCTAATTCTCAAGAGTAGCATTGGCTTCGTACCCACTTTTCAGCCCTCCAAAGGAGCGCCAAACCATGAAACGCCAATTGCTGCTGACCCTGACCCTCTCTGTACTGGCCGCCAACGTATTCGCCGCTGGCAACGTTCAACCTGCGATTACCCAGCACAGCGCCGCTGTGATCGTTGCCCAGGATGGTTCTGACCGCACGCTGAACCGCGTCGCTCAGGACGGCTCGGATCGCACTCTGAACCGCGTCGCTCAAGATGGCTCGGATCGCACCCTGAACCGTGTCACTCAAGACGGCTCGGATCGCACCCTGAACCGCGTCGCTCAGGACGGCTCGGACCGCACCTTGAACCGCGTGACCCAGGACGGTTCTGACCGCACCCTGAACCGCGTCGCTCAAGACGGCTCGGACCGCACCTTGAACCGCGTCAGCCAGGCCAACGCCGACCGCACTGTGCTGCAAGTCGCCCAGGATGGTTCCGACCGTACCCTGAACCGCGCGAGCTGAGTCTTGGCTGCCCTGAAAAAAGCCCGGTCCCCGCACCGGGCTTTGATTTTTCCCCCGATTTGCTAGAGTGCTGCGCTGCCCTCCAAAGAACTCCGCACCATGCTAGCCCGCGCCGAACAGAAACAGCAGACCCGCCATGCCCTCCTCGACGCCGCCCGGCAGTTGATCGACGCGGGGCGCGGATTCGGTAGCATCAGCCTGCGCGAAGTGGCCAAGGCCGCAGGGATCGTGCCCACCGGCTTCTATCGCCATTTCGATGACATGGACCAATTGGGCCTGGCCCTGGTTAATGAAGTGGGCGAAACCTTTCGTGACACCATTCGCCGCGTGCGCCGCAATGAATTCGAGCTCGGTGGGCTCACCGACGCCTCGGTGCGCATCTTTCTGGACAGTGTGGCGGCCAACCGCTCGCAGTTCCTGTTTCTGGCCCGTGAGCAGTACGGTGATTCACGCCCGGTGCGCCAGGCGCTGACCTGCTTGCGCGATGGCATCAGTTCTGACCTTGCCGCCGACCTGGCGCTCATGCCCAAGTGGCAACACCTGGACCGCGCCGCCTTGGCCGTGATGGCGGACCTGGTGGTCAAGACCGTGTTTGCCACCTTGCCGGAGCTGATCGACGCCCCCGCCGAACGCCAACCGCGGCAATTGTCGCCCCAAGCGAAGATCACCCAGCAACTGCGCTTCATTTTCATGGGCGCCAAGCACTGGCAGGGCCTGAGCAGTATTGACGACTGAACCAAGTTGGTGCCAGATACCGGCATGCGCACCAATTTGTATCAATTTGTTGCCCAACGTTCTGGCACAGGGCCGGCATTCGCAGCGCTAGCATGTTGGCAAGACACTTGCTGTCAGCACTTCATCGCACACAGCCGGATGCCTGAAAATGCTGGTGATCCACCGCAGAACCGAGCCAAAACCTGACTGGTCGGCCGAATTACATCTGAATTTCGAAGCCCGCAGCAAAAGCCGCCTGCGCTGTTTTAGTGCCGATGGCGAGGACGTCGGGCTATTCCTCGAACGCGGTCAGCCGCCCTTGCATGATGGCGAATGCCTCGAAGCCCAGGACGGGCGCATCGTCAAAGTGGTCGCGCGCCCCGAAGCCCTGCTGCACGTCACCTGCGCCAACGCCTTCGAACTGACCTGCGCCGCCTACCACCTGGGCAACCGCCACGTGGCCCTGCAAGTGGGTGACGGCTGGCTGCGCCTGCTGGACGACTACGTGCTCAAGGCCATGCTCGAGCAACTGGGGGCCAGCACCGAAGCCATCGAAGCGCCCTTTCAGCCCGAGCACGGCGCCTACGGCGGTGGCCACCACCACTCGCGCGCGGGGGAGGAAGCCTTCAACTACGCGCCCAAACTGCACCAGTTCGGCGTACGTACATGAACCCGGCCTGGGCCCTGCTGCGTCTGGCCAGCCCACAACTGCCCATCGGCGGCTACAGCTATTCCCAAGGCCTGGAAATGGCCGTGGAACAGGGCACGGTGAAGCAGGCAGACGACGCCCGGCGCTGGATCAGCGACCAACTGCTGCTCAACCTGGCGCGCTTCGAAGCACCGTTGCTGCTGGCCCACTGCAAGGCCGCGGCCAGCGATGACTGGGCTGCGCTGCGCACGCTCAGTGATGAGCACCGCGCCAGCCGCGAAACCCGGGAAATGGCCCAGGAAAGCCGGCAGATGGGCTATTCGCTCAAGCAACTGCTCGATGGCCTGCCCGAACTGGACGCCGCCGCCCGGGACTTCCTCGCGGCCACCGCCGAACCGCACCTGGCCCTTGGCTGGGCCCTGGCGGCCCGCGCCTGGCAGATCACGCCCGCCGATGCCCTGGCCGCCTGGCTGTGGAGCTGGCTGGAAAACCAGCTGGCGGTATTGATGAAAACCCTGCCCCTGGGCCAGCAAGCCGCACAGCGACTGACCAGCCAACTGCTGCCTTTGCTGCAGCAAGCGCAGCAGCACGCCACTGAACTTGACCCCCACCACTATGGCAGCGCCGCTTTCGGCCTGTCCCTGGCGAGCATGGCCCATGAGCGCCAGTACAGCCGCCTGTTCCGTTCCTAGGAGATGACAACCATGAATACCCAGCCCCTGCGTGTCGGCATTGGCGGCCCGGTCGGTTCCGGCAAGACCGCCCTGACCCTGGCCCTGTGCCTGGCCCTGCGCGAGCGCTACAACCTGGCCGTGGTCACCAACGACATCTACACCCGCGAAGACGCCGACTTTCTGGTGCGCAACCAGGCCCTGGCCCCCGAGCGCATCATCGGCGTGGAAACCGGCGGCTGCCCGCACACTGCCATTCGCGAGGATGCCTCCATCAACCTGGAAGCCGTGGACCAGCTCAACCGCCGTTTCCCCGGCCTGGACCTGATTCTGGTGGAGTCGGGCGGCGACAACCTCTCGGCCACCTTCAGCCCGGAGCTGTCGGACCTGACCCTCTACGTGATCGATGTGTCGGCCGGCGACAAGCTGCCGCGCAAGGGCGGCCCGGGCATCTGCAAATCCGACCTGCTGGTGATCAACAAGATCGACCTGGCACCGCTGGTGGGTGCATCCCTGGAAATGATGGACAGCGACACCCGGCGCATGCGCGGCGACAAGCCGTTCGTGTTCAGCAACCAGAAGACCGGCCAGGGCCTGGAGGCCATCATCGCCTTCATCGAACGCCAAGGCCTGCTGACCGCCGCCTGATCGCCCGTTTTCCAAAGGGCGCACCTGCCACCTCACAAGGAAGCCAATCAATGACCCTGAAAAAACTCTTCGGCGCCGCCGCCCTGCTGCTGACCCCCGCCCTGGCCTTTGCCCACCCCGGCCACGGTGAACACGGCATCGTCGCCGGTGTGCTGCACCCGCTGACCGGCATCGACCACCTGCTGGCCATGCTCGCCGTGGGCCTGTGGGCCGCACAGCAGACCGGCAACGCCCGCTGGGCCCTGCCCTGCACCTTCGTCGGCACCATGCTGATCGGCGGCCTGCTGGGCTTCGAAGGCCTGGAGCTGCCTGGCCTGGAAAGCGGCATCGCCGCCTCGGTACTCGCCCTGGGCCTGGCCGTGGCCCTGGCCATTCGCCCACCGGTAGCGCTGGCCGTTGGCGCCACCGCCCTGTTCGCGCTGTTCCATGGCGTCGCTCACGGCCTTGAGCTGCCGGAGATGTCCAACCCATGGGCCTACGCCGCCGGCTTCGTCGCTGCCACCGCTGCCCTGCATGCCGTGGGCTACGCCGTGGTGCGCGTGCTACCCCAGGCCGCCAGCCCGCTGGTACGCGTGGTCGGCGCCCTGTCGGCACTGACCGGCGCCTGGCTGCTGGCTGGCTGACCCCGTCCGATCCGCTTGAAAGCCGGGTGGCCTACACCCGGTACTTACCGCGCTTACTGTCAAAAATACCAGTTGCGCGCCCGGACGCGTTGGATCCTAAATCACTTGGCAGCATGAGCTGCTTCATCTGAGCAGGAGATTCGACCATGGCACAGCCAAAGTGGGACGATACGTTACCGGCACCTGATATTTGGGGGGTGATCGACGGAGAATTGGACATCAAATACTTCGATGACATGAACGATCAAGATGCGTCAACGGTATTTGCAATCAGTCCATTTCAAGGGGAACCGGATAGCTCGATGTATTTACGGATGTTTGCCGTCAAGGATGGCACACGGGACATTGTCTGGGCAGGACACATGGCGGCAAGTGGCAGTTTCGACTCGCTCTGGGTTGCACTGCATAATACGCTGTTTCGGCCGTTGGTCGAACACGGCGGTAGTACCCCTCTAGTCTTTGACTATTACATCATCAAAAAAGCCCCGATAGATAAAAGCAAAGGGATTTCGCCGAGCCGCTTGGCAGACTACTTGGCCGAGCATAAAAATATCCTGCCATCTCCAGAGACCCACGTATTGCTGACTTGGAAAAAGTAGGCTTCGGCGCCCATCCTGACATAACTGGCAGGGCGGGCCCGCCCCCTCCCACAAATCGGACCGGGCGCCACTTCAAACTGATCTGCTACCATGTCGCCCCGACGTTCAGACCGCCGTGACGACTTTTCCTCATGCCAGAAGCTGCTTTTCTCTCCAATGCCTTCACCGCTGTGCATGAGCACTTCCTGAAGACCATCGTGCCCCTGTGGCAAGGCCCCGGCTGGAACGCCGAACTGGCATTGCCCTACGAGCCCCTGGACCCGCAGCAGCGGCCCATGCCCGTGCAGCGGTATCGCGCCATGGCCTGTGCCCGGCAGTTGTACCTGTTCTCCACATTGGCTGACGTGCCTGGCGCCCATGAGCACGCGGCGGCGCTGTTCCGTTCGCTGCAGAAGCACTTCCACGACGCCGAGCATGGCGGCTGGTTCTACAGCATCGATGCACACGCCCGCCCACTGGACCGCAGCAAGGATCTGTATACCCACGCCTTCATCATCTTCGCCTGTGCGCACTACTGGCAGCAGTCTCGCGATCCGCTGGCCGAGTCGGTGCTGGACGCCGCGCTGAGCGTGGTGGCCACGCAGTTTTCCACAGGTGACGGCCTGTACGAGGCGGTGCTGGGCGAGGACTGGTCGACACAGAGTGCAGGGCCGCTGCAAAACCCGCTGATGCACCTGGCCGAGGCTTTCCTGGCCACCCTGGCAGTCCGCCAGGACGACGCCGTGGAAGCCGCGCTGGTGGACCTCTGCCTGGCCATGCAAGCGCGCTTCGTCGATCCGGTTTCCGGTTTCCTGATGGAAAAGCCCTGCGGCGCTGTGGATAACTGGTGGGAACCAGGCCATCAGTTCGAGTGGTTCTACCTGCTGGAGTCGTCGCCACTGCTCAAGGGCAGTGAATTGCACGGCTCCCTGGAGGCGGCGTTCGCCCCTTCCGAACGGCTGGGCGTGCAGGCGGGTGGCGTGCTGGCGATGCTTGACGTGGACGGCAGAGTACGTGATGGCACCCAGCGCATCTGGGCCCAGGCCGAATACCTGCGGGCACTGACCCTGCGGGCCGGGGGTGACGTGGACAGCCAGTTGCAGGTGCTGCGCGAACGCTTCCTGCATGAAGGTGGCTGGTACGAGTGCCGTGATGCCAGCGGCACGGTGAGCCGACTGGACATGCCGTCGACCACCCCGTACCACCTGGCAACCTGTTATCAGGCCTTAGCTCGGCACTGAAGCGCCCGTCAGGCTTTGTGCGGGCGCTCGATGGCGAAGCCTGCCCAGCTCTGGGTGACGGGCATCAGCTCCAGGCTGTTGATGTTGACGTGGGCAGGCGTGTTCAGGATCCAGAAGATGGTGTCGGCGATATCCTGCGGCTGGATCGGCTCGGCACCCGCGTAGGTGGCGTCATAGCGCGCCTGGTCGCCATTGAAGCGCACCAGCGAAAATTCGCTTTCGCACAGGCCCGGCTCCAGGTTGGTCACGCGCACGCCGGTGCCTTGCAGGTCGCAGCGCAGGTTCAGCGAGAACTGTTTGACGAACGCCTTCGTGGCGCCATACACGTGGCTGCCCGGGTACGGATAGTTACCGGCCACGGAACCCAGGTTGACGATGCTGGCGCCGCGGCCTTGGGCGATCAGGCGTGGCAACAGCAGGCGGGTGCTGTACATCAGGCCTTTGACGTTGGTGTCGACCATGGTGTCCCAGTCGTCCAGGTCGCACTTGGGCGCGGGGTCGACACCCAGGGCCAGGCCGGCGTTGTTGATCAGGCCGGTTAGCTTGTCGAATTCCGGCGGCAGGTTGGCGATGGCTTCTTCCATCGCTTTGCGGTCCCGCACGTCCAGTACCAGGGTGTGCACCTTGGTCTGCTTGGCCAGCTCTTCGCCCAGGGCGCTCAAGCGGTCTTCACGGCGGCCGGTCAGCACCAGCGACCAGCCTGCCTCGGCGAAACGGCGGGCACAGGCTTCGCCAAACCCGGAAGTGGCGCCGGTGATAAACACGGTGGAAGTCATTGCATGCTCCTGGAAAGGCTGTGGGAAAGATCGTTTCAAAGCATGCCCGCGCTTTGGCGCGACGGCAAGTTAAACCCCGGCCTGATCAAAAAATGATCGAAGGCCGCAAACCCTTGCCCCAGCTGGGCCGCCGCACCTTGCGCGCACCTTATCCACAGGGCCTTGCACAGTATCCGTGGGCAACTGCCATGTGGACAAACCCGCCTGCCGCGCGGCGTGTAGCCGGTTGTAAGCGGTAATGGCCTTGACCGGCCCCAGGCAATCATGCAGCCCTGGGCCAGACCACGCATGAGCGAAAGCAGCAGGGGTGGCGCCAGGCCAGCAACCACGGCCCTCAGCGGCATCTTTCCAAGGCTTGCCCACAGACTTATCCACAGGCTTTCGCAGCCATGACGAACGGTATTCGACGGTGGATAAGACCTTGACAAAGCGCGTACCAGCCGACCAGAAAACACCTGATCAAATATTGACCATACCTCTGAAAGCCACGCAGAACAAGGCGTTCAGCAACCTACACCCAACTTACCCACAGCCCGTTCCACAATAAACGGGGACAAGTGCATTGCATGACAAAACAATGAATTAGGGCGGTTTTATGTCGCAGTGGGCGAACAACGAAAAAGGGTTTTCCACAATGCTGTGGAAAACCCTTTTCTGGCTGCTGATTCGACCGGTCAATGGCCGCCAAGGTAAGCGTTGCGCACCTCATCGTTGCTCAACAGCTCCTGCCCCGTGCCCGTCAGCCGGATCTCGCCGTTGACCATCACGTACGCGCGGTCCGACAGCTTCAGCGCATGGTTGGCGTTCTGCTCCACCAGGAAGATGGTCATGCCCGACTTGGCCAGCTCGCGCAAGGTGCTGAAAATCTGTTTCACCACGATGGGCGCCAGGCCCAGCGACGGTTCGTCGAGCAGCAACAGCTTGGGCCGGCTCATCAGGGCCCGGGCGATGGCGAGCATTTGCTGCTCGCCGCCCGACATGGTCATGGCGCGCTGGTTGCGGCGTTCCTTGAGC
>Ga0105250_10000225_pt1 | contig 47059 bp, 41 predicted proteins | sample KBSS54metaG_FD_80425 | JGI IMG/M metagenome (GOLD analysis project Ga0105250, IMG submission 80425) | Switchgrass rhizosphere microbial communities from Kellogg Biological Station, Michigan, USA - KBS S5-4 metaG | ecosystem: Host-associated > Plants > Roots > Rhizosphere > Soil | place...
AGGCCCACGCCGACTTCCACCAGGCCGATGTAGCTTTCCATATGCGCCACGCGGCGCGCGCTGTAGACGGCCAGCTCGCAGCCGCCGCCCAGCGCCATGCCATGGATGGCCGCAACCACGGGCACCTGGGCGTAGCGGATGCGCAGCATCAGGTTTTGCAGCTCCTGCTCCACGCTTTCGATGGCGTCGGCACCACCGATCACGAAGGCCGGCATGGTGGCCTCCAGGTCGGCGCCCACGCTGAACGGCGCATCGCCCGACCAGATGACCATGCCCTGGAAGTCGGCCTCGGCCACGTCCACGGCTTCCATCAGCGCTTCCATGACCTCGGGGCTGATGGCGTGCATCTTGTTCTTGATGCTGGCGATCAGGATCTGGCCGTCCAGCGTCCAGGTGCGCAGCGCCTTGGATTCGGCGATCGTGGTGCCGGCCGTCTTCCAGTCGGGCAGGCTGTCTTCGCCCAGCAGCTTCTCGGGGAAGATCTGGCGCTCGTAGACGGGCAGCACGCGGCGGGGCACGAACTGGCCCTTGGCAGGGCTCCACGAGCCCTGCGCCGTGTGCACGCCGCCGGCCTCGGCCACGGGGCCTTCGAAGACCCACTTGGGCAGCGGCGCCCGGCTCAATGCCTTGCCGGCATCGATGTCCTCCTGGACCATCTTCGCCACTTCCAGCCAGCCGGCTTCCTGCCACAGCTCGAACGGGCCCTGCTTCATGCCGAAGCCCCAGCGCATGGCCTGGTCCACGTCGCGCGCGGACTCGGCAATGCTCTCCAGGTGGATGGCCGCGTAGTGGAAGCTGTTGCGCAGGATGGCCCACAAAAAGCGGCCCTGCGCGCCCTCGGCATTGCGCAGCAGCTTCAGGCGCTCGGCCGCGGGCTTCTTGAGCATGCGGCCGTAGACCTCGTCGGCCTTGCCGCCGGCGGGAACGTAGTCCTCGCTGTCCAGCTCGAACTGCAGGATGTCGCGGCCGACCTTCTTGTAGAAGCCCTTCTTCGCCTTCTGGCCCAGGTTGCCCAGCTCGATCAGCTTGGCCAGCACGGGCGGCGTGCCGAAGCTGCCGTAGAAGGGATCGGTCTCGGCGCTGAGGTTGTCCTGCAGCGTCCTGATCACATGGGCCATGGTGTCCAGGCCCACCACGTCGGCCGTGCGGAAGGTGCCGCTGGATGCGCGGCCCAGCTTCTTGCCGGTGAGGTCATCGACCACGTCGAAGGTCAGTCCGAAGTTCTCGACCTCCTTCATCGTGGCCAGCATGCCGGCGATGCCGATGCGGTTGGCGATGAAGTTGGGCGTGTCCTTGGCGCGCACCACTCCCTTGCCCAGGCCGCTGGTGACAAAGGCTTCGAGCTGGTCCAGCACCACGGGCTGCGTGGTCGGCGTGGCGATCAGCTCCACCAGCGGCATGTAGCGCGGCGGGTTGAAGAAGTGGATGCCGCAAAAGCGCGGCTTGATCGCGTCGGGCAGCGCCTCGGACAGCTTGGTGATGGACAGGCCCGAGGTGTTGGACGCCACGATGGCGTGCTTGGCCACATGGGGCGCGATCTTGGTGTACAGATCGAGCTTCCAGTCCATGCGCTCGGCAATGGCCTCGATGATCAGGTCGCAGCCCTTGAGCAGCTTGAGGTGCTCCTCGTAGTTGGCGGGCTGGATCAGGTCCGCGTCCTCGGCCACGCCGATGGGCGAAGGCTTGAGCTTCTTGAGGTTGGCGATGGCGCGCTCGGCGATGCCGCTTTTCGGGCCTTCCTTGGCAGGCAGGTCGAACAGCACCACGGGCACCTTGACATTGACCAGATGGGCCGCGATCTGCGCTCCCATCACGCCAGCGCCGAGCACGGCGACTTTCTTCACATTGAATCGGGACATGGATGTTCCACAAGTGGGAGGAAGGAGGCCGCTGCGGCCGCCTTCCGGAATGGTTTACTGCACTCGCACCCAGGTCTGGGTGCGGCCGAAGGGGCCGATGGAGCCGCGCACCTCGAGCTTGGCGCCGCCTTCGATGGGCGTCAGGCGCAGCGTGTAGGTCTTGCCGTTTTCAGGGTCGAGGATCTTGCCGCCTTCCCAGACGTCCTTGCCCTCGGCCTTCTTGGCGCCGCGAATGATCTCCAGCCCCTTGAGCGGCTGGCCCTTGCGGTCGTCAGAACATTCGGTGCAGGTGGCGGCCGGATCGGCGCCCTTGCGCAGGATCTGCTCGATGCGGCCCGTGACCACGCCGTCGTTCTCGGCCACGCGGATCTCGGACTTGGCTTCGCCGCTCTTGTCGTCCACGCTCTTCCACAGGCCCACGGGCGTCATCTGCGCCTGCGCTGCGGCAGCCGTGAGGCCCAGGACCATTGCTGCCAGTGCTTGATATGCCTTCATTTCAAACCCCCTTCGCCTAGAAAGGTGCGCAGGCCAGGCTGATGCGCACAGCCCGCGCTCCCATGTTGGAGTGAAGCCGTTCAGGCCAGCGCTGCGTCCGTGTCCATCAGCGACTTGCTGCCCGCGCGGGCCGTGCGCATGAGCGTGGCGGTCTCGGGCAGCAGCTTGGCGAAGTAGAAACGTGCGGTCTGCAGCTTGGCCTGGTAGAACGGGTCGGTGTTGCCCTTGGCGATTTCGCGCAATGCCACCTGGGCCATGCGGGCGAAGAAGTAGCCGAACACCAGGTGGCCCGCCACACGCAGGTAGTCCACGGACGCGGCACCCACCTCGTCGGGGTTTTGCATGCCCTTGAAGCCGATCTCGGTGGTGAACTTGGTCATCTGGTCGCCCAGGTAGGCGATGGGGTTGATGAACTCGGCCATCTTCTCGTTGACGCCCTCTTCCTCCACCAGTTGCGCCACCAGCTTGCCGAACTTCTTGAGCGAGGCGCCCTGGTTGCCCAGCACCTTGCGGCCCAGCAGGTCCAGCGCCTGGATGCCGTTCGTGCCTTCATAGATCATGTTGATGCGCGCATCGCGCACGAACTGCTCCATGCCCCATTCGGTGATGAAGCCATGGCCGCCATAGACCTGCTGGCTCATTGTGGTGGCCGTCCAGCCGTTGTCGGTGATGAAGGCCTTGACGATGGGCGTCAGCAGCGCCACCAGCTCGGCGCTGTCCTTGCGCACCTTTTCGTCGGGGTGGTTGAACTCCTTGTCGATCAGGAAGGCGCAATAGGTCACCAGCGCGCGGCCGCCTTCGGCATAGGCCTTGGCCGTCAGCAGCATGCGGCGCACATCGGGGTGGACGATGATGGGGTCGGCCGGCTTGTCCTTGGCCTTGGTGCCCGACAGGCTGCGCATCTGCAGGCGGTCCTTGGCATAGGCCAGGGCGTTCTGGTAGGCCACCTCGGTCAGGCCCAGCGACTGGTTGCCCACGCCCAGGCGGGCGGCATTCATCATCACGAACATGGCCTGCAGGCCCTTGTTCGGCTGGCCCACCAGGGTGCCGATGGCGCCATCGATATTGATCTGTGCCGTGGCATTGCCGTGGATGCCCATCTTGTGCTCCAGCGCGCCGCAGAAGATGGGGTTGCGCTCGCCCAGCGAGCCATCGGCCTTGACCACGAACTTGGGCACCACGAAAAGGCTGATGCCCTTGGAGCCGACCGGCGCATCGGGCAGGCGGGCCAGCACCAGGTGGACGATGTTGTCGGTGAAGTCGTGCTCGCCCGCGCTGATGAAGATCTTGTTGCCGGTGATCTTGTAGGTGCCCTCGGGCGCGCCGGCCACGGGCTCGGCCTTGGTGCGCAGCAGGCCCAGGTCGGTGCCGCAATGGGGCTCGGTCAGGCACATGGTGCCGGTCCACTCGCCGCTGGTCAGCTTGGGCAGGTACAGCTTCTTTTGCTCTTCCGTGCCGTGCACATGCAGGGCTTCATAGGCGCCGTGCGACAGGCCCGGGTACATGGTCCAGGCCTGGTTGGCGCTGTTGAGCATCTCGTACACCGCCGAGTTCACCGCAAAGGGCAGGCCCTGGCCGCCGTAGGCCGTATCGCAGGACAGCGAAGGCCAGCCGCCTTCCACATACTTCTGGTAGGCCTCCTTGAAGCCCTTGGGCGTGGTGACCTCGTGGGTTTCCTTGTTGAGCACGCAGCCCTCTGCATCGCCGCTGATGTTCAGCGGAAACGTCACATTGGCCGCAAACTTGCCCGCCTCTTCGAGCACGGCATTGATGGTGTCGGCATCGACCTCGGCATGCGCCGTCATCTGCTGGTAGTCGTCCGTGACCTTGAACACCTCATGCATGAGGAATTGCATGTCGCGCAGGGGCGGGTTGTAGCTGGGCATTTGTCTTCTCCTGTGATGGCGGGGTTTGCGGTGGATGCGGTGAAAACGGTGGAAGCGAAAAAATCAGGCCGGGCTGGCGTAGCGCGCCAGAATGCTCTCGAAGCCGTCGATGGCGCGCTGCATGGAGCCTTCGTTGCGCAGGAAGCGCGCCTCGTAATGCAGGGCCAGGATCAGGCCGTGGATCTCGAACAGCAGCTGGTTCTCGTCCAGGTCGGCACGCAGGTCGCCGCTTTCGCGGCACTGCACGATGGTGCGGCGCATGGCTGCGTGCCAGGTCTGGACCGAGGCCGTCAGCGCATCGCGCACCGGCCCCGTGCGGTCGTCGAACTCCACGGCGCCGCTGATATAGATGCAGCCCGAGTCCAGCTCGATCGAAGTGCGCTTCATCCAGTTGTCGAACAGCGCCCGCAAACGCGCCACGCCGCGCGGCGCCTCCAGCGCGGGAAAGAACACTTCCTGCTCGAAACGGTCGTGGTACTCATGCACCACGGAAATCTGCAGTTCCTCGCGCGAGCCAAAATGCGCGAACACGCCCGACTTGCTCATGCCCGTCAGCTCGGCCAGAGCGCCGATGGACAGGCCCTCAAGCCCGATGTGCGTGGCCAGGTTGAGGGCAGCCTCCACAATGGTGGCCTTGGTCTGCTGCCCCTTGTGCAGCGCGCGGCGCGGCGCGGGCGCAGCGGCTTCGTGCACGGAAGAGCCCGCCTTGGGATCGGCCGTGGCGTCAGCGGTCAAACGGGTGGTGCGGCGTGGGGCGGAAACGCTGGACATGCAAAATTCTTGTTAAAACGAACGTTCGTGCTATTTTGCATGGAAAGCTTGTCGCGGCGAAGACATGCGGGGGAAAACACCTAGCTTGTGGGCTGGCGCAAAAAAGCCGGCAGGTGCCGGCTTGGTTGTTTGTCACGCCTCAGACCAAGTCATGCCTCCACGGCAAATACCTTGATGCCCTTGAAGCGCATGTGGCGTTCGGGTGGCAGGTCGGAATTGACCATGGCTTGGGTCACTTCCCAGACCCGACTGTCCTCGAAGTGGACAGAGAAGCGGATGAAGCCCTTGGCCATGGAGGCCAGCACCACGCGCTCGCGGCCATCGCGCGACAGGATGGGCAGCCGGAAGCTGTCGTCCAGCGTCAGCACCTGATCGCCGGCCCGCAGTTCGGCAGCGAAGGCCAGCGTAGCACCCACCGGCACCGTCGCATCGGTGAAGTCCGGGGTGTGCACGAAGCCCTCCCTGTCGGCCGCGATGCCGGTGATGACGATCTCCGGCAGCGCGGGTTCGGGCACCGGCTCGGGTGGCGCCTCATAGGGCAGCTCGACCCAGGCCAGCCCCGTGAAGTTGCTGCGCGGCCGGCCCGCTGTCTCGTGCGTCTGCATGTTGTCGGGCGGCAGTGTCGTAGTGCGCGCGCCGGGCGTGGTGGACATGCCTGCGTACCAGCCCCAGAGGTTGAATTCGTAGTTCATGCGGCACCCAGTTCGTAATAGAAGTCGCGGTCGTTGACGGTGTCGGAGATGAATGCATGGTCTGCATCGGGCCACGGGGTCACATAGATACCTTGGCCGGGGGCCAGCGCAAAGAATCCGTTTGTCGGATCAGTAAATGAGCTACTTGCAACCAGAGAGGGCAGGACACGCCAATTCCTGCCATCCATGCAGGAAAAAACCCTCACGCGACCAACACCAGCGATATCACTGGTCGTCCCACGCATATATATTGCATCTCCTGTGCTCGTTGACTGTATATTCCACCCACGAAATGCCTCTCCGTCTACACCAGTCTCAAGATACTGATCAAATTGCTCAAAATTAATACCATCTTCCGTCGCAATAGTATGGATGGTTTTTCCAGCTACGCCCACTAGCACGAACTTACTCCCAACCACCGCTGCCTCCTTGACATACATACCGGAAGGAATTTTTGAGCGCACGCTTGCAAAATTGGTGGAAAGATTGAAAGCAGAGCCGTTCTCCGAATAAGCTACTTCATAGAAGGAGTTATTAATATAACTCAATGAAAGATAGATATTCCCATTGTGCAGAACATGACTCCATCCTGCCGATGATGACGGCATTGCCGTAGCACTCCAAACGGTATCCAGACCTGTCGCCGAACGGGCCATGCTAGAGGAAATAGCATAAAAATAGCTACCCGCCCTGACATAGTTAGGAGTGGCGGTTATGTTCTTAAAGGTGATACCGCCATCAACACTGGCATAGCTTACATACCCCCAAGAAAACCCGGTCCAATACCTGGCCCCAATAATGACCGTATCATTATTATGCGCCATGGATACGATATTGGCATTTTCACCATTCACCAACAGGCGTTGAGTAAGCACCTTCAAATCTGGACTTGTATAGAGCGTGGCACCTCGCACAAGAAAGTACTGCTGACTACTGTATAAACCCATACTCACAGAAATATTTACTGGAGAAACACTTCGCACGGGCTTGAATGCATTGACGATTCTCACCGAAACCCCTGGAACCTTACGCTCCTCTCCACTCCAAATACGCCGACGCATCAGCGCAGCAGGTTGTCCATAGATATTGTTGAAGGAAAGCATCAGATCCACCCCAGGGTTGCGGTTTGAGTAAATACGCGGTCGGCATAGCGCGAGTCCAGCGCCAGGTCGTCCTCGATTCCGGAAAACTTGCCCCCGTTGCGTCTGAGCACGGGCGTCAGCGCACCGGAGCGGTTGGTGACGCGCAGTTGCTCCTGCGGCGCGGACCCGGCCGGCATCAGGCATTCGCACTGAGGGTGCAGGACGATGTAGTGCATGCCGACGATCAGGTGATGGGGCCCAGCCGTTGTCAGCTCCTGCTGCGGCATGGACTGCGGTGAACCGGACAGCCGCCAGCCCGCGGGATCCTGGGCCGGGTCGAGCGCGCTGGCCGTGGCGCCGGCTGGTACGCGCCGATAGGTCAGCAGCGACTGGGGCGACCACACGGCGTCGCCCTGGGAGTAGCTGCCCGGCGCCCATCGGGAGGCACCGGCGACAATGGCAGCGTTCTGGGCGCTGGTCGCGGCGGCGGAGGCGGCGGCCTGTGCAGCGTTCTTGTTGCCCTCGACCGTCAGCATGGCCTGGGCCATTTCCGTCAGAAACGTCGTGAGCCACGTCACCAGGCCTGCTGTCCAGTTACGAAATCCCGTCAGCCAGTTCAGATAGACATCCGTCTTGACGTCAAATACGTCCTGCGGGTCCGTGCGGCGATTCGGGATCGCCACCGATTCCTCGGGCGCACTAGGTGGGGGTGTGAAGTTCATCGTCTTCCAGTCCTTCAATGGTTAGGTTGCAATCGGAGAAGCCATGGGCCACCAGTACCTGGTCGAATCCCGTGATGTAGCCGTAGGTGGTGAGCACGCCGTATCCGCGCGCACCTATCCAGACGACCGGTCTGGCGCGATACGCCAGGATTTCGTTGCGCACGCGCTCGTACTGCGTGCCGTGAACGAGGACCTGCAGCTTCAAGCGGTCGCTGTAGGCGCCGGGCTCGGCCATCCAGCCGCCCCAGTCGTCGCGCTTCTTGACGCTCCAGTCGTCGAAGCTGACCGAGGGCCGCCACTGCGTGTTGCCCAGCCAGACGGCACGGCCGATGACGACTTCGGCGCAGCGCGCCTTGGCCCCCAGGTTGGCGATGCGTATCGTGATGCTGGCCTGCGTGTAGGCAGGAAGTCCCGAGATGGACAGCTTGCGTTCGCGCTCTATGGGGTTGAAGAAGTAGCCCCAGTGCGAATTGCCTGAAGGGCGCAGCACCAGGCGCTGCCCGCTGTGGAACACCTCGCCGGCCACGGGGTCGGTCATCACCACCTCGACCGTGTGCGCCTGCAGGCCCAGCAGCTCGATGTCCGTGACCACGCGGCCGGGCTTGATGGTGAGCTCGATAAGGTCATCCGCCTCGGTGTACGAGCCCAGGCTGGCATCGAACATGCGCAGCCGGTTTTCCACACCGCGCCTTTGCCACTTGCCTTCCGAACTGGCGGGGTCATTGCCGGTATTGCTGCCGGCCATGCTGCGCCAGATCACGCGCGAGGTGTCGATGATCTCGTCGTTGAGCGCATAGGCCTTGCTGGCGGACCAGGGCTGCAGGCCGCTTGCGGCGACGTTCGTGCTCATGTTGTCCAGCGTGATAGGCAGGGGCGGCACAAATCCCATGCCGCGTGTGAATTCATCGTTCATGCGGTCTCCCTTTGCTTGACGCCGATGGCGTCGCTCTTGCGAGCCATCTTTTCGAGGCTTTGCAGCAGCACGATCTGCTGGCGCCCCAGGTCATAGGTCAGACGCTGCAGGGACTCGAGGGCCCTGTGCAGGTCGCCGCCCTGCATTCCCTCCAACAGGCGCCGCGTCTGCTGGGCGCTGTGGATCCGTGAAGGTCCGGTGAACTCGAGCTCGGGGCCGTTTTCCCCGACCAGGCGCAGGCCGCCGAAGTGCTCGCCACCTGAGGCGAAGCGCGGAATGCCGAACTGGTCCAACGCCGCCAGCACGTCGCGCTCCGAGTAGCCATACAGATAGGCAAGATCCAGCGCCGTGCCCCCCTGGGCCTTGATGTCATTGGCCAGTCCCACCAGGTCTCCGGTGCCGTCGTACTTATGGAAGGTTGGCGAGAGCGCATCGAGCTTCTTGACTCGCTCGGGATCCGTTTCGTAGTCGTAGATCGCGAAGCCATCACCGAGCACGGCAATAGGCATCTTGTACTTGCTGTACACGGCGGAGCTGCCGCCTCCACCCCCAGGACCTGGCCCCGGACCAAGTTCCGCGCCCCCGCTGCCGCCACCGGAACCGCTTCCGCCAGAACCAGCACCACCTCCGGTACCAGCTCCTTCCTTGAGCAGTGCCGCGCGGAATTCCGCCCATGCGAGATCGGACGACAGCAGCCGCGTGTCGATGCCACGCGCTATGTCCAGCGCCTCCTTCTCGGTCTTGAGCAGCCGCTCCAACGCATCGACCTGGCTTTTTTCCTGCTCCAGAATCAATTCATCGGCAGACAGCTGCTCGCCCGCCGCGTCATGCAGCACTTCGAGCTTGTTGGCCAGGATCAACTGCGCGGCCTCATAGTCCAGGCGCGAGCGGAAGTTGCCCGAGGAAATACCGCCGCGCGCAGCCGAGACGGCCTCGCCGATGTCAGCCGATTCGGGCAGATAGCCCGTGCGCCGGTACGCAGCCAGTGCCTGGTCAATGACCTCGTTGGCTCTGGCCAAGGCCATGGCCTGGGTGCTCTCGATCTGGCCGCGCAGTTCGACGACATGCCCGCGCAAGGTGTCCATGAGGGCGCGCTCGGTATCCACGCGCTCCTGCGCGACATCGATGCGTGCCTGTATGGCCGAGCGCTCCGCATCGACTGAACGCTGCAGCAGGCTCCACGCCGCATCCGTATCGGCCTCGTTCTTCTTCTTCGCCTCCTGCGCCTGCTCCTCCTGCTTGCGCTTGGCTTCCTCCGCCTGTTTGGCCGAAGCCGCCGCAGCATCCTCGGATGTCTTGGTAACGGCCTTGAACGTGTCGTTGAGCTTGAGCAGCTCGGCAGCGGTCTCGGCCGAAGATTTGCCGGTGCCGCCGATATTGCCGATCAGCTTGTCCATACCGGCAGTGAAGTCGGCCAGCGACGTGCTGGTGTTCGCCAGGTTCTCGAGATCGGCCGCGAGTTTTCCGATATCGCCCGAACCTTCTCCCAGGGTGGTGCTGGCCCAGTCCTTGAAGGCACCAGTCTTGGCCATGTCCTTGAGGCCTTGCGTGCCCTGGACCTTCGAGATGGCGTCCTTCAATACCTTGGCATTCGCCTCCTCGGAGTTGGCTGCCTTGAGCTTGTCCTCCACCAGCTTGCGGAACCGGGCCTGGGCGTCATCGGCGTCCAAGTCGATGTCCACGCCCAAGTCCTTGAGCTTGCTGCCCATCTCGCGCTTGGCGATGGTCTTGCGCTCATCCTCGCTGTAGAAGTTCTGGTAGAAGCTGCCCGCGTTGGCATTCAGCGCCTCGATGCCGCCCGAAGCCTTGATCAGGGACTCGAAGGCCAGGTCGGTCAGGTCGGCAAAGCCCGTGATCTTCTTGCCCAGTTCCTCAAAGGAGCGGCCGATCAGGTCAATGGCCTGGAAGGCAGCCTGCAACGCCTCGACATTGGGTGCTTCGCCCAGCGAGTCCAGCGTGGTGCGCATCCAGCTGGGCAGGTCCGCCTTCTTGAGTTCGGACACCAGCAGGGAACCGGTCTGGCCCAGGAAGGCCTTGTAGGCCTCGTCCGGGTTGTTGCCCAGCGAGCGGTTTTCGAAGCCGGCCAGGATCATGCCGGTCGCCTTGTCGATGATCTTGGCGTAGCCGTAGGCGTCCTCGTCGGTGTACTTTCCGTTGACGGCAAAGCCGCCGACCAAGTCAATGCCGCGCGCGCTACCCGTCGCGTATTTGCTGAGGGACCCATAGACCGAGGCCAGGCCATCCAGGCTGGTCTTGAGCTGCTTTTCGACGGCATCGCTGTGGCGCTGCGTCAGATCGTCATACCAGTCTCCGGCCGCACGGCCGAACAGCTGTTCGGCGGCCTTGTCGTTGCCGACGCCAGCGGTGCTGTAGGCGGCGCCGCCGTGGTTGGGGCCGCGGGAGCCGAAGGCCTTGTCCAGAGCTCCACCCAGAAAGCTGCCGACCATCGTTCCGATTCCGGGAAGAATCCACGTCCCCACGGCTTGGCCGACAGCTGCGCCATATTGCCCCTGAGACAGGCTATAGAGACTTCCCAAATAGCCTGCGGCAGACCCCAGCCCACCTTTAAATCCAGGGATGTCTTTCAACCAAGAGTCAAACCTACCCACGGTCCGGCTCAGGTCAAGCATCGCTCCACCGGCCTTGTCCCAGCCGTTCACGACGAGTTTGAATGCGGAGTCACTGAGGAACTCTTGAGCTGAGCTACCCCAGGTTGACCAGTCCGTCAGTCCCCCCCCCAAGCCCGCATCTGTCGAGCCACTAGGTCCAGAAGTTCCCGGAGCCCCTGTTTTACCGAAGAGGTTGCCGATGAATCCTTGCAACTGAGCAATCACAGGAACAAGGAATGGCCGTGCGAACGCCTTGTACATCTCGTCGGCGACCGTGGCCTTGAACGTCGCGCTCAGGTTCTTGGTGAACGTGCGCCAGCCTTCCGTACCGTTGGCCAGCATGTCCGTGAAGCCCTTGCGGAACATCTCGTCCATCTGGTCAACGGACTTCTGGGTTTCCTGCATGCGGGTGCGCTCGGCGACATTGGCCTTGGCCTGGTTCGCAGCGGCCGTGGCGTCTTCCTTGAGCTTCTGGGCGGCAGCGGCATCCGAGGGATTCTTGGCCGCGATGTCCTGCAGCTTTTTCTGGAGATCTATCTCGATCCTGTACTGCGCCAGGGCGATCTCCCGATCGCGCTGCGACATGGCGGCCAGGGACTGCTCGAACTGGGTCGCCTCGTTGGCCTCCTTCACGCTTTGCGCGTACTCGGCCACCATGCGTGCCGAGTCGTTATAGCCTTTGACCCTGGCGAGTTCGCGCGTGGCATCGGCCTCTTTGCCCACGGCCTCGGCGACGTCCTTCGAGCATCGGACGCTCTCTTGCTTGGCTGCGTTGTCTTGCAGTTCCGCGATGGTCTTTTCGACCTGCTCCTGCCGCAGCTGTCCCAACGCATCGCCAGTCAGACCGATCGCGAGGGTCTCCTGCCGGGCGAGGTCCAGGTTCTTTTCGGCCAGTTCGGCCTTGGCCTGGTGTTCCTTGACGAGCTGCGCCACCTCCTGCTGCCTTTTCTGCAGTTCCTGATCGCGCTTGAGCTCCTCATTGTCCTGCTGCGTTCTGGCTGGCACGGTCGGTGGTGCGTAGCTGACGGTGCGGGGTACCGCAGGCGGCTCTTTCTTCTGCGCAGGCGCGTCGGTTTTCTTGCTTTGCTCCTGCGGCTGTGGCTGTCCCACCAGCGGCGGATTGATGAACCCGCGGCCGCCGCCTGCATTGCGCTGACCCTGTGCCGCCATCAATTCGCGCTGCACCTGCTGCAATTTTTCGACCAGGCGCTGGGCATCGTCATGGGCCGTGCGCACCCATACGTTGCGCGATGTCGCTGCCCCCTTGGCCTGCAGCATCTCCAATTCAGCCCTGGCGCGCGGAAGCTCCTTGGCCAGATAGGCTGCCTTTTCCGCATTCGACTGGAAGGCCGTGCTGATGTATTGCAAGCCCACCGCGCGCCCGGCTATGTTGCCCAGGCCGCTGCTGATCTGGCCCAGGAAGCCCGACCCGTTGTCACGCGCGCGCGACATGGACTCCGAAAAGGCGTTCATGTCGTTGGCCGCTGCATTCATGCCAAAGGAGATCATCTGGCTGATGCCGGAATCTCCCACGGCGGACTTGAGCTTGTCCCAGGCGTTGGCCATGCGTTGGGTGCCGGCATCCAGCCTGTCCGCCGCCTTGTCTGTCCCCTCTCCCAGGGAGCTTTGCAGCGCCTGCGAGAAACGGGGCAGAAAGTCCTGCGTCACGACCTCGCCGGTCTGCAGCATCTGGGAGAACCGCTCCTGTGTCACACCCAGGGCCTGAGCGCCGACCAGCGCCGCATCCGGGATATGTCCCAGTTTCTCGCTGAAGTCCGTCGCGCCTATCGTCCCCTTGCCCATCAGGTCGAGTACGGCTGCCAACGAGGCATTGCCCTGCTCCACGGAAAGGCCCATGGCCGCGTTGGCCGAGGCAATCCCCGTGAAGATGGTCTGCACCTGCGCGCCTTCCAGCGCCGTACCACGCGCCTTGGTGGCGAAGTCGGCGTAGGCCTGGCCGGTGGCATTGAGCTGCAGGCCCAGCCGATCGGCCAGGGCCGTGACATAGGCCAGTTCCTGCGCGCCCTTGCCGCCGGTGGCAAGGTCCAGCCGCGTACGCAGATTCTCTGTCTGGGCACTGGCCGTGTAGAGCGCCTCTCCCACCTTGGCCGCCGAACCCGCCACCTCCAGCAGGGCATTGGCGCGGCCTGCAATCTTGCCCATGGAAGTGGACAGGCTCTCGACATCGACGCTGGCACGCGCCGACACAAGTCCCGTATCCGTTGAGGCACCTGCGAACTGCGACATGCCGGCATACGCCTGCTGCAGCTTGCCGTGGAGTTTGTCGAGCTCCTGGGAGAACTGGGCATTCTGCGCACGCAGCTCGCTCAGGCTGGGCGTCTCGGCGATGCCTATGCTTTTGACCGCTGTACTCATGCTGATCTCTGTTCGGTATGCTTGACCGCTTGTGTTTGTCTTGAAAGGCCGGAGCCGAGGCCCCTATGCCTCAGCCCCGGTTGAGCTGGCGCAGCGCCTGCGCCTCCAGTACCTGCAACTGCGCGAAGACCTCGCCGCGCTGCGCAGCGGGCACCGCGTAGCGGCGCATCACGATCTCGGCCCCGGCGTAGTCCAGCCCGTCCCAGTGCCACTGGCCCCAGGGCGTGGCCGTCCTGCGCCACTGGGTGGAGCAGCCGAGGTACACGCTCCAGGCCATCGCATGCTCCGGCCACAGTTCGTAGTCCTCGGGGTGCTGCCGTTGCAGATCTCCGGGCACCATCCGGTCGGGGTCGATCCCCATCTGCGCGCACTGAGCGCGCAGCTCGTCGTCTACGAGATAGCGGTCTGCGCCGTCGAGGCCGAGGTGATGCCGGACAGCGCCACGGAGTTTTTTGTGGCGGCATCCCGCTGGTGCACGTTGAGTCCGTCGAACCAGGCCACGGCCATGGCCTGCTCCAGTCCCGGGTAGGCCTCCTCGGCCGCCAGGCGCTCGTCGCGGCTGTAGGGCACGGGTGTTCCTTCGTCGCCCAGCATCCCCTCCCAGCCCACAACCACTTCGTCGAGCAGTTCAGGGATGGTCATGCGCCTTACCTCCTGCGAGCCATCGGGCTGCGTGGCGGGCTTGCCGACGACGATGAGTTCATTGATCTCGTCACGCCGCGCCTTGCCCAGGCGCTTGAACACGACGGCAAAGTGATGGGCTCCGAATCTGCCCTCATCGACGGGCAGGTACAGCGTTGCGGGAACGGAGATGGTGGGCTTGAGCCCGGAAATCTTGACGGCCATGGTGATCCTTGGATGTGTAGTTGTCAGGCAGGGAGGTGAGGCGTCAGATCTCGATGGACCACTCGTCGTTGCCCGCGTCGGAGGGAATGAACGACAGGGGGATGGTGATCATCTGCACGCCATCGCTGTCGCTGTAGGTCGGCTTGCCGATCTGGGCGCGTGCGCTCTTGAAACTGACGGTGTTGGTGGCGCCGGGGCCGTGCTTGAGCGTGACGGGCACGATGGCGCTGGCACGCGCCAGGCCGATCCAGTCCTTGGTGCCCACACTGGTGTTCTCGAAGGTGACGCTGCCTGTGGACTTGCGGTCCGTGATTTCCACGGTGTCCACGTTCATCAGGTCGCGCTTGACCACCTGGTTGCCGCACTTGAAGCTGAAGGCGCTGCAGGCCACCGCCAGGCCGTCGAGGGTCAGTTGGGTGTTGGTCTTGTTGACGCCCAGGGGAGCGACGAAGTCGCTGTAGTCCACTGCCGGCAGGGCCTCATCCACGGCGGGGACGAAGGATCCCGTGAACTCGAACTTCCACTTGGGAATGGCCTTGGCATCGGTGCTGAACTCCACCTCGCCGCGTGCACCATGCATCTTGTAGAGGGTGCCGTCCACGTTGCCGTAGATGGTCACGCTCTGGATGCCGTCGGTCACAGGAGCGAAGACAGTCTTCACGCCAGTCTCGGTGCTGGCGCTGGCGGCGCATGCACGCAACAGGTCGGTCACGCCGGGACGCTCGCCTGCCGCGGCCACACCCGCGAATTCCACGGAGAACGCCACCTTCTGGTATTCGGTGACCAGGGTGCTGCCGCTGGAGCCGAAGAAGGGACGGATGTTGTTGCGCTCGACCACGTCGCCCTCGATGGGGGTGAGGGTCACGTCGCTGACCAGCATGGCATTGGCCGCCAGCGGTACGACGGCCGTGCCGACAACGGTTTCAACCAGGGCCAGGAGGGCCATCTTGCGCATGATCTTTGCTGCCATTTGGAAAATCCTTTGAAGAGATGAAGAGAGGTTTCGCGGCCTTTGGCGCCGTTCTCCAGCGCCGCGGACCACAGGGGTTGCGGGAAAGTTGCGGGTATCCGGTCTAGGCCCGGTTCGGTGGTGTGCAGGTCACAGGTAGCTCCAGGTTCTGAGTTGCAGGACAACGGAGTGGCAACGCACTCCCGCGAAATCCACAGGCTCGGCACGCAGGACCTGCACGCCATCGGTGCTGTCGTCGCTGCCTGCCAGGGGACCGGGCTGGCACGCGCCGCCCAGGGTCGGATCGGCTCGCACCAGGGCGCGAAACTGCTCGACCAGGTCGTCCAGCAGCAGTTCGCTGGCCTGGGTGTCGGCGATGGCCAGGTAGCCATGCAGCGTCCACTGGTGCACGCTCACCGTGCGGGCCGTGCTGCTGCCGTGCTCGGCCGTGCTGCTTCTGCGCAGCCACCAGCCGCGGACATGGGCCGTGCCTGCTGCAGGCGGCGTATACGTGAACAGGGCGGCCAGTTCGGCATCGCTGGCGGCATGGCGTTCGCGGTCCTGCACAACGCCGATCTGCGGCACCGAGGCCAGGACGGCCACGATGGCGTTGCGATGCTGGGCCAGTGCATTCATGGGCGCAGCACCGAAAAGGCCACCGTCACGCTCGCCGCAGCCTCGGCCACGATGGGCCGCAGATGGGCGGCAAAGAGCAGGAACAGTTGTGCGATGGCGTACATTGGTCACTCCGTTGGGGGACGCAGAAAAAGATGCGTCGTTGCGATGGAGTGACTGTGCCGAGGCAGGCAAAAATGAATAAGGCCTGCATATGCAGGCCCGATTTCAGCGTCTACAGGAGCGAGCCTCCTCAGGCGCAGCAGATCTGGATGCCAGGCACATGTGCCTTGGCCCGGCACATCCCAACGGCCAGGCAAGCGCAAACGTCCTGCCGCTCGGGCAGGCACGGATGCAAGAAAGAGGAGGACAGGAAAGGCTGGGAGAAGACGGAAACGCCCAGGCTGGCCTCAGGCCTGCGGCAAAGTCTCTGGAGCGGTGCCGGGCGGCACGGCTCGGGGGCTAGAGTTCTCCGCCGTGCCAGAGGACCCGGCCGCAGATGCGCAGCCGGTTGGCCGCTTCGCCTTCCAGAACCTGGGGCGGATAGGCAGGGTTGTAGCTGACGATGCGCACACCGCCCGTGCTGAAGTCGCGCTCCAGCAGCTTGACGTAGTTCTCGCCCTCCAGCTCGATCACATAGACGCCATCCTGGGTCAGCGTATCGACCGAGGTGTTGACCAGCAGGATGTCGCCGTCGTTGATGCGGTCCGCCATGGATCTTCCACGGGCACGCACGATCTTGGCGTTGTGCCTGCCCAGTCCCTTGGACTGCAGCCAGGACGAACGGAAGGCGAAGCGGCCTATCACCTCGTCGGGGCCGTTGACGGCCCCATGCCCTGCGCTGACATGCGCATCGAGCATCTCGATCTGCGTGAACTCGTCTTCGGCCGCCCCACCATGCCGAGCGACAGGCTTCGCCGCGCCCGTGCCGTTGAAATACTCCAGCGGCCGGCCCGCTCGCTGCGAGGCCCGCAGCAGTTGCCGTGCTGGCACTTCCCCGCGCTTGCGCCAGGTCCGCACCGTTTCAGGCTGAACCTCCATGCCCGCCATCCAGTCGGGTCCCAAGGCTTCAGCCATGCGCGCCAGTACCTCATCAACGTTGGATGTAAGCGCATCAGTCACAGGTTTTGCAGGCATGGCGAATCTTGACAGTGGTTCGTTATGGACCAAGAATATGGTTCAAATTGAACCGTTTCCTTTTGAACCAAGAGCGTACAGCCAAAATGCATTCCGAACACCATCCGGCACCTGTCTTCCAGGGCTTTCGGCCTGCTGCCCTGCCCCCCACAATCGGCATGCACACGCCCGGGTCAGCCGCCTCGCACCCGCACCATGGCACTTGCAGCGATCTGCTTCCGCCCCTGCTGCAGGACTTCGAGCGCCTGATCGGGTTGCAGCCCACGATGGCCCTGGTGCAGCGCTGGGGTGGACTGCGCATCTACATTCCCACGCCGGACAAGGTCACACCCGAGCATCCCTATGCAGCCACCATCGGCGTGCCAGCCTTGCTCCAGCTCGCTCGTGAGTATGGAGGCCTGCCCCACTTCCAGCTGCCCAGGGCAGCGCGTGCACTGCAGGCACTGCGCAACCAGCGCATCGCCGCAGACTACGCCACGGACAAGACGGCCCGGCAACTGGCTGCCGAGCACGGGATTACGGAAGGCCAGGTGGGGCGCATCGTTGCGGCGCTGGGCGTGACAGCACCGGCCAGGCGGCGGCGCAATCTCGTGGGCTGAGCACAGCCACCGCGACGAAGCAAGGCCCTGGTCGCAAAAAAAGCCACCGGCGCAAGCGGGTGGCTTTGCTGCAAAGCGGACCCTGGGGTCCGCTGGGCCATGTTCAGACCATCAAGGCCAGGCTGGCTTCCAGATGCTCGGTCGGCAGGCGGCGGAAACCCGAGCGCGCGTAGCGCTGCAGGCGGCCCAGCGCGAACGATGTCAGCACGCTGGCGGCCACCTGTGCATCGACCGTCGGGGCGGAAGAGCCCAGCGCACCGGCGGCGGGGCGCAGGCACTGGCGCAGCGTGGATTCGATGCGGTCGAAGAACTGGTTCATGCGGGCCTGCAGACGCTCGTGCTCGAAGACGATGGCATCGCCCACCATGACGCGCACCATGCCGGGGTTGCGCTCGCCGAACTGCAGCACCAGGGAGATCACGCGGCTGGCCTGGCGCATGCCATCCACTGCGGGCCGCTCTTCCTCCGGCACATCCCGCCCGACGATCTGCTGCACCAGCGTGAAGACGGATTGCTCGATGAACTCGATCAGTCCTTCGAACATCTGTGCCTTGCTGGCGAAGTGGCGGTACAGGGCTGCCTCGCTGACGCCCAGATGGGCCGCCAGCGCTGCCGTGGTGATGCGTTCTGCGCCCGGCTTCTCCAGCATGGCCGCAAGCGCCTGCAGGATCTGCTCGCGCCGCTCCCCGGGTTTGGGGCGTTTGCGCGCAGGCGTAGGGGCGGAAGCGGAGGCGGCTTCGTCGGAAACGACATCAGCGCCAGGAGCGGATAAAGGCGACAGAACTTCAGACTCGGACATAAGCAGATCAACTATTTGTAAGTAATTCTCTCACAGCCCTCGGCGGCAACTCCGCACAAAGCTGTCCCCATGAGCGCAACCGTCAGGATCGCTTGCCTGTTGCTTGCGCTGCTATTGTTTCCGAGAGCATGGCCGGCATTTGCAATGGAAGCTCCAAGCGTACCAGCAGGCCCTTTCCCTGCGCTGCGGCGCCAAAGGCCAGAGTGCCCTGGTGCAGCAGGGCGATTTCTTCAGCAATGGCCAATCCCAGCCCGGTGCCGTCGCCGGCCGCGCCCTGCGCGCGGTAAAAGCGCTGCGTGATCTGCGAGCGCTCGGCCTCGGGCACGCCGGGGCCGTCGTCCTCGATCTCCAGGAAGGCCCAGCCTTGCGGCTCATCTGCAGACTGTGCCGCGCCATGGTACATGCCGCAGCGCAGCGTGACGCTGCCGCCGGGCGGCGTGTACTTGATGGCGTTGTCCACGAGGTTGGAAACCAGTTCGCGCAGCAGCCAGCTGTGGCCCCAGACACTGGCCGGAGCAACGTCAAGGCCGAAGTCCAGCCCCTTGGCGCTGGCCTGATCGAAGAACATTTCCAGCATGCTTTCGCACAGGTCCTTGAGGTCCACCTTCTGCAGCGGCTGGACTTCAGCATTGCGGGCGTCGGCACGTGACAGCGCCAGCAACTGGCGTGCCAGCTGCGAGGTGCGCCGCGTGGCATCGCGCAACTGCTCGATCTGCGTCACGCTGAGCACCACCTGGGCCTCGGTGCCCTTGCGCCGCGCCTCGGCCTGGGCAGCCTGCGCGCTCAGCGCCCAGGCCTCGACCTGGGCCTGCAAGGCCGCCAGCGGCGTGCGCAATTGATGGGCCGCATCGGCCACAAAGCGCCGCTGGCCTTCGGCCTGTGCATTGACCAGCGCAAATAGGCGATTGAGCGAGCGCACCAGCGGACGGACTTCGGCCGGCGAGCTGTGCTCCGAGATGGGACTGAGGTCGCGCGGCGAGCGCCGCTCCACTGCCTGGGTCAGGGTCAGAAGCGGCCGGAAAGCCCGGCTGACCGACCAGTAGATGGCAATGCCAGCACCCGCGATCAGCAGCACGCTGGGCAGCAGCACATGCAGCAGCAACTGGCGCACCCATTGCTGGCGCACATCACCGCCATCGGCCAGCACCAGCACCATTTCACCGGCACCATAGGTCTCGGCGCGCATGACGGCCACGCGGTAGGTCAGGCCATCATGCTCCTGGCTGTGGAACTCGGCCAGCGGCGTGGAAGGCACGTCGAAGCGGATCCAGGTGTCGCCGGCAACGACATGGCCCTGCAGGTCGCCTATGGCATATCCGACGTCGTCGCCGCGCTGGCGCAAGACGTCCTCGATGGCAGGTGTCAGCGCCACCAGGGGCGGCGTTCCCTCGGCGATCGACGGCGCCAGCACCGAATCGGCCAGCGCAGGCAGCAGGCGCAAAAGGCGCTGGTCATGCTGGGTGGAGGCTTCGTCTGCCGAGCGATAGCCGAACCAGCCGCCCATCAGTGCCAGCAGCGTCAGCGGCACCACCAGCAACACCAGCAGGCGAAGGCGCAGATTGGCTGTCATGGGCGGTCAGCGCCAGAGGCCATGCGCCATGTCCGCATCAGGCGGCGGTATGCGAGAGTTCCAGCCGATAGCCGAAGCCACGGATGGAACGAAGCGCCACGCCATGCGGCTCCAGCTTGCTGCGCAGGCGAGAAACATAGACCTCGACGGCATTGGGCGTGATCTCGCGGTCCCAGCCCGTGAGCGCCTGCAGCAGCTTGTCCTTGCTGGCGGGCTTGGGCGCGTGGATCAGCAGGTATTCCAGCACGGTCCATTCGCGCGGACCCAGGTCGATGGGCAGCAGCTTTCCCTCGTTCTCATCGTCTTGCGCAGGCTGGCGCGCGCCGGCGCGGCGGCCTGCCGTGTCCAGCTCGATGGGACCGAAGCTCAGGACGGCCGATGTGGCTGCCTGCGAGCGGCGCAGCAGCGCACGCAGCCGGGCCAGCAGCTCGGGAAGCTCAAAGGGCTTGACCATGTAGTCGTCGGCGCCCTGGTCCAGGCCCTGCACGCGGTCCTGCAGCGCATCGCGCGCCGTCAGGATCAGCACGGGCATGGCCGAGCTCTCCACCGCGCTGCTGCGCAGGCGGCGTGTGAGTTCCAGCCCGTCGATGCCCGGCAGGCCGATGTCGATCACGGCCAGGTCGAAGGCTTCCTGGGCCAGCACCTCCAGGGCGCGCTCGGCACTGCCGACCCAGTCCACGGCATACCCCGCATCGGACAGCCCCAGCTTGATGCCGCTGGCCACCATCACATCGTCTTCCACAAGAAGCAAACGCATATCAAACCTAAAAAACAAAAGCCGCCCAAAGGCGGCTTGCAGCAAACCGGCCCAGGCCGTCAGACCACGCCCGGGCCATGCGCGATGGTAACGCGAACCGCAAAGTCCGCGCCATCGGGCCTCAATGGCTGCGGATCATGGTGCCGTAGGCCTGGTCGGTCAGGATTTCCAGCAGCATGGCATGCGGCACGCGACCATCGATGATGTGAACGGCGTTGACGCCGGCCTTGGCGGCATCCAGGGCGCCGCTGATCTTGGGCAGCATGCCGCCCGAGATGGTGCCGTCGGCGAACAGGGCGTCGATCTCGCGCGCCGTGAGGTCGGTCAGCAGGCTGCCGGCCTTGTCCAGCACGCCGGGGGTGTTGGTCAGCAGCACCAGCTTTTCGGCCTGCAGCACGGTGGCCAGCTTGCTGGCGACCACGTCGGCGTTGATGTTGTAGCTCTCGTTTTCCTCGCCAAAGCCGATGGGGCTGATCACGGGGATGAAGGCGTCATCCTGCAGCGCGCGCACCACGCTGGGGTCGATGGAGACGATATCGCCCACCTGGCCCACGTCGTACTCGATGTTCGGGTCCTTGTTGTCGACCATCTTGAGCTTGCGTGCGCGGATCAGCCCGCCATCGCGCCCGGTCAGGCCCACGGCCTTGCCACCGGCCTGGTGGATCAGGCCCACGATGTCCTGCTGCACCTCGCCGGCCAGCACCCACTCCACGACTTCCATGGTTTCCGCGTCGGTCACGCGCATGCCCTGGATGAACTCGCCCTTCTTGCCCAGACGGTTGAGGGCCGTCTCGATTTGCGGCCCGCCGCCATGCACCACCACCGGATTCATGCCCACCAACTTCAGCAGCACCACGTCTTCCGCGAAGTCGGCCTGCAGGGCCGGATCGGTCATGGCGTTGCCGCCATACTTGATGACCATGGTCTTGCCATGGAACTTGCGGATGTAGGGCAGGGCCTGGGCGAGGATTTCGGCCTTGTCGCGGGGGGCAATCGAGAGGATATCGTTCATGGTGCTAGCCCTGGGGCGTGGAAGTAGTCAACAACAAGGCGGGCATTGTGCCGCAACTGCGCGGCAGTGTTGCATGCCCGGATGACGGAACGCCCATGGCGCCCGGTCATCATCCATTGTTCTGCATCCAGCCCGGCAGCTTGAAGCGCACGATGGCCAGATAGGCGATCACATAGCTGACCACGAACAGCAGGCAAAAACCCACCAGAACGGGCGTGTTGCTCCAAAACAGCAATGCCGGCACCACTGTCAGCAGCGTGAACGCCCACAGGTAGGGCGAAGTCCGGTTATTGCGGCGCAGCATGCGCCGTGCCAGATCGTCGTCGAACACGCCGCGCACGATGCGCCGGTAGATCAACTGGTGGAAATGCAGGGCATCCGCCATGCCCGGCGACATGCCGCGCATCAGCTTGCGGTAAATGGAGAACACCGTCTCCCAGACCGGATAGATCAGCAGCAGCATGGGAAACCATGGCGAGACTGCGGAATTGCGCTGCACCAGGGCAATGCTGGCCAGGGCAATCGCCAGCCCCCAGACATAGGCCCCGCCATCGCCTGCAAACATCATGCCGCGCGGGTAGTTCCAGACCAGGAAGCCGCAGGTGGCGGCGGCCAGCGTCACCAGCATGGCGGCCAGGGTCCGGTCCCCCACCTGCAGTGCCACGTGGGCCAGCGCCAGGCAGATGATGGTGGCCACCATGCCGGCCAGCCCGTTGTAGCCGTCGATGATGTTGAAGGCATGGGGCAGGCCCGTCAGGGCCAGCACGGCCAGGCCCATGCCCAGCCAGGGCATGGCCGGACCCAGTGCCTGTTCCAGCCAGGGCCAGCCGAGCCGGGGCACAGTGAGGCCGCACAGCAAAACCGCCAGCACGGCGCTCAACAGGGTGAGCACCAGCCGGTAACGCACGCTCAGGCGCTGCGATACATCCTCGATGACGCCGCCGACCACAGCCGGCAGCATGGCGGCCAGGCACACAACCACCCACAGCTGCATGCGCAGCGAGGAAGGATCTCCGCGCATGCTCAGCCAGGTGCCCACACCCCAGGAGACAGCCAGTCCGAGGTACATCGGCACGCCCCCAAGCCGGGGTACCTCGCCGATGTGAAAGCGCTGCGGCTTGTCGTATCCGTAAGAGGACGTCGAGGACCGCCCGGCCCAGCGCACCAGCAGTGCACAGCCGGTGCAAGACACCATGAAGGCCAATACCGCCATCCAGATCACGACGGCTCCCCGTTCAGGCTGCGCAGCGAGGGCGCTGCCTGCGGCAGGGCTCGGGCCTTGCGGTAGGCCGGACGGCTCCACAGCCGCAGCAGGCTGGCCACGTGCCATGCGCCATGGCGCAGGCTGCGCCGGCTCGCCCTCTGACCCGCATGGACGACAGGCAACTCACCGCGCCGAAGCTCTCCGCCCAGCACCCGCAGGCGAAGGCACAGATCCACATCCTCACAATACATATAGAAACCTTCGTCAAACCCACGCAGCCGCATCCAGCTATCCCGGCCCAGCACCAGGCAGGCCGCATTGACCCATTCCACACGCTGCTCCACACGCCCGTGCAGCTTGCGTCGCAGCAAATTCCAGAAATTTGGCAGCTCCCGCTCGAAATCCTGCAGCGTGCCGTCTTCGCCGATCTGCGGGGGATAGGCCAGGGCCAACCCCGGCCGGGCCGCCAGCGCCAGAAGCTCTTGCAGCGGCTCTTCCTGCGCTCCCCAGTACACGTCAGGATTGATCACGCAGACAAACGCCTCCCAGGCATTCGCCAGCGCCCGGTTGTGGTTGCAGCCAAAACCCAGGGGTTGCGCATTGCGCCGTATCTCCAGGACAAAAGGCCAGCCGGTCGCTGGAGCCAGGGGCTCCGGTTCGGGAATATTGAGCGTCAGCACCACGCGGGACATCGGCGCCAGGCGCGCCGACCCCAGGCATTCAAGCAGCCTCTGTATATGAGCGCCATGTCCGTGGCTCACCACCGACACGACCAACGATGAACCCATCAATGCCGCCCTTCAGATTTTCAAATTCCAACCCGCATACCTGCGCCGAAAAAACGGCGGCTCCGAGTATTCAGCGGAAGGCGCCCGGAAGGCGTCAGCGGGTATGCCGTGATGCAAGGAAATGCAACAGCCGCACAAAATGTCATTAACCCGCCATGCCATGCAATCACTGCAGTGGCCGGGATTATGATGCGCGACAATCTGCCGCCCGGACTTCCGGGATTTTTTGCGCCTGGCGTGGGCATGCCCTGCTGCTCTCTGCAGACCGGCCACGGTCGACTGGCGCAGATGAATATGACGGGCGATCGATCCCTGCCCGGACCGCGCCTGGCACCTCATTTCCTATGACCACACCCATTCCCGATCCCCACGTCTACCTGCGCACCGTCGATCTGAACGAGCGCACGTCGCTGTCCGTGCTGGCCGGCCATGTCCGGGCCCAGGCGCACATACTGGATCTGGGCTGCGGCAGCGGCGCGCTGGGCGCCTTCCTCGCCGAGCACAAGCAATGCGTCTGCGACGGCGTCACCCTGAGCCAGGAAGAGGCACGCCATGCCGCGCCCTTCTACCGCCATGTCCATGTGGCCGACCTGGAGGACTGCGACCTGGACCAGCTCTTCGGCGACGCGCGCTATGACTACATCGTCTGCGCCGACGTGCTCGAGCACCTGCGCCAGCCCGAGCGCATTCTGGCCGCCTGCCGCAAGCGGCTGACACCCGAAGGCCGTCTGCTGATCTCCGTACCCAACGCAGGCTACAGCGGCCTGGTGGCAGAACTGCTGCACGGCGAATTCCGCTACCGCGAAGAAGGCCTGCTGGACCGCACCCACCTGCGCTTTTTCACGCGGCGCTCGCTGTCGCGCTTTCTGGCCGAGCAAGGCTGGCAGGTGGACGACATCGACACCATCGAGCGGGCGCTACCCGAATCCGAATTCCGCGTCGCCTACGACAGCCTGCCCCCTGCCGTTGCCCGCCACCTGCTGGCCACGCCCGATGCACTGGCCTACCAGTTCATCGCCAGTGCAGCGCCTGCCGTCCAGGCGCTGCCCATCGAGCCGCCGCTGAACTACCCACAGGGGCACGCGCTGTTCACGGCCCAGCTCTACATGGCGCGCGCTGGCCGCTATGAGGAAGAGAGCAAGCTCTCCACCACCGGCATCATTGGCCAGGCACGTCAGACATTGCGCTTTGCACTGCCCGACCACAACACTTCGCTGAGCCATCTGCGCCTGGACCTTGCCGACCGGCCGGGCTTCGTGCACCTGTACCGGCTGGCCTTGCTGGATGGGCAAGGCGCCGTCGTCTGGCAATGGCGTCCCGAGGATTCGGATGCCGCCTTGCTGGGGCAACGCCCTCACCATCAGCTGGTGTGGAACGGGCTCCATCCGGCAGGCGCATTCGCGCTGATGCTGCTGCTGACCGGCGATGACCCCTGGTTCGAACTTCCCATTCCCGCAGAAGCCCTGGCCCCCTTGCGTGGCTCCTCACTGGAGATCGAGATGGGATGGCCCATGTCGGCCGACTATCTGGCACTGGCCGGGGCCGTGCAGCCGCTTGAGCGGCAGATCGCGCAGGAACGCAGCAGGGCCAATGATCTGCAGGACCAATGGCACACACAGCGCATGCTGCTTGAGCAGCAGCATGCGCAGGATGTACAGCAGCTGGAGGAACGCAGTGCTTCGATCCAGCGCCTGCAGCACCGCAATGCCCTGTTGGAAGACAGCCATCAATCACAGAGCAAGGAGCGCGCCATCTGGCAACAGGAAGCCACCCGCGTACAGCGGGACTTCGCACGGCTGGAACAGCACCTGCGCGACATCGAGAACTCCACCGTCTTCCGGGCCACGCGCCCCCTCGTCCACGCCAAGATGCGCATTGACCGCCTGCTGGGCCGCACGCCCGTGCCTGCCCCTGTCCTCCATACCCCCGTACCCCAGCCGATGCCCCAGCAACCCGTCGATGTGATCGTGCCCGTGTACCGCGGCCTGGATGACACACGCAACTGCATCGAGTCCGTGCTGGCCAGCCCCTGCCGCACGCACTGGCAACTGGTGGTCATCAACGATGCCAGCCCGGAGCCCGAAGTCACGGCTTGGCTGCGCGAGAAGGCGGCCCAGGAGCCCCGCATCACCCTGCTGGAGAACGAGGAGAACCTCGGCTTCGTCGGCACCGTCAACCGAGGCATGGCGCTGAACACCGCCCATGACGTGCTGCTGCTCAACAGCGACACCGTGGTCGCCAATGACTGGCTGGACCGCATCCGCCAGGCTGCCTACGGCGATGCACGCATCGCCTCCGTCACGCCGTTTTCCAACAACGCCACCATCTGCAGCTACCCGCGCTTTTGCGAGGGCAACGACCTGCCGCCCGGCATGGATACGGCCGCCATCGACGCACTGTGCGCGCGCACCAATCCCGGCCAGGTGGTGGACGTGCCGACCGGCGTGGGCTTTTGCATGTACATCCGCCGCGACAGCCTGAACGCCGTCGGCCTGTTCGATACCGAGCACTTCGGCAAGGGCTATGGCGAAGAAAACGACTTCTGCCAGCGCGCCGCTGCGGCCGGCTGGCGCAACCTGCATCTGCTGGACACCTTCGTGTTGCACACGGGCGGCGTGAGCTTCGGCGAAAGCAAGAGCCCGCGCGAGCGGGCCGCCATGGAGACGCTGCGCCGCCTGCATCCGCGCTACGAAGCCGATGTCATGGCCTTCGTCCAGGCCGACCCTGCGCGCACCGCACGCCTTGCACTGGATGTGGCACGCCTGCAGGTAGAGGCCGCACACCAGCCTGTGGTGCTGGCCGTGCTCCACGACCGGGCGGGCGGCACGGTGCGCCATGTGCGCGAACTGGCGCAGTTCCTGCAAGGCAAGGCGCTGTTCCTCATGCTCTCGCCAGCCGCCGGTGGCGTCGTGGTCCTGCGCCGTGCCGAGGAGAAGGAAGCATTCGAGCTCGCCTTCCGCATCAACGACCAGATGGAGGAGCTGGTGCAGGCCCTGCGCCAACTGGGCGTGGTACACGTGCACTACCAGCATCTGCTGGGCCACAGCGAAGCCATCCTGGACCTTCCCGCCCGTCTGGGTGCGGCCCATGACTTCACGGCCCATGATTTCTATACCTACTGCAAGAACATCTCACTGACCGGCATCGACAACCGCTACGTCGAGCCGCCCCGTGCGGGCGAGTGCGGCTGCTGCGAACCCACGGATACAGCCCCCTACGCCGGCACCGTGGCCCAGTGGCGCCACCGCAATGCGCTGCTGCTGAACAACGCTCGCCATGTGCTGGCCCCCAGCCAGGACACGGCCAACCGGATTGCCGGTTTCGTGCCCGGTGCACGCGTCCAGGCGGTTGCCCACACCGACCTGCCGGCACAGCTGCCGGCCCCGGTGGCACACCCGCTGGCCGCCACGGCCCCGCTCAAGATCGTCGTACTGGGAGCCATGAGCGCCATCAAGGGCGCCGACGTACTGGAAGCCGTGGCGATCGAAGCCGCCAAGCGGGGAGTTCCTGTGGAATTCCATCTGCTCGGCTATGGCTACCGCAGCCTGCAGACCCAGCCGCGCGCACGCCTGACCGTGCACGGCGGCTACAAGGAAGAAGAACTGCCTGCTCTGCTGCAGTGGTTGCAGCCCGACCTGGCCTGGTTCCCCGCCCAATGGCCGGAGACCTACAGCTACACCCTGAGCGCCTGCCTGGCCGCCGGGCTGCCGATCGTCGCGCCCGACATAGGGGCCTTTCCCGAAAGGCTGGCGGGCCGCGACTGGTCCTGGGTCATGCCCTGGGACGCCAGCGCCGCCCAATGGCTGGACTTCTTCGCGCAAATACGCGAACGCCACTTCATTGAAGGGCAGCCACCGCAGCAACCCACCGCGACAGGAAGTGCGGCCGCCCAGCCGGGAGCCACTTTCTATGGCGACGGTTATCTCCAGGGGCTGCAGCCGCGCGATCAGGCCCTGCTCCAGCCACTGGATGCGGCCTTCCTGGCCACACATCGCCTGCAACGCCAGGACCATGCTGCAAGATCGGGGGCCTTGATCCTGCTGGCCCACCTGCGCTCGCTACCCATCCTGCGCGGCGTGGCCAGGCGCATTCCCGCGCACTGGCAGCGCCGGGTCAAGAATTGGCTGCAGGCCTAGGCGCCGCCCAGGCAACGCCAGCCATCGCTGCGCCATCCGGATGCAGGGCCGCTCCACGCCATACCATGACATCAAGGCCAGGCCCAATGTCAAGGCAAGCGACAGCAGCATGCAGATGCCCAATGACCAGCCCTCACGCAGGCAAATGGCCGTCATGGCCTGCTGGACGGGGAAGGCGTAGATGTAGACGCCATAAGAAAGATCGGTGCGCCAACGGTGGCTTGCGGCCACATGGCCTGCATGGGCAAGATAAAAACTTGCGCAGGCCACCAATCCCCATACTGCCACCTGGCGCATCCAGGTGCTGGCGGTGAGTAATGCGCATACAGCCAGCACCAGCGCGACTGCAGCCATCCATGCGCGATGGCGTATGCCATAGGCAGCCATCGTGCTTCCCAGAAAGAAGGGAACACCAAATCCGCAGAAGTCCCGCCAGCGGAACATGTCGACCAGCGGGGTGTGGATGGCATCCAGGCCCTGGTCCCACCCCTTGACTCTGGCCATCTGCCACAGGATCGCCAGTACGCCAGCCATGAGGGGATGGATCCAGCGCTTGCCTCTTGCAAGCCATGCCAAGGTGGCCAGCACAAGGTACATCGCCAGCTCATACCGCAACGTCCACAGGGACCCGTTGACCGTATAGGCAAAGGGATTGGATTCGAATACGCCCGGCAGTATCTGAACCGTGGCCTGCCCTGTCATGTTGTTGATCAGATGACTCCAGGTTTGCGGTGACTGCCAGTACTGCAGCGAATCAAGCGAGGTCATCGCCCAGCCGATGACGAAAACCGAGAAAACCACGGCCATGATCAGGCCCGGAAAAATCCGCATCAGCCGCCTCAGCCAGAAGGCATGCCAGACCGGCTCGCGCATCCAGCTCTGGCATACCAGATACCCGCTCATGAAGAAGAATACATAGACCGCAAGCGACCCCAGACTGTGGCCGGCAAAGGGTTCGGCAAGACGCAGGCGGTAAAGAAACTCTCCGTGCGCAACAAACACTGCAAGCGCCGCCGTCAAGCGCAGCATGTCAAAGCGGTTCCCCCTCTCTTCAACGCTGCGCATAGCACTCCCTTCTAGGTGCGGTGCACCAAGTGTTTGAGCCGCAGCATCGGCGACTCGACCAAGTGCCAGGAGGCATAGCCAGCAGCCAGCGCAAGCAGCCATGCAAGCGCCAGACTGGAGTGGAATGGCAGCTGAGGCCACAGTGCCTGAACTGCCTGCTGGATGGGACAACCCAGCACGTAGACACCATAAGAAGGATCTCCGAGTCGATGCAACCCGGAAAACACCCTAGAACGCATGGAACCCAAATAGATGAGCAGCGGCGGCAGCAGCAGCAGGCCGGCAGAGTGCTCCAGCTTCAAGCCAAAGAAAAGCACCGCAGCCACAGGTGCCAGGATCAACAGCAAGTTTCGACCATGGGCAGCAAAGGCAGGCTGCAATAGCGCGATCAGCGAGCCATAGGCGAAATAGGCCGGATACTCGAACCAATGAAACATGGTTCCAGCCAAATCGGCATTGCGCTGTGTCAGGAAAAAGACCAGATATCCGGCTGCGGCCAGACTGGCAAGAAGCCTGGACCGCAGCACGCCCAATATGCCCAGTGCAGCAAGCACCACGTAGCACATCAGCTCCATGGGGATGGTCCACAAAGGGCCGTTCATCAACCCTGGCAGCGGATTGGAGGAAAACACGCCCGGCATGAAGGCGTAGTCCTTGATCAGCAGCAGATTGCGCCAGTGATCCAGGGTCTGCGGATGAAGCCAGAACTCCTTCAGCGGCAATGAAGTAAAGGCAGGGCCGAACAGCAGCACGCCAGCCACAACAGCCACCAGCATGCCCGGCCACAACCGCAATAGACGCTTGGCCATGAAGGCCGCCGCCCGAGGATCACGCAGCCAACTCAGCGTGACAAGAAAGCCGCTGATCGTGAAGAAAGTCATCACTGCCACGCCGCCCACCATGTCCGCATGCAGCCACGATGGCGGTCTGGTGCCCGTGATATGGAAATGATGGCTGTAAATGACTGCAGATGCAGCGGCTATGCGCAGTGCATCAAAGCCATTGGAATATGCAGGCCGCACGGGTGAAGAGATCGTGGGGGCCGGCTCCTGCATGGCTTCGTCAGGTCTTGCCCAACAGCAGCAAAATCTCGTTGTTGCGCAGCCACTCCTCGGGATAGCGCCCCGCCAGCGCCTCGGGAATGGCCATGTCCACCTGGCGCCGCTCCTCGCGCAACACTTCAAAGCCGGCCTGACGAGCGATATCTACGAGCTCGTCTGCCGTCAACCGGTTCAGCGCCTGGTACTCATTGAAGACAAAGCGCTTGTAGCCATCGACACCGAAATCGGCAAAGCCGAAGTCCACCTCGGCGGCGTCCAGCGGCCCTTCATGCTTTTCGATGATGCTCCACAACTCCTCCTCCGACGCCAGCAAGTGGTGCCAGGGCACATCGTCGTAGCGGCGCAGGTGCGAGCCCCAGGGAGAATGAAACAAGGGCTCGATCTGCAGGAAGAACACGCCTCCCGGGCGCAGGCAGGCATGCAGGTCGGACAGGATCGGCAGCACCTTGTCGCGCTGCACATGCTCGAAGGTAGACCAGCTGAGCAATCCGTCATAGTTCGCATGCCGGCCGGCCAATGGCGAATTCGGCACGATGGTCTCGAAGCTCAGCGCAGCGGGAATGCGCGACATGCCCAACTGCTCGCGTGCAATGCGGGGCAGCTTGGCGTACTCCTGACGGATATCGATGCCATGGATGGAGGTTGCGCCATGGCGCAGTACCAAAGCCAGATCGGTGATGCCATCGCCACATCCGAAATTCAGCAACCTGGCCTTGGACAGGTCCAACGACCGTCCGAGCCAGTCATGGGCCAGATCCGCTGCATAGTTGAAATGTGCACGAAACCACTCATCGGTGATCTTGCCGGCGTCCCATGGCGCCAGGCCCAACAGCCGTTCCTGCAAACGCAGCATCCAACTCATGCAATCGTCCTCTCTGTTCTCTCTACAACCCTGTCAACGCGCTCACAGCCGCTGAAGCACATAGGCATCCTGGTGGTTCCAGAAATGCACAAGTGATCGGTGACGCAGTGCATCGCCCCCCCAGGTTTCGGCAATGCGGTCCAGGACGAATCGCTCGGAAGTGAACGCCGTTCCATACTCATTGGCATCGATGGCATTCGACTCGCTGGACGGGGCAAAGAAAAATCCCTCGTCATCCAGCTTCACGCTGTCGAAATCTGCGGCCTTCATGCCGTGCGTGCTGAAAACCAGCAACCCGCCAGGAACCACCGCATCGCGCAGCACCTGCAGCCAGCGCGTCCAGGTCGAGCGCGGCAGATGGCTGAACAGCGAGAGCACGAACACCAGTTCGTACTGCTGCGGCCAGCGTACCTGCTCCGGCACGCTGGCCGAAGCAAAGCCCTTCACGCCGAAGGTCTGCTGCGAAAAATCCACAGCATCGACCACGATGTCCGAGACCGTGACCCGTTCCGCCCCCAGCGCCTTGACCAGGTGCCGCGTAAAGCGGCCGTGACCACTCGCGAACTCCAGGACGCTGGCCGTGCGCAGCAAAGGCTTGTCCACAGCCTCCAGCAGCAGCATCAGCTCCGACAGCGTGCGCCAACCGTCGGCGAAGTAGTCGCGCAGGGGATTGACGCTGGAAGGGTGGCCACGGAAGAAGCCGAAGATATCGTCCTGCGCAGAAATCCGGCAATCGAGTCCCGTCATGTTGGAAAACGAGCCCACCAGACCATTGGCCTCGATCAGGGAATGCGCCTCCAACAGGCTGTCGTCCATTTCGCGGGCACGGGCTAGGACCTGTGCCGCACCAGCCCGGTCGCCGCTTGCCAGCAATTGCAGGGCTTCATTCAGCAAAAGCTGCCCATCGCTGATGGGAGTAGAAGAATTGTCAGATGTCATGGGGTATGGAATAGGGAGACAGCCGAGCCGCTTGCGCGGGCGTGGCGGAGCCGCTCAGCTCCAGTGGTGAGGCAGGCGCACCAGTCCAGGCAGGGGCTTGGGGAAAATAAAGCGCAGGTGCAGGAACTGGAACCATTCGTCATAGACGGCCAGCCCGGTTTCATCGAACAGGAAGGCGCTGATCACATAGTCTCCGCTGTGCAGAGGCAACTCGGGAAAGGTCAGCACGGTCTGCCAGCTTCCGTCTGGCAATTGCCGCGGGGCCGCACCATCCTCATGCGTTGCCAGCGAAGTAATGCCCACGCCCTTGGACTGCTCGATCATGAAGCCGATGTGCGGCCGCTCGTTGCCACGTCCTCTCGCGGTAATGGTCACAACCAGATCCTGGCTCTGCAGCAACCCTGGCTGATCCCCCACAGGTTCAGCCAGATCCTTCACATCCACGGACAGGATGCAGGCTGTGCCGCTGTCCACGGCAGCGACCGGCGCGGGAGGTACTTCATCCGCAGCAGGCGCTGACTCAGCGGGCTCTCCTTCAGCAGGCAGCATCTCGCCGCACAAAGCCCTTTGCTCGCGCTCCTGGCGCTCGCGGGTATGTGCATCGTAGGCGGCCAGCACTGGCTCGGTCGCACCGAACTGCGCCACATGCCCGCCGCGCAGCCACAGGGCTGCATCGCAAAGATGGCGGATGTGATAAGGGCTATGGGAACAAAACAGGATGGTGCAGCCGCTGTTGCGGAAGGCCATGATGCGTTCAATGCACTTCTTCTGGAAATGCTGGTCGCCTACGGCGAGCGCCTCGTCAATGATCAGCACATCGGGCTGCACGGCCGTCACCAGTGCAAACGCCAGGCGCACAGCCATCCCCGAAGAGTACGTCTTGACCGGCCGCTCCAGTGCTTCGCCCAACTCCGCAAAGGCTGCGATTTCGGGCTCCAGCTCACGCATGCGCTCAGGGGAGATACCAATCAGGCTGCCACCGAAATACAGATTGTCGCGCCCGCTGAAATCAGGGTGAAATCCCGCTCCCAACTCCAGAATGGCCGTGACCCGACCCACACGCTCTATTTGCCCGCAACTGGGCTGCAAGGTGCCAGCCAGCAGCTTGAGCAGCGAGCTCTTGCCTGCGCCGTTGTCGCCAATCACACCAATGCACTGGCCGCGGCGCAATTCGAATGACACATCCCGCAATGCCCAATGGCTTCGGTGCGTGGCAACACCGGTCAGCAAGGCCTTGAAGCGCGCTCGCGGCGAGGGATAAAGTTTGTACTCCTTGCCCAGATTGCGCACACGCAATACCAGGTCATCAGGCAATTCGACATGCTTGGCGTTCATAGCCAGTCCACCAGTTGATCACGGCTGCGTCGCACCAAGCCATTGAGCAGCACAGCCAAAACCAGAATCCAGAGGCCCAAAGCCGCCCAGACCGCCATTTGAGGCCACAGCCCCTGCAGCAGCACATTCTGGTAGCCAAGAACCAACGCCGTCATGGGATTGGCCCATAGCACCCAGCGCCAGCGCTCAGGGAACAAGGCCAGAGGAAAAAGAATGGGCGAGAGATAGATACCGACGGACAGAAAGAAGGTCACAAGCTGCCCCACATCGCGCAGTGCCGCCGTCAGAATAGCCAGCGCATAAGCCAGAAGGGCGCACAGCAGCAGTTGGCCCAGCAACAGGGGGATGAGTGCCACGAGCGACCAGGTCAAGCCGTGCTGGGGCAGATAAGCCAAGGCCACCAGCAACAGCAAGGGCCCGAAGATCACACTGCTGGCGAGTACCGCCCGCATGGGAAACAGCACTGGCGGCAACGGATTCTTTTGCAGAATGCCACCCGCCTCGACCAGACTGTTCATGCCACGTGCCGTAGCGTCGCAAAACGCCATCCACGGCAAAGCGCCCACAACAAGAAACGCTCCCACGGCATGCGTGGGAGCGTTGTCGCCAAGGCGCATCGAGAACACCACGTCGAACACGAGGTAGTAGGCCGCCACGGTCAGCAATGGCTGCAGGTAGGGCCAAAGCACGCCAGCGGCCGTGCCAGCATGGCGAGCCGCCACTTCACGCCGGGTCATCACCCACAACAGGCTGCGGGCCTGCCAGAGCGCGTGGCATTCGCCAAACAAAGAGTACATGCGTCGTATGCAAAAGTGCCGCAGCTTCACCTCGGCAGCGGCACTTCAGTTCATGCCAAACCTGGCATTCTCGCGCATCGGGGCGCAACGCGCCAGCCAATCAAGGAAAAGCTTGCAAATGCTTGCAACAGAAGTCCTGTGCCCGCCGCAGAAGATGCATCAAGCATCCGTGCGGCAGGCTGTATAGGAGCCAGAGCTCTCAGGCCGGACAATGCTCGATCAAGGCTTCGAGGTGTTCCCGGACACAAAGGCTTCTACAGCCGCGTCATTGGTCTTCGCATCCTTGCGAATTTTCTCCGCAGCAACAGATCGTGCATTCTGCGTCGCCGATGCCTGGATTTCCTTGACCAACTCGTCTCGCACTTCCTCAAAGGGCTTGGTGCCCGCAGGGCGAAGTTCCACCAACTGGATAACATGGAAGCCGAACTGCGATTCCACCACGCCACTGAGTTCACCGGGCTGCTTCAACGCAAAAGCCGCCTTCTCGAACTCAGGCACCATGCGGCCTCGTTCGAAGAAGCCCAAGTCGCCACCTCGCGCCCCGCTTCCCTTGTCACTGGAGCGTTCCTTGGCCAAGGCTGCAAAATCGGCACCACCCTTGAGCTCTTCCAGCAGCTTGTCTGCCGCTGCCCGCGCATCGGCATCCTTGCCGCCAATCAAGATATGCCGGACATGGACACTTTCATCCACTTTGAAACGCTCAGGCTTAGCAAGGTAGAGACTGCGCGCCTGCTTCTCCGCAGATGCGGCATCAGGCCGGTTCTTTTCATCCAACGCCGCCATCCAGGCCTCGGCCAGCGCACGGTCGCGCGCCACCTGCATCGCCGCCTTCACCTTGGGATCACGATCCAGGCCCTGCTCGTGAGCCATCTGCGCCATGCTTCGAAAAACAAAGAGGTCGGACGCCATTCTTTGCACATTCGTAGGGCGGACAAGGATGGAGTTACGCACTTCGGGTGGAATGCGCTGGGCATCGGCTTGTATGTCAAACCCAGTGATGGCAAGTCCCTTGCCTTCGACGAGCGCAGCAGACGCGGCGGGCTCGGCCGAAGGCTGAGCGGCCGGCTGAGTTGCTTTTGCACTCTTGTCCGCCGCCTGTACGCCTGAGCCCAACAAAGACACAGCCAGCACCAGGGAAACGGCACTCATACGTTGGATGGAAACAGTCATAAGTCCTATACATCGATAAAAGCAAAAAAGGCGGGAGTTTCCTCCCGCCTTTTCTTGGATCACACTTGCGCGTGAAAGTGCCCGATTACTGAGCGGAACCGCTGTAAGCGTGGGGCCAGGTGATGCCGTACGTGCCGGAAGTGCCAGGAGCAGCTTCGGGGTTGGTCAGCTTGATGAACGCAGCGCCCAGCACCGGAGTGGGAGCGGAGAAGTTCACTTGACCCCAGCCGTTCATGTAAGGAGCAGCCACGGACTGGCGAGCAACCGATGCGGCCAGAGCCGAGTTGTCGGTCGAGAAGCCCAGAACGTTCACTTCACCGCACAGCTGCGTCTTGGTGATCTGGCCAGGCGAGAACACTGCGCCGTCTTCTTGGAAACGCTCTTCGCGATCATAGAAGGTTTGGCCCGAAGCTTCCACGCAGATCTGACCAGCAGTGTTGACCGTGGTGTTGCTGGAGCTAGCGGTGAAGATGTTGTCCGACACAGCCGTGTTGAACAGACGGTACGAAGTACCGGCATCGTTACCACCACCGAACGAAGCACCAGGAGCCTTCACGTCCCAACCCAGATTGTTGGAAGCAGCTTGCGCCGTACCAGCAGCATAGTTGGCAGCCACGGAGTAGCGGCGTGTAGGCATCGAGAACACCCAGTCGGTCTTGGCCGAGATGGTGGTATCGGTAGCGTACTGGTTGATCACCGACGTACGGGCGATAGCATCCGTCAGAGCCTTGGCCTGTGCGTCAGCAGCAGCTTGGCCGGCCGCGAGACCACCAGCAACAGTGTAAGGAGTGGACAGGTCAGGCACGTCATAGTGCTGTGCCGTGATCACGTTCGCAACCATCAGCGGATCCGATGTCCTCAGCTGAGCACCACCGGTCTTTTGCGGCGAGAAGACGTTCACAGGAGCGTCACCCGTTGCAACGATGGCAGCCATGGAACCGGAGAACGTCGTAGTTTGAGCAACGTTCATCACGTACCAAGCACCCGTCAGGCCGCCGGTGGGAGCAACGATGTTGTCGTTGTCCACGCCAGGGGCGTAGTTCAGGGTTGCGTTCAGAGCGGTGGAGGTGCAAGGAGCCTTGCCGTCCACGTGCTTGATGGCCTTGTACAGATCGCTGTTGGTCTTGATGTTGGCCATGGCCAGCACTTCAACGTAACCTTCGCGGGTCTGCGCTGCCTTGTCGGCAGCAGTCCAGTCCTTCTTGGACAGACGGTCAGTCACGAACTTGACGGGCGTGCCAGCAGCGATGCGGGGCAGCGTGCAGGTGTTGTCGGAAGTCACCAGCTGGGCCAAGCCGTTGGCATCGGCCGTCACAGCAGCAGTCCAGACGTCGCCAGGCGACATGAAGACTTGGAAGTCAAGCACGTCGTCGGAGTTGGAAGCGCCGCGGAAACGCACCTTGACAGCCTTGCCGACGGTGTCGGTGTTGGTCAGGTGGAACACGGACATGTTGCCATTCTGGGCGTTGTAGTAAGGAGCCAGCAGAATGTGGCCCGTGCCGCTCTCGTTCACAGCGAACGTAGGAGCAGCAGCAGCAGCGCCTGCAAAGCCCAGGCCACCAACCATGGCAGCAATGCTCAGGGCCAGAACATTTTTCTTCATAAGAACTATCTCCAGTAAAAAGATAAGGTAGTTGCAACCACCACGATTGATCGCCAGGGAATCGTAGCACAGCCAATCGTGCCCCCATACCGCTTTCTGGAGGCGCCGAAGCGTTGTTTTGAAAAAAAACAACACTTCCCTGGCGAGCACCGGGTCAGGGACGGCGCATTATCACAAACATTGCCTGCTTCGCCTATCCCGCCCGATCTTCCGCAGCGCCGAACGATGCCGACACGCGAAATACTGAACGTCAAGCCACCATCAGACGTGGCTTGCCAGAGCTACTATTGAACGAACAGCCACCACTGTCCATCCTCCTTGATCCACACCTCTCCGATGGAGATCGGGATGCGAGCACCTCGCATCATCGGGGTGGATGTGGTGAAGTCTTTGCGCACCTCGCAGCGTTCCTGCTCGCATGTCACCGACGCGATCTCGCCGCCCTTGAGCGCAGGAATGACGCCATGGTCAAGGCGATACTTTTCCTGATCATTCACGGCACGGTAGCCAGGCGAGGTGAACGCATACGCCTTGGCTACCTCGCCAGCCATGCGGGCCTTCCAGAAATCGTTGGAACGCTGTGTCACGGCAACCTCCGGCGTTTGCGTGTTCTGCACCGCGGCACAACCTGCCAAAACCACAGCACCGGCCATGGCTGCTCCCCAACGGAGCCAGGGGGCGCGAGGCGCCACAAAATTCTTTGTCAACTTGTTCATATGTATCTGGATCTCCCAAAAGAAACTTGGACCCGATTTGAGGCCTGATGTTCCTGGATTTTGAGCGTTTCAGCGCTGCACAGGCGCAAGGGGCCCCACCTCTACAGAAGCCTTGTCTCCGCCTTGTGCTTCAGAAGGAGCTGGGGCTGAGGTGGACGTTTTCAGCATGGGAGTCAAGGAACGCATCTTCTCCCGCAAGTCATCACTGACTTCACGCACATCGATGTCGGTACGCACCACGCGCGGGGTGATGATGACGATTAGTTCGGTGCGAGCGCCCGAGTTGTTGGTGTTGCCGAACAGGTTACCAACTACCGGCAGATCATACAAAAAGGGAATTCCGGAACGCCCAGAGCTGGAGTTTTCCTGTATCAAACCACCCATAACGATGGACTCGCCCGATCGAACAGCTACCCGGCTCGAAATCTGGCGCTGCAAGAATGACCGCTGCTGTGTCACTTGATCTTTACCACCTACGTCAATGACTGACTGATTAACTGTCATGGTGACGAGATTCCCCGCGTTGACCGAGGGCACAACCTGCAGGTTTACACCAGTGTCTTTGTATGCATAGTTGCTGATAGGCGTACCCGAAGTACCAACCACCGTGGTGCCGGCCTGGTAAGGTTGCTGCGTTCCAACGGAAATCGCGGCCATATGATTGTCAAGCACCATCACGGTAGGACTGGCCACCACCTTGACATGAGTCTTGTTTGCCAGGGCTGTAAGCACAGCTTTGATATTACCCAGTGAGTTCTTGAGTGTGTAATTGAAGCCCTGACCCAGAGCAACGGCCCCCAACGCCCCGGAACCGCCCAATGCTCCGGTCGTAGTATTCATGCTCGAAGCGCCAACAGCATCAGTTGATGCACCCAGCAAACCTCCAGCGCCGCTATAACCCTTGTTGCCCACATCTCCGGTGAAGGCCCATTGCAACCCATATTGCAGAGAATCATTGAGCGTCACTTCCACGATGCTGGCCTCGATCAGCACTTGGGTCGGCGGCAGATCCAACTTCTTGAGCGACGCCTCAATGCGTTCGTACTCGGCCGGTGTACCCCAAACCAGCACGGAGTTGTTGAGTTCGTCCGCCATGACCCGGATGCTGCCCAGACTGGCCGCGACTGCGCCTTGCCCTGTGCCGGCCTGGCTGCCAAAGCCAGATGTCATGCCCGAACCAGACCGCTGCCCCAAATTCGAGCCAAATCCGCTATTACCGAAGCTGCTGCTGCCAAATCCGCTACTACCGAAACCGCTGTTGCCGAAGCCACTGCTCCCGAAGCCACTGCTCCCAAAACCGCTGTTGCCAAAACCACTGCCCCCAACGCTGCTGTTGCCAAAAGCAGAGGTGCTAGAAGCAGAAGTTCCCAGGCCCGGAGCTACGCCACTATTGGCCGTGGTCCCGCCACCCGTTCCACCAAAGATGCCGGACAACACGCTTGCAAGATGCTTGGCGTTCCCGTTTTGCACGCGATAGATGTTCAGTTGCGGTAGCGCACCGCCCGAACCAGGCTGATCAAGCTTGGCAATCCAGCGGCGCGCCTCGTCCAGATACGCAGCGCGCGGCGTGATGACCAGAATGCTGTTGAGCCGTTCGATCGGCATGATGCGCAATGCTCCGAACAAGGGGTTCCCCTCCCCCAGAGCCGCTGCTGCAGGCGCAGCGCCCGCGGCAGCAGGCCTGCCCGCGGATGCGCCCCCTGGCACGGAAGCTCCCGGTTGAGCCGCCGCCCCACCACCGCCGCTCATCAACTGCAGCGCCGTGCTGACTTCCTGAATGGATACATACTTGAGCGGAAATACCCCGACCGACATGCCTTCCAGCAAGTTCACGTCGAAGGTGCGCACCATTTCCAGCCAGCCTTCTGCCTGGGCACGCGAACCGGACATCACCAGAACGTTGCGCACCGCATCTACGCGCAATATGGCATCGGCCGGCACCATGGGCCGCAGGATGGCGGCCATTTCGTTGGCCCCGATATAGTTCAGTGAAATAACGATGGCTCCAAAACCAGGAGCCAGCGCAGTGGACTGTGAAGCCTGCCGCACCGATGCACCCAGGCTCTTGAGCACGTCGGCCCGTCCCACGTGATAGGTGCCCCTGGCATCACGGACCATGGCCAAGCCATTGGCCTGCAAGGCAGTCTCCAACAAATATAGGGCTTGGTCACCCGGGATGTTCTTCTGCGTGCTAAGAGTCACTGTGCCACCGATGGGCGGATGCAGCACGTAGTCCAAACCAAGGATGTCGCCCAGCACGGTTCGCACGACCTGGGAAAGGGGAGCATCCTCGAAGCTCAGCTTGACCGAGGCTTCTTTCACTGCTGGCACCGGCTTGGCCTCTCCCAGCAGTTTTCCAGTACCTGTCAGGATACGCGGCTCTGCCTTGTCCTCTTTGTCAGAGCTGTCCTTGGGAGGAGCTTCCTCGTTGAAAACATAGTTCTGCGAGGCGTCCGCTCCGAAGTGGCTGACGAAATTATTCTTGGCGGGCTGGGCGCATGCCAGCAGCATTTGACAGACTGCCAACGCCATTGCGGTACGGATGGGACGGTTATGCAATTTCATGGTTTCTTGACCAGTCTTTCTCATTTCTTTGCGGGCACACTGGTTCCGCCAAAGACGGCTTGCGGCTCCTCGGGCTTGGCTGATGTATCGGAGGCGCCCTCAGGCTCCTGCGCCTGAACGGGGACCCGCAGCACAGGTGGCACCCTCATGCCGGCAGGGATGTTAGGCCCTTTGTCCACCGCAGCCTTCACCAGTTGCAACGTACGCGTCTGTCCGTTGCTTTCCAGAACGACATTGCGGCCCTGCAGGCTTTGCAACTTCCAGCCTGCAAAATTCTGGTTGAGCAGCAAACGCCGCTCCTTGCCGTCCAGCGAGAAAATGATTCCGCTGACCTGCCCTTCAAAAATTCCGGTGACGCGGGCCTGCTGCCAGATATCGGGCACTTCTTGTTGCGCCTTTTTCTCTGGAGCTGGCGGTGGCGGAGGTGGTGGCGGTTTGCGGCTGATGGCGAAGAGCGGCCGCTCCTGCATTTCCAGCAATTGCTGCTCGTCGCGCTTGCTCTGGTCTTCAGGTACGTTTGCAGGAGGAACGAGCGCCTTGATGTCCGCCTTCAGGGGCTGCGGCGGTATCCACGCAATGTTTTTCAGTTGCAACTCAGGCGTCAGCCATGCCCAGGCCAGCGCTCCCCCCAGCAACGCCGCAGGCAGAGCCAGTCCCGTGGTCCAAAGAATGCGCTGGTTCACGGCTTGCTCCGCAGAATGCTGAAAGTGAATTGCGCGCTGAGCTTTGGCGCCACCTTGGGATTGTTGCTTTCAAGATTGCCCAGCAGATTGAGCTGCAAGTCATCCAGCCACACGGTGGGGGAGACGTCCCGCAGGGACAGCAAGGCCAGCTGGATTGCAGGCCATCCACCTTCCGCCGTCATGGAAACTGCTATGCGCTCATACGGACCCAGGCTCTGACTCTGGTCTTCCGACTCCGAGGAGGGCCGTACCTGGCTGCTCACCACAGAAAGGCCCGCCTTGTCGAGAAGCGCCCGCAGTCGCTGCTGCACCGCATTGCCCGTTTGCGTGCTGTCTTGCTCTGCTGGATAGATGTGCAGCGCCTTCACGGTCTCTATCTGCTCCAGCGCCTCCTGGATTTCCTGCGCCTGCTCCTGAATACCGGCAAGTCTTGCGTAGCGGGGCTCCAGGGTCTCCACTTGCTCCTGGGCCCATACATGCTTGGAGTAAACCCAGGAGCTAAAGGCGGCAAGCGGCACAATCAGAATCAAGCCGATTCCCCCCAGCAGCAACCACTGGCGAGGTGTGAGTTTCTGCGAGCCGGCGGTCATTGGGCCTCCTTGGGATCCGCATCGCCCTCAACAGACGGTTTTTCCTCTGCAGCCTTGGCCAGCAGGCCCAGCACATTGGGATCAATGTTGGCTTCAAGCACAAAATTCTCCTTGCCCGATCCTGGTGCACGCGTCACCGCCGTGGGCAGACGCACATCCAGGAACCCAGGAGTCTTGGCCAGCAAGGCCACGACATTGGATGCGTTGCTGGTCAAGCCTTGGACCGTCAACTTGGTTCCTCGGAGCACTACGCGCTGGGCCGCTGAATCATCGGGCAGCACCTTGGTCAACACGGCCAGCACCTGCAGATGGTTCAGTTGCTGCTGCAGTCGCTCCTGCAGCTTGCCAAGATTCGCCCCACCTTCGACCAGCGCCTGGCGCTGGGCCATGACCTCGGCCGATGTCTTTGTCAATGCGGCCAACTGCTGACTGGCATCGATGGCCCTCATCCTCAGTTGCAGTGATGGAGTAACAGCCAATGCCACGCCCAATGCCAGCACGATGCCCAGGCCCATCAAGATCCAGTTGCGTCGCTTGGCTTCGCTGCGCAGGCGCGCAGGCTCGCCAAAGCCCGGCAAGACAACCAGTTCCGCGCCGGCAGGAGCCCAGACTTCGGGATGGCCATCTCCAGGCAACCTTGCTGACTGCAGTCGCAGCGCCTGCTCCACCTGATTTCGCGATGCGATCACCACCTCGACCCGCTGCCGACCCTGCGCTTTCGCCAGAGGATGCTGGACATATGACCAGAGCGTGTCCTGGGGCGCAAATGGCGTCATGGTCTGCACGTCGAGTTCAATTGCGCTGCGCAGGGCTGCCGGTGCCATCGGAGGCAGCGTCAGAGAACGCTGCAACACCTGCTCGGAATCCAGCAGAACTGCGGTATGAGTGACGCGCTCGAGCACATCGCTGGACAAATCGGTCCATTCGATGTGCATACCCTGGGCTCTGGCGCCAGCGATGGTTGCTGCATCGCCAGCCACCTTCACAAGGGTAAAGGGCATGGCTCTGCGCAGCCAGGGCATGCGCACCAGCTTGTGGAACGCATCGTGCAGCTCCGCAGTCAGTTCGCGCAGATCCAGCCCAAACAGCTTGGCATCGGATGTCATCAGTCCCATAAAACGCCGCATCCGTTGAACAACATTGCTTTCAATTCTTTCTTCCTTCTTGCTCCTGCAGCACCATTGAAACAGGCACCTGGCAGCGCCTACCCCAAGGAAATGCCCAAAGCCTCGCTATATACGACCCACCCAGGACTGCGTGGCCGAAAGCAACGTCCAGGGCAACGAGCCCCGACTGCCACCGCCGATGACATCGACATCCCGCACCACCATGACCGATCCACCATCGAACACAACCCGTGCGGTCAGACGATAGCGGGGACTGGAAAGACTCTCCTGAAAGGCTGCACCGCCGGCGCCATCCAGCGCGGCCAAAAGAGCAGCAGGTGCCGCCTTGGGGTTGATGCCAGTGCGCCCATCGGTATCTGCAACGATGAAGGGTCGAATCTGTGCGTAGATGCCATAGGTCACCCCGGGAATCTGCAGCAGATCTTCGGGCGCCTCCCACGCCACGCTATTGACCACCCCTTTTCCTGCCTGACGGAACTCGACCAAGGCCTGCGCAAGCGCCGCGCCCTGCCCCAAGCCCATACGTGTGAACAGTGATCCCAGCAATTCCGGCGAAGCCGCATTGATATTGACCAGACCGCTCCAGGGCAGAATTTCTACCTCTATTATCTGTCCCCCCCAAGGAACCTGCTCCACCTTCCGTTCGCTGAACTCCTGGGGCTTGAGTGCAATCTGCTGCAAAATCTGATAGATGGCTGCTTCTCCCTGGGCTCGTCCGACGGACAAGTTGCGCGTGACACCCACCACCGACGCCTCCTGGCGAACCACCTTGCCCAAACTGGTGGCAAAAATGGAAAGTGCTGCAACGATCCAAAGTACAAGCACCAACGCCATGCCCTGGTGTCTCTCCATCCCGCCTGCGTACTGCCGGCTCATCGGCGGCTCCCACCGAATACGGCGCCACCGCTGCCAGAGCTTCGGTTGGTGGCAGGAGGAGTGTAGAAAGCAATCGCCATCAAGGGCCAGGCACCGCCGGCCGATTGCAACTGAATCTGAACCGCAGAAGGCAGCTCCTTGTCATCAACCCACTGCGGCTGCCATTGCGCAACGCCCGATTTCGCGTTCTGGTAGCTCAGCACGAAGGCCGTGACGGCCCGCTCCAGAACATAGGATTGGCCCTGCCCCCAGTCAGGAGCGATGTCCACCCCCTTCCAGGGAGCGAAGCGCAGCACCAAAGCGTCACCGTCCAAGGCCAACTGGAAATGGGTTCGCCCACCCATGCCAAACCGGGCCGGCATGATTCCCAGCCACTGCATTCCCCTGGGCCCGCCTTCAAAGAAATACTCGCTCTCTCCCTGCTTTCGCATACCGGTCTGCCTCTGGGCAGCGGAAATCTGCCCCAGCACAGAGCGCAAGAACCCGATCGATACCCGCTGATGGTCCATGCGGTCAAGCCGGGCATCCACACGTTCCTGCGTCTGCGAGACTGTTGACATGACCGAGGCCAACCCCAGGGTGAGCATGGACAGCAGCACCATGGCCACGAGAAGCTCTACCAGCGTAAAACCTTGCGCGCGGGGACGAGGTGCCTTGAACCTCCTCATCACCTTGTCACCTCGCCAGGTTGCAGCGGCCGCTGAGGACGAAGTGTCTCGAACACCCAAGTGCGCCCCTCAAAAAGTATGGTGATACGCAGGGCATGCAAAGGAGCCGCAGTTTCCGGCAAATCACCTGGCGAAAATGGCGCCGAAATCACCTGCCAGGCATACGAACCATCCTGCCCGGAGGCCTGGTTTCCGCCGGGATCGACCATGGGAAAAGCGTCCATCAGCGATTCGGCCAGCATGGCCACGCCCTGGGTCTGCTCCAGCTTGGCCACGCCACGCGCAGAACCGCCAACGGCGCGATAGATCAAAGCGACCGATATGGCCATGATGGTCAGGGCGACCAGCAGTTCCAGCAGGGTCATACCCCGCGCCGCAGCGCGGGAGCCAGAGCGTTGCGGCATCACAGTGTCTCTTTGGTGACCTGGCCGGACAGCCAGTCCACCCGCAAGCGCACGCCACCACCGCTTTCACCTCGTATCAACGAGATGCTGCCGCCCGTCGCGCCTCCCTCGGGCAGGAAAACAATGGTCTGACTGCCGTCGGCAAGTGCGGCGCCGGCCGCCGTGACGAGCTGCACCTTCAGGCCTTCGGGTACTTTCGCAGATGCCTGCCCGGCAATACCGTATTGCTGGCTCACTGTGTTGAAGGCAAACGCCACGGGCATGCCCTGCAGCGTCGCCTGCTGCCGCGCCTTGCGCAGCAGGGCCGTGACGTCCTGCACGGTCTGGCGGTAGGCGACGGCATCCCGCAGCTTGCCCATGGCGGGCGGCACGATGCCGATGATCGCGGCAAGGATGCCGAAGACCACCAGCAACTCGATCAGCGTGAAACCATGGGAGCGCTTCAAGACATATTCCCGGCACGGAGGCAGCGTTGCACTACGGCGTCAGACCAGCAACTTACTTGGTGTTGCGGATATCGGAGGCCTCGCCGTCGCCACCGGGTGTGCCATCGGAACCCAGCGATAGGATTTCGAGGTCGCCATTGGCAGCCGGGTAGGTGTAGCGGTAAGGGTTGTTCCAGGGATCATTTGGCACGCCGCCCTTGAGGTAGGGGCCCGCCCAGCCGGCAACGCCGGCAGGCTGCTTGACCAGCGCGTCCAGGCCCTGCTGCGAGGTGGGATAGCGGCCCACGTCGAGCTTGTACAGCTCCAGCGCCTTTTCGATGTCGGCGATCTGCACGCCGGCCGTCTTGGTCTTTGCTCCACCCAACTGGTTCAGCACCTTGGGGCCGACCAGGCCGGCCAGCAGGGTCAGGATGGCCAGCACGACCAGCAGTTCGATCAGCGTGAAGCCACGCTTGCGGGCGCGGGAGGACAGTTGCTTTTGCATGCGCATCATCTTCTACATACCTTTCAGACAATTCAGATTCATCAGACGGCCAGATCGTTGACGGACAGGATTCCGAGCAGGATCGACACGATGATGGAGGCGATAAGGATACCGAGGACCAGGATCAGCGCCGGCTCCAACATGGTCAGGAGGCGTTTGATCGCGTTTTCGACCTCGCGGTTCAATATGTTGGACAGCTCCAGCATCATGTCGCCCAGCCGGCCGGTTTCCTCGCCGACCCGCACCAGATTCAGGGCCAGGGGCTCGAATTCTCCGGTTTTCTGGGCGGCATGGGCCATGCGATGGCCTTCCTTGACCATGGGGCCCATTTTTTCCAGGCGCTCGCGGATGGCGACGTTGGAGACCGTGTCGCTGGCAATGCGCAGTGCGGTCAGCAGCGTGACGCCGTTGCCCAGCAGCGTACCCAGCGAGCGGCTGAACAGGGTGAGCTGGTACTTGCGCACCACGCCACCCAGGCCCGGCAGGCCCAGCAGCCACGATTGCCAGGTCTGGCGGCCCTTGGGACTCTTGGCCCAGCGGGCGAAGACCCAGCCCAGCGCGCCCAGCACGATGAACACCGCCCAGCCGTAGCTGCGAAACGCATGGCCCAGCCCCATCACCAATTGCGTGGGAAGGGGCAGCGCGTCACCCATGTCGTTGAAAAGCTGTTCGAACTGCGGTACCACGAAGCCCAGCATGGCCACCAGGGACAGCACAGCCACGCCCAGCAGGATGGCCGGATAGATGGTGGCCGAGACCACGCTGTCGCGCAGGGCACGCTGGCGCGCCATGTGTTCCACCAGCCGGTTGAGCACGCCCGACATCTGGCCGCTGGCCTCGCCCGATCGCACCATGTTGATATAGAAGTCGCCGAACAGGTCGTGATGCTTGCCCAGTGCCTGGCTCAGCGGCATGCCGGCCTTGACGCTGTCGAGCACGGACTGGAGCATGGCCTGCATCTGCACCTTGTGGCTCATCTCGACCAGGACCTTGAGCGCGTTGTCCAGCGACAGGCCGGCCCGCATCATGATGGCCAGCTCGGTGGTCATGCCCTGGATGTCGTCGGCCTTGATGCGGCCCTTCTTGAGCGCACGCACCGCAAGCGGCACATTGCCCAGGCCCACGGCTTCCTCGACCTTGATGGGCGACAGCCGGCTCTTGCGCAGGTGCACCACCACCTCGGCCACGGCTGCGGCGGAATAGGTGCCCTTGACCATCTGACCGCGGCTGTCCACGGCCTCCCAGCTGTAATCAGGCATCGCTCTGGTCCTGGGTCACGCGCAGCACTTCGTCCAGCGTGGTGGCGCCCGAGGCCACCTTGCGCAGGCCGTCGTCGTAGAGGCTCAGCATGCCGCTCTTGGCCGCCATGGCATGCAGGGCGTTGGCGTCCTGGCCTTCGATGATGGCGCGGCGCAGCGGCTCGTCGATGACCATGAGTTCATGGATGCCGGTACGGCCCTTGTAGCCCGTGCCCCGGCAGTGCTCGCAGCCGACGGCGCGGTAGATGGGCGAGCCCTCGCGCAAAAAACGCTTGAGGCCGCTGCCCTCGACGGCGGCCGCCGGCAGCGTGTCGGGCTGCTTGCAGTGCGAGCACAGCGTGCGCACCAGGCGCTGGGCCAGCACGCCGTTGACCGAGGACGTGATCAGGTAGCTCTCCACCCCCATGTCGCGCATGCGGGTGACGGCGCCTGCGGCCGTGTTGGTGTGCAGCGTGGACAGCACCAGGTGGCCTGTCAGCGCGGACTGCACGGCGATCTGCGCGGTTTCTCCGTCACGCATTTCGCCGATCATGATGATGTCCGGGTCCTGGCGCAGGATGGAGCGGAGGCAGCGGGAGAAGTCGAAGCCGAT